>Ga0179593_1410555_pt1 | contig 20444 bp, 28 predicted proteins | sample CZODoug2_1_08_16_FD_185931 | JGI IMG/M metagenome (GOLD analysis project Ga0179593, IMG submission 185931) | Vadose zone soil fungal communities from Angelo Coast Range Reserve, California, USA - CZODoug2_1_08_16fungal (PacBio error correction) | ecosystem: Environmental > Terrestrial > Soil >...
GGCTTCATCCTTTTTTACGTCAAAAGTGAGTCCGAGAATGGAAGCACGGCTGACTGGGAACAGATGGGGCCGGAGAGAAGCAAGAAGGAAAGCGGCTTAAGGTTGGGGGCTTACCCCTGGAAGGCCAGCAATAAGCGCATAAAGGTTGAGCGACTCCAAAAAAGGAGGCCGATATCAATTACAGGAGAAACCATCACGGTAATCGGGTCAAGAAAGCAAAAAAGCCATCAGACTTCTACATCATTTGTTTGAGGAGAAGGTTAGAGAACGGGGGGGCAAGAAGGATATAGGGGGGGGGGAAACGACAATCGGATCAGTTATTTCAGGTGCCACAACACTCTGTGAGTAATGGGAAAGGAGGGTTGGTTCCGACTAAGTTGGCGACCAGGAAAGAGCTGGAGGTAAAGTGGGAGGGGTCTCCTAGACTGTGAGATGACAAAAAAAACCGGGGGCTTAATTAGGTGATCAGCCGGAGAGACCATACGAACACGCGAGTAAAAAGGGTGGTCCTTTCCACAACCAACTGCGTCTAGATTAAGAACGCTTTGCCGGGGGGAATCGGAGGGGAAATACAACTCGAGGTCAAGCAAACACTATAGCATCAGGAAGAACCAGACCGTAATGGTAAAGAAGCCAACGGACGAGGTTCACTGGGGGATAGATCAAACGATGAGGGGGAAAGGACGGAGCCATCGGAAGGGGGGTTTTTGGAAGAGGGTCATCATAAAGCGGAAAAACAAGCCGGGACGAAAAGGGAAAATAGTCTTCGAACGAGAGAACCCTTGAGGTGATAAGGGGGGAGAGCCAGGGTGGACTCCCCTAACTGATCACCAATAAGAACAAAAGTTGAGGAAGGCCATCCTTCGGGGTGGAAAATTTCGGTTGGAAACAAGAGGTCTCCTCCTCTCGAGCGCTAAGGGGGGGGAAAAAATATCTGACGGGAAGAAGGGGAGAGGACAGTGGATAGAAGCCCTGTTCCGGGCAGGAAAGCGGAACTGGAGAAGATGACTTAAAAGGGTGCTCCGTCCGAGTGAGGGGAACAAAAATGTGAAACCTCCCAAAGGCCGGGCCAGCACGGAAACAAAAAATCACGGGGGGCATACAGATTTACGATGGGGTTGGGACTCGCAAAGAAAAGCAGTTTTCTCCCACAGTTTGTTAGGGTGAGAGAAAGCGTCTTGGGAAGGGAAATTGAGAATGATTGTGGAGGGGAAGATCTAGAGCTTCTAATGAAAGGAACCCCACGAAAAAAAAAGGGCCCTAGAAAGGAACTAGACAGGGGGGGCGGGGATCAGGTCGACGGTAGAGAGCCACTTGCTGGCAGGGGGGGGAGGGCTGTTGACTAACGAAACAAAAGCAAAAATAGCTCATGGGCTCACGGGCTCGGTTTGTTGAAGAGAGGGGAGTGGCACGGGGGGGTTTCCCCTCGAGGGGGAATGGAAGGAAAAAAGTAAATCCGCAAAAAACACAGATGGAGGGGAGAGGGAAAACAAAGAGGTGTAGCTACAAGGATGTGGAAAAGGAGGACGGCAAAGTGGTCCAAGGGGCTTTTGCAAAAAACGGCGGGCGGACTGAGGGCAATGATGTCTTAGAAATTACTCCAGCAGGAGAAAAGCTATTATGACAACAGGACAAGTGATTAAGCAATGTTTGCGATTTTCTCTGAACCATAAAAAGGCCGGCTACGGGCGAACGCTCTAAAACCAAAGAAAAGACAGTTTGGGGTCACTTGTATGGGGTCATGGGTTTCCGATCTCATTGAAGGGAATCAATGGCCGGAGAAAAAAGCGGGGGACAACAGCAGGCGAGGGGAGGGAAATTTGAGGGCGGGTTTTCGAGCAGGGGGAAGGGACGCGTTATTTCAGAGGAAAAAAAGGACTTCAAATCAAAGAAGGGGAGGGGCATCGCAGCAACAGGAGGGAAGGTGGGTGGAGGCAGGGGAAGCCTAAGAAGAGGGGGGACATGCGCGTCGAAAGCCTTTGCCAGAGGAAAAAAAGGTATAAGAAAGGGAAGTTTTTTCAACCAGCTCCAATCGATGGTAGTATGGTCCCCGAAGAAGGAAGGAAAAAAAAATTTTGAACCCGGGAACAGAGATCTCTCTGAACCGTGCAAAAGGGTCGACACATCTCCGCAGATGGGGGGAGCTGGTTGGTTGGTTATGGGAAAAGTCGCAACCGGAACAGAGGCTAATCTACCGGACAAGCTAAACGGAGGGGGGACCACCAGTCGGGTTAGGGGATGGAAGGGGGGGGAGGGGGGGGTTGGGGAGTTCATTGGCACAGCTAGGTAGGCAGGAGAAAAGCATTCAAATAAAGTTCCCCAGCCGCCTGGTGGAAAAGCAAACAAGGGGGGTCCCACGTCCGGGTTGTGCGTGCTGATCACAATCAGTAAAATATGGGGGTTCTAACCCCCTTTGGGGCAGAGTTGGGGGGTGTGGATCGTTGATGTCATGCAGGCATGGAGTTTTTCAATTTTGGTTGGGGGGCACATCGGAAGGAGAACTTACGGCGTAAAAGGTGTAATTCCGCTTGAAAAAGTCAAAAAGGGGGGGGGGGAGGGGGGGGGTGATGGGGGAGAAAAGGGGGGAAATAAGGAGTTGCGATGGAGAGAAGGCTGGTGGTTAAGAGGGGATAGAGGAGGGGGCGGAAGATGAGGTGCGGGGGGGGGGGAAGAAAAGGGGTATATAGTGGGGAGGTGAATGGGGAGGAGTAAAAGAGAAGGGGGAGGGCGGAGGGGAAGAAGGGGGGGGCGAGGAGGGAAGGGTGCGAGGGGGAGACGGAAAGGGCGAATGAGGGGGAGGGAGAAAGGGAAGGGAGAGGGGGAAAAGAAGAGAACAAGAGAGGAAAAGAAGGAAGGAAAGAGAGGGAGAGTAAGGAGAAGGGGTGTGAGGGAGAGGGGGGGAGTGATGGAGATGAGGGGGAGATGAAGAGGGGAAAGGAAAATGGGGGGAAAAGGAGGGAGAGAGGGGAACCAGCAAGGGCGGGGGGTGGAGAGGGGAAGAGGAGGGGGGAGTAGAAAAGGAGATTCCTGAGTTTCTTCCACTGGTCTGAGGTTGACACACAAACCTGGAGCGCACTTCAAAAAGCAAAAAGGGGGGTTACAGAAGCATTTACAGAGGGAGATCGAGAGGGAATTCGAGGGGGAAAAGTAAATGTGTGAAAAAACGAAGTCTTGGGGAAAAAAAACCTCGCCATCACTGCGGGGGGGAGGGTTGGGGGGCAAACTCACGGTTGAAAGGGGCCCTGAGAGAAGGATAAAAAATAGACCCGGGAAGTGTCAAGAATTCGAAGCTCGTTGGGAGTTTCGCCTAACGGAGGGAAATTGGATGAGGGAATCACGAAAAAAAAGATCGATGTGGCGGGGGAACCGTGGAAAAGTAATCTCTGGGTGACATCGAAAAGCGTTGCCGTGACGGGAGGGAGTTACTAAAAGGGGCCCTAACCTAACTGGGGCCCTATAATGGAGGGGGGTTTCGTTCAGCTGGGAGGGGGGGTGGCGCCATAAAAAGCGGAGAGGGGGGGATGTTGGATGTGCGATCACTGGAAGGGGAACCAAGGACTTTTCGACGGGATCTTCTCGAGTTGGGGGGGGGAAAGTGAAAAGACAAACCCTACTAGGCGGTGGGGGTGTCTTCATTTTGCGGGGGGAAACTTGTCTCACATGCTATCCCGAAGCAGGGCAACAGACCGGTTTTTGGGGTTGTTGTCGGGTCTTCCTACACATCTTTCTGACTCCCTTTCACGAAATCTTGATGCTTTCAGGGCAACCGATATTTGTCGTAACGGACAAAGCGGTCCCTGTATTCTCGATGTGGGAAATCGCCATATAGGAAGCATTGCTCGGCACCAAAATAGGAACGTTTTTGCGCCCCACCTGGAGAATTACGACTGAAAAAATGAAGGTCTACGGGAAGATGGAGTGGGGTTGCAGCGGACTGGGGGAAGGTTTGTCAGATGGGAAAGGCACTAAAAAAAAAGGCCGCATGGGGGTGGGGTCTGGGAAACCGTTGGCTTAGCGTATTTGAGGGGGGGGACCCTGGGTTGTTCCATGGCATAACTCTTTCTATTTTTGAAAGGGGACTAGGCAGATGTGAATCAAACGAAAGGAAGGGAGGGACGGCTCCAGAATGGAAAATTGGGGGGGGGCTGCCAAGGAAGGAAGAAGATCGGCAAAAAAAAGGTCGGAGGAAGGAAGGAGAAGATGAGACCTCAGAAAGTTGAAGGCACAATTTAAAGGGGACTAAGCATGGGAGCGAGGCGACTTGGGAGGCAAAGAAATGGGGGTCTCCAAAAGAAAAGAGAAGCGGAAAGTTTGGAGCAGGCCCAAGCAATAGCTGAAGAACAAGGCCTAGAAAACCCCACATTAGGGGACTAGAGGCAAGTTAACCCCAGACAACGGATCGTTTCACGCCGGAAAAAAGAGGGGGAAGAGCCGTCGAAAATCATGGGACTGGGCTAAGGAAAGGTAGATAAACGTGGGGGAAAAAAACGCGGATAGCTTTTTTCCGGAAAGAAGAGTAATATAGAAGGGAAAAAGAAAGAGCACCTAAGGAAGGAGGTGTGGGGCACGTGGCAAAGTGAAAAAAGAAGGGTTGTCTACCAACAGGAAGGGCGCCGGGCTAGAGGCCCTATCGGGGGGCTGACGCCCCAAAACCCTGCTGCAGAAGTGAAGGGAGGGGAGCGACTTTCACAAATCACCAGCCCTACAAGCAGAGTCGGTGTCATGTCACCAACAAATCGCGCGAGATAGAAAAACTTCTGTGCAGAAAGGAGATGGAAAAGGAAGACATACTGGGCGCGATAACAACACAAAAGAGTCGACCGATACCGTAAGGCAAAGGACACGATCCGACCTTGGGCAACCACTAGTCCTTCGTCGGCCCCTGCGTATACAGTTCAAGAATTTCCTAAGTACAATCAATTTGTGTTTATTGGATGCCTTAAGCATCAAGCCTGGCGCGCCCAGTTACTGAGAAAAAGAAAAGAGCCTGGGGCGATTCGTAAAAGGCACAGGTACGCGCCGGGGACGGGGGAAACGGACGGAGGGGGTGGAGGGCCAAAGCGGGGGGGAGGGTGGGGAGGAGATGGGAAGTTGTGAGAGGGCGGGGCGAGGTGGGGGAGTTGGTGTGCATAATGGTCCGGCGGAGACGATGGTAGGAGGGGGGGGATGCCTTGGCAATAACATGGCGGGGACAGATAAATAGGTGGGAGAGTCGAGGGGCGCGATGGGGGGTCAGACGTAGAAGGTTTGAAATGGCTGCGGAGGGACCAAAGCGGAGGAAGAGAGAAAGTCCCCGAGGAGGTGGGAAGAGAAGTAAATGGAGGAGGGGAGCTCGACGAAGAGCTGCGGGCTGGATAGGGGAAGCGGACGGGTTGACGAGAAACCCGGGAGGGGGTGGGACAGCGAAACGGGATCCGGGAGACGTTACGGGCCCTGGAAGGGGGGAGGGGGAGGGAAAGGCATGACGTAATGGTCCTATTCACATGGCGGGGATCTGGAGTGGTAAAAAGGGGTACGGATTAGGAATGGGGAAGGGGAAGGGGGGGAGTGAAGTGGCAACGGAGACAGCCATGAGGAGCTGATAATTAGAAGGAGGGTAAGAGGGGGGAGGCAGGGGAGGAGGGGGAGAAAAGTGGAGAACGAGGGGGATGAAATGGGCCCTGGATAAGGTGATTCACGGGAAAATGAGAGGTGGAGGAAAGTATTTAGAAAAAAGGTGAGGCCAGTAATTGCATGCCAAGGAAGGTAAGGAGGAAAGATAGGGGAGGCATAGGAATAGGGAGGTAGGGGGGGGAGAAGGAGGAAGAGAGGGGAGAGGGGTGGGAAGGGAATAATAAGTGGGGGAGGAGAAAGGAAGGATGGGGGTAAAAAGAGGAGAGGAATAGACGGGGAATAGAAGGTAGGAGAGGGGCAGACATGGACAAGTTAAGAGGTGAGAAGAAATTGGAAGAGAGGTTGAGTGGAGGGGGCGTAGGTGCGGGGGGGGTCGGTGAGCGGGATGACAAAGTGGAGAGTTTCGGGAAGAAAGGGCGAGGGCGGGATCGAGTGAGGTGGCGGGCGGGAAAAGGGAGAAGGATAGAGGAATTGCCGGTGATATACTAAGTTGGAGAGAGGCAGAGGAGGAGTGGCAGCCGACGCATGGAAGTGATGAAGAACGTTAAAAGTGCGCGAAAGGTGAAGAGAGGGATCGGGGTAGGGGGGAGATGTATTAGGAGGCGGAGGTGGAGAGCAAGGAGGTCAATGAGAGGAGGTGACGGAATAATTGAGGAGCCCAAAGAGAAGACAGGGGGGGGTCATTTCCGGCGGGTTGGGAGGTCAGCGAAAGCAAGGATCAGTATTCGACGAAGCAAGGAATGATGGGGGGGAGAGGGGTGAAGAACGGGACGGGTGAGTTGCGAAGGCTTGGGAGGTAAGAGGGGAAGAAGGGGGCGAGGAGACAAACGGAGAAGGGGGGGGTGGGAGAAGGGGGAAAGGATAGGTAAGTGGGAAAGAAGGATAGGGTGGTAAGGATGGAGCCGCCCGGTAGGGAACGGAAGGGGGAAGGGGGTGAGGCGGGGGGGCCAAGGGGGATAAGAAGGAGGCGGGAGGGTAGGAGGGTGGGGAGGCCGGGGGGTGATAAGGGGGAGGAGGGTACAGAAACGGGGTAAAGGGGATGCTGGAGGAGGAGGTACGGACTCGAAGCAGGAGGAGGCGGAGGGAAGGAAAGGGGGTTGTGCAAAACCCGGAAGGGGGGGAGGGGTAAGAAGAGGGGAAGGAATCAGAAGATGAAGGAGGGGGTGCTACAAGAGATGGCGGGGACAGGGGGGAAGGCAAGAAGACCTTAGGTGGTGGGGGGTGCAGGGGGAAGGGGGAGAAGAGGTGGACGAGGAGTGGACGGGGGGAAGTAGGACCGAACAGGGGGGGGGGGGGCGGTGGAAAGGGGGGTGTTGAACAGGGAGGGCGGGGGGGGAACCTCACTGTATTGTAGGGACAGGGGACGAAGTGTGAGGGCCGAAGGAATCGTAGTGGGGGGAGAATGGCGAAAGGGGTTGGAAGGGGGATGTAGGTGGGAACAGGGTACTCGGTATTGGAAAGGTAAAAGGGAGAATGGATAAGTCACGCGGGGGTGAGGGGGTGATCTGGAGCGTGTGGAAGGAGGGGGGAAGGTGGGAGATTACGATGAAGCGTAAGAGGGGGGGGAAGGAGAGAAGGAAGGGAGGGGGGGGGGAACAGAGAAGTTACCGGGAAAGCGAGGAGTGGGTGAGTCGTGAAGGAGGGGGGGGGGGCGAGGGGATGAAGAAAGGAAGGAGAAAGGAAAAAAGGGTGGGAGGCCCAGTGGCCGGCGGGAGGGAATATTTGTGGTGAAGAACGGGAAGTACATAGCGAGAGGTGGGAAGAGCAGTCAAGAGGGCTAAGGGAAGGGGACAAAGGATGAGGAAAAGATAGCGGAATTCGGGAGAGGGGGCAGGAGGGGAGGGAATTGTGTAGGGAGAAAGAGAGGGGGAGTGGGAAAGGGCGGTGAAGAAAGCCGGAGACAAGACAGTTCCGCTGCAGGCGCACCCCAAGGGCCTTCCTCAAGGTGGTCTGCAAAGATTGAAGATGGGAAGGCTAACGACAAAAGTCAGAAGGGGGGGCAGAAAACATTGTTAGTTGGCAACGTCGGCTGGCAGTGTGAGCAAGTTATTTTCAAGAAAAAAGAGAATCTAGCATGCGGGTAACAAAAACCTCAAAAGAACACTAGCCAAGGAACCTCTACTTGTGGAGGCTCTTAGCTGGTCAAAGGAGGAGGAATTGGAGCGTTTCTCTTGGTCACCTCAGAGAAAAAGAACCCTCGCCTCCGAGGAGAAAATTCTAACGGGGGGGAAAAAACTTGGTGGTGGGCAGGAAGATTTCGGTTGTCAAGTTTGTGGGGAAAAGAGAAGAGGGAAATAAAAGTGGTGGGAGGGGAGGATCAACGCCCTCTGAATGGGCATCGTGGGCAAACAACGTTCTACACTGAAGTATGAGAAAACAAGTGGGGAAAAATAATGGGGAACTAGCACGGTTACACTTTGGTTACCAGGGTGACGCGAGTATGTCCGGATAAAAAGTCAACGACGAAAAACGGAGGATGCTTCAGGAACAGACAATGATGAAGAGTTTCTAGGCTCAGAAGAAAAAAGGGAGTCGGAGCAACAAAACAACGCTCAAATTTCCAGTTGGGGGCATAAAGGTGTGGCATGTTGGGGCGAGAGCATTGAGGAACTCAAATTGCGGGGAACGAGAACCGAAGTTCTGGGGATCGGGGGAACCAGCCGGCGAAAAATGGGGGGGCAGTGGTTTGTTGTAGACCAGGGGTAGATCGAGTAGGAATAAGTGAGGGCCGAGAAAAGTCTGGGGGGAGTGGGACATCAGGATCAAAATCTGGAGAATTTTGGGAGAGTCATTAAATAATTGCATCCAGACCGCCGCAATAATGGGGGGTTACAGTGCGCGTCAAAGACACAATCTTTTGTCACAAAACGCGCGTGTACAAGAAAGGAGAAAGGTTTTTTTCCCTCGGCCACAAATCCCTCTGTTTAGGATTGGGCAAAAAACGAAGGAATGAAGGATAATGTGAAACCGTTCCCCGAAACATCTCGACAAAACCCCCGGTAAAACAGGTCGAAAACTTCCTCTGGGGAGTCTGGGGGGGTGTTGGGGGGAACCCTCGCAAACGCCATCCAAGTTTATCAGCATGCCTAAAAGGCCGAACGCCCCCCCAGTAAAACAGGTTCACGGGGGAGGGGTGAGGTGGTTTCAGGAAGTAGCAAATAGATTCTGAACGAAAAAATCATCTAACAAGGCCCGACTCCGTTGGAACCATCAAGAAAGAACCTGTGGCGGACCTTCATAAAGGGTGAAAGTGAAAAAGAGTGCAACAGTAGGCATGAGTGGCACCACCGGGGCAGTTGGGGGGGTGAGCCGGCTGTAAAAAGAGTCTGGGGGGCACTTGGGGGGGGGGTTGCCAACCTCTGGACGCGTCGACATACTGGGGAGTACTCGCCGGGTGGTGGGATGGCTGCGATGGAGGAACTCAAGTCACATTCTGGAAGGGACCGATGTATTTAAAGCGAGGATCGGAAGAGGAAAGGAGGGGAGAAACGTTAATTTTTAAAACACCTCCTTCGGCAAGACTTCGGGGGGGAGCCGACGGAAACCGGGAGGGATGATTGGTGGCCCGCAGGCGGGCGTCATTTTACGCTGCAGCGCCTGGTCCATATACAGAAAAGTTGCGCGGGAAAATCACTTGTAGGGGTCCAGGGGCAATGGCGGCCTTACTTTGTAGTGAATGACCTCAAACCCCCCACGGCACGATGTTCGGGTAGAGTTTACCAAGGAAAAGAAGATCTTTTGGGGGGGGGGGTATCTCACCGAGTGGCCGGAAAGCGGCTTGTACTGGAGACGACTGTCATTGTGGGTGGCTTCTCTTTTACGTGTGTGTAGCCAGGCTTCTAAGGAGGTGATTGGATATCCTCGAACCGCAGTGAGACCAGGGCACTAGTGGTTGGTGGAAAGTGACGCCCAGACGCTTAGGGGGGTCTTCAGGGTGGGGTGGGACCGTGGATCCTCAAAACTGAAAGAGGGAAAACTGTGGTTGGGGACATCATACAAAACAGATCGGCCGGGTCGATAAGTAAAAGCACAATGAGGTGCTGGGCGCCACCATTATGGGGATGACGCGGAACAAAGCGTCCGGATGAACAGAGGAGGTTGCAAAAAGAGCAAAGAGAGAATCCGCTTGTCAGTCCACGCTATATCCGGGGGGGTTACGAAAACGTTTCTGCAAAGAATGTCTAACGAATTAGTCGACTTAAGTAGGGGGCTGGGGTGTGGTGCGGCGGAAAGTAATTGATGGGGGGTTCAAAAATAGGAATTCTAAGGGCCCTTTTTGGGGGGGTACGTCCGCGGGGCGGGCTATTAGATGGTATTGGGCCCTGGTTCAGAGCCGAATGGAGGCAAGGGTCTTTTTTAGTTCGAGCACCCAATCTGTTGAAAAGGGCCTAGTGGCGGCAGTTGCTAGGGACTGCCATTGGCCGCCGACCAAGTGATGGGATCTCAACCCCAACGCCAGGGGATGTGCGGTAGTGACCAGCAGTTCTGCCTCGGTTGTCTTCCAATGCTTCAGAGCACGTGGAAAAACGGCGAAGTTGGGGGGCACAGGTGCGTCATCACAACACAAAGACTCGCGGGAGGGGATTGGACTGAACCCCTTTAGAAACTACATCTCGCTGGTTAAACTTGGCGAGAACCTAAGATTGAGGGAGAGATTTCAATTCTCACTGATACCCGCCATCAAGATCTGGAAGACTCAAAAAGCCCCTCATCCTACATCATTCTGGGCGAATTGGGTATAAGAAAAACGGGGGGAGAAAAAACCGATCAGGTTTGGGGACTTGAGACAAACTTAAAAAGATATGGGGGGGAGTTGACAATCTCTAATCCTGACAGCTTTTGGGTCAGGCCGAACATCCGGGGCTAACAAATAAACGTAAATAGAGGGAAATTAGCGCTCCTGAAACTTTTGGTGTGACCGCCCAACCAAAGGGGGGGTGGTGCTGAAGCTCCAACGGGTCAAATAAAAAGTACAAGAAAACCGCATAGAAAGGGTAAGGTGTGAAGTAAGTGTGAAAAAACCAATAGAGGAGGAGGGGGACTTCTGGGGCTTACAGATAAATCCAAAATACTATACGCTATTCTGACCAAAAAAACGACTAAAGAACGCAAGACCAGGAGGCAAGTTATCGGGTACAGGAACTAACCTCGCGGTCAACGATTGTACCTGAGCAGCCGAGGACTTAAAAGGACGATGACTAGGGGGTATGGTGTTTTGTGATTCGTCATCAGAAGCACAGGCCGTTCGAAAAGGCCAAACGACGGGTAGAAGGGGCACGCCGTTGATATTCTATCAAGTTAAGAACTCCTCAGACCTTCCGGGGGGGGCACCAATAAATACGACGGGGGGAGGGCGAAGCTTCCAAATAATTAGGGGGGTTAAAATAAAGGTTGGACCAGAAAAAAATGCTCCTCAATCAGTGAAGGGATCGCGATTAGTCAAATGCTTCTAAAAGGAATTTACGTCGCAAGGGGGATTCAAAGCCATGGGGCCTGTCAAAGGAACCGGGAGAGGAATGGAAACTGAAGTACACACGGTACGAGGTGGCGAAGAAACACATCCCCTCAGAATGAGAAGTCCGGACCACCAGAGCCAGGTTGGTCGCAGAGGAAAAGATTGGGACCAACACTACATCGACAGGTGCGGAAACAGGGTGGGGATGGGGCCCAAAAGACGGGGAGGAAAGGATTTTTAGAAGACATCGATGAGATGACCGCAACCGGGCACACGGAACAGAGACAAAAGGGACCCCGGGGTCGACGGTGGCGGACTGGGGCGGTCCGGTCGGGGGAGGCACGTGGGCGGGAGCGCGGGGGGGGCCCTCAGCCCCAAGGTCTCAAGCGAGTATATTTAGAGGGCGTTGAATTGGGTAATATAATGGAAATTGTAACGGGGGGCAAAGTGAGAGGGATTCCTTTCGGGAAATCAGGCAACATCGGATGGGAATAGAAAACTTGACTACCAGGAACCGCATCTTGATAACGGCTGTTAAACCCGCAAGGTTCCCAAGGTGGAGCGTTATGACGGGCTGCAGGTATTCAATGGAGAAAAAATTCCTACCTGGGAGCAGGGGGGGAGGGCACAAGAAGTGATGAATCTTTTTGCTCGGGAAAGGACAAGTCAAGGCGTCCGACGTACTGGGCTCGCAAACCCTCGGAAGAAGGAGGGGAAAAAAAAAACAAACCACAAAAAATGAAATTGTCGACAACAGTGGAGGGGGGGGCTATGTTGCCGAAGCAGGGGAGGGGAATAAATTTTCTGCTACCAGCGACTTGGGCGTAGGCTGCCGAACCAGAGGCTCATTCTTTACGTGGAGGGTGGGAAGAAGCGTCAGGAAGTTAATCAGAGAAGCTTCATCTGCTATTGAAGCCGCAGCAGGGACGGGGAGTTTTATAAGTGAGGGAAGGAGACGCAAAGGTGAAAATGGCGTCTACAGCCTTGGGACCAGCGCGTGTATCAAGCGGAGAAAAGGGGTTGTTGTCAGAGACCTAGATGGGGAAAGAGGTGACAAAGGGAATTCTCGACTCTGGGGGAAAGAACCCAAGATCGTCTTCAAAAACGGTCAAACGGGAGCTCTCCTAGGTGGTTGGGGGGGGAAACCTCTCCACCCCGCCAAGTCTTAAGGCTCTCAGGAAGACCGAGGGACGACCCCCGATCCGTTCCGTTCTCTTGTAATTTGCTTGGGTCGTTCATTAGCTCGAAAAAACTGCGCAAATCATAGCGGAACTGAAAACAAAAAAACGGTGTACATCATCCCCCCCGGGGCGCCCTGTGAGGGGGGCGTGGGCGCAGCACGCGAAGAAAGTGTCGCCAACCTTTGAAAGCTTGGGGGAAGCATGCCAGCGGCACGGGTCTGTGACCATTGTGTGGGTGCGCCACATCTTAAACTGCTAAGGGATGTTAATTAAGATGGAAGGCGGGACTCGGACGTTGTGACGGGGCTTACATGGAGGTGAAGAAAGTCATGGAGAGCGTGGCTGTGGGGGCCTTGATCTATATGAGAGTGTGAAAATCTGGACCTCGAGAAGGGGAGCAACTGGCAAACTAATGTGTAAAGGGGGAACATCAGTGGGAAAGCCTCACGAACTCAAAAGGCGTATTATTGGGGGGGTGTCCAGGCTGGTCGTCGGCCTGGCTAAAAAAAACTTATCCAGACAGGCGGGTGGGCCAAAGTCGAACGAGAGGGGCTTGTAGCCGGAAAGGGCGGCGTGAAGTCGAGCGAATCAAAAACCCAAACGCTGTTCGGGATGGGGCAAGTTCAAGGGGCTTGGGAGTATGGGAACCCTCGTTGTCGAGTCTATTGAGTTTACAGGGGCCTCTCCTGGTCGGTTGGTGTTAGCTGCAGATGGTTACATGGTTTTGCGCCGAGGTGAGCAGTGTTGGGGCGATCTCTGGTTCTCTTGAACAGCACCCAAAGTTCACTCGCCGAGAGAAGGGTGGGTTTTTCAGGGTACGCAACCTCTACAGCTTCAGTGGTTCAGTACCTGTGGTTTGACCGGAAAATCAGAAGTAATCTGTCCAGCGCCTGTTTGTTACGGCCCACAAACAGAGAGGACATCGTACTTGAAAAAAACGCCTAGAGATTGGTGTTCGGCAACCATGTGGAGGGCTTGCCAGAAAAAAGCGGGCAATGCAGCGGGGGGGCAAAAAACCAAAAAAACGATCCCCAAAGTGAACTCGCAACCACTATAAGAGGTGTTTGACCCCACCGGTTCTCTAAAAATACTCTTCTCCCTAAAATGGGAATGCTGGACTTTCTGATTGTCTTTGGTTTCTTCGAACGATGAAGTTTCCTTTAGGGACTTTCTTGCATTTGCCGATGTCCGGCCGGTTTTGGTGGGGTACGGGCAGCGCCCAGGGGGTCGGGGAGCTTAAGGAGTGGGGGGGTACGGTGGGGGGAAAAAAAGCCATTAAAGCAAAACCGAGGAAGGTTTGGGAATGGCCCTCCCCTCTTGAGTCACTGCGGCGACTGCTTCCAGTGCCAAGAAAGGGACTCGGCACTTGGTCCCCACCCGGTAGGAAGGAACTCTCGCAACAAACAACCCCCACGAAGTGTGAGGGGAGAGGAAGAGAGCTTCAGTCAACGGGTTGTGAGGCCCAATTGCTCCATCAAGGGAAAGCACGGGAGAATTGAGGAAGCGAGGCGCCAATCAAAAAGAGAAGTACAAAAAAAAAAGCTGCATGGGCTGAAACCGGAAAAAAAAGCCTAGCGGCAGGCAACGGTTCCGAAAACAAACCAGCGATCGGGACAACTGGTAAACAGGACCGACAGGCCCCTTTCATCCGCCACCCCACCTCAAAAATTCTCCACAGCAGGGGGGAAAGGTTAGCATTTGTATATCCCGTGGGGCTCAACCCCCTCTCCCACGCAGTTGTTCCAACTCAGTCGCGCTCGTTCAAGTGTCACGTTGGCAAGGGGATCCCCGATCTTTGCACTCCGGGCACGGCTTCGTCTGTTCAAACATCCGGTTTTCCTCCCATCCCCAGAAGACTGGCTGTAACTCCTCGACTGGATCGGTTTGAAAATTCCTACCAAAACCACCGTTGTACGCGGTCCAATCAGTTTTCGGGGCAAGGTTTCTCCAAAGAATACCCGGTAAGAAAAGAAAAAACTCATCTGTGGGGGTGGGGCGTGCCCAACCAGAGAGAAATAGTCTAAACAGGACTTGGGGCCTGAAAGGGCATCCTAACATAAGCTACCGTTAAAAAACTCCAACACGTGGGAGAGCCACCACCATAAAGTAGTCTGTGGAAATTACAGGAAGACGTGAAAAAGGGGGGGGCTGATATGCAATCTATGACTTTGGGGGACAGAGACATCTAGGGGTTTTGGAGAGGTGAAGTCATCAGGAGCGAACCGCATACATTGCCGTGCAAAAAAAAACGAGAAAGGTCTACTGTCTCAAGAACCTCCTTTGGGTAGTGGAGAGTCGCTCCAGGGAAAGGGAAGCCAAAAAAAATGCTTTCAAGAGAGAGTTTATTGAGAGGCTGAAAACCAGAATGGGTTGGTGGAAAAATAAGGGTGCAAAGAAATGCTCCGGAACGGATAGATCCGATTGAGAAATAGACTAACTCAAGGGGTAGCAAACGAAAAAGGTGAAATAAAAGCCATGTAATAAGTAGTAACTTGAAACATTCCTTCAAAAGTAATTCAGCCTGGTACAGGGGGTCGCACAACAAGGGGGGGAAACAATACCAAGAAGAAGACATCAGGCTCACCAAAAGGGAAAAATGAAAGGTTTGGCGCAAGGGGTTGCTATTGCCGAGAAAAGACCCGCAAGAGGGGGGGGGAAAAGACACCAAGTTGTATGGGCAACTAATCGTATTTGTATTTAGAATGATGTCGAAAAAAAAAAAATATATCTCGGGAAAAGAAACCTAACCATACCCTAATCCTGAGCATTCGGATTGTGGCGGGGAAGGAGCGGGGGAAGAGAGAGCAATTGATGGCGTGTGGACGATGTTTCAAATCCACCCAAAAGAGACCACTGGAGAGGGAGAAAAGGGGACCCTGTTGGGGGGAGGATAATGGGTTCAAAAAAAAAGGTTCAAGAGCTAGAAGGCCTTTGAGGGAAAGCGACTGAAAAAAGACCATCGATGTTGGAGGAGGAAGGGGAACGTCTTCGAAGAAACCTAGCGGGGTTAAATCATTCAATTGAGAGCGCAAAATGTTAACCCGGGGGGAGCGGAAGGCTCGGAAGTTATTCCTGAAAAATTCTCCAGAAAGGCGGGAACGTGAAAAATGTACAGACAAGGATGAGGCGTTCGCTTCAAAAAAAAAGAAGGAGTCTACGGAAAATGACCCAAAAATCCAGTGGTCGCAAGTGGATTGTGGTAGGTTCCCCGATCGGGGATTGAGTATCCAATGGCTGCGACCACATGGCGGAGGCTGGAACATAGTAAATCTTGGCGGGCAAAAGGGGGGGTAGAGTGGGTTTAAAGTCTGCGGGGAAAGAAGGGGTGGGCAGAAGAAAATCTTCATCAAACTGGTAAAATGTGAAAGAGAACCGATTGAGGGTTTGATCAGGAAAGGAAGGGGAGCCCGGAACCCGCAAAATTGGAAAGGGGGAGAGGGATCACAGCATTTTAAAAACGCGCGTTTAGGAGATAACGGGAGAAAGGTGTTGGCCAAAGAAATCAGATGTGAGAGGGGCCACAAGGAATCTAGGAGGGGGGGGGGGGAAGCCGGGAAACCTACATAATCTCAAAAAGAAACGTTCTCCCGAGAAACTCGCAACCTCAGAAAAGGGCGAGAGGGTTTGGGGAAAGGGGACATCAGCGAAAAGAACGCCAGTGCTTCGATCCGACAAGCACCGCGAAAAAAAAAGGCGACTTTTGTGCATGAGAGGGGAGTGAGGGGTGGAAGGGTGCATTGAGACTCGATTAATGAGAAAAGCCTGGCAGGCAATGACAGCATCAGGTTGGCCACCAGAAACACCTGTGGAGGGACCCATGCGGGGTAAGTTTCTTTCTGCGCGGCGACAATCGTCAATCTTGGATCCCCTGGTTGGAGGATGAGAGTAAGGAGGTCGCTTGGGTGGAGAATCTGCCATTTCTGAAGGGAGAAAGGTTCCATTTGGGGGTGAAGAGATCTTACGCGTACGACGTACGTTTGTGTAGGTAATGGCTTTACCTTGGACGTTCGGATGGATTTCTGGTATAACTCTGTCAAGATTCTCACTTAAAGTCCGTTTCATCCTGTAGGGTTTCACAAGTACTCGGGGCTCGATAAGAAGATATCGATTGGAGAAAAAACTTAATTGGGGGGACCACGACCCCTTCTGGGGAAAACCGAGGAAAAACCCGTTCAGGGGAGGAGGGTTGGCCCGGGCCGGGTCTGGATCAGGGGCGGGGGAGACGTCTTAGAAATAGAAACTCTGCTTGGGTAAAAAAAAGAGATGGGGACGGGCGAAAAGCGTTGGACTTTCTAGGAATCGCTGTCGTCGGCATTGCTGGCGAATTAAAATAAAAACATTAGGAGTCGGCCTTTTTACGTAGCTGAAATTTGAAAAAAATCAACTCATAACTCTTTGCAAGTTAGGGAGGGAGGACTGGCCCGCTCTGGAATGTTTGGGAAAGGGGGATCTTTTATTGTGGTTGGCCTCCTAGATCAGGGAGGGGGGTTGATGGGGCGATCGTAAGGGAAAAGGGGGTTACTAAGCAGATCCGCGATTTTGGGGGGGGGGGGAAGGGGTGGAAAACAATACTATTCATGTCGTACATGGTGAAGTGTAACTGCGTTGTAAGCCTCCTCAAGATTTCCATCAAAAAAAACCGGTGTTGGTGGGTCGGTCATCAAACAGATCGTCTAGAAAGAAAAAATGTAAAACAAGATGGTTGACGTCGTCACAAACTTGAATTGTCTTCCAGAACAAGCGTGAGAAAAAAGCATCATGGTTCAACTGACGTCTTAGAAAAATCTTTCCGAGGGAGCACGAATAGCAAGCGGGGTTTTTCGACCCCGCATTTCGAGACTCCTGCTCGATCACTGGCTTACTAAGAAACGCCTACTGAAAAGGTAAGGTTCTGAGTATGGGGTTTTTGTGAAACGGACGGACGATTCAAGTGCATGGGGTTCATGAGGAAAGGGCCTATCGGAAAGAAAAATGGGTGTTGGAAAACTCAAGAACGGTTGGCTAACCGCTATTGCGTTGGGCCAGGTTCTGACAGGCCGTCCAGCCGCGAGTTGAGTCTTGGTTGATTGCAGGAACAGGGAGCCGAAATGTGGGCAATAACTCGGAAAGGGACGTCAGTGACAGATGGAGTATTGTCCCAAAGGATGAAGATCTCTCTAAAAAAAACTCTTCTTAGAATAGAAAGCGTGGGGTTAATTTCATAAGGGGTTGGAGAAAAGAGGGGGCGTCCTAGAAGGGAAAGACGGAACAACTTTCCTGGCACAAGAATGTGCAGACTAAAAAGATCAGTGGGCTGAATGTGGGTATGAAACAGTCCCAAAGGGCTATAAAACGTGAAAAAGAGGGACCCACAAAGGAGGAAGATAGCCCCTTCAAAGAGGGGAAACAACCCTGCCCTTACTCAGTTACAGAAAGCAAAAAGCCAGTAACGTCAAACTTTCTGGCTAAGGAGGTCTAGAAAACGGGGGCGAAAAAACCGCTGCGATAGTGGGAAGACAAGCTGTGATCAGGGGAATAGTCTTTGGGGCAAAAATCTGCTGCAGCCGGGGACCGCGGTGTTGGGGTCGCTGGGGACCGGGGGGAAGGAGCCTTTTTTAGGCTACCATAACAAGAGGTCTGGAGGGGGATCGCGGGGGGACAGGGGGATATGGGGGTATGCGACCCAACCACCGGGGAAGGGCGGAGTGCTGAGTAGTCTCCCGGGCAAATCAAAACAGAGAAAAAGCAGAACGTGGGGTAGTACTTGTCTCACACCAAACTCTACAGGGGGGGGAACTTGCTTGTTCAAACGAAAAGGATCGCAATACCAAAATAGAGGAAGAAGGCGATCTACAAAAAGAGGAGGAAAGGATCAGACCCAAAAGAAAAGATAGCGTAGGGCGTGCCAGGCACTCCTCTACGGAAACTTTCAAGATCAAATCGATTACTGTGAGGGGAGATAAATCTAAAGGGGGGGGTGGTGATGGAAAAGTCAAGTCAGTAATTCCGGCCGAGGGAAGGACGAAATTCTACTGCAAAACCGCCGTATAGGGGGGGGAAGTCCATGGGGAGAGCCAGCCCGTCTGGGCACCATAGAAGGCTTGGCGAGGCTGAAAAAAGGAATTTTTGAAGGGAGTGGGGGTCCATCGTAAGGAGGAAGAAAAAGTCATAGGGAGGGGGGGAAATGTCTTCTAAAGGAAGAGATTGGAATCCCTGGGGTATCAAAATGAGATGAAGTCAGCCACTCCACGTGGCTCTTAGTACCACTAAAGTCGAGAGTTCCTCGTTGGTCGCCCAAAAAAGAAGGGAGACTACAGACTCGGCAAGGAGGCTCACCCAGGGGGGGAACCAGTTGGGGAGAAAAATTTAACTGGCATCGCACTACAAAGAAAAAAAAAGCTACCACATGGCTGGAAAACAGTTTTTATTGAACAACGGAGGGGGGGGAATTTATAAGTTTTTTCGGAAAGAAAAAAAAGGTATCTTGCTAATTAACTACGCAACGAACCATGACCCGATCCATGGAGGGAGGACTTTTTGTCGTCGTACGGTCCCGGTTCGTATACACTTGTCTTGCGTTGGGAGTTGTACATAAAAACCAACCACTCTCCCAAAGGGGAGGGAAGAGGGGAGACCTTGTTAACGCGGTGGGGTGGAGAGAGGGGGGGGGGAGGGGGTTAAGCGTTGCAAAGAGCATAATGGGCCTTCGGGAAAGGAAAGAAAATCGTGGGGAGAGGCAAATTGACTAACGTTGTGAGACAACACTGCTTGGGAAAAAGGAGGGGGGGAGAGAGAACTTTGACGACATTGGCGGGTCGATCTCCGCAATCTTTCCTGCAAGGGCGACCCCTGGCGGGAAAGAGTTGCAAAAACCGTGATGACGCTTGGAGTCGGGGAAATCAAGGCGTCAACAAGAACGCACAAAAAAAGAAAACCAACTGGACAGTGGTGACTCAGGGATGGGGGGGGAAAATGTTGACGAATTGAGGAAGAAATGTGCTAACAAATGGGCGGGAGGCTGCAAAAGCGGCTAATGGCATGGGCGGAGGGTTTTCGAGGCGAGGGAGGAACGGAAGGGGGAAAATGGCAGCGCAAAGAGGAGCAAGTGGGACTGCAGGGGGCCAAGGATGAGAAGTTTTGAACATAGGGAAATCCATGGCAGCCGTCCGGACACGCGAAAAGTGTTAAGCGCATCAGACACAGAGAAAATTTCCAAAGCGCGTGTGGCAGCGGAAGAAGTGGGGGGAAAAATCTCCCCAAGAAGAAGGGAGATCCTTTGAACAGAAAGACTTCAAACTCGGATTCTTTGACAAAGTGAAAACGCACTCACCAGAAAGTGGCAACAAACCGGGGCAAAACGTGTCCCTCGAAAGGGCGAGGGGGGTGGTGGGGCCCGCACGGCACCCCCCTAAAATTGTAGAGTCGCCCGAAGCTACCGCGGAGGAAAAAGTCGACGGGGGAAAGGGGGAAGATTCGTGAGGGGGGGAAAGGAAAAACAGGGCAAAAGTAGAATTCTTCTAAGATGTCTCATCAGCCGCAGGGGTAAAATCCAAAAAAGGGGGGGAGAAACCCCCTGCTTATGGGGTCTTTCGCGGAACAGCGGGAAATCGTGTCGAAGAACTGGGGGAAGCTGTGGTGTTGAGAGGAAAAACTGGGGAGCGTAGGGATTAAGTTTGGGGGGGGGGGAGCCACCTCTGGACAAGGTACAGGGATAAGTTTATCCAGCGGAAACAGTTCGTTGAAGGGACGGCAATGTCGGGGATCCTAGCTCTCAGTCTTCTGCGGGTACCGAAAGAGGGGAAAAAAGCGGGATCTCAAGGGAGGGAGAGCAGGCTGAGGGCACTTAATGGGTTTAAAACAAACACAACCAAACCTTCGGGGGAAGGCCTCGCCCATCACAGGATGTTGGGTGACACTCCGTTTGAAAAGGGAAATCATTGGAAGGAGGCGCCGGATCCAATAAAGGGCGGGTGGAAAAAAAAGCTCGTTGTGGGGCGTTCGGTCAGGTCACGGAAGGCGGCAGTTGGGGGAGGATGGGGATAAAAACCCCCTAGGGGGAAACGTCCCTGTGAAAGGAATCGCGGGGAGAGACAGAAATCCCGGTGGCCGTCGCGGATTCCTGGAAAAGACGGGCTGGTGGGGGAGGGAGAGGGTACGTTTTGGAAGAATCGCGTAGCCCAGGAAAGGTTGGATTTGCGATAAAAAGGGTCCCGCAC
>Ga0179593_1524129_pt1 | contig 20442 bp, 32 predicted proteins | sample CZODoug2_1_08_16_FD_185931 | JGI IMG/M metagenome (GOLD analysis project Ga0179593, IMG submission 185931) | Vadose zone soil fungal communities from Angelo Coast Range Reserve, California, USA - CZODoug2_1_08_16fungal (PacBio error correction) | ecosystem: Environmental > Terrestrial > Soil >...
AGAAACCAATATAGGGGAAGAAGGAAACACTTCTTCAAAAATTGGTCTTAGTTAATTTAAAGGACGTGGGGAGAAGGGGGGGGTGAAAGTGGGCAGGCTAGAGGGGCAAAAGGCGGGGAGGAGGGGCAGGGGAAGGGGGGGGCCGGGGGGTTATTAAAATCGGCAGGAAGTGTGGGGCGTTAAAAAGGGACACGGCCCGCCCGAGAGCGAATCCGAGGGAGAAAGGTGCATGGAAGAACAAGGAAACCCCCTAACATAAAAACAGAATGCTGAAAGTGTTTTAGAGGAAAAAAAAAAAGGGGGGAACTTGGCTGAAGCCGGAAAGTACAGCAGAAGGGGGGAAGATTGGAAGAAGAGAACGTCACCAACCAGTCCGGAAGGATTCGTAGTTGCGTGGACCCCGGACAAAAGGGGATAAGGAAATAGTTTTGAAGAGAAGCACAAAGGAGGGGAACTAGAACGTCGTTAGAAGGGGGGGAAGGAAAATACAAGAAAGTCGCCCAAAGAAAAAAAAAGTGAAAGGGCTTTCCACTTGGGCTCGAACGGGAAAAAACCTGGACAAAAAGGGTTACCCTTAGTGAGGGGGGGGAATTTTATGCAGGGGTCACCAAACGGGGGGGAGAAGGATTACACTGATCGAGTCAGAGAGATAAAACGCCTTTGCATGGGAGATTGTTCTAAACGAAGAATCAGCGGGATGCCCCATTATATTTGGAAGGGAAAAACAGGCTCTTCAACAGGGAAAAACCGAAAATTAAAAGGGATAGTTCCGACATCAGAGGGAGAATAGAGACCCCCCCCCCCCCCCCTCGAAAAGTGGGAAACATACGAAAACTAGAAGAAAAAAAGAGAATTGCAAAGAAGAAAAGGAACACACTAAATTTTCGTGGAAAAACAAAAGAAAAAAATAACGGGAACGAAATAACGGTAAAAAAGGGAAATTGGACTCCGAGTAATCAGGAAAGATACTGTAGAAAAGAGAGCGAGGTTTCACTACTACAAAACACAGGCCCACGCAACTAAGGACAAAAACAGCCGGGAGAATAGGGGAACAAAGGGGGCGCTTGAGTCCTCGGAAAAACCAACCCAACCAGGAACACGCGCCAATAGAAAGAATTCAAAACATTTATTCTCTTGACGAAAAAAAAGGGAGGGTACCCACGGAAAGCAAGGGGCTCATCCCAAAGTAAGTCATATCAAAGCTTAAAATCGGGGATGTGGGGAAAAAAAAAAAGCCAATATTAATCGATTAGAAAAAAACGCAGGGACGACTCATTATGGTCAAAGGAAAAGCCCGACACCTTGACCGGGCTGGGGAAAAAAAAAAAAATGGGAAAAAATTTGTAGTCAATAACGGCAACCTGCCGGTGGGGAAAACCAGGTGGGGGGGTAAAAAAACTCCGTATCGAGGAGCTATTGCCGATGTGAAGGGGGGAAGGAACGGCCAGGACTACAGTTGAGGAAATTCATCACGATCCGAAAACAGTGGGACTTGGACACCGGGGATCATTTTGAGAATCAACGGGGGAGGGGTGGGCGCTAAGGTTTCTTGACAAAATTACTCAGCAGGAAAAATAGTTGGTTGTAAACGGCCGTGGGTGCTTGTGTAAGGAAACGGCCTCATCCCTAAGGGGGGTCAAATTGTCAGATGACAATGTAGCACACCCGCCGAGACAACAACCAACGAATGGTGGGACACATTCAAAGTGTGGAGAAGCTTTGGGAAAGGAAAAAAAGAAACGGGAATTTCACCCTAGAACGGGTCCAGTGTGTCCGCCATCAGGGGGGTTTTGTGGTGGTGACAGTGAAAACGAAAAATGCTAGCAGCGATTATGGGGCAAAGGGCCGTCAGAGGAAAACAGAATGACTGTGAATGGGGTCCCGATGCAAACAAGCCAAACACGGGGAAAAACTCTTCCCTACGGGGAGTGGGGACGCTTGGACACCCAAAAGGTAATAAAAGGATGCCTGAATGCGTGCACAGGGGAAAGTAAAGCAAAAAAGTGACATTGGCATACTACGCGGCCCTAAGAAAGTGTGTTTACAAGAAGCCAATCAGGCCGCAAAAAGAAGCCGGGCAAGGTTAACTTGGGGGAGCCGGGTCCGGGTCCTAACGTCCCCTGCCCAAAAACGGGCAAAAAAAAGCGTTATGACCGGGCAATTCAAATGCTGTCAGAGAGAAAAAAGGGGGGTTTTTTAAACAGGTCTCTGCGGGAGTGGGACAAAAGAGGGCACCCAAGGAGAATATGACGATAGGGGGGGCCCAATCCAGCCAACAGGGTGAGGATCGAGCCTGGGAGTTAACGAGTCCCGCAAGCGGATGATAATCCCAATGAAAGAGAATCAGAACTCGGGGGCCCGGTTGCAGGGGTGGGTCAAGGACCTTCACAAGCTCACTATGGAGGAGAGCGGGGGTGAGGGGGGTGTATTGAAAAAGGGCAACCTGGCAAGGGTGGATGAATATAATCAAGGGTTGGTCCAATATTGGAGGGCCTCATGGGGTTGTCACCGATTCCGGGAGTTCCGTGAACAAGAACTGCACGACTTAACCCGATAAAGGCTGGGTGAGAGGTAAAAAAGACCGCTGTAAGGGGAGAAAAAAGGGGGAAAGCGGGAATTTCTGTAAAGTGATGCGTCGGGGCGAAATGTCAGGTGAGAAGCGAACGTGAACCAGGGCACTTCTTGGGGGCCGCACGGGCGCTGGGAAGCTGCAAAAGGGGAAAGACGTAAAAGGGGTCTGTAAGAATTGCGTTTATTCGCATCCAGTGGGGGTCAATCTGAAATCCAAGGGCTCAAAGAGACCAAGAGGCCAGTCTTCAGGTTTAGTTCGGAAAGGTAAAAGGGTGGCAGTTCCCCCACAATCAAAAAAATTCATAAGTGACGGGCGTAAGCAGGGGGGAGCCTTTTTTTATGCTGACGAAAGAAAACCAACGAATCCAGGCTCGACGGAGACGCGAAAAAAACGGTCCCCAAAAAGCTGGAACTTTCCGGTACGTGGTTGCATTTGAAACCCCCCCACACGATCACAGGCAACAAGAAGGGGGGATAAGACAAACAGCAGAGGACGAGCGCTGCATGGAAAAAGAGGGCTTGGCCGACAAGGAGTCGAAAGGGGTTTGTCGAGGGCCCAAAAGAGCTGCCCGGGCGGCTCGGAATTCCAAGGGAAGGACATCGAACGGAGGGGTTTTCTTTGCATACGGCAAGGTTGGAAAAGTAGTGCACGTTGGGGAATGGGGCCCAACAACATCCGAAAATTTTGGAAACGTGAACACACTGGCACGATCGAGAAGGGGGCGAAACGGGGTATTAATGACGGGGTGTTCAGAATTGCGGGGACCAACCTGGGGAATCACAAAATTGATGGGGGTTGAGCTGATTTGAACTACATCGCTAACCAACAGGGGCGGGGAGACGAAAAAAGGGGCCCTTCCAAAACAGGGCTGGGGTCTACAACCTGGTTTTCAACGGCCGGGAGTGTAAAAAAACGTCGAAACCATGGGCACATGGCTCCGCTTTTATTTTTGGATAGGGTTCTGCCGTGGGGAGGGAGGGTGGGGAAAAGTATTCCCAACGGGAAGGACGAGGCCCTCTAAACAAAACAAACGGAAAAAAAAGAGAGGAAAAAAAACTTAAAAAAAACTGACCGTGGTGTGGGGCAATCACGACCGGCCAGAAAGAAAAAAGAAAGGGTCAACAAATAAAGCCCTTCTTATCAAGTGAATGGGCCGGGGCACAACCTTTTTAAGTAGCCGGGAGGACGCAAGGGAAAAAAACGTATACCAGCAATTGGTTGACTCCCAGAGTCAAAGCACCAGCCAGTGTGTTAGCGAGGAAAGAAAAATTAAAAAAAGAGAAAGAAGCAAACACCCAGGAACAAAATGGGGGGAAAACAAAGATGGCCCCATTCTGTCGGATAAGCCAAGAGTGAAAGTCAAATTGTGGATCCATTAGTGCAAACAAAGATACAAAATTTCGGGTGTGGGGGACGGGCAAAACTCGGATATTCACCGGAAAAAAACATTAACTTTGAAAGTGGTCCGAGAAAACATGCCGCACGCCTCAGGGATCTAGAAAAAACAAAAGTGCAGCAAGGGGGGGGCCAGAGACAAAATAACCCGCACAAAGCCCACGAGCGGCCGCAAGAAGGGTGAAACCAGCGTTATCCTACAAGTTGGTCCTGCTGATCGCCAGGGGCAAAAAAATGACGCGACCAAACGCAGTGGAACTAACCGCGCAAAAACAGAGGATCGGATGGGGTCGGGGGGAGAACAAAGGATCACACGGTGGGGGGAAGACTCAACGAGCCTTAAAGAAAGAAGCCCAGGAACCATTTGATGGTGGAGAGAAGCAAAAGAGGATTCAACATTTCAACCTGTCATGGGGAACGGTGCCGGCGGAGCCGACGTCGATGGGGAAAATGTGCTTGCAATAAAACGAATGAGAATAAAGGGGGTAGCCAAGCCTCCCGCCCAACCCCCAAAGCGTAAACAAAGAAGTGATAAAGGGAACTTCGGACACCCAAAAAGAGGGCGTACGACGGAACGCATTTTCAGAAAAAGGGGAAAAAAAATTTGCCTTGAAAAAAGTTCGTCTGGTCCCGATCCAAAAGGAACATTGGCGGGGGTAATTCCGCCCCATTGACGTTGTTCAAGAACTGAAATCCAAGGGAATCCCCGACCACGCACAAAGGAAGTCCCGAATGAGCACAAAAACACGAACGAACGGAAGGAAGGAGTTGGGGGAGAATCACCCGTTCACGGGCAAGCGCAATTTCCAATAAAACAAACACGACCAAGCCCCATAGTGGAAAGAGCAGGTAGTGATAGGTCGTGAGGCGAACTTCAAAACCCGGCAAAACCACGCGGCCGAAATCGACGGTGGGATCAGCGCGAAAGCGGATGTTGAAAAACCGAAAAAAAAGGTCCCTCAAAGCAGGATTAAAAGAGGTGGGGGGCCATGAACCCGCCCTAGGAAAGCAAAAAACCTTGGGTGCACAAATTTGTGAAATAAGCAAAGGAGGAACTTGGAAAAGTGGGGGAAAACCTGCACAACAGCATGAACGCCGCCCGGCTAAGAGCCATGTGAAACATTGGGACCGGGAGCAAGACGGACAACTGGCCCCTTTCAAGGAAAAGACGGGCGGGTCGGCATGTTTGAACTGGTAAACGGCGTCGAACCGTGCCATTCCGAAAAAACCGCTAGAAAAAAGAAAAACGCCTGGACGCCACGCCATCGCCGGAGTTCGAAGCAGTGGCGGTGACCGTAAAATCTTGCCAAAGATTAGGAGCCCCAATCGTCGGCTGTTGCATGGAAAAGACAAGAATGAAAGGGGGTCAAGAAAAGCAAATAAGCGATCGAAGAAGTCTGGGGACGTAACACTCCCGAACAAGGTCACAAAACCCGACATAAATAATCGCGGAAACCAGCGCCAGGCGAGGGGGACCAAAGGAGTAAGGTTTTCCACAGCTCTGTGAAAAAAGACTTCCTTTGCCAAGGGAAGGGAAGAAAGATTCCGTGGGGCTTCGGAGGAATGGCTCATTGGACGAGTTGAGGATGAGGCCGTGCAAAAGCCAAAGTACAAATGAAGCGTCCTGAACAAACAAAGGAAAGTATTTCCCTGCTCACTAGGCCTCCATACACATGCCAGCCCAAACAAAAAACAGGGGACAAAGGGAGAGCAAATCGGTTGAGTGGGTAAGGGAAAGGATTTTGATTTGATAAGAACCGAAAACGACAGTCAGGGTCCTGAAAAACAATAAAAAGAGAACAATAAAGACGATACGGATTAAAAAACGTAATCCAATTAAGCAACAGGAGAGGGGTGCCGTGATATAAGGGGGACAATGCCAAGGAGAATGGGGTTGGAGGTTGAAAGAGGCTGGGGTTGTTTTGTTCCCTTGAAGAAAACGCAAAGCGCTAGCCCATGTGTTTTGGTTGGGGGGTTTTTCCAAGAAAAATAAGAAAATATAGAAACCGGAGAAAAAAGGGATGAACAGCCTTTTTTGGGGATTTTCGGGGGGGGTTAGTGGGGGAGAAAGACAAGGTACTCTAAAAGGGCTTCTTCGAAGCGAGAGAATAAAAGCGGGGGCCCGTAAAAGAGGTTGGAAAGATGATGGCATGAACGGAGGTAGAAACAGATCCGGGAGAAGTCCCTGGTCGGGGTCCTATTGGGTGAGGAGGGGTACGGGGGGCAGAGGGGAAATTCGTGAAGTCAGAGGGAGCCATTGAGGGCTTCCAATTGCCGGCTCATAATCGAGGAATAAACTTCCGGCGGTGAAAGGTACAGGTTGATCCCGAAAATTTTGGAAAAAAGAGAGAAAGAATCAGAAGGGGAGAGGGTTGGCCAGAAAATGGGGGGAAGTGCGTGGGGGAAGGGATCAGGGAAGGAGTAGTGGCCCGTTGAAAGGAGAACAAAGAGGGTTTTAAGAGTCAGGAAAGAAGCGGGAGCAACTTTAAAACAATTGAAAAAGACTGGAAAATGAATGCGGTGAAACCCGGACCTCTGGGTTGAAGAGAACTAAAAAAACTCAAGAGCATCCGGAGAAAACTTGGCTATACGAGAAAAAAGTCCAAAGGACAAGGGGAGTTTAGGAAATACGAGGAAACCCAAAAAAGGGTCGTAGAATGACCCAGGAAGGAGTTTGAGGGAAACAGCTTAATAACAATGGGGGGACCAGAATCAAGAAGGGAAACAGGTTTTTTTCGGAGCTTCGGAACCGGACAGCAAGAAACAAAAGGAATTGGACTGTTCAGTTTTCTGAAAGGAAGGGAGGGGAAAATCACGCCCAAAAAGAGGGGGGTGCAAAAGGTCATTCCGACTGGGAGAAAAAAGAACCGATAACGTTTGAAAAGGGGCGCCGACTAAAGACAATCAAAGGGAAAGTTCCAACGAACATGGGACGGCCAAATAAGCAGGGAAAGGAACAAATTACCTTTCTTCACCAAAAAAAGAATGAATGAAAAAAAAAAGAGTCAAGAAGGAAAGAGAAAGTTCAAAAAAAACGGGTTCGAAAGGGAAGTGGTCGGTAGTTGGCCGTTAGCGAACCAAAGACACGAATGAAATCATTAACCGGAGGGGAACGGCAGCTAGGAGGGGCGAGAGCCAAGCCCCCAAACTCACTTCACGCAAAGCCATCCACACATTTGAAATAACAAAAGAATGGGAACCTTAAGGGGGAGTAACATATCGAGGGTTGAAAAATAACACCAAAAAAAAAGAATTGAAAAAACAAAGGTCAAAGGGAAGTTAACGTAAGGAGAAGCAGACGAGAAGTGTAACAAGGGGGGTGAGTGGTAAAGAATATTGGGATAATCTCAACAACAACACCGAAGAGGGATGAAATAAAAAAATATAGTTCACCGCCAACGAAAATCCAACGGGTCATTTTAACTACAGTGTAGGACGGGGAAGGGGGAGATTGGCAGTTAACTAGCTCGTAATTCGAGGAACAGGGGGGGAAAAACGGTTGCCGGTTGAGAAACGAGAAGTTTTAAGCGGGAAAAGCGGCCAAGAAGAAAGGACAACTCCTATAGAACTGGCGCAAGAAAAGAAAAGCTCCCCAGAAAAAACTAAAGAGAAGCCAGAAGAAGGGCGAATGGTTTGAAATAGAGATAAAAAGGCGGAGCTTAACGAAATGGGACGAAAGGTTAGGGCCCGTGAAACCCAAAAAAGTAATTAACGAGAAGGAGGTTGTCCGGACAGGACCAATGTACAAGTACGTAGGGTTGGAAAGAAAGACGCCCAAAGCCGAAGGTCCTCGTTAACAAAGCGGGGGGAGGGGGAAAAAAAGGAACCGCCAAAGAAGAACTGAACAAGCTAAAGGGTTGCTCGACTCAAAGGAAACGAAAGCCAAACCCGGTGTTGTCCCGGAGGAGATTGACGAAATCAGAACTGGCCTCCGAAAAAAGATCAGGAGATGAGGTGAGGGACTCGAATAAACTACTTTGGGATTGAAAAGATATATCCTCGGGAAAAAGGGGATAAACAATGTTGTTGAAAACAGGGAAGGAAACGAAGAAAGAGGTTAAAGGACATTCATTAAGGTTTTAAAAAAAAAAAAAAGCAAGAGGAAAAGGGGGAAAGGAAAAAGAGATCTTCTAAAAAATAAAAAAATGAACCTACCTCCACAACACTACTGATACTTGAACAAAGAAGGAAAAACCCAACGTGAAAATCGACCGTCCGGATGAAAAAGGGGGAAAAAATGAAAGGGGGAAAAACAACGACGGAGAAAAGGTGGAACTCCAATGATCCTGCCGGCAAGAACTGTAGAAAGGACTAAAGGAATACGAGAGTTCCTCCGTCACAAAATCGGCCAAAAAAGACATGAAACCACATCAATAGACCCTGACCCTCGTGGTCTCCGAACAACAACCCACTACCGTTATGGAAAAAAGGCCCAGCGAGAAGGAAAAGGGCATAAAAAGTTCTCCTTCCAAAGAAAAAGGGGACGCTGTCCCACGGAAAGCGCGGGAGAATCAAAAAAATCTATCAAAATCAAAGAAATCCATCCTGGAAAATACGAAGCCCAAGGATGATAGGAAAAAAGGAATAGCGCTGCTCGCGAAAAAAGGAAAACAAAAAAACGGGCACCTTGCTTTCCCAAAAACCAGGAGTTTCCCCCAATCAAGCCCGAGCCTGATAAAGAAGAGAAAGGGGGGGAATCAAAACAGAGCCCTCTTCTTAGTGTGCGATTGATGGGGAAAAAAGGAACAACGGCGACATACGTCGGTCAAAACTCCGCAAAAAAAAAGGTACCAAAAAACAAGAATGCCGCCATTTGAAAAAAAAAGTTTGGGGGGCTTGCCATGTGGTCGTTAAAAAAGTGGGAGGGCAGGTCGCAGGAATATCAATGGGAAAGGAAATACGGCTTGAAAAAAAGTTGGAACTTGGGGCAAGACAGAAAGACACGCAAAAAAGCAGCATTGTCAGCTTCAGGAAAAAAGGGAAACTATAGACCGAGGGACAAAGCCACCAGGGATGAGGTTGTCCAAAAAAAAAAGCAATTGCACAGAAGTTGGAAGCTTGGGAAAAAAAGGCAGAGCAAGAAAAAAACTTAGGGTCCTTTTTCACGATTGAGGTAAAAAGGTGAAGGAAGCGGTTTTACGCATCGATCAGAAACCTCAAGTGCGGAGGGGGGCAAGCTTATTTCTAACAACGGAGTTGGGAGTTTTGCAAAGAGGAAAAAAAAACTAGGGAAACGAGGGCAAAGTTAACTATGAAAAAAATACAAGAGGCGAACTTCCTCGGAACACCACACCACGCTATTTCCCAGGCATTTTGGAGGAGAAGGAAGGTGGAGAGCGCCCTGGGAAAAAACTGCAAGGGGGGAAACCAGTATTCAAAGCAAAAATCCAATCCCGGTGAAAGAAAATGACACGAAGTGGGAACCCGGTAAATACGCTGGCCAACGAGGTGTGGCTAAGGAAAGAGCGGGTTCCAAACTGAGCAAAAAAACGTTTTTACACATTCCTCAGCGGTGCTGGCGGGGAAAAAAAGGAAAAGAAGCAGCATCTGAACTACGCAGGGGAGGGCCAGGCAAAAACAAGAAGGCAGGTCTCGCATTTACCTTCGACGTGGGGCGATCCGCGGGTCATCGGAAATCCCTGGGAACAACCGTCGAATCAGGTTTTTGGAGAATTGCAGGGGGGGAAAAAAACAAAAAAGGTGGTTGACCTATCACTACCTCCTACGCACTATGCAGGTTTCCTTGGGGGGTGGCGCGCAAGGAGGGAAAGGATGAAAATGAGAGTTCAGTTTTTTGGCACCCAAATTGGGGGGGGGGACAAAAAAAAAAAAATTTTGGAACTGGGGGAGTTGTCAAAGGGAAGTCCCATGGTAGTTCAAGGAAGGGACAATGGGGAGGACCTTTAAACGAGGGGTGGGGATCGGACAGACGAATGGCAATGAGTTTAGAACTTTGGAGGGAAGTGACGTGAGAGCTAAGGGGTGAAGCCGGGGGAAAACTGAAGCAAGACGAGGGGGGTTTTGCGCAGGTATCCTGGAAGGGGAATCAGGGATTCTTGGGTTCAAAAGGCATGAAAAGAGCCATTGGGGGGTTGTCCACGAAGAACAAATGGAAGGAAAGCACCAGCTCAACCTATTCTGGGGGGGAGTAAAAAATGGGGGGGGGGCGGGGGAGGTTAAGAAAAAAAAATCAAAACGGGGGGACAAAACTTTGAAAGATTGGGAGACGCGGGCAGCCGGTTTAAAGGAAAAAAAAAAGACACCATCACCGATCCAGGTTCAGACGTTTATCAGGAAACTACCCAAGACCGAGAGGTCGGTCCCTTAGTTGAAGTTCAAGAAAAACCGGAGATCAAATAGAGTGGAAGGCAAAACCGTTATCCGGATTGGGGGAGGGCAGATCAGGGGAAATCGGTGGCCTGCCGGTGAAACAATAATGGCTGCGGAGGGAGCGAGAATTCATCGACAACTGGGCAAAAAAAAAGGCGAAGAAAAATTTTGCAAAAAGAACGGTTTGAGAAAATATCCCGATGCAAAAAAAAGAAAAAAAAGAGAAAACTTTTTTGGTTTAAGAGGGGGTAAAGAAAAGACACTGGGCAACGATGATTAAGGAACACTGAATAGAAGGGGTTCCCAACGACAGCTGGAATCAAACCAAAAAAAAGGTGGGGTTGAAAATGAGGGGGAGTCCCCGTCCAGGAAAAAGGCTGGACAAAACCTTGTTCGAAACCAAATGGCTGAGAAGGCCTTGGTAAAAGAACGACAATAAGTGTGGTCCAACAAGACACAGGAAAGGTATGGGGAGGGGGGGACGGAAATTTTTTGTCTCCGCAGGGACTTTTGAGAGGTCTGGTCGGAATGGGCCAGGTGAAGGAAGAGGGTAGAAAGCAAAAAAAAAAAACGGGGGAAAGGGAAAAAGAAGAACCCTTTTTCCAGGCCGGAACGTGGGGGCAAAGAGAGTTCACGGAAGGACCAAGAAAGAGAAACAACCAAAGAAAATCAACCGTGAAAAAAGTGTCGCCGGTAAGTTGGAGTGAAAGGATCGCGGTGTAAAAGGCCATACAAAGGTTTACTCCCCAGGTCAGGCCAAAAAACAGCCCAGTGTTGGGGAGGGGGATGGTAGCCAGAAGTCACAACAACAAAGAAACATCAGGGGGGCTTTATTCAACATGGCCACCCAATTCGGGAAGTAAAACATAAATCAAAAAAGAAGAAAAAAATATAGAAGAAAAAAAGAGGGGGGGTCAAGACGAAACGAGTAAAATAAAAGGGAGTGGGGGGCCATTATCCCTCAGTGACGAAAAAAACCCTGGAAAAAAACTTAAAGTGGGCAAGGGGAGCCAGGGCGCAAAACCCTCGATGGAATTCGTACCAAAAAAAATAGGGTGTGTTGCCCAACAACGGCTGAACACCCTCCAACTGGGCCCAAAAAATAATCTCACGGAAAGTAACGAGAGTAAAATTAGCATCTGGGGGGCCCAAAAAGCGTCCTGCGGAAAGGCCACAAAAGTCAAAAATAAGAAAAAAAATGGTGCAGTGCAATCGCGAAAAAGTCGAGCCTCGAGGGTGTGAGGGAAATCGAAGATTTCCCCGTCTGCGACGAGCAAAGAACGAGAAGGAAAAAGAGCGCCAGCACACGCCCAATTGATTGTCTGCACCAAATGGACAAAAACAGATATTCCCCTTAAATAAGGGGGGGGAGAAGACTTCGGATTTTTGGAAACACAACTGTATGCTGGGCGAAAATAGGAAAACAAGAATAACCGGGAAGGGAAAAAAGAAAACCCCGCTACAAACCCCCCAAGGCAAGAATGATAAAAAAAAAACCGCTTGTACCCATCGCGTTCTAACCCATATAGAACCGCGGGACTGAACGAAGGTCCAGAAAGGAGCTGCCTGGAAAGTGTGGTGCCAGCGTCAACGGTCCGAAAGAAAACGAAAAAAAAAATCGGGTAAAGACGCCCCAGTGGGACGGGGGACGAAGAAACTCATTGGTTTAAACCGGTAACCAATAACCAAAGGGATGGCCAGAAGAAAAGACAGGTGGCAAAAAAAAAGAAAAACGGAGGGAATTTATTTTTAATCAACAAAAAAAAATCCACTCATGCGCCGCCAGTTCAGAAAACCAGAAAAAAAGGCAAGGACCATGCTGAATAGTTGAGGGGAAAGGAAAGAAACAAAAAAGGGGGCTCCAAAAAAACGCATAGAGATTCGACCGGGATGTGAAGGGGGAAAAAGATAAAAAGAGGAATTTTAAAGAACGCCCGAAGGGGAAAGAACGAAGGGGGGAGGGGGGCATGAAGATCTAGCGTATGATCTGCCTCCTTTGGTCAAAACTTAACGCCAAAAAGACCACGAAAAGGAGGGTGGGAGCGGAGTTGCTGGAAACAGCATAAATCAACAGGATCCGACCCCAAATCGGGACAGTCGACTAAAAAATGACCGGAACAAAGAGATCCTGAGAAAAACCGGCTGGTGCGGATTATTTTGAAGGGGGGGGGAAAGGGGAAACGGCGTGGGGCGGGAGTATGCAAGATGCCATGAAAACTCAACCCATCTGCGCGATTGCCATGCAGCGTGCAGCGAAAAAAATGAAAAAAGTGGAGAAGGTTGATGGGTCCCTCAGGGGGGACATCGGGAGGTGCCCACAGGAGAGAGAGCCCAAGAGAAAGGGACAGAGGGAAAACTCACAGTTAGTCCGGGTGTGGACGAGGACCCAGACGCAAGAAATAATCGTTGGGAAAGGCGTACGGAGAGACACGAAAAGGAAAAAGAAAAACCCACAGAGTCAATCGGAAGAAAAACAAGGAGCCATGCTAGGGGGCACGACTGACCCTTGAGAGCAGGGGTTTGTCCAAAAGTCTCCCAACTTGTCCTGCACTGAAAGGGGGAAGAGACACAGTCGTGGTGCAGGTCCAGGTACCGACAGACGCGGCCTAGGAGAGTGGCTCAAAAAGAAAACTTACAAAAAAGAAAAAGGTGCCAGGATTGAGAACGAGTCAGGCCACAAAAACTAAGCCGGTAAAAGGACAGACCCAATGGAAAGGTTCAAGTGCCTGCCAAGAAAAGGTACCAAAAAAAACAACGGGATCCGGGAAAGTGGCAATCGGGGGAATGTGTAAGGGAGAAGAATTAATTAGTTGTATGGTTCAAAGAAGGGCAATGTGGAGGCCCGGTCCTTCACCGGTTCATAAAAAAAATAAAGGGAGGAAAGAGTGGATACCCAGGTCGCCCACAAAGGAGTTCCTTTAAAATGGGAAAAAATGCAAATGGTTGGGGAGGAACGGGAAGCTTTTTTTCCCTTTTGAAGCATAGAAAAAAAGGGAGGGAACAAGCTGGTTGGGTTTTATCGATAGGGGAAAAGACAGATACCCAAAAATCGGATATGATTTTCCTTGGGGGGAAACAACAAAAAAAAGAGTCAGCGTGTAAAAGATGGCTTTCTAGAGAAATATAATAAAATCGTGGTAGGGGAACGTGGGGATCTACATTGGGTCAAACGTGGAAAAAATGAAAACGAGGAAAAAAGAGCCCATAAGGTTCCATTAGGGGAGAGGGGGTTGAGGGGAATCGGGAAAGAAGGAGATCGGGGAATCAATCGATTCTGAAGCGTGGGAAAAGGAAGACTCAAGGGGGGATCAAAAGTTCCTGCCCAAATGTGCACGGTAACCAGGGATCGAAAAAAAAAAAAAGGTGAATCGTCGATTTTTTTGGCGCCAACAGAGGGGAGGGTAGACCAGGCTTGCAATTCTACGTAGTAGAGGGGGGGAACGTTTTTGGTCAGATGCATAACTGGGGGGAAGAGACTTTTCTCTTGTGGAAGACGGAAGCTGGCAAGGAGAACTAACATTATGAATTCGTGAAACAAATTTTCTGCTTTGTAAGAAAAAAAGTGAAGAAAAAAAACTCAGAGAGGTCCCAGGAAAAATATAAACGATTTGAAAACAATTTTTTTTTTTCCCCCCACCCAAATCCATGCCAAGTCCCATCGACGTTCCAAGGGACAGAGGAGGCCGAAGGAGACTCAGTTTTCGACAACAGAAAAAGAAAAGGATGTAAGGAAAAGAATCAGAAGTAAACAAGTGGGTAAGAAAGATTCGGCAAGAAGGCCGACCCCAGTGGAGCCAAGGTTTTTCAGGAATTAAGGTCGATTTTGGATTGTCACTTGAAGGACGTCAAAAGAAAGTGTTGGGGGGGGGGGGGGGGCGAAAACAAGGTAAGGGCACCGAAGGCCCGGGAAAAAAAAAGAGCAGGAAAAACTGCCTTGTCTTTGGGGGGGGGACAGCCCCAAAACAAAAGAATAGCAAATATGGTAGCAAAAAACAGGGGGGGGGGACGGGCAACCGGCCGGGATTTCTTTTCCAAGGAGCCCGGCAAGCATCACAGGTCGAAAAAAAAGGGGTCGGAGAGGGAGAAGAAAACTTTCCGCCATGGAGAAGAAGGCCAAACCCGTGTTTGAGGGTTCCGAACGGACGGGCAGGGAGCCAGCCAAGGAGAAATAATGGGGAACTTCGGGAGGCCGCAAATTTCTCCTAGGCCTCGAAGCAAAAAGAAAGAAAGAAAGGAATGGGGGGGGTTAATCACCACACCAAGGGACCCAGCCGAAGCGAATTAAGAGAGGAACAAAAAATATCAAGGGTCACAATACGAAAAGCGGGTAAGGTAAACTAATGAAGAGTTAACAAGGTCCAGGTGAGGTAAACTGATTGGGGTCAGAACTACAAAAAAGGCAAAGAGAGAGGGATATAAAAAAAGGGTGAAAAAAAAACAACTTGAAAAGTCTTCGGTCCCGGGGTCTATCATTAAGGGTTGAAAGAACAGCAAAGGATTTTTGGGGGGGGGGACTAGGGGAGGGGAACGAGTTTTAAATTCGCATCGGGGGGGGGGGAAAACGTTGACTGGTGGGATAAACGGCGAGGGGGGGCTTGAGCAAAAGAACCTCTATCAGCCCGCAGGGAAAGAAAGTAAAAAAAAAAAAAAGGGGGAGCAGGTGCTGGCTCGCAAGAAATCAAACGAAAACGAAAAAACTACTACGGGAAAAAAATGGGCGAAAGTGTGGAAATCTTCCGAAGAGCCTGGAAGACTGCTGATCTTAGGGAAGGGGAATAAAAGACGGGTGGAAGGTCCAAAAGGACCAAAAGGAAAAATTCGGAGAATGGGGGAAAAAAAAAGTGAAAGGACAAGTGAAACAGTGAAGTTGGAAAGAGACAACTGGGATGAAATTAACAGTCAGAGAAGACAGAAGGAATGAAATGAAGTCCCAAAGAAAAAAAAAAAGTGGAGGGGACAAACAATTGGTGGTCTTCCGGGAAAGGACAAACCGTTGATGGAGTCACCCACGGGGGGGTAGCAAGGGGGGAAACAACGTGGATCCTTTCCCGGACACTGAAGACGGAAAATTAGAAGAAAACAGAGGGGGGCATGAGATTTTTCTAATTTTCTGAGACGGCCTATAGAATTTTTGTGAAAGCCGCTCAAAGGGGAAGAAACCCGGGAGAAAGGAGGATAGTTCTCAGAAAAGGAAAAACCAAAAGAAAGAAGAACTCCGTTAAAAAAGACTTAGTAATGGAAAACGGACCGCCAACTACCTGAAAAATTTGAAAACCAAAAAAAACACTAAAGGGGGGAGGGAAAAGCAAAGTCGATGCCAAAATCAACGAAATAACAGGATCAAGGCAGGAACTTGTGGACTTCCGATTAACACAAAGGACTGTATAAGAGAAAGTCAAGGGGAATCGAGGGAGGTAACGCATGATCCACACGCTTTGCAACAACATAAAAGTCAAAACCCGAGGGGGGGGGATAACTGACCATGCTTCTTGAACCAGGCCGTCCCAAACCTCCGGGAGGGAAAAAAAGGAGGGCAATGAGAAGGAAAAGGGGGGAACCCTAAAAGCAGGGTGGGGGGATTGCTGTACCCGCTAAAAGAAGCCGAAGAAAAAAAAAGTGAAAGTAGGAAGTGCTGATCAAAAAGCTTTACAACATCCAATGGGAGACCTACCAGTGAGCAAGGAAAGGAAGAGATCGAAAAAACTCAAGCTGCTCGCGATTCAAATAAAAGAAAGAGTGGAAAACCAGTGCTTCCCAAAGTCGAATTTTTGGTTTTGCAAAGTCATATAAACAACCCCGCAGGGGAAGTTAGGGGAAAAAAAGGGGGGGGGGTGGAGGAAGAGACTATGCCGTGAGACTGGGTGGAAAAAGAACAAAAGGGTGCGTGTAGTGACAAAATACAGACGCCCAACCTTACAACAAACGAGGGGAAGGCGCAACAAGTGAAGGGTTTGCTTGCATGTGGACGAATCTGGCTAGCGAAAAAGGACCATGGGGATGTAAAGAGGCCTTCCGGTACAGGGGGGTCAAATCCGCAAGACGGCCCCCAATCAAAAAAAGGTTTCGAAAGTGTCAGAGAGGAGCCACAGAAAACAAGAAAAACGAATGTGGAAATCATGGGTAATGCAAGAAAAAAAGTGGTGGGAAGCTGGGGGAGAAAGCGTCAAGAAAAACAAACTAGACTAATTTTTTGACGAGTGAAAATGTCGGTGGTTGGGGGGAGGGAGGAGACACGCAATCGAGCAAGACGATAAGGAGAGGAAAAGCTAATTGCGGAACAGAATGGGAGTTTTTACCACAAAAAAACAGCCGATGTGAAAATCTCCATGGGCAATAATGGAACGAGACCGCGAAGAAAAGATCAAAGTTCGAAAGCGAGAGAAAAGGGCCAAACAGAAAAAGTTTAGCAAGGCAAGGGCTACTACACATTCCGGAACACGACAGGGGGAGAAAGCAACTAACCGCCCGGTGCCGTGGCAGAAGAACAGGGGGTCCGTATCACGGTCTCATCCCAAAGTTTCTGAAAAATAGGCGGGAAAGCGTGTCATGACAACTCTCGTTGGGTATTAAATGGGAAAAAGGTAAACAGTGCAGGGGGCTCTTGAACAGCAAATAGCCGAGCATGAAAGAAGGAGAAGGCGGTCCTACCAAAAGAAAAATTCGTATCGAGAACCTCCGTTAACTATTCGGGTTAGAAAACAAGCTAAGGATAACCACGTGGAAAATCTGCCGAAAAGACCTTCGGGTTTTGTGGAATGCAGGGAAACTTCCCAAAACGGGGACTTCAACTACCCGTTGGAAAAAAAAGGGAAGACAAACTGGGGGGGAGTTTTTGGGTGTATGGGCAAAAAGGGAGGGGTGAGGAAAAAAAAATCTATAAAAAACCGTTTAGGGGGGGGGCAACAAGAAGAGGGGGAGGGAACTTTTTTGCTGGTAGTTGGACACCAAGGGGAGAGTTTCATGGCGGAACGAAAGGGCGAAAAAGGAACAATAATAGGTCGGGAGGGGGGGGGAAATCGGAAAAAAGGGCAAACAGGCCATGTTCGCTTATCTGAGGGAGAGTAAGCAAAGGGTTGTTGACTTGTGGGGGGTTTTTCTTGTTGGGGTTGCCCTATCGGGGGGGGTAAAGAAGGGGACCACGAAAAACGGTAGAAATTTTGAGTTGGACCCCGGGGGGGGGAGGAAGATGGCTTTTTCGATGTGAGTCTGGGGGGAGGAAAATATTAGGACAGCATCCAAGTGGGCCAGAAGCCATGGGCTCCGCCGGGACAAGGGGGGAACCGGGGACTCAGACCTATCTTGAATCCGCCCGGGGGGGGGTTGGAAAGTCAAAAGCCCAAAAGAGGGAAAATCTACAAAATTGAACCCCGGGACCTCGGAGGGGCGCAAAAAAGGAGCCCTGAGACAACTGAACACACCCAACGAAAAGAAAAAACATACGCGGTTTTATCGCGCATGAAAAAATAAGAAAGTTCGACTTTGTTTCTGAGAACGTGCTTGGCCTCCGACCGGCGATCAGCGGCAAGAAAAGGAAGACCAACAAGAAAGTGATACTCGCTGCACAATTGAAGGAAGGAATCAGTGTAAGGACCCTAGGTTGTCGAAGGTTGTCAGAAACCAAAGTCTGCCCGGCGGCTGGAGAATTCCAAGAAAAAGGGTCAACTCAGTTTTAGTGCCTAAAGCAAGGGCACGGGGGGGGGGGAGTAATATCCCGGGAGACATGGAAACAAAGAAAGTCAGGAAAAAAAAGGGGATTGGGGACTCGTTTTTCACAGTAAAGGGGAGAAAACACAAGGCCCGGATAGGCATGACCCTAGGATGGCTTATGAAAACAGGGGGAAAGATTGGCAACCCAAAACTGGAAATCCACACCATGCGAGAGGGGGTTGGTTGTGGGCAGCGGTTTTAACCTTTTAAAACAGGTAAGACACAACTTGGCTGGAAGGCCTAACTTGGCTCAACAAGGACAAAGGGGGGAAGGGGGCCCCTGTGGGGGAAACGGCACAGAAGTGGTTGTCCAAAAACGGCGACAAAAAGGGGGGGAAACAAGGATGGGTTGGGTCGCCGGGGTATGTTTGTGCGGCAGCTTTCTTCAAAGAGGTCACGGGGGAAGGACCACGGGGGGAAAAAAAAGTGGTAAAAGAGAAAAACCAACCGGAGAGGAGAAAAGAGAGAAAAAGGAATCAGGACCGGAACAAGGGGCCACTCACGACGACCAGAAAAAGAAAGAGGCAGACCGAGCAAAAAAAAAGAAAAAGAAAAATCAAAAAAATCAAGAGAAAGGGGAAAATGTGCAAGGAAAGGGGACAAACAAACTTTGAACGGAACAGGAGTGGAAAAAGCCCGCAGCACACAGTTGACGCCCCAGGGAGGAACTGAAAACCCATAAAATGGGTGGTCGATGTAAGGAAATTGAAACAGAGAAAAAACCAGAAAAAATGGTGCCTGGAGTCCTCGCCAAGAAAAAGGGAGAACCAGACATACCTAAAAGAAGAAGAAGCTTGGAGTGTGATCAGGATGTGAAAAAGAAAAATTAGGATGTGGTAGGCCATGAAGGAATCGGGAATTCCCAGAAAAAGAACAACCTTGAACTGGGGAAAAGTGGCCGGGCAAGTAAAATAGTGCGCCAGGGAACCGGGATGTGAATGAGGATCGAACGCCCGGGCTCCAATGGTGTTGAAAAAAAAGGCAGAAACCCCAGAACGCCCCAAAAATCTTAAGGTCCGCAGGACGAGAGAACGGGGGGGTGGAGCGACCATCCTGGGTAAACCTGCCAAGAGGGAGAAAAAGGTGAGGAAGAAAAGAGAAACGACAAAGGCGGCAGTGTAGATTTCAACCAGAAAAAAAAACTCGAGACTGGAGGTCCGAGGGGCAGAGTATAAAAGAAGCTCCCACGCCCGACAGGTAATTTGGGAACTAGAAAAAGTCAACGAGCTCAGCCTTGTTGAAGGGGGGGATGAAAAAAAAACGCAACCCAGGGCACGAAGAGGAGGTCCCCTGGGGGGGGAAATGGCAAACAGGAGCCATTGGCTTATTGAAAAAAAGTGGGGGATGGAAGATAAACTCATTCGTGACAGAGATCGGGAGCCAGCTAAAACCCAAGCCAAAAAAACCCAGCGGCCAAAGAAGTGATAAAGAAAACAAGGGGAACATTCGCGACACTTCGTCAAAACCCATAAAGGCTCTCAAGAAACTGAAATTTCCAGAAAGAAAAAGACATTCCTGAACATTGAGGTGGTCGATCACAAACAAAAGGCCCTCAGACTTGGGTTGACTCCGCAAATGTCGTGGCCGTACCTTAAAAAAAAATCCCCGGCAACTCCAAGAACAAAAGCAGGCCCCGCGTGTCCCAAACCGGAAAAAGCTTTTAATTCGGGGGTTTCAAGACATCAAAGAAAAAAAATTACGAAAGGAAAGGGAAATTAACACCCAAACCACGGACGAAACATAACGGTAAAGAGTATTGAGTCAACGAAGCAACGCCAAAAATGGGGGAGAAAAAAATCTCAAGAAAGGAGGAATTCGACGGGTTCAGTTATTATCAAAGAAAAAATGAAAAAAAGAGGCTAACACCATCGAAAGGGGGCGCCGAGTACAGAGGGGGGGGCGTTTGAGAAAGCCACAGATGCTGCCTGCTTGACAGAGACCAAAACAAACCATCTGGGAAAAAAACAACTATAGTGGTGCTGGGAACATAAAAAACATTCATAAGGCCCAATCAATTGGCCAAGGACGTATAGCAAAAACAAAAAGGACGTCCTAGAAGTAAACTTGGAAAAGGCACGGGAATTTCCAGGGGGGCAAAAAGGGTTGGAGGGACAACTGAGAAGGATCGGAACCAAGAAGAAACGGACAGCAAATGATGCGCACACGAAGAACATTGAAAAGATAGTGAAACTCACGAGGTTCGATGAGGGAATGACCAAGCAGCGTAAAAAGTCTTCCCACGGTAATTTTTTCTCCCCATAAGGGGGGTGCAAGGGAAACAGCACAGTCGGTCCGGTTGCCAGGGAACACCCTCGCAAGAGATCATTACTGGGCGGGCACAGGGGGGGGAAGCCGAGCGAAAACAAAAAAACGACGCGAAAAGAAGGAACAAAAAAAAACAGTTCCTAGGGGGCACGGACGTATCGCAGGTGTCCACC
>Ga0179593_1335080_pt1 | contig 20441 bp, 22 predicted proteins | sample CZODoug2_1_08_16_FD_185931 | JGI IMG/M metagenome (GOLD analysis project Ga0179593, IMG submission 185931) | Vadose zone soil fungal communities from Angelo Coast Range Reserve, California, USA - CZODoug2_1_08_16fungal (PacBio error correction) | ecosystem: Environmental > Terrestrial > Soil >...
CAATCACCATCTTGTCGAAGGGGGCGATCTGTCTTGGTTAACCGGTGGTTTTCACACAAGGCGGATGCATCAAAAAGAGTTCGTAGATCACACCCGCAGCTGTCGACGCAGAGTCTAGAACAAATACAGGGGGGATCGCGCACGATGGCCGGAATCCACGCGGGGCTGGGGAAAAAAGGAAAACATGCGGGGATATAACAGCATGGGGCGTCGAAGGATGGCCGTCTGGCTTGAACGGGGGGGGGAGGGGGAAAAGTGAACTCCTACCCGCTGATGGGAAATAATTTCGTCGCTGCATATATGCGGGGAGAAAGGTGAATAAAGTGCGAGAGGGGGTCGACAGGCTAACGTGGTTCATCGATGAAGTTGAATGATTTAATTTGTTAATAAAAGAAAGCATCCCAAACAGTTTGCAAAAAAAGAAGGAAGGCCGACCAAACGGAAAAATGCCCATACCTCGAGGACGAAAGAAGTAGCACGCACCACCTCGAAAGTCAAGCGTACTGAAAAATACAACTCCCAAAGGGACGTGGACGGGCAAATTGGAAACAAGACGAGGGTGGGGATGGGGTAGCAATTTTTGTGTATGGGACCAAAATCGTAGTGACTAAGCCGAACGTGTGAGAAGAGCCGTTGATGCAACCATCCACGAAAACAAACATTACCAACAACTAAGGGCTGTTCAGGAGAAACCGAAAAAAGTTAAGGAGAACCAGGGACGCAGATCCAGCGAGCTTGAAACAACGCCGGGAGTATGACGAACTCTAATCGAGCGTCTGTACTGCAGACCAAAGCAGGAGATGCAAGGGAACCGATCAAGGCATCCGAAACCGCAACGACAGGGGTCTGGTAGACGCCATATCTCAATTTGGGGGCGAAAAGGGCCTGGGAGGAAAGACGGCCGAAACTGGCATCAATTACTTCAAAAAAAAGACGACAGGAGAAACGGGCAAACTCACGAGCGACTCGGGGATCGGTCTGGCGGACGGTGATAGCGGAGGAAAGAACGAGGGGGTCCTGACCCGGCCTTGGAGTACTCAACAAACAAAAAAAACCTGCCTAGAAAAACATGGTAGCACGATTGGGACGGTGAAGGTCCCCAATCTGTAAACTGCGTGTCAAGGCCTCAACAGAACCTGTCGGAGACGCGATTTAAATTTAAAGCCGGGGGTAATGGAACTGAGGTTAGGAAAATTCAGGAATCGTACGCAAACTTCGGTCGGCACTGCACACCAGTGCGTCCAAAAAACACTCGGGTGCGAGAGGGCAATGTCGGCTGGGCGGCGGGGAATCACCCGCCCACTACCCATCGGCGTCATAATCGCAGAGAAAAAAGCACCCGAATCGCGTATGCGGTTATGAGACCAAAAATCCGAATCAGAACGAAAACCAATAAAGTCCGAAACTTCGTGAAGTCGGCGGAGCGAGCAGAAAACCAGGCACAACGGCCTTCAGACAATGCGAAAAAAACAATATATACGCGAGGAGTCGAAGCAGGGTGAAGTATTGAGAACTACGCCAAAGAAGGTCCGTTGCCGCGGGGGAAATCAACATGAAAAAACCCTTCTCGCTAAGACAGATGAAAGCGTGACCTCGGGGGGTCTGAGGGATGCGACCATCCAATCCATAACCGTCAAGGGAAAATTGTGAGACCCCGCCAGCTAGCCAAAGAAGCCCGTAGCGTTAGAGGTTTAAGATAGGCAGTGCTTGGAGAACCGGCTGCGTACTGGGAGACGAAGCTTTGTTCGATGTTCCCTCATGAAACAGTGGGGTCAGCTCCAGGAAGTCCCGAGCTCCTACATATCACTCCGACAAACTCCCAACTTCGCCCCATCTGGGAGAACGGAAGGCCAATAAACCGGATCTAAGGGGCTTGAAATCAATGAGAACAGCTGCATCAATGTGGACAGCGGCACAAAAGGGAAACGGGATCGGCCCGGGGAGTAAGAGACAAACACTGCAGCCGCTAGGAGCCTTAAAGAAAAAAGTGATCCTACTGAAACATAGGGCTATTGAGGCAAGGCATGAATCATCAAACTCCGTACCTCAAGTAAACCATAATGAAGGCCCAGTATGATCGTCACTATAGAATAAACTCGGCGATGAGGAACGAACATTCAACAAGGGGCAAAATCACGTTCCTGGGATTTCCGAAGTAGAACTCATAAGCGAACACGGGTTGGGGCCGAAAAACAATCGAAGCCGTCATGCTGTATCCTACCGACAACCATTGCGACTTCAGGCAGGGGTATACAAACGTTCGACCGAGGAAATTCCGAACGTCGCCCTGCATGGAGGTGAACGGACCGACCCCTGTCTACCAACCGAGGGGACGCAAACTTTAGGAAACGGGGCGCTTGCTTGTCATCACAGCAAACCCGCAAAAAAACTGCAAGACATGCACTGGCTAGAAGGGACCATGAAAAAAAGACTAATAAAACAGACTCTAAAAAGATAACAACAAAAGCAGTGGGTCAAGGAGGTCTGCAGGACGACTAAAGCAAGGCGATCACAACCGGGTCAGGAGAAAAAAATGGAAAATGCCGGCAGGGCACTAAACTGTTGTAATGCGCCGCATCGGCCTCGCGATCAAAAGCGCCTGGTGAGCCGCGAAGGGCTCGTGGTTAGCGCAAAATAAATCGGATTATGTCACGGATGCGCCGCGATACAAAGAGAAGAGAAAACAACGTAGAGGGGAAACGAGAGATTTAAGGCGCGGCAAGATCTCGTGGGGGGAGGGGAGTCAACACACGTCTGCGCGCAAAGGCGAGGCACGGGGCGCGCTCCGGTGGGAGCGGGACAAAGAGTCAAAGGGCCTTGAGGCGGTCCTGGGTTTGGACTCTAGCGGTTGTTGCAACGGTCGCGGGAACCTCAAACAAGGACCCATACCCGCAAATCTAATGGAAGGGTAGAGGGGGGTTTCATCTCGAGAATACACGAAGATCATTCACGGCGGGATTGGACAGGGGCAGGGAATAATGATTGCAAAGAGAGACGTGGCCGACAGTCCGCGATTTCGTGGGAGGGGGGAGCAACATTCAGGGCAAATGTGGTGAAAAGACGACTGTCTAAAATATAGTGCCGCCAGGTCGTAGGGGTTTTGAAGGATATGTGGGGCCGGACATCGGCCCTGTACTAAAGAAACACGTCTTTAGCTCCTCCTCGGTCAATGGGGCGCTCCCTGTGGGTGGAAGGCAAAAAAAAAAAAAAAAAAGAAAACTAAGAAAACAAAAGAAGGTCAGGACACGGTTGGAGGATCGAGACACGAAGAAAAGGAACTCGTGTCGTTACAGGATAACTGAGTCATGAAGGAACTAGAGGGGATGCAGGGAAAGACAGGATACCGCGTGGTAAAGCAGCCGCGGCGAATGTTTAGCTACAAATCGGCAACACCGGGAAGCCGATCGGGTACCAGGGGCCGGAGAAAAAAAACAAGGAGACCTCGGATAAGTTGGGTTTCAGAAGTAAATCTCAGTGAACCGGGGAATAACAACGTGAAAAACCAAAACAACCAAAAACCCAAACCTTACCACAAACCAAACCGAGAGGGAAGTGGGGGGGTACAGGTGGGGGAAAAGGGGTCGTCGCGAAAGGACGTGGAGATGACACTGTCTTCCATAGCGAGAAACGACCGCAGAACAAGACAGGCGAAAAACGGCGCGGCACAAGGCTTATAGTACCTCCAGAGGACAGCACCATCGGGAGGAGATTCAAGTTGGAGCAAAGTAAAACTGGTAACGAGGCATCTCTGGATGCGCTTTTTGAAAGAAAATGGCACAAACCACCGGGGGAGGGTCAAACTCCGCAGGGGGCGGTGGAGTTCCGAGGAAAGGGAGAGAACTGGCGTGCCATGTGGTAAAAAAAAAGAAACGGGGAAGGGTAGTGTACGGAGTTCCAATCCGACCTAGCTCAAACAGATTATGCAGACCAGCGCAATGGAGTGAAACGCGAAGGGTCATACTGCCTAGAGGGAAAGTGGAATAAGAGGAGGACGAATGCGAGGCAGGATTTCGGAAAAAATGGGAGAGCACTCGCCAGCAAAAAAAGAAGGACGGTGCCGTTCTCGTATCTGTCCGCTATCGCGGAGAAAGCGGCACAAAAGAAGGGACATCCCAGCGCCAATCTAACAGCGAAAAGGGTGGAGCTGGTTAACCCATTTTGGACAAGTGACCGACCGGGCGCCCTAAACAAAGATTGCATTGCCGCTGCAAAAGATACAAGGCGCAAGTGTCGCAGACAGGAGACAAAGGGACTTAACCGTGCGCATCCGGGTGAAAAGTAACGAGGGTCCGACATACATGGAACAAAAAAACAACAAAATCTCGGCAAATGGACGCTTTCCCAACCGGGAAACATCTTTTTGTGAAAACTGGGAGCAGACGGTTTTCATGACAACGAGAGAGGGATAGCCGAACAGGAAACAGAAAGGAGGTCTAGAGGGCGATCGAAGCCGCGTAGTGCTCGGGCCTTGCATCAGATGACGGGTGCATCGAATACCATCCGTAAACTCCGGGGCGGAGACGGAGAAAAAACGAACCCGGACCAGGCACCCATGACGTATATGGGAATGGGGAGGTTACCCTGTCTACAGGCCTGGATGACTCTGCAAGGAAAGAAGACGGAACCTATTGCGGCATGCGTAAGGGGAGAAAAGAATAACCGGAAGCCCCGGAGTATGCGGGGGGTGGAACAATGCGGAAGGATTTGGGCACGGTGACCCGGTAAGAAGAGGGGCCTGTTTCACAGCACGCATCGGGTGTGAATAAGTTTCGGGTTGCAGGGGGGTTTGGGAAGTCCGGGATCTTTCGAACGGAGGCGTAAACAGGGAGCGACAGAACTGTGAACATCAAATCAGCACAAAGTGGCAGAAAGACCCCTCATAAAAACAGCGTGCGGTAAAAGCACGTCAACAGCCTTCATGGGAAGGGGGGGTGAGGGGCGTCGTCATAGGAGTAGACGTTCGGAAAGACAGTCGGGGGAGGGGAATCGCAGGGCTTGGCGAAGAGGGAGGAAAAAAGGGTGCGCATTCGTCGGGCATGTGGGATTCAAATCGACTGTTGTCTGCCGGTGAGGAAATTAGCCTACCAAAAAAAAAAGGGCGGGGGATCGGCGGACCTGGAGACGTCAACAGGTGCAAAAAAGAGCGGTACAATCGTTGGTTAAGGCGCTGATCCGCTACGTCCAGACAATATGGTCTCAGGAAAGAGAAAGATAAACACAGTGATAAATCTACCACCGTTAAAACCGCGCGGAATCGCTCAAACATGAAGACACTACAAGAGATCAAATCCATTTGAAAACAGCGCCAGCAGAGGGGAAAGAAAGGGAGCGAGCCCAAAATTGGGGTCACGACCGCTTCGAAATAGACGCCAAATGGGTTTCTATGCTCACCGAAGAAAGAAAAGATCAAAGCGCCTGAAAACCAAAACGTTTCGAAGGGGCAATGCGAAAAGACCCATCCGAGTTCAGGGTGGAGATCTCGCAACAAAAAAAAAAAAGCTAAAGAAAAAGAGAGAGATCCAGACTTCAGCAAAACAACGATCTTGTCAAGGAACGATGGACTCGATCGGTCTTGGGGGAACGTAGACCGGACGTGGGGGGTTCCAATGCACTGATGCCAGTCAAGGGAAGGTGAGGGGGAAACGCACCGCAAGTGGCGTCGAGGTGAAAAAACGTGGGTCTTACAGAAAAAGAAGAACTGGGGGAGCGCACGGGAGATCCCAGAAGCCACAAGAATCTGTAAAACTCAAATGGCGGTGCGAAAATGGAGCCGTCGAGAAAAAGCGCCTAACCGGGGAAAATTGTCACGGGAAGCGCCGGAGAACTCCTATTAAAGAAAAACTATAGGGACGTCGAAAAACGTCATATGCGAAAGAGGCGGAGGGAACCCAGAGCGATCACGCTCATTGGAGGGGAACATTTGTTTACGACCGCCCCCGAAAGGGGGGGCCGGAGGAAGGGGGAAAGCCCCGGCCAATACCCACCGATCAAAAGCCGGAAGGCCGACCACGACGATTCGCCAAAACTCTGAACGCTTTCAATCCATGAAGGACTTCAAAGAAAGAAGTGCCGAACGGAGACTCATAGCAAGACTCCAACGACCAGACAAAGGAACCTCGGCTGTTCCCTCAGCAGCTGTTTCGTTGGGGGAGGGTCTACAAATTGGCTGAATTTCCTTGGGCGACGAGTATGCGGAAGAAGTTCGCCCGACGTTGGAACCGCCGTTCAAAGAAAACAACAACACCAAACCATGACGCCAAAATAAGAGGCGCTGCTGGAGAGCCAAGCCGCTGAGGAGGAACCAGCGCAAATCCGCCCAGCGAGTGGTTCCCACAACAAAGAAGGACATGAAAAAGCGCTCTATCGATAAGACTTGGGTCAAATACGGGGAAAAAACATCCTGAAAAACGGGAAAAAAAGTCATCGCGAAAGAAACGTTAAAGACATTCACAAGTAAAATCACTCAGACAAGGGATGGTCCGGAATGAGCGGAAGCGCGAGAGGGAAGTAACTTCGACAAACGATCCAGGAGGAAACGGCAACAGAACGAAGCAGCGAGCGATATGGGAAAAAGACTCCCGTAAAAACTGTCGAAGACTGTTCAACTAGACCGGACGAAATGGTCCTGACTCACCGTTAGAAACAGGACCACCCCAACTTATGGGAGGAACGGTGAAGGAGAGATAGTTTTCGGAGCCACGTATGCTGGAAAAACTTTCGTCACGATCACACTACGTGTTCTGGAAACCGCAATGGGGTCCTGGAGAGGATCGAGGTTATAGGAAACTGAAGGATAGAGACTACTAAGCATTAAAGGTGACTCGTCGGAAATTCGGAGGGGTCAAGTGAACACCATTGTTAACGGCACTCCAAATGTAATGCGGGAGAGAGGAAGTTCAGACCTTGGTTCTAGGTTAGCCATACTAGAGAAAAAAACATTAGCCGTAAAGGAGACGTCAAAACTGGACTTTATGGAGTGGGAGGTAGCTCAAAGAAAGGTCCCTACATAAGGTTACCGAGCTGCGGAAAAACTCCTGGGGGAATGGCCGGCATCGGAGTCTCAAAGAAACGAGACCGATTCAAAATAATTTTCGAGACCCCCAGAGAGAGGGCTAGCAGATCGTAGAGAGGAGGGGAAAGGACTTAACGCGGGCGATGCTGGAAACGGACACCAAAGGGGGCGTCTTCGAATCGCGAGGAAAAGCGCAGGAGGAGTCGGAGGGGGTGAATTGTGAGCAAAACCGACATGAAGAAAAAATGACAGGACAAAGGGCGCCCAGGGAAGACCACTCACTAGAAGCACCAAAGCCGATGGGAGGAAGGTCAGGGGGAGTAATAGCATCAGGGGGAAAGAAAAAGGTGGCGTCTCCGAAAGTTTGCGACAGCCTGTTTCGAGTCAAGATCATGAAAAGGGGAGCTAATGCAGGAAATACCAACCGCTACCAACCTTATCAATCCAGAAAACAAAACATTTACGAGGGTCGATTCAATTGGTGGTCGAGGGACAAGGATTATAGAAAACAACCGGGGATCAATTCTTTCCCTCAATAGATACAAATTCATAGGGGAGGCGACAACGGTTAAGGGGAGCGGGGAAAGTATTCGCCGAGGTCTCAAACTCATCAATCCGGGCTGCCAAGAATCAAAACGAGGTAACTTAAATCCTGCAATCGGCGGGACGGAAAGAAAGCCGCAACGTCATGCTTCAAAAGCGACATAACTCAAACCTTGAAAACCGCCGCCTATCTGCACGATCAACTCAAAAAACAATAGTACAATGTTGTCGAAGTGAAATCAAAAGGCGAAAGTCAAATTCAGGAAATTTAAGATGAGGACTCAAAAGGCACGAAAAGAGCAAGAAGGTCCGCTGGGATTCAAATTCAGACAAGAGAAATACCACGGGCAGAAACTACCGTGTAGAAAAATCGTCCAAAGGGACAAGAGTCGACGCATGGGAGCCGACCCCCCGGACACTACATAGAGGCAAGGAAAAAGGCGCGGGATAATCATGGGGGGCAGCCAACACCCGGGAACGTCCAATCATCGAGGCCCAGGCGAATTCGGGACCCATAAACTCGGACGAGGGGAAGGGATAAAAAAAGAAGAACTATGGCAAAAAGATAGAGACAAAGGGTCCCTGGACGTGAGGCAACTACGCCTGAGGCACACAAATGCTTAGGATAAAACAGGCAGAAAGGTCCACAGGGGGAGAAAGCGTTTTAAAGGCCGAAGAAGTAATCGACGAGAAGGACCATAAGTCCATGGGAGAGCAAAGGGAAAGTCGGTTTCTCCACCTACAGATGAGAAAAGGGACATCTAAGCGCTGAGAGACTCAACAAACAAAGGGATGGAAGGAAAGATATTTAAGACGCGGTCTAGATCAGTATCATCGATGTAGGGGACGACACCGAAACCTGAGCTCTGCAAAAAAAAGGGGTCTGGACCGAGAATAGAGAACGCATGACATGCCGACTTGACAGGTCTGCTTTCTGAAATGGGGTTTCTCCCTATGGTGAAACGGACCTTCACGAGTCTTCTGAGAAAGAAGTCCCCTAGGCCGCGGCGTCCAGTAGGCAAGGGTGGAGAGGACGGGTTCAAAGAGCAGCGAGGCTAGGTCAATAGTGTCGCAGGAAAACGGGGAGGGTTGAGGAGGGCACGATATTGAATCGGCCCGTAAACCGAACCTAATGAGGTTGTATCGGTGGGAGTGCGCTCATGCCGGCAGTTGAATGAGCATCGAAAACGAAGTTGGCCACAGGGCTTCCTAAGGCTATTTGAGCCACAGAGCGATTGAGCTTGGAGTTCCTCTTAGGTGGTCTACTCATCGGAGACCAGATGGTGGGCGACTGGAACTTGGGAGCGAGGCGAAAACTGCGCGCTGGGGTTTCAGGAACGCGTAAAGGGACAGCGGCAGTCCTGCTTGGCGTTGGTATCGCACGGCGAGCCGTTGCCGGATGGCCGAAAGTCGCCGGAAAGGCAGGGAAAACAGAGACAGGAGGTTATAAAGGGCAAATTGCGGAGCAGGGTTGGAGGAACGCTCTCAAAAACGATCGGAAGCCGGAACGAACAAGTATGCACTAGAGGTATGATTGAAAGATTCGATCCTGGGTGATAAAAGGGGCCCTCGAACACGAAAGTGGGCTCGACCCATCGAATTAGGGTGGGGTCGTCTTGAAGGTCGTAGAAGGAATTGTCCCGAGAGACACGGGGTATTCATTATCAAGTGAAAGCGAACAATGTGCCAAAAGAAGGGGAAGGGCGTCTGGACCCCAGAGGCTTGAGAGGAACAAAAGTCTCATCGGCTTCGGTGCTTGAGCTGAAGTTGTCGGCCCATGGAAAACCATTGACGTTTCATGCAGTAATGATGGGAAAAGCTGGGGCGAAACAAAGAAGGAACACAAACAGGAAGGGAACGCCGCCTGCAATGGAGTTCCGCGCAGAGGAGATAAGCCATCGGAATTGAAACAACGGTATGGCAACTGTTCTAAAAAGAAAGAAAAATCTAAGATCGCACGGGGGGGGGACAGGGGGGGAAAAAACACCGTCAAGTGATGGACAAGGCGGCAGTGGTAGGGACACGCCGAGACTAATTGACCCAATGCAGTGTTGGTCGAAAAGGAGGAGTGAGATGAGGGAAAAAGGGTGGGGGGGTAGTCGACTAACACCATCCGAAGTGCGGGTTGTGAAAGAAATCTAAAGCTGGACAGAGGGAGAGGAGGGGGAGGGAAGAGACAAAGTCCCGTTCACGTGTCCATGAAAAACTAACTTCGGCCAGCGATTCAATGGTAGTGAGGGGGGAAAAAAATGGTTGGGGGAAGGACCTACCTAAGGAGACGAAAGGCACGATAAGAAAATTAATCGAGTATCAACCTTAAGAAGTTTACTCGTCGCCGAAGGAAAAACATACCACGGTAAGCCAGGCTCAGTCACAGGAAAACCTTTCATGGCAAGATTGCCGCCAAAAAACTGTGGGTGGGGGTGGGGGGGGGTTGGGGGGGGGGTGTGGTGGGGGGTGGAGGTGTTTTGTTGTGGGTGGGGGGGTGGGGGGGGGGGGTGGGGGGGGTGGTGATGGGGGGGGTTTGTTTGCGAAACTGGGGTAGTGTGTTGGGTTGGGGGGGGGTGTGCGATCCTGGCTGACCGTTCAAAAACAAGCACGGGGGAGCTGGGAGAACATTGCCTTCTCCACGCAGTCGATGTATGCAAACATCTTTCGTAAACCACTATAGGCGAGAAGGAGCAGTGAGAGAAGCGGGAGCAGCGGGAATCTGAACTTATCTTTGTCTCGGGGAGCCAGCAGAGGAGCACGCCCGTGCGCGGAAAGGAGAAAGAGACCTAAAGCAATTCCTAGAGGTTTAATGGCGGGGAAAAGGGGCACATTTCTTCCGTCTGCGGCGATTCAAAGATATGACTTCCCTGCAGCTCATGTAGTTCAACGTTTGAGAGTAAAGACGAGAGATACATGAGCCTCATCACGGATTAGGAGGGGGTGTAACGAAAGAGAAGAGCTAGTGGAGGAGGAAGGGGACCTTAAAGGACGTTGTTATTGGGCATCCCGAAAAAAATATTGTGGGTCATATGTAAGTTTGTGTGGCAGTGGATGGTGTAAGAAAGGAGACTCGGCAACGGAACGGCAAGGGAGCGACTAGAAGTGAAGAAAGAAATCAGCACACAATTTCGGTCTTGTAAAACCAACCACGCAAACACAAAGGCGGGACCAAACCCGCCCCAGGGAGGTCATGTTTATGTAGGTATGGCAGAAGTAGATTCGCGACTCGGAACATCACTTTCGGGCTTGAAGGACTGGAATTGCGTGAGCGTGAAGTATCGCTGTGGTCGCCTTAGCGTTCTAAAACAGTCGGCGGGGTCAAAAGAAAGGGGGGGGTGCGGATAGGGACGCTGGAAAACATTCCCTAACACCAGGTGAAAGGGAAAAGAAGATTATCAACAGTCCACCAAAAGAGATAACGAGGGGGAGGGAAATGGGGGTTCCAAACTATGCGCTCACTATCCTCAATATAAAGGGTCCAAGGAACATAGGGCTTCGCAGGAAAAGCTGCGCGCGCGCACCTGGTCGAAAAGGCGCCAAGCAGGCCGGACGGAAAATCAGAGACAAGCAGCCAAAACTGCTGTAACATCTACCGCCAGTGGGGAGAACCAGAAAAGGGGGAGATTGGACCGAAAGAGGCGCGATAACCCTTTATGCCTGTTCCAAACAAGATGTCTAGAACCCAGGAAAGAAAAGAGAGGGAAGCTAACCGAAATGAAAAGGAACTCAGTCAGAGGGACTAAACACCACGGTCTACGTCACCCACGACCAGATCGGGCCAGAAAAATGGGCCAAAGAGTTGGGAGCCTGCTGAAGAGAATCAAAAAAAAAAAAGGCAGGAAAGATGGTGCCAAAAAGCAGAAAAAAAAGTCGTCCAGGGCGGAACGGGCCCGAGAGTTCCGGGGCGGAACTAGAGGCGTGGGGGAAGCGCTGATGCCTGGGCAAACTGGAGTTCGGGTTCGCATAGCCACCCCTCACTATGAGGGAGATGTAAGGGGCTAACAGAAGACCCTGGAGCGGCGAAAAACGATGGGGCGCGGAAAAGAGCCAAACGCTGGCGCTGTCCGAAGACAAGGGCGGGATAGCGTTCAGCGAGCATCGAGTTATGACCAAGGATTTCCCGCGGCGCGCGGGGACGCACGGGAGATGAAGGAGCTCGGGCACCGAATGAGCTTAATGATCAAAAGATTTTGTCCAAAGTCATATGAAGGAGGAGAATAGGAGGACAAAAATCGCGATGAACTCTTTGGGACGGACATTGGGGAAAAAGCGTCGCAGATAGAAATTGGGAAAGGTAATGGTTGTAAACACCCTTCCAGCAGACGCCAACAAAGGTCGATAAAGAGAGTTTCCGAAAGAGAAGGGACGACAAAACTAACAAGGCCAACCATCAGCGGAAAGGCTCACAAATCATACTTCAAATCCCAATTTTTCCGACGAGCGGAAAGCGTGAAAGGGGAAAAATACCTACCATCCCAAATGACGACGTCACGGGCGGAAAAAAAGATGTCCTCTGTTTGTCGGGGGAGGGGGCAAAGTGGGTTTCAATTCCTTGCTCAAGGCGGGGCTTACCGTTTGCCGTTCCTACGCAGACGTGGGCTAAAAACGGAGAAGGTGAAAAGCAAAAAGCCCAACACACGAACAGTACGCAAAAAAATAAGGAGAGGAGACACAGGAACAAAATTCCGGCTGACACTCAGGAACAACTCAGCTCCCTCGAGGGGGTTGGGCCAACAAAACAGCAGCCGGGAAAGGGCGCTCGATACTCACGTAGAAACATACGGCCTGACCAACCAGGAGCTGAAAGAAAATCGGAAAGAAAGAAAGGGCATAAGGAAGGAAAAACAAAAGGGGTGTCCGAAAAGAAGAAAAAGGTGGGGCAAGAGGGTTCCGGTGGCATCCGCGCGAATTCGGAAAGGCCCGGGAGAAAACGCTCCATGAAAGGAAGAGCAACGACATGAGACTCGACGGAAATCTAGCCTAAGATTGCCTGGAGAATCCGTGAGGAGGTACACAGAGAAGGCGTAGGAAGACATAAAAAACCGGCGACTGTAAACCACACAAAACGCATTCCACTGTGGCGGCGACAACGGGAACAACGAGCGTCGGTCGGAGAAGGATGATTAACTGCTTTCACAGGACTGCAAAAGGTGTCGGGAAAAGTTGTCTTGAAGATGCGCGAGAAACGGAAGGAAAAGGTATAATGTCGGAAAAAAAGAACAAAAGAAAAAATAAGGACGTGGCCTATTCGGCTAGTCGGGAAGGAAAAGACACTCTGGGAAAAAAAAGGGTTTACCGACTGACCACCATGAAGACTGGAATAGGCAAGGACCTGGCAGATTGCCTAAGGGCTGTGCCAGATAAAGACAAAGAGTTGACCCGAGGAGGGACCAAATAATGAGAATAGAAAAGGGGGGGGCAACACACTACATCGGTCGTATTGTATGGGGATGTAAAAACGTCGGACGCCGCAGAAGGACTCTCACTTGCTGCGATAAAACTGCATCGGTCAACAGGAGGGAGATCGTAGGAGCTGAACACCACCACGGCTCAGAGGCCCATCAATGCACACTGCCGGAAATAGCGGCGGCGGATATAAGACGATAGAGGTTGTGCGAAATACTTTGAATAATGAAGGGAGGATTTCAAATTCAAAAACCGGAAGTCTATCTCTGCATAATAGCACCGCAGCCGTCGAGAACCGTCGGTTGGGAAGTGAGGGCGCACAAAGGCGCATCATCCAGGAAATGACGCCTGACCAGGACAACATAGGTGAGCAAAACAGGGGCGACAAAGCGCGAACAACATAAACGAGGGATGAGAGAGGGAGTGAATCCCTCTCGGGGTGAAAGAAAACGGCTTAAAAAGTTGGGGAGAGGGGGGCTCTGGGTCAGGAAAGCGAAGAATTGGAAGACACATTAAAGGAATTCCGATACCTCTACCTGTCAAAAAGACCACAACGCCGTGAGAGTTCGAGAAAAGCGTGTTAGAGTCACCGGGTAGGGGAGGAAAACCACCCGGGGGGAATTGACAAAGCAAGTAAGTCAAGAAGATAGGAAATAAAAGAGGGACATCCTTTTCTTGAAAAGGGCAAACCCGGTCCCGATAGGGGTGCTAACGGTGGACAGATTGGACTAAAGGTCAGCAAGACTAGGACGGTGAAAACCGGTATCCTGTACCGCCTGAAAAATCGGAGGAGGCCGAAAAGAAGGCCCCGTAAGGGATCTCCGTCGAATCCTAGAACGAAGGGAAATCCACCATCAATCTTGCACATAAGATAAAAAAACCAGGCACATTGGAAAAAACGACAAAGAAAGATACACACCAAAAAGGATGTTTGTTTTTTTTCCGATGAGAAGGGCTAAAATGGGCGGCACTCCAACTCAAGCATATGGACTTCTACAAAAAAGATACATGCCACCCAAGCCAGGGGGGCAGAAAGATCTTAAAATTAGACCGTCGTACATCATGGCAACCTTCGACCGCAGGAGAGCCAAACCGAGAACCACGACATCTGACGGGAAAATTCCGGCAAACAGCTCGGATATCATATTAGATAAAAAAACACGGAGCCTGACCAGGGGACAAACTCAACAAACGTACTAAAGTGAGAAAGCATTTACCCACCATCGGCCTCGAAGATGAAAAAAAGTGCAAAGACATATGACCAACAGAACGCCCATCTCTACGTGTATGTGGTAACTGGACAGTCGCAGGGACGACTCTCTAAGGCGGCTAAACAACACGGAGGGAGGAGAACCAATGGAAAAAGACCGACCTCCAGGCAACACTGGCATTGTCACTACGCCCTCAGAGCAGACGTGTCCGCTCATCGCGAGAAGTGTAGAGCGTCTGAAGGGTCTCTAGGGGGGGCGCCACCTCACAATCGAGAACTGGACGCGAAACTTACAGAGCTCTCAGTACACAAAGATGCTGAAGAAATGAGAGAGAGAATCGGAGTCAAAAGTCTAATGAGGTAGGGGGCTAAACACCCTAAATCCCTCGCGCACGGGAAAATTAGATGGCCAGGCTACTTCGGCGTAGCCTGCGTCTGCTTAAGGGAAACGACGCAGCTTTGACCTTGAGGCGGTCGGAAGGGTTTTGAGAAAGAAAATAATGTTGTTTCTCGACTCAGCAGTCGGCCCTAAAAGCAGGGGGAAAAGATCGCCGACATCATCGGATTTTCAGAGAGGGGTGAGAACCGTTTTTCACGTCGAGGACGGTGGCTAGGGTCCCCGTCGTGAGCAGGGAACTAGAGGTAGCGGAAGGGACAGAAATTGATTATCCCTAACTTGCCGCCTGGGGACGATATGTCGTGGGTAAAGAGAGAGAAATGACAGGAACCTTGGCCTAAACGAAATTCGAAATGAGAGGTAGGGAAAGTTGCTTCTGTTGGACGGAGTTGGGGAAGCAGACGCGTCGGAACTTGAGCTGGGCAGTGAAAAGAGGCTGGAGGATCCCTCGTAAATCAGGTTGCGTCTGACGCTTGTGTATGGAGAAGGAGAATTTCTCCTGGGTGTGGAGCTCGCGCGCACGCCCCGCGGATGAGGGCGGCCGGCGGCTTTGCGGATCCACAGGCGAACTTCGGGCCGGAGGCCGGCAGCGCACAGGACGGAGAAGGAGAACTAGGTTTGGAGCCAAGGCAGACGCGGGATGCTGGACTCCAGAGCGGCAGCCAACGGGATCACCGAGTCGGGGACCGTGGTGCCAGGGAAAAAGAACAGATGCTTCATCAGGCAGAGTGAAAGAATGCAGCGTCGATCCGTGTGAAGATACTCTTCCCCTCGAAAACGATGAAAGAAAAAAAGACGAAGGCGTGGGAATTCAAGGATAAGGAGCGAGTCCTTGAATGACCTGAATGCCAGGATTCAAGCTCGCTGAAAGATACAGATAACGCAAGAAAAAAAGAAAAGCTGCTGCAGGTGAACAGCGGGGCTTATCGGAACGCCCAGATCACGTAACACGGGAGACTTCGTGTGTGAGTACGCGGCAGGTGGGGTCGCCCTGGCGACCAAGGGGAAGGGCCAGGCATACTTAAGGATAACGCGTGTCGCCAAAGTGATCAAAAACCACAGGGGCACAAACGTTCGCGGGTGGGATCTAAGAAAAAAAGAGAATAGAATCAGAGGAGAGGCAGCATGGGAAAGGGAGGTCCCGTATTTCTTCAACTACCTCGATAGAGAGATCTACAAAGATAATGACGGGGGACCAGCAGACGGATTAGAAAAGACGAGGGTTAAGAAACCGCCGCCGTAAGTGGACCACGATACAGTGTTAAAAAGGGGGCGCTTCAGAGTTCGACGGTTGGAGACCAAGACCAGAACGCAGAAAGAATGGCGGGGCCGGGGTCTCGTACGAGCTGGACGCGATCGAGGGGAGGGTCGGTAATCGCGGCAAGCCCGGCAGAAAAAAAAGAGCCAGAGGAATAATTGGGGGAGGAGACACCTGTTGTGTGCAGGACCGAAAAGGGCCTGACGAGGAAAACTCTTCATGAATTCCTAGGAAGAATACACCGACAATTTCCTCTCTCTCAGAAACCGGTGCCGAAACCGTGCGCAGGCCCTTGTTCCACGCAGGTCAGCTGAGGGGACGAAGCCAAAAACTCTCGCGGGGGGGGGGGGGGTTTTATTTCACAGAACCCAAGCAACAAATTCAGGAGGGGGTGGATGGCTCAAGCCGGGGGCATTACATCCGCGAGTGTCCTAAAAAACAAGGTCAGGAACAGAACAAGAAGGGAAGATTGAGATAGGAGCGCACGAGGAAGACTGCAACTGACTCCTTTATCTGGTGTCGTTAATTCCCATCGCGATCCAAGGGAGACTGATGGAACATAACTGAAAGGAGGTCCGCCATCGGAGTTATGATGGTTACACGGCGAAAAGGAGGACGTCTGTAAAGCAGATGACGGGTGAGAGACATTTACCATTGAATCATCATGCGAACGGCCCGGAAAAAGGAAAAAGAAGCTCAAGAGATAGAAAGGGAGAGTAAGCCCGGATTATGCGGTTGTTTGAACCAAAAGGATTTCGAAGGGAAGAAGGAAAGATTGTTAACATGTCAGAACGAAAGCACACGAAATTTTTGTGGCTAATTTAGGGGGGGGGGAATGGAGGGTGGGACATTCCCACGGAGAGGGCAAAAAGAGGCGAAAAACGTAACGCATAAAGACTTTTGCGTGACAGCACAAAAAAGTCAGGGCTAGGAAAACAGACAAAGAAAAAAAAAAGCGATGAAAACCAGAAGACAAGGCGAGTGTAGGGTCTGTATCGTCCGTGCGAAGTCGCAGAAGTTCAAAGAGAGGATGGAGGCCTTCATGGAGGTAGCGGTTCAACATCAAACGCATAGTCGGGTCTGGGGAGAAACCGAGCTGGTTCAAAAAAGGGGGGTGGAGGGAGATGCCTGCTGAAAAATATTTAACAAGTAAGAACAGACCGGATAGGAAAGAAAGCCAGAGAGGACGCGAGGAGAAAAAGGGTGTCCGAACTATGACTATAGAAAGGGGACGGAGCCACAGAGGGATCAATCAGAAAAGCTGCCCGTCACAAAGGCTACTCTAAAACCCTTCACAAGCGCGCACGCTGAAGAAGCGAAGGGACGCAAGGGCTGGAACGCATAATCACGAAGGGACGGAGGAAAAGGAGGGGAATAGTGGTGCTAGGGAGCGTGCATATGGCGCATCCCCAGGTTATTTCTGTTCGAACGAACAATGTCGAAAGAGGGGGAAAAGCGCGGGGGGGGAAAGTGCCCACCGAAAGAAAGAACTGACATCAGCGCCGGGACACGACGGGCAATAAAAGAAAAAAAATGCGAGACATAAAAGAAGACAAAATCGTTTAAGTCATGAGGAAGCTCGAAAAAACCCAGGTATTAGTAAAAAGAAGCCAGTCATGCAGAAACACGAAGATTGGTCGACAAGCGCTCTGGGAGGGGGCAGAGACAGCGGGGTGGAAAGCTCTGAGGCAGTACTTGATTTAAAACGGGGGGAAAGGAACCACCCAAAGCGGGGCAGGCAGATGGTAGACAGCGGGGATCTAACAGAATTACCGATCGCACACAGAGGAAAAAAGCCACAAGGGAGAGAGTCGCCATGACAAATTGCGGAGATCGCGTTTCCCAAGGGGACTTCAGGTCGGATTTGAACGCACAACCGATTGACGACGGTAAATGCCTCGTGCCGGCGAGGAAAGGGGAATGAAAAGAACAATAGGTAGCGAAAACGCAAGGAGAAAAAGAGAGAGTGCAATAGGTTCTTGAAACCCTCGTCGAGTTCCCAAACTCTCTTGGATGGACATTGAGAAAGAGGCCCGAGCGGAAATGGTTCGAGTAAGGTTTGCAAAAGGCTCACATCCGCAAAGAGAATTTCAAACAGACCTGAGGGACACCAAAACGCCCAAGAAAGAAAGCAACGCATCTTCACGCTCACGAAATGCCTACTGACAAAGAAAAAAAAAGAGTTAAAAAACCGGAGGAGAATCTTGCAAGACCCCTAAGACCTCCAAAATTACGCGGTCGGACGGAGGGACCCGCAAAAGAGTCGTTGGAGGGGGTACAGAGAAAGGGTGTATGATGGCATGGATCAGGGCTTCTTGCGATTACCTTTCCCCCGACGTGTACGACCACAAGTTACAGAAAACAAAGTGCCACCAAGAACTTACGCAAAAAAATGGAAGGCGTGGGCGGAGGAGAACAAAGAAAAACAGAAGAGTCCAGCACAAACAAACGCCGAGCAAAAACAAGGGTTCAACCACCCCATAACGGGATGCCCGCTCTCTATGCGGCTATCCCCAGGACATAACTACCTGAAACAAGGCTGCAAATAGCCAGACATCATCGGCAGAGCGGAGAAACAAACCTTCGCGGGAAAACAAAGATCAAGAAGGGGAAAGCGGGGACCGGAGGGCCATCCTCTCCAGACCTGACAGGCCCATCAGGATGGAGATTGCCCGAGAAACCCTAAGAAAGAACAGTAAATCTCACCGAACAAAGGCCGAAATAGGAAAGTAACTCTGTAACCGGAATCCGGTCGGCTACATGACCCTCCCCGGCTCAGGCGTGTCACTAAACAAACCGGATCGACAAACAACCCGCCTGGGAAGGGGAGGAGGGCCCAACGGAATATGCAAGAGAAGAGTGCGGGAGGTCTGCCAGTTCTAGACGTCTGGAAAAAAAAGGCGTCAAGGGGGTCAGGGGAAACGTGGTACTAAGGCGCATTGCTGGGGACGGAAGAACACAAACACAAACCAACCAAAAACAAAAAAGAAAAAAAACAAAAAGAACGACGAAAAAGGAATTCAGGAAATATAGTTGGCATCTTCGGCTCCTTCCGGTCGGAAAGGAAAAAAAATTAACCGCTCCACAATAATTTGGAAACGATGCAGAGGGGATGGAGCAGGCAGTGGGGGAAAATGACCGCCCCCTAAAACCCAGGCAAGGTAAAATCGCATAAGAAAATTCACACCCGCATAGGTCCGGGGATGGTCTGGGAGTATCTCAAACCGGAAACCAAAAGAACCCAAAGGAGGGAAGAAAAATTCATCGGGTAAAGGAGGAACGCGGCTGCTCGAACCAAATTCGACCGAGCAAAAGAAAGATGACGCGGGCCCGCCATAGGGCGAGGGAAGCGCTCGATAGAGTGGAAGGAAATGCGGCAACGAAGTTGAAGCGCGGGAACAGGCGCCATCTGCTTCTATCACTCAAGGCGTAGGAATATAAAAGAAGAGGAGTGCAAAGTGTTCTGGTTTGTTGTGAGGGGAAGGGGGCAACAGCAGGCGCCTAAGATGACATTACCTAAACGGGCGAAACATGGTAAAACTGAACCGAAGCCGAACTCACGAGAGAAGTGGAAACGGGATGTTCTAAAAAATAAGAAGAGGGTGAAAAGACTCCGGGCAGTCCGAGCCTTTTTCATCAGGTGCAAGAGGTTTCAGGAAAAGTCGATGCAGGTAAGAAACGAAGGGTACATCAAAGTTAAATAGGAGAAAAAAGCTACCGAGAGCCTGACGAACAAAAAAACTCTCTCAGGAGGGGATAAGCGTGTTTACCTAGAAGGTAGAGTAACCACCTAGCAGCCGATGGACTTACCGATAAACGCAAGGTCGAATGGTTAGTGCGCGCAAAAAAGGTCCGATAGTAGAGACCCGTCGCCGAGGTGGTCAACATGACAGAGCAGCCGTAGGAAGGAAAAAAGAGGGGGAGAAGACCCTTCAAAAGCATAGGAGGGAACGGCCGCAACCGAGAAACGACCAGAAAGGAGAGACGGTCTATACTCAAGAAGAAACTGCAAAGTCCCCACGCCGCCGGATTAGTGAGCGATCACTAAACACCCGAAATGGTTCGCAATCGACCATAAAAAGGGGCAGCGCCAACATCTTGTAGATTAGTATCTCAAGAAAGAAGACTGATCCATCGCAAATGACTGCTTAAGCCTGACAACCAGACGCCAGGGGACGGGAACAGAAAACCGTGGAGGAAAAACGGGGAGGGGAACACATGCACACCAGTTCGCCTGCCGGGAGCGCTTCCTAAAAAACGCCCCACACCATAAGTCCGCACTGGCGGCACGGAGGAAGACTTAGTCAGGAAACAAAAACCGCCAACCTCACCTCCTGGAGGCCCTGAGGAACTCGGGACCCATAGGCCATCATTCCCAGAAAGGCCTCAGAATGGCCCATACGAAGACTCAACTAGGGATATTTTAACCTGCGTGCGCAGGGACGAAAGAGGCGAGGAGCTCAACAAACTTCTTAGGGGAGAAAAAATGTCACAAAGAAAAAAAGGCAGCGAGGCCAGGGGTCACGGGCCGCCGCCAGCAGGGGAAAAAAGCGCCCTCGAATCGCATTTGCGCTCGAAAGGTGCGCGTGGTCAAAAACGACATCGAGGATGGAGAACTAGGATT
>Ga0179593_1334349_pt1 | contig 20440 bp, 34 predicted proteins | sample CZODoug2_1_08_16_FD_185931 | JGI IMG/M metagenome (GOLD analysis project Ga0179593, IMG submission 185931) | Vadose zone soil fungal communities from Angelo Coast Range Reserve, California, USA - CZODoug2_1_08_16fungal (PacBio error correction) | ecosystem: Environmental > Terrestrial > Soil >...
GGGAGAGGGGAGTGGAGTCTGGAGGAAAAGGAGGGGAGAAGGTAATCGGACCAAAAGATAGTAACGGGGGAACAAAAGAGAGGTCACAATAAAAAAGCTGGAAATTACAAAAAAAAGGATACCGAAGGATAGGGTACAAGGAGTCAAAAAAGACGAATGTAAACCGTTCTTGAATTTGCCGGACGAGAAGGGGAGGGGAAAAGGTCCGTCCAGGGAGGCAAAGCGAAAGGGTCGATTATGTTGAGAGCTAGAAAGGGAGGAATCTCAAAAGACAAGGAGAAGCACAAGGGGGGATGCCAAAAAACCAAAAAACAGAGTGTTGTGAGTAGTCCCCAGGAAGCGAGAGTTGGGGTTGAAACAAAAATCACTCAAAACCGAGTTAAAAGGAAAGCTGGGAGGGGAACATCTGAGAATAAGAGAAGAGGGGAAATAGGGGGAACTAGCGGACGATAACGAAAATCCTGACATGCGGGAGACCAATAGGGGACGAAAACCCAGATCGGAACCCAGAAATTCTAAAAAAACCCTTATTCGGTGGTCGAATGACGAAGGCGGAATGGAAAGCTTTCACGGTCCAAGATCCATTAGCATGTGCCGAAAAAAGTTGAAAAGATTTCATGAACGCAAGCTTCCCCCAAAACGGGTCTTTTGTTCGGAGACGAATGGGGGGGTGGAGGCGCTGCAAAGGGGTTGGAAGAATTTTTGGGCGGCCCAAGGCCTTGAATTCACATGACGTATCCCGGGGAAAGGTCCACGCGAAGGCGACTTTAAAAGCCAAAAAAAACAGCGAGAAAGAGAGCAATGGGGACCGGGGGTCCTGCCGCCAAAAGATCAAGGACCCGGAATGATAGAAGGTCGATAGCAGTGGAATCCTGCGCTATGGAAGATTGATTGTGACGACCGGGGGTAGAGCGGAAATGAGGATAAGAAAGGGGACGCTTCCCCCCCCCCATGGAAGTGACAGAAGAAAGCGACGAGATAAGGGAAGATCTTTTGACGAAGCAAGAGAAATGAAGGAGGGAATGTCTTATAAGGCCAGTGCTAGCTTGACCTTCTGAAGGGGATGTCGATCTTGAATGATGGAAAAGGGGGAGGGTTGAAATAACGACATCCGTACAAAACGAGGAAACGCAAACGGGACGAGAAGAGGGTCAGGTTGATGAAGAAACCGGGAACGGTTGGCAGAGGAGAAAACAACCTACGTAACGCTGAAGAGGAGGGTGGGACACAGATCGGAAGCGAGAGAGAGAAGGAGGAAAGAATACAGAAAGAAAAAAAAAAAAAAAAGAGGAACCGACGGGGATCAAAATCTATTCCAAAATCACATGGGAAAGGGTGGCAGGAGGTCTGCGAGACAATAGGACAAGCCGCGTCAATAGAACAACGGCAGAGGAAAAGTAGGCGGTGTGGGGAAATGGGAATTTCTACCAAAGTATACCCCACGTAAACGGAGAGACCGTGGGAGAAGAGAAAAAGCGTACAGGAAAAAGCCCCAGGAAAAGGTTAAGGGGAAGAACAATAGCCGCGAGCATAGTCGATTCAAAGCTTACCGATTTGCACTCGGAAGGAGGCAAAAACAAGAAAAGGGGGGAAAAAGAAGGGAAAGGGGGCAGAAGAATCTCCAACACTCAAAACAAAAAGGAAGAGAAGAAGGACGAATCAAAAAGAAGTCTAGGGGGAGGGGACATGGTTGAGGGGGGGGACTTAGGCGAGTGAGGAGGAAAGTCGTATAAGGAACTCTTGACTAGCTATTCGATTGAGGAAATAGCTGCGACTCCGAAGGGAAGGAGCGGGAAAAAAGAGTCCAGTATAGTGTACATGGGATTTCACAAATTATACCTTCGCAAAGAATACAGGGGGGTCGACGACGTAGAGATGGAAGCGTATTGGGGGCCGAGCAGTTAAAAAAATCGGCGAAAGAGAAGATTTAGCTTTTGGTGATTCGCTACAGGCGGCAAAGGCTGTGTTCGCGTATTGGGAGGAGAGGAGAGGCACGACGGAAGCTCTCCAGCTTCCCAAGACTACGAAACAACATCTCCTTCAGCGGCAAGTTAGGGGGGGAGTATGAACCACGGGGGAGGCCACCAAAAAAGAATTAGGTGAGTCTGCGAACAATCAAGGAACGTTGGACGGGGCGTAACTGCAGGGGGGGGAATACGGGGAGTGGCCAAAACGCAACTTGAGAAAGATCTATGACTCAGAATGTGAAAGATAAAACTTTAATGCATCATCATAACAACGGTACTAGGCATGCCATTTGTGGCACCGGAGGGAAAAGGAAGCAGGGGGCATTGATCGTATAGCTGATGTTCCGGTTGCCAGAGGGGCCGGGACGCTTGAAGCAGGGCTCAGCGTCTTGGACCAGTCGTACAGAAAAAGGTGAGTGTCACAGCGGGAAGGAAATTAAAAAAAAACACAGAAAAAGGAAACAGGACAAAAACCAAAAGGTTGGAGGAGTTAAGAACTCGTGTGGGGGCGCATTAGAAACGGGAAAGTGAGAAGGAGCGATGAAAAGTAGATGAGTACGCAAATATCGATTAGAGAAGATGACCGTAACAACGTGAAGGAAAGGGAGTTAGGGTGGGGGGGGGTCGCAAAAAGGAAGGAAAGTTAAAGGTCAGCGAACACATCGTGGAAAATAATTAAATGTTGAAAAGAGTTGTCAGGGGGGAAAAAGAGGAAGGGTTGAAAATGTTTAAAACCATTGGTTGGAACGGATCGGACTGGCCGAAAAAAGGGGGACTAAAATTGTGAGTGGTAAGCCAGAGGAACAACAATTCTAATTGGAACCTAATAGTCGGAGAGTCGAAAGAGGAGACCGTCTGGGGAAGAGAAGTGGGGGAAACTATTCTGGGGCCAAGAATGGACGAAATAGATAATTGATCTGAGCGATTCCGTGATGACGGTGAGAGAGGGAGGTGATAAAATGTTTGCAAGAAAGGGAAAACCCATAACTCTGGGTGGGGTGTAGGTAAAGTCGGGATCCCAAAGAAAGTCTCTGACTTGGGGACTATAAAAAAGGGTATTTGAAAGGCGGGGGGGTGAGGGAGGTTTTTTGGAAGGGACACGGCATAAGTCAATGGTGGAGGGAGGGGGGGAGAAAGTGGATAGACCTAATCAAGGAGGATGTGACTTGGAAAGACACGTAAAAAAAGGAAACTTGGGGGGGGAACGGCTTCACAAGAAAACGGGTGGTGAGGAGGGGGTTGGATAACTGTAGTCAGTGAGGGGGGGAGAACCAGGAAGGGTGGAAAGGGGGAGGATAAGGCCGGACGGGGTACAACGGGTAAGAGAAAAGGAGAAAATTGGTGCGACCACAGACCGGGTAATCGTGAACAACTAGAGAAAAAAGATTTACATCGTACACTTCGAGAACCTACTGCAAAAGGGGGGGAAGAAGAAATGGGAAAAAAAGTATCATCAAGGCTTGCAGATCATATAATATAATCGTAAATAGATAAAAAATCATGGGAATAATTCTGGGGGGAGCAACAAAGCCTCCTTATGAGGCACGTGGGGAGAAAAAAAAAAGGAGAAAAAGGAAATTTATTGGTTTCCGGACAATTGGTTCTTTCTCGCAAGTGGGAGTGGCCGAATCACGCCTGGATCTGGGTCTCTGATCGGGGCGACCCGAGTAAAAGAAGGCGCTGAAGGTGGGGGGTTTTCAGGCGCGGAAAGGCCCTTAAAAACAGCTTCAAGAAATCGGCAAGGGTTGAGCCAATGTTTCTCAAAACGAAAACACAATAAAAAGGGAGAGGAGGGCAAGAGCAATGGTTCACCAGGGGGAAGTGCGAAATAGCTTGAAAAAAGCAAAACAGAATCGGGGGATTAAGGCGTGTCATGCGGGTGGTTCAGGGGTCGAACTCAAAGGAAAGCAAATATGGCGGGGCAGAATGGGATAAAAAAAGAATGGCTGATAGCTTCGAAATGAGCCATTGTAAAGGAAGGGGAAGGTACGGGGCCTTAAAGAAGGGAAAAGATTGAACTGGAAGTTTTTTCAAACAAGGGATCCAATAAGGGGGGGAGGGATGAAAGGGTGTATCTCTCTCACACCAAGAAAAAGAAGTCAACTTCGGCCACAAGACAGAAAGGGCAATGGTGGGCGAAAAACAAAACCCTTCAAGTCTGCATCCAGGAGGACAAGGAGGAAGAGGACATCTTTGGAGGGAACGACGACGAGATCAGCCAAAAATTTATAAAAAGGCTCGCCCAACAAAGAGGGGAGAAGAATTTTGGATTTCAGAACTGAAACCCAACCAAAGTGGGAAAAAGCTCAAAATTCTGGGGAGGAAAGCTAGCATGGAGATAGAAGAAGAGGAACATCTGCATTGTAATGATAAGGACGCTTGTGAAGGGGTCCGCTTGCGAACATTGGAGAACAGAAGAAAGGCAAGAGTTTTTGTAGGACCAAACACACCAAACCAATCAGTCACTGGGAAAGAGCAAAAAGGGTCAAACTGACCCAAATCAAGCGCCGCTTTATCCGGGAGACCCATCAGATGACTATCCAACGTGATACGTTCAAAATGTCAAGTGGAAAAGAAAATGGGAAAAGCTCTTCCAACTCAAGCATACTCCAAAGCTCCGAGCTTGGGGGAAAAAAAAGGGATCAGAGGTTGATCGATTACTATATATCCCCTCAGCCAGAAAGGAGAAGGGGCAGAAGTTGTTGAGAAAGGGAAGGAGCGTTAACTCGATCCAGGGCCAGAGATTCAAAAGTGAAAGGGGGGAGAAGGGGGAGCGGTTAGTCTGTCGGGGGGAAAAGGGGAAGAAGGGGTAAAGAGGGAACCGTCAGGGCCGGTTAGAAAGGGACAAAACCAGAGTATACGAAAGGGGAAGACGAAAAAGGGGAAGATGATAAACGTATGGATTGAATTGGCCGCGCGAACACAGGGGTGAAGGGGGTCGTGGACCCGTACATGGGCAGCAAAGGTCGGTAGGGAAGGACGAGATCCAACTTGGCGCATCCACACTCAAAAAACATGATCCGCGAAGGTATGGGAAGGGGGAAATGGAAAACCAAGACGATAAACAGAAGAGACTGGAAAACCGGGCGACTGGGGGAAGGAAAAAGCTGAATAAGTCCACCAAGAAGGAAAGCCAATGGGGAAGAAAAAATCTTCGACTAAAGCAGAGATCGGAAAAAAAGGGAAGAAGCCCATAATATTCTGGAGAGGGGTGAAAGCGGGACCGACAACAGGAGATAACAAAAGACAGGCTCGCGGCACAGAAGAAAAAGGGGGGACGATGTTGAAATGCGAATTGCTGGTTAAGGGGAAAAAACAAAAATTTACAATGTCAAAGTCTGGAAAGGCACGCTCGGGAAAAACCGTTTCGACCCCCTCTTTCGGACAGGACTGAAAAATGAAGAACTTGGCCGACACCGATTTCCCATGGGGGTAACCTTCGGAAGAAAATACCGGGGACTTTTTAAGAAGGGCACAGGAATTTCGTATGAAACTTTTGGCGCCGAAGAAAGCAACTGACGGGCAATCAAGAGGAAAGAGAAAGAAAAGTAACTAGGCGTCGGGAGTCGAGCTCCGAGAAAAAAGAACTCGCAAGGGTAAGAATGGGGGGCTCTTTCAAAAAAAAGACATCTTCCCCTAAATAACTACCTCAAACTCTCGGGAAAGGTCAGGATCGGGGGGAGGGGAATCAAGAACAGAGGTGTGAGGAACTCATTGAGTGGCAACTAGGTTAAGATGAAGCCGGATGATAAAACGCTACATGGCGGGCGACGACAGAACTATGGAATCAGTTACTCAAAAAAGGTGAAAAGAATCAAAAGCATGGATAGGAAGGATGAGGATGCATGGGAAAGTGTGGAAAGATGACCTCCCGAGAGCGTGTCCTTATGTTCCAATTGGAGTGGGGAAAAAATAAGCGAAAAAGTCAGAAAAAAATTCATATAAAAGTAAGGGTTGCTGGATCAACAATCTGGAGGGAAGGAGACGGAAAACAACGAGTACAGGACCCCCCAGCAACCGAGGAGAGGAAAGGGGGTTGGGGAAAATCGCTAGATAAAAGATGCATTCGTGAATAAAAATAAAAGGAACGAAACGGAAAAAGGAAGAGAGAAAGAAAAGAGAACTGTGTACCAAGCGATGGGTGCGAGGTCTGAACCTAGAAAATACCCGGAGGCTTCAATAACAAAGTCGTGAGGAAAAAAAGGAAAGGATTTTGAAATTGTGATACTTTTTGCGACGAATATACAGAAGACAATCCAGAGAGCAAAAAAAAAGACAGGCGGGAGGGGGAAAGGAGAAGGGTAAGACAGAGCCGGGGGTCGAGCTCGTCAAATCGAAGAAGGGAGGAGCACGACGGAAGGCAAAAAAAAAAAAAGGGGGGGAGCCCAAGAAGCCGGCAAAATCTCTGAGAAACAACAACGAGGGGAAGAGGGGGAGACTCACCTGGAAGGATAAGGGGGGGGGGGGGCTACCAATTTGGGTATGGTTGCGGGTAAGGGAGCCTTCGGAAGCAATTCAGCGAAAGCTGTGACGACGACGAGCGGCTAAAAGTTGGAAAGGAAGAGGAGAAGAAAAAACTTCGTCTCTGGTTCCCCTGTGGTCGCAATACTTGGGGTCAAAACTAATGCGGGTCGAAAGGATCAAAAGAGGGGAAAAAAAGAGAGGTTTGCGAAGACTGAGGCGTAATCTGGAGAATTTGCAGGGCGGCCCTCGAAGAACGCGAGGAAAAGAAAGGATGATTACTAATTCAGCAATCCAGTCTAGGTCAGGGAAGGAAAAAAAAAGCGGTATGTATGAAGAGAGAAAGGAAAGGGAAGAGCTCGCAGCTTCCCGACTCGTGAAAAACCATCCTCCCTTCAGCGAAAAGTCGGGTGTGAGGGGGGAGGGGAGAAAAAAGATGACCGGGGGAAGGAAACGGGTAAGAAGAGATGTGAGTAGCTGCAAAGAATTAGCAAAAACCAAATTGGTGGGTAGAAGAGGGGCGGCGAGTTCAAAACGCAAACCATGGACAATCAGACACTACAAGGAATTGACTCACAAGGCGATGAAAAGCTAAAAGGGGGAAGAAAACTGCCCGGCAGTTGGGATTGCAAGTCAGCGCATTACTAGATCAACACATAGGGAGGGGAGGGAGAATTGACCAGGACGCCTCAGTCGCTTATCATGGGCTCGCCGGCTTACCAAGCGGGAAAAAAGAAATGAGGGAATTAGCTCAGGATTCCCCGAAGCAGCCAGGAGGTTGAGAAGGGTAGTAAGGTCCGCTGGACTCGTGGGGGGCGGCAGAGAACCATTCGTGCCATGTGCCTCGAGGGGGACGCGAGGAGTGAATGGGATGGGGAAGGGAAAGAGAAGGCTAAGAATTCAGTTTTACCGTCGGGGGTGCTTAAATGTCGGGCGAAAAAAAACCAGGAGGGGTTGGAACAGGGGGGGGGCAGACGAATAAAAGTCTATGGTTCAAAGAGGTAAAAATGGAAATCAGTTGGCGGGGGAAAGTCAGGGGAGTTAAGACAAGGAGAGGGGTACCAGGGGTGTGAATGGCAAGAAGACGGTGGGTAAAATAAAAGCAAGTCGGAAAATTACGAAACTAAGCACAGTCATGCTAATTATTTCCTTCAGTTTGTCAGCGACGGGGGTCGGACAAGTAGGGGGGGGGGGAACCGAAGAAAAAATTGGTCGGACCCTCTTCGTCAGAGAGAAAGAGTCAAAATCGTAATGGAATGTTATGACAAGAAGTCATGGGAAGAAGAAGAGTTGGTGGGGAGGGATTACGGGGACTCCCACCATCTCTGTAAGGGGGGGGGGAATATGAAAACTCGTCCCTTGGACTCGTTTGTGAACGGGTGGAAATTTCCGGCAGGACAATAGGAGCATGGGAGTGGAGGTAAGTTGGAAAAGAGACTGGGACTTTGGCGAAAGAAGGGGGACGGGGAAAAGTACAACGAACGGGTTTGATCCAGGCGTCAAAAGGCACGCAATAGGGCGACAGAAGAGGGGAGAACGGGGGGATACAAAAAGAAAAAACATGATAACTATGCCTTTGTGACTCGCGAATAACGTTCCATTGACTGTGCCTAAATTCACTCAACATGCGCCTAAAAGATATGAACTCGTATCCCAACTATAGCCAAAAAGAGGGAACAACAGGTCAAAAAACCTTGTCAACCTGCAAAGGGGAAAGGGAAATAAAAAGAAAAAACGCCAGCTCAAGTCTGGGGAAATGAAAGCAGGAGATATATAGTTCAAATCGATAAAAATCCTTAAAAGGAGGGGGAACCAAAAACGGGCAAATTCTCTCTGTGTGACAGGGGGGAACAGGGGACCATGAGTGGGAATCCTTTCAGCAAAAAGGGGGGCGTCGTCGGTCACTGGGAATTTAAAATAGAACGCCTGGATAGGCCAGACGGTCTGAGGGGAGACCGAAGAAGAGCGAAAAGTGGAATGTTTAACCAGAAGAAATGAAAATAGGACCAAAAAACAAAAACGAAGTCGGAAAGGGGAAAAATGTTTGCAAGCGGTTGAAAAAACATCAAGTTTTAGACTTACATGAAGAGGGTAAAAGGGAGGAGAAGCGCCCATTAAAACCTGTCAATCGGGGGGACGATTCATGGGTCTTCGGGTTCAGAGATCCAAAAAAAAGCAGAGGCAAAGATGGGCGGGCGAGGGTGATCACCAACCCCGGATGTCTATGAGTAGGAGGCCTTTCCCAATTGAAAAATGCCTCAGGGAAACATGAGGCAAAAACAGAATGAAAGGGGAAATGGGTGTTTCGGCCGTGGAAATGAGATCCAAAGAAGGGGAGGGAGGGAATGCAGGGAGATATCTCACAAAACCGTAAGATAAAGAAACGAATAGGGGAATCAGGAGAAAGAAAGAATTAATGTGGAGACTCAGTGGGAGAACCCAACAATGACAACGTGCAATCTGCTCAGGTTCCCTGGTGAGAAACATTCTGTTCAAGGAACTAAAAAGGACGAGATACGCCAGGGAGGGGGTCAAAGTCCGCTCCCCGCAAGACTGAGCCGATCGTGGATGGAGTAGAAACGGGGGAAAAAGGAAAAGGAAAACGCCCCGATTCGGGAGGGACAACAGAAGGGGGCACCAGACCGGACCATCGCATTTAGGAGAATACAGGATCACCAGGTTTGAGTGGTCGACTTTGAACATGGCGAAACGGTAAGACTTGCGGGGCGGGGGGGGTGGGAATGGAAAGGGATGTTGGGTAGGGGGCGTCATTGAGAGGGAAAGGGGAAACTTCAAAAAGCAGAGCCGCTTTAATGTTCGGGGTAGCAAGCACGACCAGGCAGTGTAGCGGAAAAAGTCTGACGAGACGAACCAAGGGGCTACGAGAGGGTCCAACGAAATACTAAAAAAAACTAAAAGGAGGAGGAAAAAAAGAAGCGAAGGAGGCTTGTTTGCGAACCAGATGTCTCAGTATTTTTATAGGTGGAAATAGTCGACTGATCGTAGGAAAAAGGGGCGCAAAAATGAGGAAACTTCCGGGGGGAAAACAGGGTTTTCTCGATCAGGGGGGCGTAGAGTTGTTCTCAATAGGTACAGTAAAGCAGGTTAGGGCGGGAGAAAAGGAGAGTTAAGGAGTGGAAAGCCGGCGAGTATGGACAGGGAAACAAGAAAGGAGGATACAAGGGATAAGTCGTTATCCAAGTAGCAGTGATGTAAAGGAATGGGAAAAATTGAAAAAAGAACAAGTTAATACGAACGTCCAGTGTCTTTCAGAGAAAAGGAGAGATGTGATGAGGCTATCACTTGACCTCCTCCACTCGGTCCGCTAAGGGCCTGAAGGAAGGGGCCAAACAAAAAAAAAGAAAAAGACAGGAGTCGCCACCGAAGGCATAACGAGGTTTAGCATAAACAAAGAAACACCAGAGGCGGAAAGGGAAAAGGGGACTCGTAGGGAAACACGGTCTAAATGGAGGAAGGGGGAGGAAGAAGAGCGTCCCGAAAATGAATATAGGAAACGCAGACACGCGGGCATAAGCGGGTCGACGTACGGAAAAAAAGCTAAGAGGGCAAGCCTCGCACAAGGCGTCGGTTCTAATTCGGGCTTGTTCGATTGATAAAGAAAAAAAGGGGCAACGTCCATCTTGAAGGCAGGCGCTGGACCTAACAAGTGGGTAAAATTCGGAAAAAAAGAGAAGCGTACCCGCAAAAAGGGGAAAATTTTACCTAAGCGACTGGGGTATGAGGCGCAAACCGGGAAGTGACAGTGTGCAAGGTTACCAGAATAAAAATGATGCAAACTGGTCATCCCTGCGATCCCAGAGAACGAGAAGGATCTGTCAAGTCCGCCATCTATCCTCAACAGAAATTTGTACGAGGGGGGGCATACGGCAGACACAAGACAGAAAAAGTCAATAAAAAAACTCAGTAAACACTAGAGTGAGAAAAATGGGCAGGGGAGAAGGGGAGGTGGATGAATCAGTTGAGTTTATGGAATTTTAGGAACATTCTGCTAAGCGAAACGGCCGGGCAAAGGGGCAGAGAAGCAGATGCAATATGCCCGATAGGTGAAGCGAAATCAAGAGCAAGGGGTATGAAGGCATTTGGGGCGAGGAGGGGAAAAGAATCTGGACAGATGGCGTCTTTGTCCGATTGTAATGTGGCCGTGTGAATCGCGGCCAAAGGCCAGTAGAAAACGGAAAGGGACGCGACAACGTGAAGGAGTGTGCGTCCCTAGACAAACAACTCAAGGATGAAAAACAGCAATCGGTCTAGAGAAAGAAAAAAGAAAAATTGGCCGAGGGTATGAGTGGGGGTTGGGACCACTTAACGATAGAAGGATCCGTCGGGGAAGATCGAGAGAAAAGAAAGGGAAAAAAAACGAAACGAGGACAGAGGGCGAATCTGAGCTACAAGGGGAAAGGACGATTTGGATCGGAGAAGAAGACGCATCGGCCGCAAAATCTGTCAAAGAAGCAGAAGTACATCGAAAACAGGGATTCTGTTTTGCACGGAACGATTCTTTTTCGAAAGAAAGAGCAGTAGAAAAAAACAGTACAGGGGAAGGAAGAAAAGGGGAGAAAGACGAAAAGAGAGGAACAAGGTGTAAGAAATATAAGGAAAGAGGTGAAGCTTACAGATTGAAAAGTGAAAGAGGCCGTAAGGCAAAAGGCTAAAAAGGGGTCTCCCCCCTATCCATGACCGGAATGGCTCAGCCAAAACACAAACAGAAAAGAAAAAAAACAAAAAACCCACACCAACAAAAAAAACACCACAAAAAAACAAAAAAAAAAAAAAAACAAACACACAGGGGGAAGGGGGGAGAGATTCGGCAGGAAGGGAGAAGGGGGGGGAGAAAATTGGGAAGCGTTTTCCTTACGCAGTGCAGCAATCGGTAAGCTCAAACTCGTCAGACTAGCTCGCGGAGAGTGGAGGAATAAGGCAAACTCAGAGAATAAAAACGTGGGTAGGGAAAAAATAACGTATCGTTTTGGGAGATGCGGGGCGAAATAGAAAAGGGGGAAGCAAAGAAGAGTTTTTAGGAAGACTTATGCAAGGATGGAAAGAGGATATTTGCAGAAGCGGCTCGGAAGAAAGCAGGGAGACCAAATAGCCGATGAGCTTTGGACTAGATGGGGAGACCGCTCAGTTTCGTTTTAAGGAAGGATGAAGATCGATCGAAAGGAAGGGGGCAAAGAGAGGAGCAGCTTACACGAGATCTTGCAAAACCATCTAATAGCGAAATCGGGGGGAACGGGATCGAGAAACGGAGGGGAAAAGGGGAGAACAAGCCCATGAGATGCTTACCACGTTAACGTTGTCGCGTCGGGAAGGGGGGCTAAGGACTGGGGCGGGATAGGTTTCACACAACAAAGGACATAAAAAAGAGTAGGAAAGAGTAGGTAAGGCGGAGGGTCAAAAAAAAAAGATACAAAGGGCTGGAATACAAAAGTATCGGAAAAAAGGGATGTAGGATAAAAGGTCAAGAGGGACATTACGGTGGGACAGAGCTGATGTCACGACTTCGGCGAAGAGGGGAAATTAAGGAAAAAGGATAAAGAAAAAGGAGTCAAAAAGCAAATGGTTCAAAGGGGGAGTAAACAACCGAATCGACCAGAACGGAGAGTTGAAGAGGTGTCCGTAGGGGCCATGACTACGGCAATTGAGAAAACCTGCTGACAATTGGCTCTGAGGGGAAGAGGAGGGAGGGTGACAAAGCCTTAAGAAAGGGGCCGGATACAGGCAGTGGAGGCTAAGGGAGGACAAACAAAGCAGAAGAAAGTTACCGTTGCAAAACAGGAAACCCATTCGATGTTCAAGAAGGAAATTTGTAAATGAGTTGCGGGCGAGAGGTAAATAAGAAAACCATGTGAGCAGGCGAGAAGGGGCAGAAGGGGGACAGGAAAAAGGGAGTGTGGGAGCTCTAACAATCAAGTCGAAGTTCGAACAGGGAAAAGAAAGGGGCGAGGAAGTCCAGGAAGACTGTCTGGGTTGACCATAAGTTGTTGATAAGAGGAGGGGAAAGCGGAGAAGTCAGAAATAAATGTTTAATTTCGGCATGAATTAGTAAGAGATCAAAAGCTTCAGATATTGTGAAGAAGGGGGTTCGGCAATAAGAAGTGCAACAAAACGAGGGGGAGTGTTAGGGGAGAACAAAGAAGGAGCTGACGTTGTTACTAGTAACTCTGTCTTCTAGCGGAAGGTGGGGGGGGGGGCAGTGAAGGGGGGGAATACTAGGGGGCCAAGGTGGGAGGGGGGAGGCCCATGGCCGAAGCACAATAAATTTGGATGGAAAAAGGAAAAAAGGGGAAGGAAACGGGAACAAGAAACGTTTTCGCCAAGGCGTTCGCAATCTGAACAAGAAAGAGGGGGGGGGGAGAAGGGGGGTCATATTCACTAGTATCCACAGGGGGTTATCGAGACTGACCGGTGCCAGAATTTGGAAAAAGGGCAAAAAGAGAGAATGTTCCTCCCAAGAAACAGACGCGAGGGGGGACGAAACGTATCAAAAAGTAAAAAACAGGCTCACCTCGAGAACCGGTCGAAAAAAGAAGAAAGGGACTACGCAAAAAAATTCCTCCTAAAGTCTGAGAGTTAGCCGGGAGAGATAGCGTAAAGCTGGAAGAAAAAATACGAAAGTCAAGGGGGCGCAAATCTCGAGGCGTCTAGGGGAAATGGTGACAGTACTTGAGGTGTAAAAATGTCTCAAGGGTTCGGGGCGGCAAAAGTGAAATGGGGGAAGAAGGAAAGGCTGGTAACCATTTACAATAAAGCGGGCGCTGATTTGGGACGGGGGGACCAAGTACTATGACAGGGCCGACCAAAACTTGAACGCAAAAGTCTGCATCAAGAATTAACCACATCAAAAAAAAGGGGGATAGGGTAGTTCATCTCCCGGAAGGATTGTTTGGGAGGAAGGGGGCTGAATCGGCAAAGGCTTAAGCCGAATAGGTGGGGGATATAGACTTTTTATGCGGGGGACGGAATCAAATCAAAGACGCGAGCAAAGAGAAGGGGGAGGTTATACAAAAAGCGGAGGTGGGAAATTCGGGAGCAATGGTCCGGGATGGCAATACGCACTTGTATCAGAGTGGACGTTGGTGTGTTAGCCGGGTCAGAATGATATCCACATTCATAAGTGGGGGGATGCCCTTGGGTGAGAGATAAGAAAGAAAAAAAGGGAAGAGAACAAATCGAATACCTTAAACGGAAAATTCTATTTGGCAAGGCCAAGGCGAAAACAAGTTAAGTCCAGGTCCTCATGTGTCAAGAGGGGTCTCGCAGTCGTGTTAAAAGGGGGAAATGGCTCCGGCACGAGAGAATTAGTTGATAAAACCTTAATCGACAACCCATCTCACGAGCTGGGGTGGATAAGAACTGAAAAACCAAACCACAGAAGGAAAGAGGGGGGCCCCGGCAAGCTCAGGCGAGCGCATCATAAGGAAACATCGAGTAGAGATATAATAAAAAAGTTTTATTTGGGGGACGGCAATTGGAACTTGCAACTTCGCGAAGGAAAGGAAGGTGGTAAAGTCAGTTTCCAGTATAAAGGTTCACAGAAAAAGCGGCGCCGCTTGTGGAGAAAAAAATAAGGTCAAGGAGGCAAAACAGTCACAATGGTGAAAAAGAAGAAAAAACGGTTGGACGAAATGCAAGTGAACTCATGACGGGAGTAAGGGGGGGGTGCAGGCACTCCGAATGAGGTGTTTCCCATAAATGCTAAGGATTGTTTATATGAAATTATTCGCCTTATACCACCAGAAGTGAGAGGAGAAGGGGGGGGAGAAGAAATGCGGGGCGGGTGGAAACAGTGCTCAGAGCATGTAGGAGTCAATTTGGGGGAGACAGAGGGGGGGATAAGAGGTACAGAGGGATGGTCTGAAGGGAAAAGTGGAGAATTGGAGGAAAGGGCGGCCAAAAAAATAACGCGATTCAGACGGAAAAAAAAGGATAAAAGGAGTTATCCAAAGAAAATGATGGACCAGTAGGGGAAGGAAAAAAGGGGGGGACCACAGGACGGGGACACTTCGTGGGCGCCTTTAGGGGACTCAAAGTCAGGAGAGGTGAGTCGGCTAGACGGGAAGGAAGAATCCAACTCAAAAGCTCGAAGTCCTGCCAGGGGAAAAAACCTCAGAACAACGAGCACAGAAGAGGGTTAATAGGTACCCACCGGGGTGGTGGGGAACGTCTAATAAAGCACCAAAAGAGGTCGAGGGAAAGTGACTAGAAAAATATTCTCAGAGAGGGGGAAGCCAGTTTGAAATAAGACATGAGCGAGTGGAGAAGACCGCAGGGGAAATAGGAAGACCACCGGGAACCCAGAAAGGCACAGAATGGGAAGAGCGAAAGGTCGGTAGGGTGAGAATGGGCGTTTCAGGGTGGAGTACCACACGGTCCCCGATCTTTCCAGGCAGAGGAGAATAAAATGGGTTCCAAGGAAAATCGGACCGACCACGAGTGTCCAAATGGTAAAGAAGAAGAAAAAAGAAATGTTAAACTGGAATCCTTTAGGGGACCCGGGGGGAGCCGAAAGAAGGGATTTCAACTCACTACTAGCCCAAGAGAAGGAGAGGAGGCGTTAAAAAAAAGAAAAAGACTAAAAAACGAGGAGCAAAGGGCAATTGCACATTCTACCTGCCGCAAAAGAGGAAAGGGCGGACGGAAGCCTTTCAACGAGTGCGTACGAAATCAGGGGGAAATCCGGCAGAAAATGGAGGAACGACATGGGGGGGTCTACGACTTGTAAAATGCGAAACTACGCCGTGGAAGTCAAACGACAAAGCGAGGAAGAATAGGAAGTCAAAATGAAGGTGGGAATACTCCTAACAAAATGGGCAGTGCGATATGCCTGGTTAAGGGGCGAGAAGAAAAGACCGAATGAGAGACTGGGAGTATTATGCTTGAAAATCGAACCACAGTCTCGACAAGGAAGGAAAGGAGAAAAAGGGAAATGGGTGAAGGGCCTACTCACCTCGGGACTGTGACGTCAACACAGTGGCAAATTTTCGACGTCCCGCAAAAAAACTTGGAGGGGGGAGGTGGGGTTTGGTACAAGAAGAAAAATTAAGCGTAGGCAGATAAGAAAAATAAAAAAAAAAAAAAAAACCGACGAAAAAAAAAAACGGAGAAGGGAAGGGGAAGAAAAGGAGCAAAAGAATCAAATGTTCCAGCTATGGCGAGACGAGAACTATGCAAATACGAAGCAGGAATCCATAGACCATAAGACGGGGAGGTTTGGAATGATAAGTTGGGACAAAAAAAACCACTAAAGGATTAAGACACGTGTCGAAGCAGAAGGAGGAGGAGCAATATTTGTACGACAATTAGCCTAGCCTAGTCTCCTGAAGCTGACCGAATTGAATGCACTGAGCGGTAAAGGGGGAAAAAAAAAGGAAAATGGAGACAATGCATGAAAGGAGGGACGAAAACTCGAAACACAAAGGGTAATGAGTTAGAGAGAGCCGGTCCTGTCTAGGGTGGCGAAAAAGTGTGAAAGGAGGGTGGAAGGTACGGCGAGGGAATGTCTTCAATAGGTAAAGTCGAACTCGTCAAAAACTAGCCAGCGCGGCTATTGGAGAGGGGAAAGCCGATGTACGCGTCACAGGAGGTAAAAAAAAGTCTGTCATAAGTAGGGGTCTAAGTGCGGGGGGGCGAAAAAAAAAAGTGAGAAAAAGAGGGAGGAAAAGAATACAAGGGGGGGAGACGACGACGTAAAATGGGAAGAATCGAGAAGGTAAAGGTGGAAAAGCGTCAAAAAACCTGAGCAAGCCTGCCTTTTAGTTGACTAGATGAGCTAAAGGACTAGCAGTTTCCGTTCGTGAATGATGAACGAAGGCATCTGCTAGCAGCGTCCAGGAACTCGTGGAAAACCAAAAGTCCTCGGAAAAAGGAATGTATAAACAGAGAGGAGCCTTAGAAGAGTGGGGAGTAAGGAAAACAACATTAGGGGAGGGCGGGTCGGGCCGGGTGGTCTCGTACTGGGCCGGTCAAACGCAAAATGGAAAAAGACAGAAAAAGAGCGGGGGGACATCTTTCTAAGGAGGGGGGGAAAAATAATCAACTAAAGGATAAGCCACTTACGAGGCAGCATTGTGTATGAGGCGTCAAAAAAAGGAGAGTGCCTTACGAATCATAAGATGGAGTACGAAGACTGAAAGGAGATCAGGTCAATCATCAGGTCTCAGGAGAGTACAGTCAAAAACAATTAGGTCAAATCAATACGCGCAAGGAAGTAACAGGACCGATCGACCAGAAAGAGATTTGTTGAAGCGTTTAAGGGCCCTGTAATCGTGTGGGCGGAAGGAGAAAACAGGACGACATGCGCGAGGGAAAGTAAATTGGAGGAAACGTGTAAGTGCGGGGGCAGTGGGAGGCGAGAGGAAAAGGAGGGAATTTAAGGATTCTGGGGTGACCAAAGGCATACGAAATACGGGGCGCGGAGAAAACAAAGGAAAGAGAAAATTGGGGGGAAATGTTGTCGGAGATCGCGGTGCAAAGGGAATTGGTAGCGAGGACGACAAGATCGGGGAACAGGGAAAAGGGTGGCGTGTTGCAATCTAACAAACAGTCGTGAGAACCGAAAACGGGGGGAGAGAAAGCAAAAGGCCTGGGAAGTGGGAACAAAAGAAGGGTGGGTTCTTAAAGTCCCGCGCTACGGAGGAGATGGTCAAATGGGATCGGAAGGATCATTCGGCCCGATCACAGAATGGAAATCTTGAAAAGATGTTCGACTAATGGCCTTCAGCATGGGAGGGAGGAGATGGAGCCAAAAGAAGGGCGCTCCGGTCTATTAAAACTCAGGTCTTTGGAAGAGGGGGGGTGTGCGGACTGGGTGTGGGCAATTGAAAATCAGACTGTACCGAAGGTAGTGATTGAGGAGAAAAACATGTATCGAACATAAAATGGGGGGGGGGAGATGACAAAAAAAAAATGAGTATCAAATTTACCAAGGACAACTCGCAGGCGTCCAATACAGAAAAGAAGGAAAAGAAGATTGAGATAATTTGGATGAGAAACGGAAACTTAGTTAAAAGAGACTTAAGTAATATCGCCTGAGGTTAAGGAATTGGACTAAATTCTCACCGTTCCACGAACCTAAACAAGAGGGTACTCGGGAGCAAAATTGAAATTGTAATCGCAACTATAACAGTCTGCAACAGAAGAGGAAGAGGGCAAAAAAGTCGAAAAGCTCTAAGGATGAGGGAATCAGAATAAGCGTAAATAATGAATCCTGAGAGGGGCTTTAAAAGCCTCGGCGGGGAAACTTTTGAAGAAAGGAAAGGGAAAAAGAACCGTCCTTGAGTTATAAGTGGCAAAGGGTGGTTCGTAGACAAGGGAGTGGCACAGAAGCTGGATCGTGGGAGACTGATACAAAGAACTAAAGAACCGCTGATTGGGGAAAGGGGAAACATGGCTGATAATTTCCAAGCACCCATTCATCGGAGAAGTAAAGGACCAGTGTCGAAAAAAATGGGGCAATCAGAGAACCATCAAAAAAGCTTACTCAAGACATGAGAGGTTCCTTAGTCATGCAGATCACCCAGCCGCCAGGGGGGCGATTAATGAGGGGTGATGAGGGGGTGGCAGTCTGATCCCTCAAGTCGGGGGATCGAAAATATTGGAGGGGGGGATCCCGCGGATGGGGAGGAGAGAGAGAGGATACATGGGGACCCTTGAAAAATAATGGTCAGACGCCTGGAAAAGACAAAGAGCAGAGGAAGGGGTGGACATGGTTGTTCACTAGGAAAAAATAAAAAATAGGGGGAGTTGGACTGGGATAGTAGAGCAAAAACACAAAATGAGAGGAGGAAAAGATATACCCAGGCATCACGACCAGGCAGGAGGTGGATCGCGTGGTGCACGGCGAACAATGACAAGGAAAATAGGCTCATTTGGTGCGACAAGGAGGCAGACGAAGTCGGGGAAGGGGAAAGGGACCGAGACGAGAAAAAAAGGGCGCGTTGAGCACCATGAAGAAAACCAAGCTTTACCGAGCTTGGGATGGAGGAAGAAAGGAAAAACAAAGAAGACCAAAATGACGAGCCACGGGAGATGCGGAAGAGCCATTTTGCGATCAAAACGCAGCCAAAAAGGAAAGAGAGTCATTTAGCAAATATATTTTTGATGGGGGGACCGCTTGAGAAAATTGGGAACGCATAACGCGAAGAATGAAGCGGGTTGGTAGGTCAGGGGACGGAGGACGCAGGGTCTTACAAAGAAGAAACTATTTATTAGGGGAGAAAGGAGAAGAGGAGGGCCTTCAGTTAAATTCACATTGCCGAGGGGCCTAAAAACGTGGGGGGCGAAGGATCTTTCCAAGCAAGTACCTCCATGGTCTGACCTTCCACAATATCACAGAATTTGCGCCCAAGATGGGGACTCAGGATTTGAAAAGAGGGAGTACGGATAGGCTCAAGAGAAACAGCAAGTTTAAGATTGGCGCCGTGGGGGGAGGAAGTAACCGACAGTACGTTGTTAAAATAAACCCGGGCTAGATCAGGGGGTCATAGGGGGACATGGGTGGACAGTAAACAGTTTTAGGGGTCTTTCGGGAAAAGGGGAGAATGTAGGGACGGACGCGTTAACATGCGCGATGTCAAACACACGGAAGAAGGAAAAGAAATAGGTCGGGGGTAGCAAAGTAGAAGAGTATTATGGGACCGTATCTTAAGGGACGCCGGGACTAAAAGGGTAAGTGGTCAACGTGTACCTTCCTTAGGGCAGCTCATGCAGGGATGGTAGAACGGTAGAAGACCATAAACCACGACCATATCCAAAGCTCCGAAATTGGACAAAACCGAAGAACAAGTCCAAAGAAGAGTTTAATCGTACCACAGGAACGAGATGGTTGGAAAAGAACGCCTAACTCCCACCAAGAAGAGCCAGGGGGGGAACGTCATGGAAAAACTCACCGCAGAGACGGGACTCCTTTCTAGATCAGAGAACAGCAGTCCCAGAAACTGCTCGCCGGAGATCTTGCCAGAATCGTAAAAAAACGGAGGGAACCACAGACATGAAAGAATGCAGCCCTCGCCCCGTTATCGTGTCGGAAGTCGAATGGCTTTTAAAAAGATTGGGAGACCAACCAACTTTCAAGACCCCTGGAAAGTCCGCAGAGGACATCCCACGTTTCACACTGAGCTCACTTAAAAAACAAAATTTCAATGGGTAACTTAAGAGAAAAGAGGACTGGTATGCGCTCCAGGTAAAATTTACCGTATGAACTTGGTTGAGCCCTACTCCTTGTAAATTCAAAAGGTCAGCCCTAGATCCAGCTCCGCTAAGGAGGCGGTGACAAAGTCCGACATCTACTCCAGGAAGCCCACTCTCAATTGGTGGCCAGAATGGTTGTACCAGCCCAATCCAGCGGCCCTTAAGAAAACTGTCAAAACTCTCGTGCTGGGAGATCAGGGGGGACAGGGAATCCTTCACGTGATTGGAAAGAATGGATTTTCAGGACACTGGGGTAAGAGGAGAAAAGGCAGGGTGAATAACGAACTAAAACAAAAAGTCACGACATCACTATGACGAAAATCGGTAAAAATTGAAACAATCAAAAATCCAGATCGAAGGGTGCGGGAGGAGAAAGTCGGGATAGAGGTAACCTCCGCTGATAAAGATGTCACGAGGGAAATTGGGGGTGTCAGTGGGGGAGAGGGACTCAAAAAAAAGGAGAAAAACGGCGACGCGCAAAGATGAGAGACGACTAAACGACTTTACTGGGGAGAATAAAAAAAGCAAAACCCCGGCAAGGAGTTTTTAGAGATCCCGCACAACCGACTTGTCGATGAAAGGGGCGTCTGGTTTGGTTACCAGAGAGGGAAGATGAGAGGGGAGGAAGCGGTGGCAGAAGAAAAGAAAATTCCTAAACAAACGGAGAAACGATCTATGACAAAACAATTTCATAGAGGGGACCGATGAGGAGGGAAAAAAAACCTCTCACCGCTCTGGACATAAGATACGTCAGTCGAAAACGGGGGATTCGGTGAGGGGTACTATTTTGTAGGTTTGGGCAA
>Ga0179593_1347817_pt1 | contig 20436 bp, 31 predicted proteins | sample CZODoug2_1_08_16_FD_185931 | JGI IMG/M metagenome (GOLD analysis project Ga0179593, IMG submission 185931) | Vadose zone soil fungal communities from Angelo Coast Range Reserve, California, USA - CZODoug2_1_08_16fungal (PacBio error correction) | ecosystem: Environmental > Terrestrial > Soil >...
AAGAAAGCAAAAAAAAAAGTTATGAACTGGTCAAAGCACGAAAAAGCTGTTGCACGCCCGAGCCCGTCGGGAACGGAAAAAAAGGTCGATGGTACCCGGAGCCCCTGCACCAACCAAGAAGGAAAGGGTTTCGTCAGCCCTTGGCCGGAAAAAAGGAAAAACCAGGAAGGGGGGTGGTGGCGATCCGGTGGGGAGGGAACCCCACCGGGGCGTGCCAAGGAGGGGCCTCCCATCAGAGAACAAATGTAAAAAAGGGGGAAAAAGGCGCCCTTGGGGGTCCGGGCCCTGACTGAAGAGGAAGGGGAACTGAAAAAATTCGGGCCCTGTTTTCAATGACAAAAACTCGGGCCCCCGTGACAACAAGGGAGACAGTCCCAAGCCGGGGGGTAGGCCTTCAGGGAAAATCCGCCTGTGCGGGTCAAAAAAAGCCCTGACTTGCACATCTCGTTGACCTCCAAAAAAGGAAAAGGACCTCATCGTATCAACTACCTCGGGGAATGAATGAAAGGATACGAATTGTTTCTTAATCATTTGCCGGTTGACCGAAGGGAGGGGGCAGCACGGGGTTCTGGGTGGCCACAAAAACACACAGTGAGTTTGGCTACCCCAGCAGAAAAAAAATGGAAACCCGAACACCAAAACACAGGGGCCACGCGGTTGAGATCCGAACTACTAGAACGAAGCAGAGAGGGGACATCAACCACGTCCGGCAAACACTTTGGGGGGTTGGCAGGGGGGCGGAAGGAACCGGGAGAAAAATACATCACGCGTAAACCACAAAAAAAAAAAAAGGGGGGAGCAAAAGAGAGTAGGTGCGTCCAGCGACAGGCCTAGATAGTCCGCACCTGCACACGGGATGTTCATCCCCTAGTAAAAGAGTGGGGACGCCGGGTCCTCGGGGGGCGGAAGAATCAGAACAAAAACCTACGTCTTCACCTCAAAAAAAAGGACACAGAACAATCAAGGCAGTACCTTTGACCTAAAAGAAAGTGAGTTGACAAGACAAAGGGCACGGGACATTCCATGGGTGTGGCGTGCCGGCATGTGTAGTTGGAGCAACTGGTGAGGGAATCGATCGAGTTGTCGTGGGGAGCAAAAAAAAGGGGCTGGATCATGCCCGAGCCCAAAATTGGTGAGTGAACGCCTCTACCACGGGGTTATTGTGAAAGGAAAGCTGGACCAACCCGAGAGTTCGCACCTGGGGGCCATCTGTAAAGAGGATGTCCGGTGGCATTTTGGTCCAGGGGGTTGGGTGGGCAAAAGCCAGAAGCCCAGGGACCACACATTCACTGCGGAGGGGGAGAAAGCCAGGTGCCGTTTGTAAAAACGCAACGCGTACGGGGGAAATCAGAAGCCCTCCCCTAAGGAGGGAAAGAAACAGACCAGAAGAAAGAAAAAAGCGCGAAGTCCGCAAGGAAGAGGTGCCAGACCTCCGGAGGGAGAACCGTAAGCAAGAGGAAACAACGGGGTGGAAAACCCGGCGGGTGAAAAAAGAAGACCGAGAAAGTTTGTCCACTTTCATAGGGAAAAAGAGTGCAAAAAGGTCCTCAGCAAAAGGGACAACCGCAAGCGACATGAGGACCATCAGATCTGGGGCAAAAGGAAAGGACCGACGGGTTTACTCCGAAAAAGAAAAAGCTTGACCTTTGTGAGGTGGAGGAAAAAAGGTCGTCAAAAAACATTGAACACCGTTGGAACGGGTTTTGAAAAAAGTTGTTACTCTCCACCCCGAGGCAAAAAACAGGGATATAAGGACGGTAATGAGAGCAGAGAAATGGGGGCTCCAAACAAGTACTTCCAAAGCTGGTACGGCCAGGGAGAAAAAAAAAAGTTGCATTACGGGGACTCTCGGTCCCAGACCTGTAGGTCGTGGTCTTCGAATAATAACCGCCGAACGAAGGACACGCGCATGGGAGGGTACTTCCAGCGGATCGGAAGGGGGTGCTACGCGAAAGGGGCTGGACAGCGTCGTCCGTGTGTAGGTGTGTCAGGAACCCGAAAAGGAACACATGTGTGGACATGCACCCTTGGAAATGGTACAAAACAACCACAATGTGTGGCCCCTGCGGAATTGACGTAGGGACGAACCACCTTCGCCGCCACGGCTGGACAGGGGATCGCCGCCGCGAAACACTGACAAATTCCTCACGGAGGGAATCAACGCCATGGTGGGGGTTGATAGAGAAAGCCCTACGCCGGACAAGACAAACAAAAAAACAACAACAAGTGATCACAGGGAGCAAAGCACCTGGAACACTCCACAGAAGTCCCAACTTGGTGGGGGACTTGTGCGGTGAAAGGGGACTTTTGGGTGTTGCAAGGGCGAGGGAACTCAGCAAACGCGGGAAGGGGCATCGACTCGTCCAGAGCGGTCAGGGGGGCGGAAATCCGTGATTCCTTGGCCCGGGGTCATCTGGGGACTGGCACAAGACCCGCCAAAAAACCTTGAGCGGGATGGGGGGTTGTCGGAGGGCCCCCTTGAGAACCATGCAACAAACACCAAAGCACCGGGGTACATAAACGTAGGACCGCGGAAGTCCAACGGTTCACCTTGGGGGGGGCAAGGCTTCCTTCTGGGGGCAGAAGCTCCACGAAAAAAAAAAACGCGACGCTGGAAGAACGCCTCGGTTTTCCAGGATATGCTGGCTGGGACAGACACCGTCCGGGCCACAAGAAAAAGGGGAACGGCCGGCCGGTTTTGAGGGCAAAAAAAAGGATCACAAAAAACGGGAAGAAAGTGTTAACAGTCAGGCTGGCCCCCCCAACAACAGGAGGGTTCTCGAAAGAAAATACCAGTGGTGGGGGGGGGTGACCTGGGCGAAAATTTTTTTGGAAAGTAGTCGTAACAGAAAGGAAGGAAGGAGGGAGAACCGAAGGGACATGCTGTTGGAGGGTGCCCATAGGGAAATCTGACTCTCGCCGGAAAAAAAGCAGATGCCCAAAAAAAAAAGCTTCGCAAAGCGGGTTTTAAAGCCGGACCTGAAAGTGTAAAAGAATTGCATGAATGGGCGCCCCCCAACGCCCAGTGGATAAAAAAAGTCAAGAAGGGAACGGAGGGGAAAACAGGACCGACTCAGTGGTTGAAGTGGGGTCATCGGAAAACAAGCCTGAAAGAATCAAGGTTCTGGGTGCATTTGTTTCGGGCGGGGAAGAAAGGGAGGGGGGGCCAGCAAGAACGGGAGTGTGCGGGAGTCACGTGTATGGGCGGCTTACCCCACCAATTGAAAAAAACTGCACGCGGGGGGGGGAAGAAACAAAAACTGCTAAAAAGCCTTTGGGGGTTTGCGGGGAGGAAATTTAGGGCTGCAACAAACAACGTAGAGATAAAAAGTCGCGGGGAGACATTTTTGGCAATTCAAAAAAGACGGTTGGGCGGGGGGGGCTAACTACTTAAAAAAATGTTAAAAAGAAGAACCACTCGGGGGAGGGAACAACACGGGAAGCCTCTGGCAGTCTAGGATGTGTCAACTACTAGACGGGTGAAGAGTTGGTGTGAAAACGGGCCAGTGGGGGGGCGAAAAAATTTGGGGTGCGGCGGCCCAAAAAGAAGAAGTAAGTCCGGGGAGAAGGCAACGAATACAGTTGGGCAAAAGGTTTGGGGGACTGTAATAGCAACTGCCCTCGGCGCAGGGACGGCTGGCATTACCTGCCAAAAAATAAAACTCCTGATCAAAAAACTTAAAAAGAACTCGGGGGGGGAATCAAAAATTTTCCTGGCTTCCCTGGGATTGTTCCACTGCGGGGGAAGGAAAAAGTTTCTGGCCGGAGGGGGCTAAGAACATGAAACTTTTGGAGGTTCACGAACGAAGGGAGGGTGGCAGCAGAAAAAGAGAGTTCGGGAAGACAAAGGAACCTTTGGCCCGTGTCAGAGGGGAAAAAACATGGCATGATAAAATCAAGGACGAAGGAGAGAGACCGGGAAAAAAGGTGGAAAGTCAAAAGGCCGGTGAACAAAGGAAAGCTCCCTTATCCGCCAATTGCAAGTAGCGCTGGGAACGAAACTAGGGGCCGGGAAAAAATCGGCTCCCCGTTGGGGAGCCTAGAAGCTAAGGGTGTGAGTCGACAACCCGCTGGGAACATTTGGACGATACTCACGGAAAGGGGGAAAGTAACAACCTGGGGAGCGGACCTAAAGACTTAATGTGGATCGACCGCTGGTGAAGGGGGTTTTTCTTCCGCCCTCGGGAATGTTTTGGACAATTGGGGGGGGGAGGAAAAGGCATTTAAAAAAAACACGGGGGGGGCCGGGTCAAGTGCTTAGAGGAAAGTGCGAGCCAGATTGGGGGTTTTGTGGATGGACTGGAAGGGGGGGGCTCACTGGGAAAGTCGGCGACTGTCCAGAATAACCCTCAATGGAACCAATCAAAAAAGAGGGACGGGGAACGGAGGAAGAAAAAAGGCGAATTGAGTTCTGGGGGGGGGAACACGACTAAAAGTCGCAAAATGAAGGAGACAAAGACGGACGCCAAAAAAAGGCACTAAATCCCGGAAACCATCAACCCGTGAGCAACTGAGCAGGCCGAACGGGAACGGAACGAAAAAAAAACTTCGGAAAAACTGAACAAGCGACATCCAGAACGGGGTGGTGCTCACACACGGGAGGACCTACAAAACTCGGGCCAATAAAAAAAATCCGGCGGCCGGGGGCGGGGGGGGCAGGTTGCCTACAAGGAGGAATCGGGGTTTGTTACGGTTTGGGGGAATCCCATAAGCGAAAGTGTTTTCTTTAAGGGGACATACGTTGAGGAGGACCCGGCCACGATAGGGGGGGGAACTTCGAGTGAAGGGGATAAGATGAAAAGACCAGCCCTAAGTCAGGGGGGGCGAACTTAACCAGCACGGGCTCACATTGCGGAAAAAAAGCTCGACGGTTTGAAAAAAGGGGGGCAACAAAAAAATCAGGCTTGGAAAGAGTGCTTAATAGGCCAGTGCTACAAGTGGCGAGCACATCAAAAAGCTGGTGACCCTGCAAGCAAGTAGACTCATGTGTTGGGTGGGGGGGGTGGTTTCCAAGCTAGGTAATAACTTTGGGAGGGGGAAAAGAGAGGAAAAAAGGGCCCCCCCCCCTCCACCGGATTACTGATCTTCGGATGGAAGCAATGGGGGACCTTTTGAAACTAGCATGACCGGGGGTTCTGAAGTTTGAAGGGTACTGCCGGCGCAACCGGGGAAAGTAATAAAAACAACAACACTGGACGGAGGTCGGGGCAACGGCGGCCCGGGCGCAAAAGGGACGGGGGGCGTCTTGGGGTAGACCACGCGGGGGAAGTTCCGTGTAGGACGCGTACTCGGGGTTAAAAATCGGCACACGTTTCACTGAAAAAAAAAAACAAAAACCGGAAAAAAGGCAATGTCATCAAGGTGGGAAAAAGGGGGGTCCATCTTAATTCAAAGATAGGGGGGACGAAAGGGAAAATGGGTTAACGAACCATTGTATCCTCAGGGGAATGCATCATAACCGCAAAAGGCGGAAATCAAAGGGGGGGGAAAAAAAAAAAAAGTTTATGAGGGAAGATGGGGGGGGGAAGAGGGTGCATTGAAAAATAAAACGGTTTGGGATTAGGATGAGAGGAGGAACTCGTCAGCAGTGTTTTGACGCAGGGTTACTTGGGGTGGTGGGGGGACGGGAAATGGTAGGGGCTGAGACTGTTCTCGCGCCGGGGGGGGGGGGGGGGGGGGGAGGGGGGGGGGGGGGGGGGGGGGGGGTTGGGGGTGGGGGGAGTGGTTGGGGGTGGTTGGGGGGGGGGGGGGGGGGGGGGGGGGGGAAGTGCGCTGCTGGGGGAGAGGAACGTAAGGGGAGGTTGGGGGGGCCATTGAAAAGGACGGCAACGAGGGGGCAACAAAGATAGATGGGGCAATCTGAGAGGGGAGGGCGCCTACGCAGGGACAAGGAGGAATTCTTTGCGGGGTGAGAGGGGTCAAGTCATCATAAAATCTAATCACAAGATTCAGGGAAGGGGGTGGGGGGGATACGAAGTGTCGAAGGGGCAGGGGCACCCTACCGGGAGGAGGGGTAACGAGGGGCGATGTGCCTCCAGGAAAAAACAGCGTATGCCAGCTCGGAAAACAGCCAGGAAAAAAAGGCAGGACGGAGGACAACATCTAAAAAAACTGGAAAAGAAGAGAAACGGGGGGTAACGGTTGTTTGCGGGAAAAAAAGGGGGAGTGAAGACGGGTGGGGATGGACGGAAAAAACTGAGGTGAGGCGGGGGTCCTCAAAAAAGAAACAAAGGAGAGCTCACAGAAAAGGGGGGGATATTAAAGGCCATTTACGGAAAACTCGAAACTGAAAACACAAAAAAATTGGAATTGGGCAGGGCAGAAGAGGAGCCAAGAAGAGAAAAAAAAAAAAAAGGGGAGGCGTGAATCACGCGACACTTTTTCACAAAGTTTTAGAACCCAGACACAAAGACGCGAGAAGGGGCACCATTCAAAAGAAGGGGAGGGAAAAGGCAACGATCCGCAATACTGGGAAAAAAAAAAAAAGGTCCGGGGATGGGAAAAGACACCGTGGAAAAAAACAAGAAACGATGGGAGCGAGGGCCAAAGGTAGAAGCTTGAATAAAGAGATAAAAACAAGGGGAAGGGGCCAGGGGCAGGGGGTGGGGGGGGGGGGGGGAATCGAATGAAAAGATTATAGCGGGCCCACACTCGGAAGGGCCAACGAAGACTTGAAGAGTTGGAAAAAAAAGAGTTATTTGGACGGAAGCAGTTTCCAGGTGGTGGTGGGGGGGGAAAAGGCGAGGGAGGCGGGAAGACGTGCGTCAACGTTTCCGCAGGGGGGGGGGGGACTACCAGCTGCAGCCAGGTATCGGAGCAATGCGCCAACAGGGACAGCAACATTGTTTCTGTTAGCAGGAAAAAAGGAAAAAAGGGACCCGGTAAAATTCAAAGCAACGTGACGGGGAAAAAAAGATTTTCAAAAAAGGGGAGTTGGGGTCGCCGAGGGGAGCCCATCCCACCAAGGGGTGAAAGGGTGCAAAAATAAGGAGAAGGTGGGGGGACTTTACAAACCAGAAAAAAACAAAGACCGGCCGGAAAAATGGTGGCCCAGAAGTCGCTGGTGGGGGGACCCCGTGAGGAATGCACACCGGCATCGCAGCCCAGCCGGACTCGGTGTCAAAAAGGTCCCATAAATAGCCTCAGGGGGATTTCGCGGCCGTAGCCAGGCGGGAGGGGAATCGATTGAAGAGTCAGCGATCGGAAAGAAACTGCGAATACAGATCAGAGGGGGGGGACTTTGCCAGCCTATGAAAAAGGTTTCTGAAAAACCGGTGGCCATGGCCGGGGATGGGAAAACGGAGGAGTGGGATGGAAAAAGGACAATATACAGCGGAATGACAGGAGGAACCTCATAACCCTGCAACCGGTAGGGAAAGAGCGCGGGGAGTAAGCAAAGACGACCGGGAGGAGGTCCCAAACGAACATTCACGCAGTAACACAGCCACATGGGGGGGGGAAAAAAAATCGCCAGGGCAGATTTTTCAGGAAAAAATTCGAATGAGGCACGTAAGATGAGACACCTGGAAAAAGACAGCTTTCCCCCGAGCTGGGAAAGAATTAGGGAAACAAGGAGAAAAACGATGTCGATAGCGTTTAATCCTCCCTCCTGGGGGGGAAAAAATCCTGAAAAGGGACCTTTTTCAAGGGTAATAGAAGAAGGGAAACCGAAAAACGCGGTAAGAGGGGCCAAGCATCTGAACTATCCAGAAAAGAAAAAATACAGCGGAAGCAAAACCGGCGAGAATTCAGGAAACTGCCCATAAATAAAAGAGACAGGGGGACAACGACCTAAGGCACAACGGACCTTGGAAATCCCGGTCCGAACGGGGTGAAGGCATTGCCGCATGAAAGGAGGGCTTAAATCGATAGAAATGAGAAGGAAAGGGGTTGATCCAGGAGGGTTCTGGTTGGGGGTTTCAGCCTTTCACAGAAAAGACCCGGGGGGAGCGGGGTCACGTAGGGAATCGCAGGGGGGGGGACTCCAATAGAAAGAAAGGTGGAAAGGTGGCCATATATCCCGAAAACTATTAAGGGAAAGTATTACGTTTGGGCGGTGATGACTGCAATAAATTGGGGGGGAGGCTCAACCGTCACGGGACTGAGAGGGGGGTATAAAACATTGACTAAAAAAAAAGATATTTATTGATTGGGGAAAAAAAAACCTATTGTTCGCGAAGAAAGGAGAAAAAACTTTTGGGAGACGTCCCGACTTGACAAAAGAAAAAAAAAAAAAAAAGAGGGGGAGAAGGAGGAAAAGAGAGAGAAGAAGAAGGGAAAATTCTCGGGGGAGAGCCGCGAAATCGGGGGGGCACAAAGAAAGAAAATATTCGCCAAAATGCTTTAATCAGGGACAGGGTCAAAAGACCAGAATGACGGGGGGGGTGGAGCCCATTGCAGGTCAGAAACTAGGACGGACGGCATCGGGGGGGCGATGTGGCTTAATGGAAAAAAAAAGGTAGAGATGCGCCGAGCGAAAACGAGGACTTGACCGCCCCTGGAAAATCAAAAAAAACGGCCTGAAAAAGCTGAAGGGAAACAAAAAAAACCGACTGGAGGACACCGGCGAAAAAAATTGTAAAAGAACAAGTTTAAGAGATGAACGTGGGGGAAAGCATGCCTGGGGAAAGTAGAACCGGGCGGACACGCGAAAAGTCAGGTTGCATCAGGGGCGTTATCGATAGGACCGGAAAATAAAATGGGAAGGGGAGAAGATCGCCGGGGCACGAATGTAGTTGCAGGGGAAAGGTGGACGGATCGTTCAGAAAAAACGGGACTTCAGGAGGTAACAGGCCGTTGTCTATTGCGGGAAGGGGACGGGGTAATATTATTACCCAGGGGGAGTCCGTCAAGGATACAAGAGGGGTTAACAAGAAAAAGATCGACATCGGGTTTTAGGAACTTGGTAAGAAAAAAAAAGATCCGAGCTTCGATGACCCAGGAAGAATAGAAGAATAACTAGTCTGAAAAAAAATGAAAAGCGCGTGGGAAGGTGTGGCTTGGGGGGACTAATTGAAGTTTTGGAAAACCGAGAGACGGAGATTGCCTTACGCAAAAGTCTGCGACGGGGAACCCTACAAAAGTTTGCGGAGGGGATGGAAAAGCCGGCGATCCCGAGGATGAAGAAGGGGGGGAAAGCAAAACCTCGAAGTTCACGAGAAGGAATGGACACGGGAGAGAAAAGGTTTTCCAGTGACAAATTGCACGCATCGAATCCGTTATGCACAGGCATGCGGTCCGATAACGAGAGTGTCCAGAGGTTCAAGATTGCGGCAGGGCAGGACGGCTCGTAGAAAAAATTAGATATTTGGAACATTGGAGTACGGACTGCTGCCGAGCCGTTGGAAATTCCTACGGTCACCAGCTATCGCAAGGGAAAAACCAGGGGGGGGCCCGCCGAAATTGGGAAATTGCTTAAAAGGAAAAAACGATCCGGACAATCGTTCAACCTGTCGGGATTCGCAGGAGGGACGAACGCCAAAAAGGTAAAATAGTGAGGACGTTGTGTCCCCCGGAAGTGGGTTTGCAAAAGGGAAAGGCTTCGAATAAAAAAAAAGGAAAGGTGGAGGGAAGCGGGGAGAACGCCGTCCGGGAAGATAATGAGGAGACAAAAAAAAAGCATCGGGGAGGACAAGGGGGGGTTCTTGGTAACAACCCGAGACGCACAGCGCAAAAAAAAAAGAAACGAAGCTGAAGAAATAATATACTCGTAGGGGATTCGTGAGGGAATCGGCACGCCGATAAAGAGGGGAATTCGAATCCCAAACTGCAAATGGCCATGAAGCCGCTTGGGATCTCAGGGTATAAGGGGGGGACAAAAACCAGAAGGGCCGGAGCTAACCATCGTTGTTTCAAGGGGGTTTTCCACGGGAGTTTGAAAAGCACATCGTGGACAGAAGCAAAAAAAAGGTCAGGGGCAAAAGGAGAAGGGGGAAAATGAGGCTCTAAGCGTAGTGTGAAAAAAATTGGGGGGGGAAAAAAAATCCCGTGCTCAGAGAATCAGGTCTGGGGGACGTGTCCACATTTGAAAAAACCTGGATAGGGTTACAAGCTACCAGAACAATGCGAGAAAAAAATGCCCCGGGAGACTGTCTGAAGGTGCAAAATGGGGGTGGACATGGAGTGTGGAAAAACGTGAGTCACGGATGTAATGGGAACTGTGAAGGGAAAATCACGGGCCTCCATGGGGGGAGTTCGTAAAGGGTGAAGGTTGGGGGGGGGGAAAACGCCAATAGTTGAGGTGAAACACACGGCCAACCCTGGAGAAGAACAAAAGTAACTGTTTTTCCAACAAAAAAAAGGTCCGGGAAAGGGAAAGCAGGAAAGAAAAATGCGGAACGCACGGAAATGGGGGAACCGCAGGCGCGAGGGGGGTAAACGCTGAAAGCCAAAACGGTCCCGACGGCACAAAAAAGCCGTTTCAGAGCCATGGAAGTGTAGGGACCAGTGGAATCAGAAAAAAAAATGAGGGGAACAAAGAGATCGGTGAGCGGCTGGAAAGGGACCCCATGGGAGCAAAAGACTAAAAACGCCGCAGCCAACGCGGTAAGGGGGACGACTTCCTCTCATGAAGGGTAACAAAATAGTCGCCTCCGGTGGAAAAGTGGGTGATTGAGGAAACAAAACTCCCCATGGGGGGGTTGAAGCAACTCAGACAGCGGGCCGTCAAGCGGGAGGGAGGAAATCAAACCAAATTCCATCCCGCCCATGGGACAATCCCACCAAATCAAAGGAATCAAAAAGGGCGACGCCGAATCTAGGGCGGAAGAAAAAAGGGTTTAAAAAACGTAAACAGACAATCTTCGCAAGAAAACAACAAGTAGCCTGTTGCAACACTGAATTCTCAACCGCAAAAAAAATGTTGGGTTGAATATGCACCGTTACCCGGAGGAGAGGGGGGGGGAGGAAAGCCGAGACGAAGCAACGCCTATCTGAAAAAAAAGAGAGGCGACCCCCTGGGATCAATAGGATGAACAATCGAGGAGGGGGGTGGGTTAGTGACGATTTTGTGGGGAGGAAGAGGGTAATAACGAGCAGGAGGCGGACTCCGACCTGACTATGTCGTAGACGCTGGCCGTCGGGTTCAGTCCAGCACCAGCCCCGTGTAAATAATATTTGAGTTCCAGTGGGGGGTGGGGGTTTAAAATAATCAGAATAAGCAAGCCCGGAAAAACCAAATGCAAACCGATCTGAAAAATTCCCGGAAAAAAGGGGGGGCACGCGCAGTAAAGGGGAAGAAACCTGTGGGGAGGCCTTCACGCCAAGTTTTAAGTTCCGAAAAAAAAGGGAAAACAACGACTAGAGGCTGCGTTGCAATGGAACTCAATTAGGGGGCAAAACGGAGCGTCAATGTAGAAGACCAGATTTAAAGGACAAGGGGCGCCGGAATACTTCGAAGAAAAGTCAGCAGGGGGAAGGCAAAACCAAGACGATTGAAGGAAAAAGCTGTGTCAAGGCGCCAAACACCGGATTAGTCGGTCACGGAGGGACTTCTAAGGCAATCGGTGCCGGGGAAAAAAAGGGGGAGGGAGAACCCGGAGGTTGAGAAAGTGGAGGCCCGCAACCGGAAACCGAGAAGGAACGGTAGGCCACAAAGGAAAAATGCCGCCGGGATGCCCGAGTTGTAGGAAAAAAGAAGGGGGGGGGAAAAAAAAAAAAGACTGCGCCGGGGGCGAAGTGGGGGAGAATCGGCCTCGGACGTTCGGCAATGGTTTGCAGGCGGGGCGCTTTGACGAAATTTGAGACAACGTCCAGGAGTAGTCAGGAGAGGAGGTGCGACCCAGGTAATGCTAAAACATAAAAGAAAAAGTTAGGAAAAAGTGAAGAAGTACTTCAGTTGGGGGGCGCCAGTCCGGGTATAGCCGAAAGGGGAAAAAAACATAACGTGGGTAGGCAGAAAAGGGGTCAAAAAGTGAAAAAAAAGGAGCCCCTGAAAAAAAACCCAAACAAACACCTCCGGCTCGCAAAGGAGTCTACGCACGACGAAAAAAAAACGGCTGTTTGGGGAATAACGGCCCAAGTAACAAGGGGGGGAGGGACAAGAGAACGGGAAAGAAAATGAAACTCGAGGGGAGCCACAAGGATTGTATGCAACACCCCCGCAAGGGTCAAAGACCGCTCGCCAGGAAAATTTCAGCGTGTTCGCGGCGAGAAAAGGCCGGGCGCCGCGGTCCCGGCCTTCAAGGGCAAAAAACGTGTTTTGCCACCGGGGAGGGTACGTCCAAAGGGTCAAAATCAGGAGCTGCCTGGTTTCAACACAAGTGATTCCCAGGGGATCCAGAAAAGGGGGGTCAGATGGGCCGCCGGGGGGGGTACTGAAGAAGGAAATGTAGCGACATGAAGTGAACAAAGTTGAACCTGCTCGGGGGATCCAACGAAGAGGAATGCTGCAACCATTAAGGAGTAAGGTTAAAGGGAAGGAAAGGCCGGGGGCCCGCACGAAAAAAAATCTGAAGAGGGGTGGGAAAAAAAATCCGGCCGCAAGAAATATTATTCACAAAAAAACAAAGTTCGAATGGGTGGGATCAAAGCGAGGGGAAAACTGTTGGCAAGGTAATTGGAAAAAGCAGCACTTGAGGCCGGAGGGCAGTTGCGTAGTGGAACCCAACGAAACAAGGGAAAAGTAATCGTCGCAAAAAAAAGGACAAAAGTGGACTTGCACTCGGAGTTGTGGACACTGCCCGCACAAAGGAAAAACCCGGCAAAAGGATCCAAAGAGGCAAAAAGTCCGTCGAGTTTGGGGGAAAGAGAGAAAATGCGCCTCGAAGTGAACGGCAGCCGGGGGGACGTCGTAGAACAGGCCGTAGTTAGACACAAAAAAAGAACCGGCACTGAGCAGGGGGACAAAAATGCAGAAATACGAAAAGATGCGCGGGAAAGAGGACCGTTGGAACTGTTGGGGGGTGACAAAAGGACTGTCCCTCGCAAGGAAACACCATATGCGGTCAAAACGCGCATGGGGTGGGAACAAGCAAACGTGTATGGCAGGCCGGGGGGGGGTAACCCTCGGTCATAAGGGGGGAAAAAAGGCCGACATTCGCGGTGGGGGGAAGGTGGCGGGACCTCCCGCCACGATTCCAGTCAAAGGCAAAAACAAAACCCAAACAACAACCTTCGATCCAGTAAATTCAAGGGCGGGGGGGGTTGACCGAGGGCCCAACTGGACAAAACCTGGGGAGAATGCTGATACGTCCACCGTAAATGCAAAGGAAATAAACCGGTTCGTGGTGCAACGCCAGCAAAGGAGGAGGGGGTTACAATACGAGGGAGATCAACCTTTAACGGTGGAGCAAGGAAGGACGAGAATCAGTCTGCAGAAGACGCTCGGGTACGATTGGGAAAAGGGGAACACGCACTGGGGCAAAACCGGGGATGTTCTGGAAAAGCGGTCCCCTCCGGAGGGGACGACCTACTCAAAAAAAGGGGTTCGCCCAGGGAACGAAAACCAAAAAAGGGGGGGGGCCCATTCCGAAGAGGTGAACCAGACTGCCGGCACTGGTCGGGTCCCCGAAGGGGCAGAGATTCAAAGAAAAACCCGGAACGCCGATTCTTTGGGGGCAGGCCAGATCGTCAACGGGGGGGAATCAGCCACCGGATTCCCTTAAGCCGAGCGGTACGAAGCGGGATATGCAAGTTTGATCCGGAATCACGAGAAATCACCCGGGCCACCCAATCAAGGGAGCGAGAACGCTGGTGATCCAGGGGCTGGTCCGTTGGGATCGTGGTGGGGGTCAGGGGGGGAAGCAAGGAGGAACTAGAAAACAAAACAATCCCGCGCAAAAACAGGGTTGGTGGGGGCAAAAAAAGGAGGCCAATCAAGCGATGTCTCCAAAAGACAATCACGGGGGGGACCCATACCTACGACATAGAAAAGGAGGGAACGAAAGTCTGATGGAACCTAAGCCCCTTAAACTTCGTAAAGCGTCCATGCAGGAAAGGGAACCAACCACCCTTGGGACGAAGAACAAGACACCAAGGTCGGGGGACTCCTCGGTTAGCCATGGGTGTCATGGAAGAGAGTGGCATCAAATGGCTGTTGGTGACTGGAGGGCTTTCGGCGCACCGCGTGGGACAGGGAATGCAACACCGAAACGATGGAGGGTCACCGCAATACATCTGGAAAATGGGGGCACCCGGAAAAATCTGGAACAGGAGGGCCAACCGGGAAGAAGCAATGACAGGGCCTAAGGCGAAAGAGGACCCCCAATGGAACGAACATGGGGTGGTTCCAGAATGGGGGTGTCCCAATAGTGTTAATTGACTAAGAAGGGCCATCAGACAAAAAATGGTCGCCAAAGCGGGTCAAGTTTTGGGGGGCAAAAACGCGGCGTGGCAGCGAAGATCAGAGGGGGAGAAGGAGTACTGAACATAAGAAGCGCCTGTCCGGGGGCAGGGACTGCGGTATACGAAAAAATCACGAGGCCATCGCCGGCGACGGCGCTTCAAGGGTCACGAAACTGGGTGGGCCACCCCCAAACACCCCCCCCCCACCCCCCCCCACACCCCCACCCCCACCCGACACACCCCCCCCCCCCCCCCCCCCCCCCCCCCCCCCAAACCCCCCCCCCCCCCCCCACCAACCCCCCCCACCCCCCCCCCCCCCCCCACAACCACAAAAAACAACCCCCGCCAGCCCCCCCCCCCCCCCCACCCCTCCCCCCCCCCCCAAACCCCCCCCGCCCCCCTCGCCACCCCCCCCCAGCCTCACCCCCCCCCAACACCCCCCCCACCGCCCCCCCCCCCCCCCCAAACACCAAAACAACCCCCCCCCATTACCCCCCCACCCACCCCACCCCCTGCAAGAACCCCACACACCCCCCCCCCCGCTACCCCAAAAAAAAACCCCCCCCCCCCCACACCCCCCCCACCCCCCCCCCCCACCCCCCCTAAATGGGGTACCTTCCCCTAAACGGGGAGGCAAAAACGTACTCTAAGGGTTACGTCTGCGCACTACACTTGCGCCGCGAGCTAGTTAAAAACTTGTGTTCAAACGTACAAATTTTGGGGTCAAGCAGGCAGCACTACGAAAATGCAAACGCAACGGTCATCTTACTACGGTAATCAGGAGTACACCCGGGACCTGGTGTCGGGACTACAGAGCGGAAGAATGGACAAGCTGCGTGGATGAGGAATTTGAAAAGGGGGAAGGCGGTGAAAACGCCGTGAAAGATGGGGGAAATGAAGTGAAACCGGCCCAAAGCGAGATAGGACAAAGCGGTCCTCCCGCCGGTGAAGGAAAAGGGGGGAAGCTTGAACTTCGCTCGGAAAGCCGAGGGGGCAGCAAGAAAGGACCCCGGGGCCGATTGCGGAAGGATGAACAAGCAGGGGCGGCCCCGTCCGTGGTCGGGGCGAGGGGGGCTGGGCTGGGGGGAGGTGGCAAACAAGACCGGAAGAAGCGAACAGAAAATCTAAGCAGGGTAGTAGCGCGATCAAGAAGGTTTGGGTCCTAGGCAGCGTTTTCGGCCGTAAAATCAAAGAAAACTGACCAACTTCACCTAATCCAAAGAATCAAGATGGGGAAAGTTAAACGAAAAGTTGTGGGTTGGGGAAGGGGGCCGGGTAACAATGGTACCCGGGGGGTCGCCCGAGGGGGCAACACGCCACAACCGGTGGGAGTCCTCCCTTATCGCCCAAAAAGCCCGCAACCACACAAGAAAAGAGAGAAGGTGGGTCTAGGCCCATTTGTAAGAGGCAGACCTGGAAAGATAACCCAACCCCTGCAGCCAAAAAGTTAAAGGGGGGAAGCTGGTCAGTGAAGAACTTCGTTTAGGACACGGTGGAGCCGCGTGGGTTGAGAAAAGAGACATGCCGAACGGTGGGGTGACTAGACTCACGGTCCACTACTGGGAAAGGCCAACCGGCGCCCAACACCTCTGAAAAAACGGAGCAAAACAAAAGCAAACTCCAGTCCGCACCGGTAATCTCGCCGGCCGAGACGCGAAAAATTGCGGGGAGAAAAGTGTTTAACGCCGACCGGTCGTCAACGGGGAAGGGGGGGAGGAGTAAGGCCAACCCAAGAACGGGGACGTGACGGGGGGGGGATCGACATCATGCCTCCGGCGAGCGGTTCGGAAAGACGGCCAACCGAACCCCGCTTGGGGGGGGGTGTCGGTTTGCATCAAAGAATAGGAAAAAGAACCTGCCCGTGTGGAACCCCCAGAACAAGGGGGGAAAGTGCGAAAAAAAACAGCGTTCGGCAAACGGGAAATGTGCGGCGAGAACATTTCCGACATGTCATCAGGGCCGAGGAAGTTACAAGAGGATTAAAGGGCCAAAGTTGGGCCCGGAGGTCCCCACACGAAGAGGACAAAAACGCCAGGCCGGGGATCCAGGTACCCCTCACATGAAAGCAAAGACAACTGGAAGGAAAGGATGGAACCTGGAGGGGGAATGCTGGACGAGCCAGAGGACTCGTTGAAGTAACCAGGAACCTGTAAATGCAGCTCGAGGGACCTGAAAAACCAAGGCCTCAAGGCTGAGAGCCAACGGGGATTAGATGGAGCAGGACACAGCGGGGGTCACGAAACCGTGAGGTTCTCCCACAAAAAGAAGGGGAAAAAAAAAACCACAAAGGGAAAAGATGCTCGGGCACACGAGGCTGACCCGAAAGCCTAGTGGAGGGTGAAGGGCCCTTCCACGACGGCAAAAAACAAGAAATTAGGGAAGGCTCGGAGGGCAAACAAGCTGAAGTTCCGTGAACACAAACGCCTGAGGGGAAAAGCGAAAAAAAGAGGGTCTCAAAAAACAAACACGGAGGGAGGGAGGAGAAGAGATGTCGGGGGCAACCCAAAGACCAAGGCACGTTATGCCCATGACAAAGAACGCACCAAGAAGGGGGGGGGAAACGCAGAGCAAAAGTAGGACGTGGAATTCAGGGGGGGCCGTCTGGACGCAAACCTGCCAAACCAAGAGGGCTTTCGTCAGAAATCTGGGGAAGAGATCGGACAAAAGGTGAAAAGTGGTGTGTTGGGGGAAGTCGGTGGAGAACCTACAACAAGGGCCCGGTGCCGAGGAAAAAGGGGGGGGGCCTCCCGGCTCATCACATAAGGGGGGGGAGGATCCAAAAAAAAAGCGACTGTCAAGCCGGGTTCCAGAAAACCGAGGATAGGCATGGGGGCCAGGTTCATGAACGCCGAATCGGCCTCAGGGGGACAGAAACCGGCGCCAGGACCCAAAGCAGGGGGGGAGGTAGGCTCAAATTGCGAGGGAGACTGGTGGAGGTGTCCGGGAAATCAGGACCTGGCCCACAAGAAGACTGTTGAAACCCGGAAGCCCCAACGCAAAAAAAAAAAAGACGGAAACCGAACTTCCTCAGCGATGAAAAAGGGGAAGAGGGGGCTCGACGAACATCCGTAGTTCCTTGGGAAAACGCTGGGTCTCAGCAACCGGGGGAGGGGTGGCCAAAAAACAACGGGCAGTTGAAGGGGGGGGGGGGGGGGGGAAGCCCGCATCATGATGCAAACCCGAAAAACCCAAACAGCGTCTCCAGGGGGGGCGAATCCGAACACCGCCTGAGAAAGGGGGAGGCGGCGATCACGCTGGAAAACTGCCCGGCTTGAGGGGGGGAACGTCAAGTTAAAAGAAACGATCCCGGTCAGCCATTAAACCCAGGGAGAATCCAGCGTCTGCGATCAGATGACCAAGGAAGGGAGACACGGCGAACCTGCGAGTCTGACAAAGTACGGCAAGGGGCGATGGCAATACCGTTCGGAAAAGAGATCAGCACCACAACGTCGGCATGCGAAGGTCGAACCCCGCGGTGCGAAGGTGCAAGGAAAACGGAAAAACCGTTGGCTCCAAGACCCAGCCATGGGGAAAACGTGGCACCGGGAAGCTGGTTGGGAAATTCTTTCAGGTCGGGGGTGAAATGGGTGTCAAATAAATCCGAAGTTAGATGCGGTGGTGGCAGCGGGGGGGCTTGGAGACTGGACGAAACACGGGGGGGAGGCCGCAAAGGACGCGACCCCAAAGGGGTAACACCTTTTGGAAAAAGGGGGAATAGCCCGCCACACTCCACACGGGTTTGACCGCGGCCTGAAAGCTTGAATCTGTGGGGGAAATGTGGGGCGGGGGCAAGTTGGTCAGGTAAGTGGAGGGTTGACCGGCCGAACAGCCTACAGAGGTCACCCCCTGTCGGCAGGCTAAAAACGGCCCGCCAGGGGAGAAGGGGTCTCTTCTACGGGCGGAAGCGGGGGGGGGGGAAAAAGCACTCAGCCCGCCCAAAACTCCTACAATAAGGAACGACCGGCGCCAATAGAACATTTGCAGGTCGCGATCCCAGGTTCTCACGGTGCGCCTCGAGTAGAATCAGCCGCTTTCATCTCCCAAGTGGAGAACGCACGCCGTGACGATCTCCATGGGCCCGGTCTTCAAACTGAAAGCCATAAAGGAGAAAGTCGTGGGGCTCACAACCCGGTGGCTTTAAAAGATAGGAAGCCACCAAACGCGCGAGGCCAGAGGATGCTCGAGCGAAACTTTGGAGGTCAGGACCAGCCGGGGTACGACCTTGGGAATACAGAAGTATCAGTACCGGTAAGGCGGGTAACACTAGTGCTGAAACCGAGACCTACAACGTGTCCGTGGGGGGAAATTGTGTTGGTAATAAGGAAATCCGGGATGCAAAAAATGGTGTTACAGCCGACCTCGAGCGCGGGCCGGGCACCCATTCTGGGGGCCCGGTCAAAGGTAGTAGGAAGTGCGTGAAGGGGGGGGCCCTCAGGGGAAAAAGTTGTCTAAGGAGTGGTGTCGTAAAAGATCCGATAAAACCGAAAAACGACACTGAAAAAGTCACCCGCTGCAAGTACGCATCGGGGGAAATTCAAGGGAAGGGCTGACCGGAAAAGTGCCTGGAACAGCTTGGCGCACGCACTGGTGGGGGAGGCCAAGGGGTAGGAAAAATCAACAATCTTGGAACATCACCTTCAAGGACACCCCAAAAGTACCTGCGGCTTGAACCGGAGGTTTGAGCCTGGAGGCCCAACTGGTCACTCGGCAAAACTGATTATACCCGGGTGATCTCTCACATACAAAACACGAAATTCGACAGGATGGGGTCCTCCACGATGATTCGAAAGAAGCCATGTAGGGGGGGTTGAGACGCAGAGAGGCGCACGACCGATAACAAAAACGAAAAAGTGAGGGCACACCCTAGGGCCGGCATCCAAAATGCCCCCTCCACGACCGGAGGTGTTCCGAAACTGGGGTGGGCCGGGGTTGCTGTGACCCGCGGACAAGGTGGGTGGGGACGAAGGAGACGCTTCGGCAACAGGACTGGGGGAAAAAAGAGGGGGGTGGCAGGGGGTAATAGACTCGGAAACACTCGGAACGGTCGGAGAACAAAAGGGAAGTAAGGGCGCGTTGCCGACACGCGCCGTGATTTTGACGAACGTGCCAAAAAAAGGAGGAGGGGGATGTGTTGTAAGGATGAAGAACGGAAGGAACCCTGCCCCAAACGATTTCAACCGGAGATAACAGACAGCGGATCACGCGGACTCCTACCCGTGCGTTGGCCACGGATCTCGTGGGAGAGGACTAAAAAGCCATATCACTTCGGCATCTCGGGCTTGGGGGGGGACGAAAGGAAGCGGCACCGGAACTGCAGCACGGATCTGGTCGACCAAAGGAAAGAGGGAGGGAACGGGTTTTGAGCAATCCGCCCAATACTGGAGACATGACCAAAGGAGGTCTTGTTCACAAACCTCTTCGCGAAATCAAACAAAGGGGGGGGTGTGTGACCTGGGGCGGGGAACAACGTGTGGAAGTGGCGTAAAAAGAAACCTATGAAAGTGAAAAGCAAAACGAACAAGGCGGGGGCGGTGCCCATCGGACCCGGATCACGGCCTAGGGGACGCCGGACAAAAAAAAAACATCGGCTGCCACAAAAAAAGCAGGAGCTCAAAAAAAAAAAAAAACCATCTGGGGTGGTAACCCGAGTGGCAGGCTGGCCGAAAACAAGAAATAAAAAGGGGGAAAAGTGCTGGCAATAAACGGAGTAGTCAGAATTCACGAACTTCGTTTGTCAAAAAAGAAAAAGGAAAACACCGCACTGAAATACGAGGGAGGAGTGGAGGGGGGGGACCTTTTCTGGAACAGGGATAGTGGGGGGGGAAAAGGGAGCAACAGCCAGAAAGTCCCGAAATGATGTCAGGGAGGGGTCAAGGGTAATGACATCCGGGAGGCGTACCCCACACAAAACATGCCACTCAACGAGACCTAAAAACAAAAATGCCTAACCCTGGAAGGACACCCGCAAACTAGGGGGGCCCGCCCGAAGGGGTTTTCCGCACCCGCTGCAACAAAAAGCAGAAGGGGCAAGCCCCGCATCGAGGAGGCCGGGGACGTATTACATTGGGGGTTGGGGGGGGGGAACGCGCCCAGGAGGGTTTGTGGGGAGGGGCCCCAAAAAAACTAAGGGAAGGGGTTCCTAGACCAGCCCCT
>Ga0179593_1482502_pt1 | contig 20436 bp, 20 predicted proteins | sample CZODoug2_1_08_16_FD_185931 | JGI IMG/M metagenome (GOLD analysis project Ga0179593, IMG submission 185931) | Vadose zone soil fungal communities from Angelo Coast Range Reserve, California, USA - CZODoug2_1_08_16fungal (PacBio error correction) | ecosystem: Environmental > Terrestrial > Soil >...
GACCGACGTTCACAACACAAAGCAAAAGGGCCACAAATGCAGGGCCGTGAAAAACTTAGGGTGAGCAAAAAAAAATGACTTGGAGGGGGGGGCACAAAAAAATGGGTAAATATCTGGGGGGGCTGACTCCGCCCACGAAAAGGCGGACGTTGGCATGGAAAAAAAAAGCAAAAAAGAGAAGGAAAATCACAGAAAATCTTCGGGGAGGATCGAAGGTCGACCGGAAAAAGCCAGGCCATACTCAGGAAGTTTCCAAAAGCTGCCGTAAGCCGAAGTAAAAAGACCATCGCTGCGCCTCAAAAGAGGACGGCACTGGGAAAAATAGACGGCGCCTGGGTGGGTTCTTTCGGAAAAGTGTCCCCGAGGGACAGAGGGGGGGGGAGGAGGGTATCGCCACAAAATAGAAAACTTTATGAGGCTAGCAAAGTAAAAACCCCACGGTGGACTCGGGCAAGAGGAGAAAGAAATTGTGTCCTTCGAAAAAGGGCCCAGACGGGGGCGAAGGAAAAAATTGAGGGTTGAGAAAGGACCCCCTGCTCCTTGAGGAACTGCCTCCTGTCCAAGCCTTCAAAGCGAGCCAAGGTCTTAGGGGAAAGGGGGGTACACGTTTCAGTTTTCAAGACTCAAAGGGTCTCTACTCCAAACAGGGGGATAGTGAGAGGGACGCTAAAGGGGCGAAGAAAAACGGGGTCATACCGAAGAGCTCGTTCTGGAAGAAAACAAGCAAAGAAAGGGGGCGCAGTTGGCCAAAAGGGGGGGGGATACGGAGGTCTTAAAATAATGGTGTTTGTTAAAAGTAGGCAAGGGCGACAAACGTAGAGGATCGGTGCCGTTAAAAAAACAACGCCATGAAGTCACCGGTCGAAAGGGGAGCGGGAAAAGATCCGAGGTCACCCAATGAGGAACGGCTGCCAATATCCCGCCCGGGAGGGGGAAACCGAAAAGAAAAAAAATTTCAAGAAGAGGTGGAAACGGGATTCAGACCTGTTTAACCGGGGATTGTCCGTGGTGCCCCAGCCTACAAAAGTGATAGAAAGCAAAGACGAAACGGAATGAAGCAGAAGGGAGAATTTCCTTAGGAAGGTGCCACTCCCTGTCGGGATCCCGAAAGGAGAAGTGGACCACGGTCTACTTGAAGAAATCGGCTGCAGACCGGGCAAGGGGAGGTAAATCCAGCTTGATTGACCATTTACCTAACCTCCGCGACCTCCACTATAAGTGGGGGAAAGCCAGGGAGGGAGGAGTGTATGCCTCACGATACCAACATGGAACGAGACTAACATCGCTGTCGGCGATTCCGCTAACAAGGCCAATTTTGCATTTCAGGAAGAAAAGAAGATGGGGGGAAGGCCGAGAGGTCCGGAAAGGCGGCCTATGGAACAGGAAGAAAAAAGTGGTTGGAAACCATAAGTGGTTCAAAAGGGCCGTCTGCGTCGGTGAGCTAAGACGCCGCCACGAACTTGGATACTGCGACAGTCCTCTTATGCGGGAATAAAACAAGAAGAGGTGGCACGGGGCACGTCGCCTGGAGGCGGAAACGTCGATCTTACAGCAGCGGATCGGGCTTATGAGAAAAGGACCCGTTGCGAACAACTTTCCCTGAAAAAGGGCAAAGGAACTGACAGCACCAGGGGGAGGGCCAGGAAGGGGCGGCGCAAGGAACTGCAAACCGTCCGCGGTCCGATTACGGTCCGGAGTCGAAAATTTCTGAAGGGAACGTGAAACGCAATATGAGATAAACAAAAATAGACCGCTCCAAACGCCGGATGTGGGAAGAGGAAAACGCCCACAATCCGCCGAAACGGGGGAACAGCCGACGGGACGCCGCCCTCGTCAACTGCTCCGCGGGGAAAGCCATCAAAACCGACGGAAATTCTTGAGGGAGGGCGACGTATTTTGCCGTGTGGAAATCACGCCCGTCGACCAGAGGATGTAAGAGTGAGTCATATCACGAGAGGCAATCGGTGGTGGAGCCGAGACTACTGACCTGAGGGAGAGAGCTGAAGTTGTAAGCTCCGGGGGAAAGGACCTTGAGCATGGCAAGGGTCTGACTGGTCAAAAACTAGAGGGAGAGTAAACTAAAAAGCGGGGGGAAAGCAGCCGGTCCCTGGAAGGGATATGAGGAACGGACCACGAAGGCCCTGGATAAGAGCTGTTCTGCCAGTGGGGGCCGAAGGCGGGAAAAGGAAAGGTGGCGCAGACAGGAAGGGCTCCCTGAAGGGGACGAGAAAAATGGCGGGATTGGGCGACCGACCGAGAGCTTCTGGGCGAGAGGAAAAACAGTAGAAAGAACTGTTCGATCAAGTTGGCCCTGCACCACACGTCATCAATCTTAGATCGGAGTGGCCGCAAGAATGGAGGAGACCTTATGGGGGTGCAGGTTAGGGGAGGCAAACGATGTTGAAACACCCGGTGTCTTGGGGAACGAGCATGGAGCCCAGTTAAAACTTAAGGGGGGGGGCGACCAGTACCGGGAGAAGGAAATCGGATTGGGGGGAAACGTTGTAGAAAATGAAAAGGGTGGCCGGGGTTGACGTTATTACGGAGATTCGACACCGAGTGAGGGAGGAGGACAGAGGACGGGGGTGGGAAAAAACGGACACCACGGACTCGAGGGGAGGCCGAGACCGTAACTGAGCCGGCAAGCATGCCGCAGAACATTAAGTGGTTTGCGCAATAACAGGGGGGGGGGGAGAAGATGGCCAGCAGTTCTTAGGACGTAGTCGGGCGCAAGTGGTGACCGAAAAAGGCGTTGAGAACTAAAGGGGATCGCCGTGAATAGGCCACTTGACCTGGCATATCAAGGCCTCCGGCTAAGAAAAATGGCCCGCCACAGAAAGGGACGGCGCACCGAGCATGAGGGGAGGGGGTTGAAACGGTCAAAAAAAGAACAGTGCGACATCGAACTTCGTGGGAGCGAGCGCAGGCTCTCTTGAGTCGAAAAAACAAGATCCATTGGCAGCTGGTTTCTATCAGGGGCGGTATAAAAAGTAAAATGCGTGAAGAAGGGGAATCACTGGTCAACGGAGAACTAGCGCACTTGGGGGGGGGGGGGAAGGGAAAAAGAGAGGTCGTCTGGGCAGTAGGGGGAGCCAAGAGCGGTGCGCTGTCGGAAGGTTGGGTCCAGCCTGGTCGAGGCAAGTACAAATGGCGAACGCAAAGGGCACTCGTATCTCTAGAAAAACAAACAAAAAAAACGGAGGAGGGGAAAAAAAAAAGGGAAAGATACTAAAGGGAATGACTTGGAAAAACCGGGCCGGCTAGAAACACTCGGCACACCTTCATAAGCGCACCGCCGCAGGGGGAAGAAAACCTACTTGACCAGCCCATCCGTTCGAACCTCGCAGGGGGGGAACGCACCCAACCCTTTAAAACAGAGGAATAAAAATAGAGAAGGCAAAGCAATGGCCACGTAGAACCATCTCGCGACCCCTAGTTCAAAACAATGAGCAATGGATGCTGGCGGGACGGGACGCAGATAAAAAGATCAGCGAGACCGATCAGTCAATCCGAAGATCGCACGGGTAACAGGCTCACGCACCCTGAACGAGGGCTCCAAGGCCTGGGGGACGGGAAAAACAAGAGGGAAAGGAATCAGGAAGATCCCGCGTTCAAGAGGCCCGCAGGCAAACAATCTCGCCGGGTCAAGACAATCGCCAATGGGAAGAGTAGCAAAAAACAGGCGCCCGCAACCGCAACGGGGGGCAGAACGGCTGGCCATAAGCCAAGGATCATATCACATGGCTGTCGAATCTCGGGACGGCGAGTGCCGGGGCTGACCCTTTCATGACAAGAAGTGAGCACGTAGGGGGCAACAAAATAACTAGGATCCGCCACACCTCGGTTGACGAAAGAGCCGAAATACTTCAAGCAAAGGCCACAGTGGTCCCTTCCAGAAGGACCAAAGCCGAGGTCCTGATCGTCAATTGATGAAAAAAAACCAATAACTCCTACAAGAGGCTCAAGGAAAGTCACGGAACCACCAAGACACCGTCTTCAACCAGTGCGGAAAGCCCGAACATGCACCACCCTCAAAAAAAAACCTGGGCGGCCGCATCAAGGGACACGGCAGAGAAATCACCGCCTGACTCTGAATGTCCGTCGGCCAAAAAGAGAGACAGGCCCGCCGACTTTACGTTGACTTCCTGCCTCTCCAAAGCCTCGTACAAAGGGCGCCCGAATGAACGCCAGCGGAAGAACAGTACCGGCGGGCGGGCGAAGGCTCGCGAACGGCCTGTAAACACCATAAAGGAAATGGACGGCTTGCCGAAAAGCAGATGATCCATAACTTTCGCAGTAACGCAATACGATATCGATAAGCCCGCTGCAGGGGGTGCGCACGAGAAAAAAAGTGGAAGATCGAGAGCGGGTAGGGCGAGTAACGCAAGATAAAGAACAGTACTCAGGGGACTATGGCACAACAGGCTCGGCAAAAAGTATCGCGCATCCGTCCAAAGGGCAAACGGCGCGCTCGGAGCTCCACCAGGCCGGAAACAATAGATTGACCAAATCAAAGGCCAAACTGAGAAGCTAAGTTGCGCTGAGAGGTCCAACAATGTAACCGCTCCCCGCCAGACAAAAAAACTACACGTCTGTTGGAAGTAAGACGAGCGTACAAGTGCCAGTCTAGCGTTGCCGCGCTGGCCAATTGCGCGGAATCGGGAAGCGAAGACCCGCCTGAAAAAAAACTAGCCGGTGTTGGGTCTACCAGCGTTGGTTGAGCCGAGGGGCGTTGACGAAAGGATCACTGGGGAAGAAATACTTCAAAAAGAATCAACGGCCGAAAATCGTACCGCGATCCGGACACAGTGGAAGTCTAGAGCGAAGGGCAACATTAGGCAGAGATGGGGGGCTAAAATCCTCAATGGGGCACTTACAGGGAAAGTGTTCCCACACAACTTGGTCGAATAGATCACGATCAAGAATTGAGGAAAAAGGAACTAACCGCACGGCGGCCGGCGAGGGGGACTAAGGTCAGACTGGGGGGTCAAAAGAAGAGTAGCCGAGGAGGGCGTTCTAGAAAGAAAGGTCGCGGCGAGATCACCGAAAGGAGATTGACCTGGCTGAAACAAGAGGTGTCAAGGGTGTACGTGAAAGTAATGAAGGACCCCCGAATTGGTACAAGCGCCGGAAACATCCTGGTAAACGGCCAACTGAACAATTTGCTGTGGCCTCGTCAGTACCGCAAAACGAAATCGCCTCCGCGAATGGAGAGTCGAGCGGGGAAAAGTAGAATATACCGTGGTACATATCGCCGAACTGAACTAATGGCAATCGCACGATCTCGTTTGTTAAACTCAACGGACGGGGGTCCATGGGCCCAAAAACCATATACAGTAAAAAACAACGCCGTAAAAACCGGAGACATAAAAAGAAACAATACGTCGAACCGTGGCCCTCGCTCATAAAGTTAGGGACCTCACCAGGGACAGGTGGGGGGGAAAATTAAGGGCAACTCGACGTAACGCTTAAGAGTTCCTCCTTAGGGGACGAGGAAAGTAGATCACGCGGAATCTAAAAAAAACTGGAGGAAAAAAATAGGAACTGACCATGGAAAAAAAGGGTCTGCCGAAGTGGAAAAAAAGTCCAAAAAGGGAAATTGTGCCTACCCAAATTGGAGTGGCACGCAATTGGCACGAATTTTTGGGGAGAAACCTTATAAGACACGCGACCAAGAAAAGATGGCATGGCTTGGAAATCCGATAAACGACAAAAAAAAAAACGTAAGGTGTCGCCCGTCCGAATCCCACCACAAGGTTTCGGGGGAACTACGCATTAAGCAAGGGGAAACGTGCGGTCGAAAACGTTAGGGGGAGGAGGTGAAAGCTGCACCTTTCAGTGGTGGACAAGCATGGCGCTCATCAATAAAAAGGAAGAGGGAAGAGTGGAGACAACACCTTTGTCCGTGAAACGAAAACTGGTTACCACCACCAGAGAAAGAAGGAAAAATGGGTCGGGAAGGGGAGGGAAGACTGAGGAAAAAGAGGCCACGGGTGACAAAACCATAACGGGCTGAAAACCACCGAAAACTTAGGGGTACGTGCCGACTACAAAAAAATATCCTCTCCTTCGGGCCCGGAGAAGAAACCGAGGGGTCATCGGGCTCGTGCAAAGAAGTTTCGTCTGGGGTAGAAGACCAAGAGCCAAAAACAAGGGAAGCCTCTCAGGGAAAGGTCAAACGCAAAGTCGCCCAAATGAACTAGGATTTCAGTGCCGTACCAGATGCGGCGCGCACCATCACTGTATGGCCTTTACTCTTCAAGAAGGGGGAAATGCGAGGTAGTTTCAGGAGTTGCCGGTAATTATGAAGCGCCAACCGCAGACGGGGAGAGGCGGGAGCAAACCTTATAGTTTTCTGGTGCAACGAAAGACGACCGAGGGGAGGGGGGAATTAAGTGCCAATATAAATCAACTGGGAAAAAAATCAACGTGCATGCCCGAGGGGCTTCACCCGAAACAAAATTGGAAGCGGGAAGGAAACGTTTTAAACCTGGTAGGGGGGGGGGGGGTGAAGCGGGGTCATTAGATTTCCTGACCCCAAAACAACAAAAAACGAGTAGTCAAAAGAGGAGGATTACAGGAGTCCCAAAAAGAGAAGGGTCGCAAAAAAAGGGAAAAGGGACCGTAAAAAGGAGGTTGGAGGTGTGAATCTGTTGCCCGGGTGATCTGGGGGGGTTGCAAGCAAGCGAGGAAAGAAAGGGAAAAGAAAAACGCCACAAGAGGAGGGGGGAGAGTGTGGAGGACCAAACCTGACATAAGCAGCCGCTCAACGTAGAGGTTTGGGAGCAGTCGACGTAGCAAATGAGGAAGGAAAAACCAGAAAACCGAACCTCAAGGAAATTTCCAAGATGACGGCAACGAGAGACCGGAACCCGAGACATCCCATCAAAGATGGGAGAGGAAAGTGCGTTTACGACTTGAACCCTAATCAGTCACCATTCAATTTTTGGAGGGGGGCGTGGAACTTTCACGGTAAAGAAAGGGTTGGGAGAGGGGGAGCGTACGAAAAACAATCAACGTGTATCTGGGACGGAACGAGCCCATGGGAACAACCGAGGGTATCCTCTTCACTAAGGAGGTAGAATGGTGGGGAAGTCGTCAACTCAATCAACCGGGTGTTCTGGGGACCTGGCTACAACGGGCCGTGGTTTTAAATAATGAAAACACTCTTGACCGGGACGGAAGGACGACAAATTCAGAGGCTTCAAAGCTTCTCACCAGAGTCCGGAAGATGGCCGGTGGGCAAAGTTCGGTGAACCGACAAAACAATTGTTCAATTTGGTTACGCCAACTTTAGGTCGTTTAGCCCTCCACACTTCACACATAGGGGAAACAGAGGGAGAGAGGGAGTTAGCCCCGGAACCCTCTCGGTGGCGAAAAATGGGACCAAGGATACAGACTCGTGAACTAGACAAAGGTGGGGGTGGGCGTTGCAAGTGGGTCTAAAAAGGTGAGAGGTATGGGGTAGAGGGGTATCATGATGGGCGTCAACGAATGCGGCAATCATCAAGGCTCAGGGGAAGTCAGTGATAACCTTGATAAGAAGGGCAATGGTACTGAAGAAGGACAGCCAGTGGGGGGCCAAAGGGCACTTTCATTTGGACCCGGCGGGGACCAAGTAGCGTACAGGGTGAAAACGGAAAGGAAGGAAGCGTTGGACGCAAAACGTCGCCTCCGGGATCTGAAGTAGAGGAAGGGAAGGGGGAGGCCAAAAGCGAAGCATTCGCGGGGTTCCAGACGGCGCCGGCTGCAAAAACCCAGCCCGGGTCGTTCGCAACCATCCCTCTGGAAAAGCGTTCCACCGGTCCCTTACTAGACGATAAGTTGGCACGGAGGGGGGGTCGAATCTTGGCAGGGTGACACATGTAACCCCCTCCTAAAACCATACCAGTAATAGTTTCGCCTTGCCAGTTGAGGCGGATTGGACGGGACCCGCAAGACAAGGAACCTCAGCTCGCCGAAAACTCGATGCCTAGAACAGGGCTGGACTGACTATTCCAATTGGTGATGTCCGGGCTCACCTACGATAGGCGGGACCAGTCCAAGGATGTCCGATGTGAGACAAAGCGACGAAAAAAAGGAAAAATAAGTGGTGGGACAGGCCCGTTACCAATCTAGGTAGGGGAAGCGAGAGAAGGTACTCCACTGCACAAATGGGAAAGGGAACCGTCGGAAAGGCTGCGTCTTAGGACTGCCCCGCAATTCAAAGGATTCAACGGCATTAGCCGCAGAAACGGGGAGGAGGACAAATTCAACGCAACGTCTTTCTCATAGAACATTTAATTCGGCCAATGTTCCAAAATTTCACTTGTCAAAACTGAGACCTCTGAAAGCACCAAATAGATTCACGGGGACAGAAAACAATTAAGAAAAAGTTCACAAGGAGTCACGCTAAATATGTAGGCCGGAAGGGGACAAATGGGAAAAGTGCTAAGTCCTTTGGGAAAGCCACGGAAAATCGAGGTCAAAACTCTTTACGAGACAAAGGCCAAATGTTGGGTCGGCTTCGGAGTCGACAAAAAAGCACCTAAAGGGTAAAGCAGCGGCCAGCGAATAGGAGGAACGTTAGCAGGGAGAGAGACCATCACCGCATTTCCTGCTGTAGGATTAGAAAGGGTGACCTGGGGGAAAAGAGGTATTAAAGGGTCTACAGTCTCTGGGAAACTTAGTGGATATCAAAGCGAGAGAGAGGCAACTGGTTGTGTTTTTGCAAAACTATAGATCTCTGTCACCTGTAGGAGGTCGGTGAAGAAACTTTGAGAGAAAAAGCCGGGGAAATATACCATTTATACAAAAGGGTCATAGGGGGGAGGGTGGAGGACTACGCACTCATGAAGTATATCTCCAACACCCGCTTTTCTAAAACAAAGCAACGTTGCCGTCTACGTGGAACGCTGTCGGCTCACGAATGGGAAGGAAAGAAGGGAAATTTACCGGGACGAAAGGTGAACCAGTTGCGGGAGCTTGACAAGGTCAACGGGACATATCATGTAGGAAACAGGCGTTAGGGGACCTATCCTCAGGAGGGGAAAATGGATTAACAAGTGGGGGGGACAAAGAAAGGGGAAAACGCTGGGAGTAAAAAGGGGAAAGAAAACACGGGCCCGAATACTGCATGTTGAAGAAGACACCAACGTAGATAAATATATAAAAAAGGAAAGTAAATAATTGATAAATACCGTTTCTGGGATAGGGGGTGTGCATTTCTTAGTCGGACAAAAAAACTAGTGTGGAAACAATAAAGGGCCTTGGGGGGTCACACGCTCCTGGAAGCGCAAACTGGAGGAAGGGGAAGTCCGGGGTTGGGGTACGACCAGGGAGGAAGCAGGAAAGATGAGGATTGTTATAACGGGGACGGGTAAACTGGGAATGGTGAATAGGGGTCTTAGACGTCGGGGGAGCAAAGGATGACTTGCGATGCAGCGGCGGAGAAAACGCCACCTGAACCGCTAGGACATGAAGGAAAACCGGAAGATAGGAAAAGCAGGCCGCAAGGCCCATTTTACAGGGAGGAGCTAAGAATGGAGAAGGGATGGAAAAGTTACTGGCTTGCCGGATGAGGAAAAATTGAAGAAGATTGCCCTTTTCTATGGGGGGAGAACTAGGATGGACAAAAAAGAATTGATGTTACATCTTGAACTGGCAAGAACGGGAATCCTCTCAATATCGATGGTCCAAAAAAAGATGTCGAGGAAAGCAGGGACAGTCAGGGGAAAACGTGAGAGGTCAAAGGATGATAGAAGCAATAGAATTAGGGGAGAGGGGTCATCGAAAGGTAGGATCCAGTCGACAAAGACCTGAATAAAAAAGAAAAATAGGGGGGGCGGGACTAGGTGATAGAGAGGGAAACAGAAAGGAAGGGCCTAAGGAGAGAAATCACTGGGTACGTAATCCTCCTCGGGAAACTGGGCGTAAAAAAGTGAAAAATGAGGGTATTATTGGGATTCCCAAGACTGGCTCTTTGATGGTGTTGAAGAAAAGAATGTTCGAGCACAGGAACTAAAGTTGCGAAGCTGCAATTGCAATGAGTTCTAGAGACACAACAAAATGTGGGAAAAAAGTAGAAGTACGACGGCAAAAAAAAGATACAGGCGCCAAGGCGGTGAGTCTACCTCTAAAAGGAGACTCGCTTTAAAGGAAGAAAAAAGATCGAATGGTGCCAGGGAACCCGAAGACTCACCGGTTCGCCATAGTAAGTGAACTCAACCGCTAAAAGAGCCGAAAAGAGAAAAGTTGCAACAAGGTTAACTTGTGGCCGGTCTTTGGAAGAAAGCAGGGGCACTGTCTTGATCAACAAAAAGATTACAAGGAGGCGGGGAGGGTTGAATCAGTCAGGGACTTCAGCAGAAAATACAGGGGGAATTCAATTTCAGAAAAATCATCAATGGGACTGCGATACAAAAACCCCTTCGAAAGTTGCAAATGAACGTACACAGAGAAAATGAGAGGAGGCAAGGTGCTGTGTCCAGAAAAGATGCCCGCGCCAGAAGAGTCACAAGGCGCAAGAAATCGAAACCCCAGAATCGGTCGCAACCAGGACTCCCGACTTTAAGAAGACAGGCAAAGCCTGGAGGGCAGAAAAGGAGCCAAATGGGAACAGAAAAAAGAACCCGGGGGGGCTGGGACTCGGGATTACGAGGATGAAGTAACAAGGTCGAAATGAAAACGAGCCGGGGTGACGGCTAAGGGAACAAGACTCGTAAAAGAATCACGACCCTGGTGCTAGACGTGCACAGTCAAGACGCATTGACCTGCAAACGGACAAAGGGGTCACTTCACCGGTCTCCAACGACAGGGTCGGGGATCCGCCTTGGTCGTCCCCCACCACGTCCGTCGCACTACGTCCCCGGGCTTCTCCTAGGAGACTTCGTCCCACAAATGCACCCTTTGAAATTACAAAAGAGTAACTCTGACATCCACAATGTCAACCACCAAGGAAACGGCCCATCCGTGACCTCACGGCTGAACGGGCGGACAAGCAGAAGATCACTATTACCGGGAGGGGTGAAAGCCTAAAAAAAATTAGCGCCTGGGCACTGGGGAGGGGACGTTTACATTCTCGGGAACACCGATCCGTCCAAACGGTCGCCGCAGGAAAGACGCAGGATCGCCATCAAAGGGGAGGGTCAAAAGTCGTGCAGAAAAAAAAGGCCGGCCGATCTCACTGTACAAGGGGGAATGCAGATGGGGGGAATTCGGGGAATAGGACCCGAATATATATCAAGCAAAGTCTGCGTGTATAAGAAGAATCAGAGAACAAAAGCGGCATTTTACGCTCTCGTAATGTTGGATATGCTCCTTCAGCGTAACTCAAAATCGCCGTTATCGAATGGGCTCCCGGTACCCTTATGCCTTTCAACAACGTGACATCTCGATCCCTGCAGGGGGAAAAGCGCGACGGACACCAAGATGAGGCATAGTCGGATATGTACCCGACGAAGCCCAGTTGCACAAGCAACGAATAAAAACGGAAACGAATTGACGCACCCATTTCACACAGCGAGAACGGGACAAAAAACTACAAAAAGACACTGCTGGGGGAGGTCGGAAGGGCGACCTGGGTCCGAAGAGGGGCGATCGGCCACGAGATGGAAAGGTCGCGGAGATTTGGTTAGAACCACATGAACTACAACATCGTTCAGGAAAGATTAAAGAAAGTTGGTGAAGGTCGGGCCCGCTTCAAAAGCAGAAAAGAAACGGACCTCTAAAAATCTTAAGGGGGGGGTTATTATGAGAAGTGAGATCGAAAAACTGCCCCTGTAATGAAAATCGATTTGCAGAAATCAGTGGGCCGTGACAGTCAAACGAAGCCTAACATGTCTCGAGAGGGAACGATATGTTGAGGGAGAAGAGTCAAAAGAAAACCAACAAAAGGAGGCATGGCTGAAAGGTCGAGTTCCTAAACGGGCGCTCCGAACCGTGAAACAGGAAGAAATGTCGGGCGGCTCAGGGCAAACGAAACGATAAGTGCCTGGCTGAGGCAACGGGCGGGCACACAGTGGGTTGGGTTTAAAGGGGGGAAGGTACAAAAAAGGACCGCCTTAAAACAGACCTACGACCATAGTAGGTGAGGCAAAGGCAACTTACCAAGTGGGAAACAGTCTGAAAAAAGGGCGATCGGACCGACAGAGGGCGGGAGAAGCGCCAGGCGTAAAACTGGTAGGAAAAAAAATCCAGCGTCCGCACTGGAGCGACACAGCTAGGGGAGGTCGACGGTTGTCAAAGGGTCAACTCTGGGAAAATCAAGGGGACTAACACCCGCACCTAAAAAAGAAATCCGTAAGACGGCGAACATGGCCCTAAACTGTCTCAGCAGGCGGTTGATCACGAAACGTGATGGTGACGCCGGCAAAAGGGGGCAACTCTAAGGAGGCAGGCTTGAAAGGGCTTACTCATGACTAATGCCAGTCGATCAATGCGTCGAGCGGCGAGGAAAAGGCCCTGAACACCAGTCAAATTCTGGGGAAGACGTCCACATCCTGCTGAAAGTAACTGGTCGGCACCGAACTGGCGGTGATCATGGCCGACTGGAGTTGGTGTCGACCGGCCGGGATCCGGCCCGAGGAAGGATAACATTTAATGACGGCCAGGGGGCGTGACGCCGATAGAAACTCGACAGAACAGAAAAGCCCTGGGTTAGTCACTTACAAGACGAAAAAAACCACAATTGGGCAGGAAGACGGACGGCTTAAAGGGACATGGAGAACAGGGGAATGATTGGAGGGATGCCAGCAAAAGGCTTAATACAGCTTGCTGTGCACGGGTGAAGCCCGGAGAAAGACTACAACGGGTGGGCGGTATACAAAAAAACATGTGGACTAGACGGGGGGTACCCAAACGAGAGCCCAGAGAAGGACACTTCAAGGAGAGGAAGGGACACCCGACAGGTGCAGCAGGGGTTCTGGGAAAAAGAAAAAGGCGTAGGAAAGAGAAACCGCGGGGGGGGGCCGGACCGCCATCAATTCCACAGATAGGCAGAGATCGGTCCATCGGATCGTTTTCATCGAGCAAAGAGAAAGGTTGAGGGAAGGGTGCAAGTCCCAAAAAAACACCTGAAGGGCCTAGAGAAGGGAAAGGTCCCGCGGAGTCGCCTTTGACGATTGACGGGGTGCCCAGATAAGGCGAGCAAACCAGCGGGAGTTTAGGTTAATCGCACAAAAGAAAAAAAAATACGGCGGAGGGGAAAAAGGCGACATGGCTGCCTGTCATACTCCCAAAAACCGCCAAAAGGGGAGCAGGATGCTGGAAGGACCGGGGGGGGGGAGTGTGCTTCACGGGCAAACACGGCCGACGGGACGGGAAGGGAGGAACATCTTACTAACAGCCGCCTTTGGAAAAAACAGATCACAGGGCACCTAAAGGGCTGCAAAAAAACTAAAGGGAAGCGGCCGTGACCGTGGTGGCTACCTGGTCTGGGGGGGCTGTCATATGAATCTCATCACCAAAAAACAGGAGAGAGACTACGCCGGGAAGAAACACAGGGGTGACAACCGGGAAACAGGACCCGTTCGGACAACGTAGGTTGGGCGGTGAAGCACAAAGACGTGTAAGGGGATCTTGTGTGCCACAGGCATAGGGATTCCCAACCAAACGATCGGAGTCGGTGCCGTGAGCCAGAAAAAGAATGAGGGGAGGGAGGAGAATATGGTGGGAGGGGGAAGGGGGGAAGGAGAAGGAGGGGGGAGGGTGGTGAGAGGGAGGGAGGGGGTAGGGAAGGGGGAAGGGAGTGGGGGGAGAGGAGAAGGAGAGGGGGGGTGTTGAGAGGAAGAAGGGGAAAGAGATAGGGGAAGGGGGGTAAATGAGGGAGGGACGGGGGGGTTGAAGGGGAGTAGACGAGGGCGAGAGTGCATGATAAGATGGTGGTGAGGAGGGGGAGTGAGGAGAGGAAGGGGAGGGGAGGGGGGGTGGGGCGAATTATAAAGGGGGGGGTGGTGGGAGGGGAGGGGGGGGGAGGTGAGGGGAGGGGGTGAAGGAAGAAGGGAGTGAGGGTGTGAAGGAGAGGGGAGGGGTGGGAAGGGAACCGCGAAAAAGCCAAGTGGCGCGGTTGGTGTAGGCTGAAAGGAGATACCACACAAGTGCAACCGAAGAAAAAACCATGGTTCCCGAGAAGAGAACGGACCCAGAAAAAATCTAGCGATGGGGGACCCACTGATAAAGACGGGGACCTCAGCGTCACCTGAAAGGTTCGTTAGGACACTGGTAACGGAGCAACAGGTCGGGTTGGCGTATGATAAGGAGAACTCAACGGGAATACGTAAAAAACGGGGAACACTATGAACCAACTCCTTTGTCCTCAAAAAAAGAAAGAGGAGCGAGAAGGTGGTAAACGTCGTCCCCGAAAACACCCCGGGGAGTCCTGTGCTACTCCTTTAGTTTGGGCTCAAAGGAACAAGGCTGACCTGGGGAAATCCGGAAGGGCGCTTAAGCAGCTGAGAAAAGTATTCGAAGGGGGCCCGTTCGTGCAACCGGTAAACGGAGGACGCCAAACGGCGGAGTTGAATCAAAACGCATCAATTTCATGGGCATACACATGGGAACAATAAAATAAGAGGGGCTGACGGTGCCGAGACTGACGCAGCCCTCATCGGTTTTGCCGAACTTGAAACACTACTCTGCGGGGCCGTCAGGGGTGGAGCGGCAACGCACGGGATCTGGGCTTCGTGTATTAGGGTATGTCGCAACCATGGGCCAATAAAAGTCTCAGAAAAGGCAAGGTAGATCGGACAATTGAGAGAAATTCGTCCATCCACCCGCCAGTCTGTTCAAAGGACACTGTAAATTTGCCACGCCCCCAAAACTGAGAAAAACGACAAATTGAACAAGGGGCAGAAGAGGGTCCCGATCGATCGCGCCTATAGAGCATCTGAGTGCTGCACCATCAAACGCACCGTAGTAGGTTGGACAAAAAAAAACATAAGTCAAAAAACTGCAAATGTCGGGATCACAAAAACTAGTACGGAGAACTGTTTCCTGGGACTGGGGGTAACTACTCTACGCGATAAAGCAACAAGTAAGGTCGACAGTTGAAAGGTTTGACTTACGATCCCTACGCCTAATGCGGCTGCCGTGCAGGGAGGAAGCAAAATCTCTTACTAAAAAATGATAACCAACTGGCTCTACCGCATGAGATAAGGGCGATCGCCCCTGCCCCATGGGCCAAGGTCATTACCGCTACCTACATCTTGTAACTGTAAATTCAAGAGTAAAGGGATTCAGTCAGAAACACCCGGGACCCTAAGTGTGTTCACACAAGGGCCACAATGAAAGAGATACGACGCCGCCCCGCCAGGTCTACTGCGACAGACCTCGAGGAGACTGGGGCCCCAGCCAATAGGTGAAGACACGCCGGAAGCCTGGATAAAAAGGGTAAATAATCAATCAAAAAAATCAGAGGCAGTGAGAGAGGAGGCCCAGGGCAGAAAAAAAAAAAAATTTACCACGAACCGGGAAAAACTGAGCTAGCACACCGAATGCAGGGGCCAGAAACGGAGCCAAAGGAGCCGGCATCGCGTTAAGGTTACGGCGGTTCGGGCCAAGAGGGTCTTTAAGGGAGCATTGACAAGCCAATCGGAGATCACAAACGAAGGGCCTCTCCACGACCAATGTGGGGTAAGGCAGGTGTGCTTAAACCAAAGACAAAATAAGAGAAACTTGGAAAATACGAGTAAAAGGCTCGCCTCAAAGGAAAATTCAAGCTCAGGCAGAGAACCCCATCAAAAACAGAAAGTGGTCTTTATTGAGTTCTGGCAGGAGGGGACCCGGGGACGTATCGGCAAAGGAAAAAAGGCGAGGGCCAGGCAGTGGAACGGTAAGCTCTTCAGGAGCAGATCGGGCACTAGCAGAGCGCAAAAAGACCTGTATGCGTGAAGGTTCAAAGAACGGGGTCCATAGACATTTATGAACTAGGCGGCGGGGAACTCGTACAGGCACCCTACCTTTCGAAAGAACAACACCGCGTTGAAAAGAAAAGCCCCGGGCCGTCGCATACGAGGGAAAACGCTGCAAATTCCTGGTCCGGAGTTGTTACCCAGGGGCGAAAGTAGCGGGACCGGAAATTCGCAGACATGTCCATAAGACCCAGGAGTACGGGACAGCCCTAAGGTTCTTGATGGGGAAGGAGAAACCGGGGAAAAATGGGAAGCATTCAGGGCGAGAAAAAAGTAAAACCGGCATGGCGCTAAAAAAATGTAAGCACACCTTAAGCACAGAGAGGTATCTCGCTTGGGCGGAATCGGCCTGGGCTACGCGGGATGGGCTATTGGTGGGGCATTGGGTGATAATGTTCGCGCAACAAAAACGATGTTGGACGCAAAAAAAGGGGAGGGGGTGAACGACATCATGGCAGCAGCATGGCTAAGGGTGGGGGACGACCAGTCACGAAAGAACTGATTGGTTAGAAGGGGGCAAACCACTGGGGGGCCGGTAGCGAATGGTCGGGCAAAAAAAACACCGCGAAAAGTGCATAAGCGTCGGGAGGAGCCGTCAAACAGGCGCGTGGAAGAAAGCGACAAAGAGAAACCTTCACAGCGGCCGCCTAAAGGGCAGCTGGTCTGCTCCAAGGGAAACCGATGGCACCATTGTCGGCGTTGCAAAGGGTTCGGGAAGCATGGTGGCAAGAAGATCAAACAGTCTATTGTCTAACGGGAAAACTGAGGAGGGGCAAAGCGGGGGAAGGGCCATAGTCCCCGAGCGACAGCTAATTCTGGGGGGCCCCCCACAGGCCTGCGGGAGAACCGGAAGTCTCAGGACGCGGGGAAAAGTAAAAGTGCTGGGAGCGGTCGAACATCTTCGATCTCATATAGCGGCACAGGATAAAGGGGGGCGACAACGACCGGGCAAAGGAAGAAAAAAAAGAACAAAAAACGTGGTTTCGAAATAAAGTGGAGTAAGGGCGGAGATCCCAAGGCCAGGCGAAAAAAAAAAACTAATCAATGCGTTCTCGCGAAAACACGGGTGGGGGACGGTTCAAAACAGACTAAACGGTCTGGCATAGAAAAGAACCATACGCAGGGAGAGGTCTAAGGTGAAAAGACTTGTTAAAAAAGCACCGAGTGGCGAAGGAGGAAATGTGCAAAGAAGCGCAGCCAACAAAGTAGGGGGAGGGAAAAAGAAAGAGATATCGAATGCAAAGTGTGCCTCGCCAAATCTGGTGGCAGGCAATCAAACATGGAAAAAGGCAAAGTCCAGAAAAAAAAATCTATCAGACAACCTAAGCAAAGAAAGACCTCGAACGGGGGGGAAAGCACCCACAACGTAAAGAAGTAAACCATATTCCATGGCCGCAGGGAAGGGGAATTCGCTACCGAAAAAATTTCTAAACAAATTCAATGTATGAGGGAAGTGGAGAGGAAAGAGCCTGCACGAGACCAGCGAAGTAAAAAAAAATACAATAAAAGAAATGGGGACAGGGAGTACACCGGGGCCCAGTTAATAGAAAAACAGGGATTGGGCGGCCACCTAGTGAAACTCAGCAGCTGGAAGGTCAAGCTGGGCAATCTTGCCACGAGGATCATAGTGCAAATTGGAAAAGCGCCCAGGGTCAGCTTCAGAAAAACGAACCAACACCGAAGGAACTGGGGCCATAGGGCGCCAATGAGGAGAAATTGCACAAATTCTGTAAATCTGCGGGGGACTTGCGAGTTCCGGGACAGGCAGTCGAAACCATGACAGAAAACAGGTGGGCCCTCCCGAAACCGACCTAGAAAAAACCGGTGCTACAGACGGCGACGAATAAGCGCAAAAAAAAACGTGGGTTAAACACGTAAAAACGATAAAAAAGAAAACTATGTTCCTGATCGAAAGATCAAAAACCAAAAAGAAGTCAATCCGATCACCCAAAACAAAACAAAGAAAAAGGGATGGGAGAAGGAGACGTCGTTAAACAAAAAACACAAGTTCAAACTCGTGGAAAGCCTACATCAAAAAACATGCAACCCCTAGAAAATCCAGGAAGCAGGGAAAGACGGGCGCACCAAGAATAACGCTGGGTGAATCGTTCTTGGACCTAGTCAACCTGAGCGAAACAAGGAAAGGGCAGGGACGTTTAAAAAACTGCCCCAAGACCTAAAAAAAAAAATCATAAAAACACGCAAAAGGCCGAAGTGAATCGGCCATCCCGCAGCAAAAAAAGCGGCTAAACTCTTTCCCTGTACACCTAAGAAGGGCGGTTAAATGATGGGGCGAAAGAAGGGTAATCCGGACCGGGCCAGAGTCCCGAATCAGATAACGCCCAGCGCTTATTGAAAAAAAGAGAGAACTAAGGCGGAAATAGATAATTCTTTAGGAAAACTAAGGCACGCCCGAGATCAAGATCAAGGGGGAAATATGAAAAATGTATGGCAGTTAAAAAAAGTGACATCGATAGGCACATCCAGGTGCCAAGGCGAAAACTCCTTCTCAAACCCAAACTAGCTTCTAGACTAAGAATGTAACTCGAACCTTCAAATCCTCCTTTGGGAAACCGGGGTCCACAAAAGTTACACAAGGGGAAAACATCGCAACAAGAAATACCAAAGGAAAGAAAAACTTTTTAGTAAAAAAAAACTAGAAAACGTGCGACGATGATATCGCCGCGGGACTGGGTAAAATTCCGATCTGTTACGACTCCTCAGCGACAAAAACTAGGCCGGGGAACCGGGGGAAAAGACCATGTTCCATTGGAGGAAATCCGTAAGGGAGAAAGCGACCACCGACCGTTCCGGGACACGAAAAAAAGAACCGCTATGACGGGGCTACACGTGGGCCACCTAGCTGGCCGTTCCCCGGTACAAGGCAATCGAGTTCATAAAAGAAAGAAGGGGGGCACGGGACAGGAAAAGTGGGCCGCACCGGCCCTGATCAAGAGAAAAACAGTTGGGAGTCTGAAAGTGCCGTAAAACCCAAGCAATGAGCAGAGAGCAGTAAAGCCGCCCCGTCTCTAAAACGAAGGTCGAAGGGAGAACTGGTCGGTAGAGGCTATAATCAAAGACCGACGGCTATTGCACGTTGGCAACACTTATGGTCACCGGTTTGTCTTACAACTCAGAAATCAAAGTGAGGAAAAGAAGCAAAACACCCATCGTAGGTGACACGGAACCTTACAAACTTGGAAGCTTAGAAAGAAGATCCCGCCCAATGGTCGCGAAACCGGGAAGGAAGGGAGGACTGGGAAAGACCATCAAGACAGGTCCCCCCGACCTGCCCTAGCAGAGAGAGTGGAGGGGAACGAGGGGACATGGCACCATGCAAGGCCCCAAAGAAGAAAAATCCCCGATGAAGCAAGGGATGAGCGCGACCGTGAAATAATCCTTAAATTCTTTGGTCCCCGACCAGGGTTGTGAAACCAAAGACAATGGCAAATAAAGCATTCTGAAATCTATAAAACTTGATCAAGGTAAAAATCATAGTAAATCTTAGGAACACCGAAAGAAACACAGTCAACATGAAGCAGAACGTTGCACCAGACGCGGGCCAGGGACAAGGGAACCCGAACTGTTCGTAAGCCGTTTAATGGCGGCCGCCCCGTGAATCAGGCCCGCTCCCCACGGTCTGCAATGGCGTTGACGACGGATAAAACGCCCACCGAAAAACTATCACGTCTCAGCAGACGCACAAAAAAATGTCAGAGACGTCCTCCAGGGGGACACGGCGAAAAACCGAGAGGCGGCGGCCGGCACCTAGAAGGATTAATGAGCTCTGGCGGTGCTAGGGGCACAACCAGTGATGAAAAAACTAAAAAAAAAAGGGGGGCGTAGACCCCTAAACCGTGGGGAGGGGCCACCAAAAAGGGGACAACAGCCCCAAAACCTTCGAAGGAAAAATAAAGAATGAAGGAGGCAAGGCCCGAGGGCCAGCCAGGGGGCATGGAGTAAAAAACATCAATGGAAAGCAACCGTCAAGGGGAACCGCGGGGGGATTGGACCGAAGGCCAACACTCATAAAGGGTCATCAAGAGAAGGAGTGCCGAGGATCACAGCGGGGAAAGGTCCGTCGATCACGTTGAGGGGCGCTGGGCAATATCACCCAGAAGAAAACAACGGACATGCCACGACATGAAAACAAGGGGCACACGAAACGAACAAGTCGAAGTTAAAGTCATTTCAGCAAAAAATCGCGGGAAAGCACCAAAGATGTAGGACAGGGACGAGAAACGGCAGAGGAAAAAAGGACGGAGTTACCTGGTAAAAAAAAGTTTGCAGGAACGGGGCATGTCGCGATCAAAAAAACGAAAAAGGCTGGATTAGAGGAGGCCTTATAGGGGGGCTGGGTTTCGAAACTTGGACCACCGCGCAGAATCTGCAAAGGGGGGGCCCGGAAGGCACTTCTCCGAGCCTTTGGGGGGGACAACAAGAGCAAACGTGACTCATAGGGCTAAAAAAAAAAAGCCCTAATGCCGCCCGGTTGTGGGCACAGTGCCTTGGGGGTGGGGGTCAGGGCGGAAAAAATAGAAAAAAAAAA
>Ga0179593_1571790_pt1 | contig 20434 bp, 21 predicted proteins | sample CZODoug2_1_08_16_FD_185931 | JGI IMG/M metagenome (GOLD analysis project Ga0179593, IMG submission 185931) | Vadose zone soil fungal communities from Angelo Coast Range Reserve, California, USA - CZODoug2_1_08_16fungal (PacBio error correction) | ecosystem: Environmental > Terrestrial > Soil >...
AGGAGGGAGGTAACGGGCACGGTTGCTGAAAAGGGGGTCCGAAAGCATATTCCCGTGGGGGGGCACTATCTTCTTGCACTGATAAAAACTGAAAAGATTACCAGCCACAGAAGAACAGTCCCCTAGGAAACCTGAGAAACAAACAGGACAAGACAGTGTATGTGAATTCCCTCTCACGTAGAAAGCAGGTCATAAAACGGAACCAAAAAAATGTACAGGGGAGGGTGAGAACGACACTCGAAACCACCATTTTTGGGCAGCATCAGCTCTTCACGGCAGCAACAATTTCTAGGAGGGGGAGGGAGTGGGCAGGGGGATGCAGCACAACGAACAGAACGAGGACTAAAAGACCAGGCCAGCTGCCATGCGCTCGAACGTCCAGGGCAAAAGCAGGTCACAGTAACGGGCGAGTCTAATTCGGTCGGGTGAGTCGTTTGCCGTGGGGGGAAGGACTCCCCCCATGGACTACTACGAGGTCATATCTTTCAAGGTTCCACTGGGAAAAAAGCCCGGAAGGGCTATCATCGGGAAAACAGAGGAACGTCTCGATCAGAGAGGGATGAAAAGAGGAATTGGGGGGACGGCAAAAAACGGGCCTTGCACGTCTTGAGGAGACCTGCTCGTCGACCAACACAACGAAATCCGGGGATCAGATAAAGCGAGAAAAAGACGACGGGAGCAAAGGGGGGGAAGACTCGTGGGAGGTTGAAGCATCGCTAGGCATCGTCGTCACGGGGCTCAAATAGCACGGTAACAAATGCACAAATCGCCGAGGGAGCTCAGAGGCTCGCCGTAAGAGAAAGGAACCGGCGAAAAAAAAAAAAAATACAAGGCCACCTTCTGGCAAAGAAGGTCAGAAGTACCCACTTTTCATTGGCACTAAAAAATCAAAGAAAAAACGAAAAAAGGGCAACAAGTTATCACCAGCTCAATGAAAAAGACATTGGGACAATATAAGTACTACATGAGGGTATTGGTCCTAGGACTTTACAAGTAGAATACGGCAAGTCTTAAATTATGGAGGACAACACTCCCGGGGGGAGAACCTGTAACTCTCGAAACATCCAAAGGGGGAAAACTTGAAAGCAGAAGCGACCATAAGGCCCGTTCCTTAGTGAGACGAAAGCGAAATGAAAAACAAAATAACTGGTAGCAGAATCGAGAGGAGTAAGGGGGAAAAGTAGGAATAGCCATCCTCTCCCGCCCAAAGGGGACGCAGCCCCCAAGAGTACACAGGCGTCGCCTCCAAAAACCCCACATCTTAGCGGTGGGTTCGTAGGAAACAAAAAAGGAAAAGTGGGAAAGGAAACCCTCAAGACGCGGTGAGCAGACACATATCCGCCGATGAACCAGGCCGCCGCTGAAGAACAGCTTAGCAGGGGGCAAAAACGCAGGACACCAAAATCATAAATAAAGGATTAGCGCACAGGGACGGAAAAAAAGCGGCTCGGGGTTCCTTCGCCGAAAAGTCGCGGGAAGGCATGGGGCAAGATCGAGCCCCGGACTTGCACTCCGGGCCGGACCAATCAAGGTCTCTAAAGGGGCGGAATAAGGAGCTTGGGCCTTTGGGTCACTCGAGCCGAGAGTCGAAAAGGGGGGTCGCTAGAAAAGAGGGAAAAAACTTGAAGGGAGCGAAGGGGCCCACCTTTAAAGAACCCTCCTCTCAAGCAAAAAAAGTGATCTTAAAAAGTACAGCTTCCTCCGGTAAGAGGGGCTCAAAAAAAGGTACCACGCCTCGGAACGCAAACCTCTCCTACCACTGTCCAGGTCGTCCGGGGCCCATGCCGAAAGGAGAACTTCTGGCCAAGCCCTTCAAAACCTGGGGTGAGCGAAGGAAGATTTGGGGTGAAGGCTCAAATCGAGCGGTCCTATTCGCTTCCATTTTACGGAAAAAGGTCGTCGAATAAAGAACTACCAAGAGCGGGAAAGATCTACCAGGTCTTCAGGGACATTTACTATGGGTCTTGATCAGGAGTAATGTATTATCGAAAAAGAAAACGAAGAAAATGGGAACACAACGGGAACCCCTTCAAAGCACGTTCCAACGTCGGGCCGGGAAAGGCTACTTTATCACAGGGGGAGGGGACGAGTCGGCAAGAAACCCTCTTCCAGCGAAGCCATTTCAGGTGAGTTGGGAGGAGGGGGTTTGTCATATGAACCCTGAAGAAGAGCCAGAAGAGCTTGTAGGAAGCTTTACTTAAGAGGCTTACGAGCCTTTGTAAAAACAACGAGGGACAAGGGGGGAGAGAAAAGAAGGGCGAAAAAGAGGGGGACCTGGAAAAGGTAAAGTCCTTCTTTAATGTGAACATCTCGTTGTTGCCGAGAGCAAAATGTTTGGGGTGTGGAGCTCGATGAGGGAAAAACCGGCGGAGAATCCTTCTCCGGAAATAAAAGGTACTAAAAGAACAGACCCTGTGGTTCGCTCTAAATATCCTGCGGAAGGTGGCCAAACATGTATAGCTGGGTCTTTCAGAGGGGGGAAGATTGTGGAACAGCTTTCGGGACATCTCTAGAAAAAAGAAAAGAGGAGACTGTTCACAAATGGGATGGCGGTACATCAAATTAAACCCCGCAGAAAAAAGGGGGGCCAACGGAAGGGCCTGGATTTCAGAGAGAGGGTCTGGTCGAGGACCCGCGGTCCTGATATATGGGGGGCAGGGCGGCAAGAGTCGGACAAAGGAACTTGACAGATTCCAGGACGGCACAGCAAAAGATCAAAAAAAAACAAGTTTGCGAGAGCACCCGGAATTGCCCTTAACGGGGGACTGCATCAAAGGCCAGGGGGAAAAATGAAGAACAGTTTCGAACGGTTAAGAGAAGGAAAATGGCGAAAGGGAAAGACGACGTCAGGTCCCAAAGAAGGACCAGCTCAGAGGAGTCGTTCAGGGAGCAGACCGAAACCTACGGTAAAAGAGGCCCGAAGGAGACCCGCTGGAAAGGGGGTGCTGGGCTCGAGTCAACCTGCTCATGCGTAAAAACGCATACCCGAGTAAGTCCGCCTGGGAAAGGTTCGAAAAGGGAAAGGCAGAAAGGGGGTCGTGGGGGGTTTGCCCAAGGGGGGATAGAAAGAGTAGAGAAACACTAAATCGTCCTGTCATTGACCGTTCATGGGTCCTGGAGGGATAGACGAACCGAAAAAATGGGAAGAAGTACGGCCATTCCGAGATCGAAAAAAAAAAAAAGAAACACATGGGTTGGGCGGTAAGGGGGGGGGGGGCGCTTGTTTTCACCACGGGAAATGGGGGAAGTGGGGGAAGGGGGGCAGTGAAAGAAACGGAAGAAAGCGGGGGGGGGGGGGGGGTGAGGACTGTCATGACAACCGAAACCGGGGGATTGGTAATCCACGAGGCAGGGGGAGGTGTGGAGTGGGGGTGGGCGGTCGACCCGGGGGAGCAGGGGTGGGAAGGAAAAGGAGAGGGGTGGGGTGGATGGAGGCGGGCGCGGCGAAGAGGAGGGGGTGGGGGGGGTGGCTGTAGGAAGGGGGCGCGGCCACGCGGGAAACGGGGTAAGGGGGGGTGGAAGTGTCGGAGGCAAAGCCGGGGGGGGGGAGGGGGGAGAAGAGGGAGGAGGAACGGGAAGAGAATGCGCAAGGCGTGGGGGGGGGGGGACAATCTGGGGAAATAAACACAGACAATAGAGAGGTTGAAAGGGCGAGGTGGAGCGGAGGAGAGGGCATGGGGGGATAAGAGGGCTAGGGAACAGTTCCAGGCAAAGAGTGGGGGGGATAAGGGGGGGGAGGCGGTTAAGTGGGGCCCTACACTATGGGTAAGGATGACAGAGGAGCAAAAGGTGGATAAGAGCAAGGGGTATTTTTAAGTGAGAGGTAGACCTTGGGGTAAGATTAGGGAAGCGGGTAAGGACCGCGCGGGCAACGACGAGCTGAGGTGGGTGCAGAGGGAGGATGAGGTGGGGAGGGGATGGAGGGGGAGGGGTAGGAAGGGTGGATACGGGTAAGGAATGGTCGAGGAAGGCCGGGAAAAGCAGGCGGTTTGTGCGGGAAGTGACATGGATCTGGCGGGGGGGTTTTGGTTCGAGGGATAGAAATGGGATCAGCATGAGAGCAGGCTGCCGGACGGGCTTCAAATGGGGAACATAGGACTAGAGTGAGAACAGCGAAAATTGGCTAACGGGGGGGGGGGGGGGAGGTCGGAAGGATTCTCAAGAGGTGCGGGAAGAAAGAGGCCAAGAGTGGGCACCTGGGGTCCCAGAACCCCCTGGGGGAACCCGGGGGGATAGCGAGACTGTCGCGGTGGGCTGGTCGATGGCCTTAGGGGAGGTATAGACAATGGCCGTTGGGGCAAGGAGGGAGCGAAGGTACGAGTGTAGGCCGTAAATGGTGAGAAGGTGGGGTGAGGTGGGGATGCGTTTAGGTGCGGGAGGGGGAAGAATTCGGAATTAATGGAACAATGCTTAGGGGCGAGTTGAGAAGAGGGCGTGGTAGATGGGAGAGTCACGAAAGGAAGAGGGGGCTATTTTGAGGGAGCAAGTGAGAGGTAGGTGAGACGCGAGTCACGAGCTAGTTTCAGACGGTCGTCAGGGGAGGGGATTTATGTAGCAAACTTAACACGGGGATAGAAAGGGGGGGGGCTAGATGGGAAGGAATGAGAATAAGCGTAAATACTGAAAGGAGGGGGGCTGGGGATGAGTAGAGGGAGTCGGGTGTGAGAGATGGGAGGCTAATGGGAAGTAGGAGGAAGGGTAGCAGAAAAGGCTAGGGATAGGAGCAGAAAGGATACTAGGCTTGGAGCAAGCTGAGAGGACGAGGGAAGTGCAGTTGGGGAGTGGGGGGCAAATCAGGTAACTGGAGAACCTCCTTTTGGGTAGTTCGGGAGCAGAGAAAAAAACGGAAGAAAGTAGACGGCGAGTGCAGGACGAATCAGGGAGGAGATTGAAGTGGTATGGTGAGGATGGACAAGAGGGAAGAGACGTGAGAAGGGGGGGGGGGGGAGATAGAGGTAAGAGGGTAGAAGAGATCCAGTCAAAAGGGGGAGAGGGGATAGACACGGAAGGAGCGGAGAAGGAGAGGGGGGTCGTAAGGGTGTAAGGGGCTGGGGGGGAGGTGGTACCGGGAAACGTTGCGATGAGGGCGAGGTGGGTCGGCAGGCTTGTCAGAAAGGCACCACGAGCCGCGTGAATGCTGATGGAGGGATGGAACCAGAAGGTGAGAGGGGCGGGGAAGATGCGAGGTGGGGAACCGACATGGTGAAACGCAGTGGTAGTGGGAGTGAAAGTGGGCATGAGGGAGAGGAGAGGCGCTAGAATAAAAAAGGGCGTGAATTGGGGAGGGTGTTAAGGTGGTACAAAGAAAGAAGAATGGGGTCGAAGGCGTGCAGTGGAGAACAGAGGGAACAGGAGCGTAACAAGTATGTAGTTGGTCGAACGAGAGCGGGCAAGAGAACATGGAAGTGAGGATGACGAGGGGGCGGAGGAGAGGGGCTACGACAAGGCAGGGGGGGGAAATAAAAAACGAGGTAGGGGGAGGGTGCAGGAGGACGGGGGGCCATTGGGCAGTAGGAGGCGGGGGAGGATGGGGGGGGGACGTGACTAAAATGTTGGGAGGAGAGGCAGGAGTAGGAGGAGATGGTCAAGTAGGGAGGGGGGTGCCGGAAGGAGGGAGAAGCAAAACGAAGGAGGACTAAGGGGGTGGAAAGCGAAAGAGTGGAAAGAGCTTGGACTGGGGGGGGGTAAGGTGAGGGGGGGGGGAGAAGAGGAGCTAGCGGGAAGAACGAGTTGAAGGGGTACAGATAGGAGGGGAGAGCATTTGTAGGGGAGAAAGGGTTCATGAGCGGTGTGGGGTGAGGGGAACGAGGGGAGATGTCAGGAGAAGTGAGGGAGGGGCGGGTAAGTACTAGAGGACGGTAGGCGCGAGTTACTCGAGAGCGGGGGGGGTAGGGATCAAGGCGCGACGAACTAGAGGAGGGCACAAGGTACGGGAGTGGGGAAGAGGGTGGGAGGGTGATCTGGGGCTAGAAAATAGAGGATGGAAGGTTGGGACGAGAAGGAGGAAATTTGGGGGAGGAGAACTTGCTAGCAAGGGGAAAAGGGAGGGGCTAGGGGGGTCGGGATGCAAAGGCAGGGAGTGGAGTTTGGGCAATGAGAACGTGAGGGTCGCGCCAAAGCGAACAGGGGTGGTGAGGGTTACAAGGGAGCATGGGCGGGAGAGGCGAGGGAGGAGAGTAATAGGGGTTAGGACTGGAGGGTCCAGTTGGAGGAGAGCGGGAAAGCATGGGGAAGCAGCACAAGAGCGGAGAAGGGATGAGGGGGGCATCGGCAAAAGTAGAGTGGGTGGAATGGAGAAGACGGAAAGGGCACGACTAGCAAAGGAGAGAGGGTACTAGGACGGCAACTCAGTTGGGTGAGAGAGGGCCAGAGTACGAATGTAAGACAGGGGAGAGAAATGGCTGGGAGGGATTGAGGGGAGGGCCGGCGCGCGACTCGAGGACTGGTATCAAGGAAAAGCTCAGAGAAAAGATCGAGGCGTGGGAGTGGGAGCGGGGGGGGGGGGAGGAGGGAGCGAGGGGCAATAGGGCGAAGTGCGGTGGGGAAAAAGTAAAGAGCGAGGAGAGGAGAAGGGAGAGGGGAGGGGACGGATGACTGGGGGGATTTCCTGGTAAGGGGTAGGGGGAAGGAAGCAGGCGGGAGGCGAGAAGGGAGAATAAGACGGTAAGAATGGAAGTGTATGGGGGGGGGGTCCGTGGGAGATCTTAGGGGGGGAAGGGAGGAAAGCCAAAAAAGCGGGGATCGAACAGAATGGTGGCGTGGGGAGGCAGGGGCTCAGGTAGTGAAGGAGGTGCACGAGACGGATACCACGGGATGGGTGGAGGAAGGAGGGGGAAGTTGAAAGAGAAATCTGTGGGTGTTGAGTGGGGGAGATTCGACGAGGATCAAGGGGGAGAAGGGGGCGGGGAGACGGCTGGGCATGGTACGGGGAATTGAGAGAAACATGAGGAGAGGGAAGGAAAAGCACGACGTATTGGGGGAGGGGAGTGGGGGAAGAGAGGCCGGAGAGGGAGTACGGGGAAGGGGCCGAAGGGAGCTGACCGAGGGAGCATCCAGGGTCAAAGGGAGAAAATGAATGTAAGAGGGGAGGAGGGGTCTAGGAGGTGAGTTGGGGGACTGAGGATGGGGCGGTGGTGGGAAGAGTCTAGTAGGGAGGCAGGAGGGGGGAGGTGAGACGGACAACAGAGATATGTAGAAGAGAGCGGTGGGGGGGGCGCACGGATCCTGGAAGGGGAAAGAGTAATCTGGAGTGAAGGCACCTGAGGGATGGACCCGATGTGGGGTGCAGTTTGACAGCCGAAGGAGGCGTGAGTCATGCTTGGGGGAGAGATAAGAGGAAACTTGAGAGGAGACGCCGGGGTGGGGGGTGGGGGGGGGAGGCTGGTCGAGGGGAGGGCCGGGCAATACGGGAGTGGCGGCGGAAGGGGTTGGCTAAGGATGGGAGCATGAAGAGTGCGAGATGGGGTGGGTCGCGGAGGGGATGGCAAGGGGGTGCGGAGGGATTCAGGGATCTGGGGGGGGGGAGATAGATAAAATTGAGGGGTGAGGATCTAATAAAAGACTGGAGGGGGTGGAATACATACGGAGCTACGTAAAGAGTGAGTGGCTACGGTAGGGACAACGGGGGGGCGAGGGAAAGTAGACAACGGAAAAGGAGAATGAGAAGGGAGCGTAGGGTGAGGAGCTGATGAAGGCGGAAGGGGATCGGGGTAAGAAGGGGTGTGGGGGTAAGGAGGATGTCTAAGTCGAGGGACGGCGCGGGGTGGGTCCAGGGGGATTAGAGAGGGGGATACGTCATTGGTAGGATGGTCCGGTCTTTAGTCAGGACAGCGCAAGACAGAAGGAGCGGTTATCATGCATAAATCTCTTATGTTGGTGGGGAGGGTTTATGACTGGAGAGTGGCTTCAGGGTCTCTGAGTTTCAGTAATCTGCGGATAGGTCGGCCAAAAAACTCTACGAAAACCGGGGGCTACTAATGAGGGCCTGGACAGAACGGGGCCAACTACGGAAGGGGGCCAATGGAAGCCCCCAAGCTGTTGGATGGGCGACTCCATGTTACTTAGAAGGAAAATGGGCTGCTGACTGGGGAACTCGCTGGCACGCATGATAGTCTCACGAAATACTGCGGAATAAGCGCCCGACCCGGAAAAGGCTAGGAAAGCAAGAAATCAATCTGATCTGGGGCTACTCGGACCATCAGCCCGGGCGGGCCGAACATTCAAATGTCAACGCAAATCTTCGATGTTCTATAGCGCGTACCGGGTGCCAGTCTACCAGATCGTGATCTCCTCGAAAGTGAAGAATAAGATCCGCTTTGGCCGTCCGGGAAATTAGCCCAGGGTCTCAGCGAATAAAAGCTAAGGGAAAAAAAAAGGTCAAGAGTTCAAACTGCGTGGGCATCGAATCGGAGAACAGGCTGCTGGCGAAGAGAATATCAGAGGGAACTCACAGAAAGGCCACTTGTTACCACTGAAACGGTGGAAGGGGGGTCAGGACAGGAGGAAACATCCGGCTCCGAAAAAGTGCTTCACACACTCACTACGGGCAGACCTGTGTATAAACAAGGGACAGGATGGGAGAAAGCCCCGCTCGCGTGTGAGACTTAACAAAAAAAATCGAGAACACCACTTTTCTCCATCTCAAAAATCTCAAAGAGGGCTTATACTGGGGGGCCGGATACAAAGGTTGGTGCTAGATTCCTTCCCCGGAAAAAGGGCCGTCTCTCACACGGGGAGACAGTTTGGTCCACGACCAAGAGATTAATAGCTTTCCCGGGCGGGGAGGGGAAAAGATCTCTGTGATCAAGTGTATCTCGCGGGGGGAATGAGGAACAGCACGATGTCAGAGGTAGGGGGAATGGGACGCCGTTCAAACACACGTCACCCGATTGAAAGAAAAAAGGGGGAACCACCCCCTCCTTATTACCCCGTTCCTTCATGTGGAAGGGCGGCTTAAGGCAGCCCGCTTTTCACTCCTTGCCTTTCTTTCGGGGCTCCTCCTGTCTTTGATGTGTTATTCTCGCCTTCCGCCTCTCCCTCCTACCTGAGATGGAGGGAGACGAAGACCTTTAAAATTCTCACGACGGGGCAACAAAAAAGGGGTTGGGATTGTACTACTGTCGTTCTACACACCGTAACTGAAATGAATGCAGGGAAATTACAAGTTGCGGGGAAAAAAAGCTGGGTGAAAGGTCCGCGGCAGGATACACGGCCTGCTTGTGCGATGAAGAGTTCCCCGGGGGGGCAACTCTTGTCCTCTACCTTTTCCCAGGATGCCTGCGTTCCATCTCGATATATGGTTTGGCCAAACACCAACGTTAAACTGCACTGCTTAACCTGTTAACAACGTTTCATGAGCGGTCCTTAGCATGAGATGCTTGGAGAAGCTCAGCTTGATCTCTCAATCCAAAAAAGTGTATTAGAAAAGAGGGGGAAACCAGCGGGGAAAAAAAAAGAAAAAGCCATTATCATGGAGCCAGTCGGGGAAAAATCGGGAAAGGCATTAGACAATTTGAATGTTCCGCTCTGCGTTATCCAACGGGGGAGGCATTCAGAGAGAAGAAACGTCCGACGCCAGTTGAGTTCCCCTTGGCCCTTGCCGCGGGCAAAAGGAAGTGAGGGAATGGGAGGTCTGCACGACGAAGGCGTTAGCCCGGTACCATTTACCACTCATAAGGTACTCTGAAATTTGAGGGGGTAGGTCAAAAAAGCCACGGGTGCACAAATGCCGTGGCATGTACAAACTTCAGGGCGTTACGAGGGCAGTCGTTCAAAAGGAAGATTGAAGGGACACACGACAGAAACGCGGACGAGCAGAACAAGTCCAAGGGGAGGCCAGCGTAGGAGGCCAGGAATCCATCACGCGTGGCAAATTTACTCGGGGGAAGGGCAGGTGGTCCTGTGTAATCGTTTTCAGTTTGTTGTTAACTGGACAAAACAAGAGACAGCCTATCTTGGTCTCTTCCTGGTCGGCTCCCTCCAGACCCAATGGAAAAATAGTTCTATCTTTGTAAGCTAGGTCGATCGTAAGAGAGAAGACAGGGCCTTTAACTTACGTCAACCGGGGAGTCAAAAGCTTTCGCAAGTAAGGAGGACTTAGGAAGAGACACTTACTCTTGCACACTGGGGGAATCAGCGCCATGGATCTCAGGGAGAGTAGCAAGAACCGTTGATCAAGCGCTGGTTTAGGATGAAGTCAACAATAAGGGGACCGGTCTCAGCGGGGAGGGGCCCGAGGTCTCAGCCGTAGGTGGCAGCCCTTGAACCTGGATGTGCCACAGGAGCCTGACCTTGACCGGCTTCAAATCAGCCACGAGCAAAATGGCACCGGGGACAGAGTCTGGACAGGCGCCCAACACACGGTAGCCTTAGGGGGGATTGGCCAGATGGGCAGATGTAAATGGAAGTCCACTTCGGCGCCTTTTGTAAGGGAGAATCAGTGGAAAGGAAGTAGGATGACAAGTCTTCTGTGAATCAAAGGGCCCTAGAACCTAAGTTAGGTCTCGACGTAAAACATCTCCATGGACAGTTCCTTTCTAGAGGAATCGCCTCGGGCCTTGGAACTGGCCGCGTCGCAAGTGACCGGTCTATGATACGCTCGGGGATCAATGGGAAGAATGCCTGGAAGGGTAATGGGCCGCTAGCATCGCCGGGGGAGAAGGGGAAAGGGGACTGGCAACCGGTCGAGAGACGTCAGGCTTCCTCAAACTCCCCAGCCGGTAGGGGTGTCTTTAGGGAGGACTTTGCAAAATGAAGGATGGGGAAAAAAAGTTTCCCCCACGATTCGTGTCCTCGTGATCAGTGCGACTACCTAGAAAGGGAACCCGGGGAGACAGAGCGCATCGCCCCACCACTCATCGCCCAACCCAAATCATCTACTTTCGAAGGACTCCCGTATTCTTCTCGTTTCTGCGGCCTGGGGGGACCCCGTCCCTCCTTTCCGTTTTTCAGACACTAAAACCTTTCAGTTTTGGGGAACACACGGGTCGGTCGATTTCGCTCCAGAATCTTCTTTCTCCGGTCTGACGCTTCCTTCGGATTAGAAAGGAATTTCCTGGGCTTTTCCACTTGTTCATATCGTAATCCTGGCTGGAGGGCTATCAGAGGACCTACTAGGACTAAAGAAGAAATACCAAAACCAAAAACCCCCCAAAACACCAAAAAACACCAACAAAAAAACCAGGGGGACTAGAAAGTACTGGGGTCACAGCCTCGCTTGCACATCAGGTAAAGACTAATGGGGAGCGCCATAAGGACCTGGGGGAAACAGGGCAACCTGACAGCTTGGCCCTCCGAAATTACCGTGAACCGAACAAAGCCACACGGTCTCGACCGCCGTTCCAGGTAGCTATACTTCAGGAAGAGGGAAGTTCCTTCCGATTTACTACCCGCGACCGGACTTCAAACACTTCTGACTTCAAAAGGCGGGAAAGGGAGCGTTCCAATGTGGTTTGGAAGTCCTCTAAAGCCTCGGCGCATTCCGCTGGGGTAACGCGGGTTTAAGTGGGGTGGATGGCGTCCTACTACCATAAAGTCAAGCTACCTAGTAAGGGGGCGGGGCGATGTGGCGTGCCCATTGGTAATCAGGGGATTATGATCTAATTCGGGAGGGTGAAACAAAAAAACCCCTGAACGAGCACTTCCAGAAGGACGGGGACGGAAAGTTTGCCGTAATCCAGTGTCTAGGGATGGAAAGTTAAGGGGGGGGGGGGGCGAGGATGCATGTCGCCATCCCGCACTGAAACGAAGGGGACGGGTGGTGAAGTAAAAAGGTTTTCTTGGCAGATACACCGACTTTAAACATCATATCTTGGGATGGTGGGAGGGAGGGGAAAAACGGACTTAGTCTTACTCGAATTGGAACGCCAGCCCGAAATAAAACACGTCATAGGAACTCATGTCGAAAAGAGAAAAGTGAAAGGAAAGAGGCAACATGCGTTAATTTAAACGCGGTGTTCCAAAGCGTCAAATTGGTTTGTTGAGGGTCCTATCATGCATTGGCAATGATGGGGGGGGCCGATGGCGAATCCGAGAACTAAGCCTTCTGACCTCGGGGAGGACCAGAACGGGTGGGGCGGTAGCTCGAATCCATGCAAATTTAAAAAAAGCATTGGGGGGGGGAAGGTGGAATTGGCATTGGGAAGCCAGACATTGGTTCAACAGCTTCCTCACTCTCAAAAGGAGGGGGGGAGGAAAAGAAAGAAGTCAGGATGTTAAACAAGTGTAGGACGGTACAGATCAAAGTACGCCAACCGCTAACCACAGAAGGTTTAAAACGCGGAAGGGAGACGGAATCCGCCTTTTCCTGTAGTAGAACACCCTTTTTCCTAAGGGATGAAGGCGAAGGATTAGGGCCGTCGGCCTATTAAGGACCCAAATCGTCAGCTCGCGCTTCAACAAACAGGTGGTATCGCAACCGGGGGAAACTGAACAAGTAAGTGACCGTTACTCGGGGCAGGCGTTATAGAGTTTCGAACAGTTCGGGAAAGGGGAGGGGGGGGGGAGTGTCAAGGCGCCGACGAAGTCAGGGAACCTGGACAGAGACACGCCTGCGGCTTGTTCAAGACCGGGGCAAAGGGGGACAAAGCCTAAACCGCCAGACCGGACTTCGCTGAGGGGTCGGCCAAGCGGACAAGAAAAATCGGAGGGGAGAAGGAGCCAGGGAGAAAATGCCAGCCCCTGTCTAAAGGCAAGCCTGTCGAAATACATAGGAACTTGCTAGGGGGGTTCGTGTTAAGGAGAAGAATCTTTGATCATCAGCCTGAGACACGATGGAAAAAATCTGTCCATGTCCTTGAAAATACCGCATGTTAGTAAGAAGGGAGTTGGAAATGGGGAGGGCGTCGCTACGGAAATAAAAAAAAGCAAATGGCCGCTGGAAAGGGGCTGGGAGATGGGACGGGGGCCACTACGGGGGCCCTGTCCAATCTAACGCCAAGCGGTTGGGGCATGGCGGCCGAGTAGGGAAAGGGGACAGGAGGGAGGCTACTAGGACAGGCAGATCGACGAAAAATGCAAGGCTAAGGGCTTTGTTTGAGTGTAAGGATCAAGGAAATGGAGGGAGGCAGTGAGGAGTCCGTCTGGGTCGAATTGGGAACGAAGAGGACGCGGGAAGAGAGGGGCGGCGGTTTAGCCCTTATTGGAATAGCTCACCATCTTAACATTCGTATCTACTAATGTCCTCTTGCGGGAAGGAGAGCAGGTAGAGTCGTAGAAAGTAATCGAATCGGAGGGAAGGGGCAATACCCGCTCCTGAGAATAAGTTACGCAAGGGAACAGACTATTCTTGGATTTACGCCCGCATTAGTTCCAAGTCATTATCCTAAAAAAACTGCGATGGAACCGGTGAGGGTTTCTCATGGGGGCTAGCCGGCCTGAACTATGAAAGAAAAGGGAAGGGGAAAATAAGTGAGATGATGGGGGTTGGTCTGAGGTTTTATGTAGGCAGAGGACTTACTTGGGGAAGTGTCACCATCTGGATATTTTCGTCGGCGAACTGCAGAACCAGGAGAATGCCTGGGACAAACAGTACAAAAAGAAAACTACGCCAATTGTGGCCAATTCCCCAAAAGCCCCAAAAATAACCTTCTGGGGGGGCGAAAATTTGGGGAAAAAGAGCTATTGACTGCGTCGGCCGCGTCTAAAAATTTCATCGAGGAGCGTCGATGATCGCTTGACGAATAAAGAACGCCAAGACCCTGGCTTGTCTACACCGGCGATTTCAAAGCGCGGCCGAGTAAAGAGGGACCACAGGAAGGAAGCGGGCCGCAGGCTCAAGGTAAAGAATTTTCCTCGTCGAGGGGGGGAGGAGTGGGGGACGACCTGTCCTTAAGGAGAGGGGGGGACGAGGGCAGCGGTTGCGACCGACATCCAGAAACTGGAAAAGCGAGTACTTCGAAGGCCGAAGGGAAAAATTAATAGACGTAAAGAGAGTCGTTCAAATTGCTTGGGGGGGGGCGAGAGCAGGCGATGGGGGCGATCAATCAGAACTTAGGGGAAATGGAGGAAAAGTGGAAACATACCTTTCATATTTGGTCATCCTGGAGATGACTCTTCACTTCTATCCAGTGACGTGCTACACAAAACTGAGGGCAACGTCATAGTTACCCTAAATGATGGGACACTACTCTCTATTTGGATTACTTTTGAGACATCAAAGGGATATAAGGTAGAAAGAGAGTCAGATCTTCAGGTCTGAATCAAGGGTCCCGGGCGTCCCTTTGAACTGCGAACGAAAAAAGGGTGAGGGAGGCACTCCCGTTGTGAAAGCCGTTTCCGGGTCCCGACAAAAAAGGGATTCAGATTCGCTTAAGCTCCCAGGTCGCTTGGAATATGCAGAGAAGACTCTTTTCAAGCTACCTTCGGGGTTTGGGGAGAACCGGGCACTAGAAACTCGCTTAACGCCTATGGGGAGCCGTAACACAGAAGAAGTTACACCTACAGTCAGGCACGGGGTCCTGCCCCTTCCAAGGACCAGGGGCCTTCCTGTTGCTGGACTTGCAATGGAACTCCGTATAAACTCGGCCTAAACTGGCTCTGCCTGCTCTTGTGCCATGGGGGTCTTCTTTTAGGTCGGAGTTCACAATCTCAACTCTCAAGAAATCCTTCTAACTAATAATGTGCCTCTCTAATCACAGAGGTACTGACTTAGAACGGCAATCTAGAGCACAAATGGGTTTGGTACCTAAGTGGTGAAAAAACAATGGGGGCCGGAATGCTGTCCTGGACAGGTATGACCTCCAAACGGACGTTTAGGCGGCGTACACCCCGCTCCCACGGGTCTGGATCGAGTTAAGGTCAAGGTTCAAGCCACTTTAACGTCTTTCGGTCCTTAATAAAGAGGGAAGGGGGGGAAAAGAATGTGTTTCCTTCCGCGCGGTCACAGATCCTAGCCAAGATTTCATACAGCTTCACGGGTCATCACGTAAAATGAGCTGTTCTATTTCTCCGTTTCGGACCGACTCAATAATCCCTCATAGCCCCCCCGCCAACTTCTCTGAAAGGATAATCTCGCCTCTCCCCCACCATCAGGTGGCGAAAAAAAAGGAAGAAAATATGAAAGCGGCCTTCACCTGTTTGCTTACCACGTTTTCGTATTTTCAAAATTAGCGATGAAGGGGGGGGGGATCAAAGGAGCAACACAATGCCGGATGCAGCAAGCAGCGGCCACTCCTAGTCCTGCCAGGGCCATGGGACTCTTCCGACAATAGTCGGGTGTTGACAATCTTAGTTGCACTGAATTCTCCGACGTGTAACCGGAAAAGCGTGGACTGAAGGGTGTGGTAAAGACAAAGGGGCCACCATTGGGGGTCAGGCATATGTGCCTGCTCCTGTTCCAAAGTCCGGGGGGAAGAAAAGGTCGGAGGGGAGCCGCTCATCGTGTTTGCAGTACAAAAACTAACGTGCGTCTACGACAGGAAGCGCAAGATGCGAGGACAGGAAGGCCTTTAAAACGGCGTGGTGAAGGTACGTTCTTCGGAGGTCACCTGGCGGGGGGGGTATCTGTTTATTTGTGGTGCATGCCCCCCCTCAAGATTGACTACGCCTAGGAGAATGGAAGGTAACACTCCCGTCGTCCAACTGTAGAAATCTTCTATCGGAATCTACTTGGTTCTAAGCAGATCAAGAACTCTGAAATCCTTAAGTCAAAAAAGGGAGATTCAATATTCGCGAACTGATTCGGTACTCCGCGAAACAGTTACTACAGTTTACCCTTATAAAAGGGAAGGGAGGGATATTTATCACAGTTTTTCTCTCTTGTGGGTAATTTGTTAAATAAAGAGAGGGGGGCAACATAGCGTAACTCTTAAGACGTCCAACAATGGGAAAGAGGACGGGTATTTTTATGAAGCAGAAAGTCTAAGAAAGGGAAGGTTGCGGAATCCTTGAACCTTGGAACCTTCTGGCACCAGTCAGGGACAGGGACAGGAAAACAGGGAAACCCACTATATCTGCATCCCAAGACCCTGCTCTGACAAGGGCAGTCATTTAACGAGGAAAGGGGGAACTTGGTGGGAAAGGGTTGAGGAAAGTACTACCAGATTCGTAACCGGGGGGAGGACAACCGAGGGACGGGATCCCAGACCTCATAGAGAAGGATAAAAGACTAAAACATCGAGGGATTAAATTGGTGGGGGAGCAAGGGGAGAGAGGAACAGGAGGGGGGGGGAGACGGTGGGGGGTGAGAGGAGCAATGAGAGAGAGAGTGTATTCTGGTCCGTCTTTGCTCCTGTGCTGGGCCCTAGGCACGTTTCCTTGAAGGCAGACTCATAAATGGAAGAGAGAGGGGGGGAAAAATCAAGCCTTTAGACTTCTTCGTTGAATTAGGAGAAAATTCCGGAAGTCATCTAAACCACTAGGAAAGTTTTAGGAGGCCCTGCATCCGAGTTCTCAGCATGCTACGAACGTTCTGTCAAACTGGAAAGTGGGTGATTCAAGGACGGGAAAAACGGGAAATGGTGGAAAGTTCCATGCATCCAGGACGGGAAGGGAAAAGTTACGACGACAATCGCAGAAACAAACTGTCAGAGCCCTGCCAAGCAAAAATCTTAAGAAAATCAGCCCCACCAACGAAATCTCCATGGTCTTAGAGAAAAAGGACGCTATGCCTCTGTGGGGGGGGGCAGGGGGGGCGAACCGGGGGGACATCGCATGTACTTGTTGAATCCACGACGGCAACAAACGGACGTGGTACACAGGCCGGGGCCAGGCGTCGAGTCGCGAGGCCGGGACCGAGCTCTGGGCTTACCCCGGGGACAAGATCAGAAGTGCGCGAGTCAGATGAAGACCTCAGGGACGACTCGGGGGGGTACGGGGTGAAAAAGAGGGAGGAAACCGAGTGACACATGCCGGAGAACAGCACGAAAGAGCGACCAGGGAAAGGGAAATTACAGGGGGACCAAGGTGAAGCCGACCTCTTTCCGCCGGAAGGTACGGGTCCGCGCGGCAAAAATCAAAAGGAGAAAAGACACAAGGTCTGGGTATGTCCTGGGCACTTCGAGCCGATCATGGGAACGTAGCCAAGAGGAATGCCAAAAAAAGGATGGATTTAGCGACACTGTTCCCTATGTTTGAACAGTCAGAAAAGAGAAGGGGGGACTAAGAGGTCGAGGAAAAAAGGTTGACTGGGGGTGTCGTCTCTGAGTAAAGAATCAGTACCTAAAGAAAAGTGCGGGGGCGCGTCTTAGCACCTGCTGTCCGACAGGGAAGGGGGCTGAACTCGTTTTCCAGATAAAAAAAAAAAAAAAGCAGGGAGTGGGCGAACATGGTCCCAACAACGACCCCCGGAACCGACCAAGTGCCAGACCGGGACGTTCTCAAAGGGCGGCATTACCGAACGTTCACCTAGAGGATTAGAAGAAGCTGAAAAAAATAAAGAGAGGAGGGAAGGTTCTGGGTGGACTGTATTTTCGGCAGAGCACCAGGGGCCGTGGGGACAAAATGGGGAAGGCTGTGGAAAGGGGGACCTGACTTATTCGGAAGCACGTTGAAAAAGCCAATCACGATAAATCCCCGGTCTAGAAGTATAAAAACGGGGAACACTTTGAGAGTCATCCTTGCGTTCATTGAAATGTCGCTTGTGGCGTAGGCGATTGGAAGCGGCGATGCAGGGGTGTCCTTAGGCACGTCCACTTCTCGAAGCCAGGAGAAGGCATACGTCGTCCAAGGCGTAGGGAGAAAAAAAAGCGTCGGGGACAGACATGTATAGAGAGAGGTGCGAATGTGACTTTACCGCCAATTGGGAAAAAAGAGATGGGTAAGCCCCAGGAGGAAGGGTATGGGGAACGAGAGAATGCGAAGAGGTAAACACGCTGCGGTACATCAAAAGCCACGAAAGAGAAAGGAGGGCCAACGAACGCGGGAAGATTTCGAGGCGAATAAGGTTGATTCTTTATTAAAACGAGGCGAGGGAAGCCAGATGAAGGCCGAAAAAGTGCACTAGGGTTCAGACACATGCACTCTGGCAGACTGTAAGGTGGGAGCGTCACAAACAACATATGGGGGGGGCCGGGGAGGAACCTCTGCCCGTAGGGACCGCGTGAAACTGGGGGAAAAGAAAAAAGAAGTGGATTCCTGGTCTTTCGTTCCAAGGGACCATTATCAGTACTGAGGGAACGCCTACTAAAAAAGCTCAGCGCCTGGACTGGCTTGGAGGGACAGGTTGGGCTCGAAAAGAAAAGCAAGGGAGGAGACCACTTACCGGGAAAAATGACTCTGAGATCAAATGAGGGGAGAGGAGACAGGATGAAGGAATCCACCCTCGTAAATAAAGCCCTGGTGACCTGCAAAAGTTCGCAAGACGTCTTGAAGGCGAGGGAATGGGTTTCGAAAGGGTCCACGAGGGAGATCAGACGTCGTACAACTGGAAAACACCTAGGAAAGTAAGACCGACAGGGGGCGAAGAATCTTTCCAAAGTTAAAGGCTGAGAAAAGAAAAAACAAAAAGTCACCGGGCCGCAAATCCTTGCAAGGGCCGGAGACCGCCTCTGTAAGGAAAAAAAAAAAAGAGGCCCCAGGAAAGAGAAAACGGTTTGGCATGGGCTGTCCGCCGTGGCTAAAGAGGTACTATGGACGACGGCTGCGACAGGAAAAGAGTAAAAGAAAGGGGGCGAGTGGATGAGACGGTGGACTCGTCCGTCCCCGGTAATGGATTCCACATGGTGGGGGCCCTGGGGGTCATGCACCGTCGAGGAGAAGGAGTCGTGAGAAAGGATGTTCACGCGGGATGTCGACAAACATGTGGAACTTTCGCGAAGAGCTTAAAAGTAAGTAGGAAAAAGCTCAGGAATAAGAAGGATCATCTGGGGAGTTTGAAAACGTCAAAGGCACTTGCGCTTACGGGGCCGCCCGTATAGCACAAAAAGATTCTGGCTGACATTACAAGTCAGGTCTGGTACACTCATGGGAAGAATGGAAACAAAGTACCGGCGCTGGTACAGGGTTTGACGTCTGTCCGCCTTACCCAAATCATAAGAGGGGAAGAAGTCAGAAAGGGGGGGGGGGGGGGGTTCAGGGGGTGATTTACTAAAAGATAAGGTGTGGTTCAGAGGAGGAAGGGGGTCATCGTCGATATGTGTCGGCGTAAGGAATCGAGACCTACAAGGGAGGGGGGTCGAAAAACTGGTTAAAATACTTCATTGGCCAATCGACTAAGACCCCAGAACTGTTGAGGTTCGAAAAAAGGAAGGGGGGAGCTACGGAAAAGGGGGGAGGGTCCCGAAGGAGAAAATTTCATCACGTTCTCGCGATGGAGAGAATCTCACTACTGCCCCTCCCTACTACTACTACCGGTGGCGACCAACTAACGGGGAATCTCTGAGAGTTAAAACAAGGACAGTCCTATAAAGAATTCTCAAAGGGAACTACCTTCTATGGTGTAAAACTCACCCCCATTCCGTCTTATTACAGCAATGCGAAGAAATATAAAGGACTCCTCCGAAAAGAGGCCAGGAAAGATGAAAGCCCAGGAGAGGAAAAGAAAGAGAGGGGTGTCACTAATCGGCCTTTCGTGAACTGGATGGGGTCTTCCTAGCATGGAAAATAGCATCGAGGGGGGGGAAAAGGAACAGGGAGAAGGGGTAATTTATGGGACATAAGTTGGTCAAGGCCAATCTCTGTGCCAACTCCCTCACCGGAGCAAAAAACTACACCTCGGAGACCTGGCTGCCGGCAACGAGGGCGAGTTGATCACCCGAATCTGCTTAGGTAGGGGGGATTCACATCGAAAAACCCGGAAGATCACTCACGGGAAAAGAAACTAGAAGTACCAAGAACCCGGGAGGAAAAGTTGATGCGCCACGAAAAGTTCGCCTACTGCACGGGTGCCGGAAAAAGATGGAAAACAGGAAAAGCGATGCCTCGGGGCGCGAAGGCCAGAAAAAGGAGGCGGGAAATGAAAAAAAGACGTGATCCGGGCAGGGCAGTGGAACCTGGCAACATACCTAGTCGTAGCTCTGGGGGCGCCGCCCAACCAGGACCCTACGGAAGAAGCCCATCCATGACCACTCCGGAGGTTCTTCCTGGAACGGGGACGCGACTCGCTGGCACAAAGGCCTGCTGAGCGTCGGAAAGGGGTGGAAAAAAAGGGAAAGAGAAGCGCCGAGGATGAAGCGACTTTGAAAATCGAAGAAAAATCTGGACCAGGAAGGCAATCCTTCGCTAACCCACTGTGCTGTCCGACGGAACACCACCGGGAGTTTAGGGGAAAGGGGGTCGAAGAAGACGCGTGCACTTGGCTGCAAGTCACCGAAGATGCTTGTGTCAGTAACAGAGGTTTCCTGGGATTTGAGAAAAAAACTGGGGCCGGGAGTATGCTGCGGCCGCAGAATGTTGTCTCGAGAGAGGAACCGCCACAATACTTCTTAGGTCACCGAAAGGTGGACAGCGGGGTCTGTGGAAGGGAGCATAGGGGGAACGTGAGAAGCTCAGGGTGTGT
>Ga0179593_1539106_pt1 | contig 20429 bp, 23 predicted proteins | sample CZODoug2_1_08_16_FD_185931 | JGI IMG/M metagenome (GOLD analysis project Ga0179593, IMG submission 185931) | Vadose zone soil fungal communities from Angelo Coast Range Reserve, California, USA - CZODoug2_1_08_16fungal (PacBio error correction) | ecosystem: Environmental > Terrestrial > Soil >...
AAAAAAGAGAAAAACTCACTCGCCGTTGAAGTACTTGACAAATGTCCGGCTCCACCGCTAACATCGAAGTGCGGAAAGAAGGAAATTCTTTGGAAGAAAGAAGAAAATGGGGGTTGTACTCCGGGGAGGAGGGAGCTCGGATCCGGATTGTCTCACATTCGGGCGAGCCGGTCTTTGTGTGATTCGTCCGACCTTACTCGCCGTGATAAAAGGGAATATTTTCTCAAAGGGGAGAAGTGCTTCTTCGAAAAGAAGCTCTTGGGAAAGAGAGACAGGAAACAACGAACTTTGCGACGGAAAAAAGAACTGGCTGAAGTCAGCATAAGTGCAGCCGGGGGTCCTTGAAGGGAAAAGGGTGTAAAAAGACGGTCCGCTGGGCAAAGGAAAGAATCCTCCCCGGCGGGGGCGTGCGGAAGAAGAGGCCATCTAGTAAGGGGCGGGTTGCTGAAGGAACGCAAAGGTAATCCGCATTCCACGTATGTTACAAGTAGCGGGAGGGGCTTTTGAGAATGAAAGGGGGAAGAGGGGGAGAAGATGGAAGAAAAAGGGAGGGCTATCGGGCTTCGGGAAGAACCTGTTGCGACAAATAAAGAGGAGCCAACTCGTCAGCTCGCGGGATAAGGACGTAGAAATCGGGGAAAAAAAGCTGGGGAAGGACTTGGGTAAGATGAAGTTGTAGGGGGAGACCACCAGGGCGTAAGGACGTCCTCCATCCTTCGTGAAAAAGGAACTTTATCACGAGAGAGGGGGAAAATCTGGCGGGACCTCTGGCGATCAAGTCAACAAAATTGTAAGAGCATGAGCCGTTCGACTAGAGAGGAAAAGAGTCAAAGGAAGAGATGAGAGGAGGTCTCGGACTCCAGAGAAAAAGAGAGTAATCTCTAAGAGAGAGAGGGCTTGGTTGTAATTCTCAAAAAAATCCTGGCAGACTGGAGCTCTTTCGCCTATATTATGGGAAAAGGGGTCGGATGTAAAAAAGAAGGGAACGCGGAAGGAGTCCCACAGCTTGAACGGGATGTGGGAAAAGACAATACAAACCCGGAGGGGTTTGTACGAAGGGCCTCCGAGAAAAGAGAGGAAGCGCGGTCTAGAGAGTCGGTGGGAGGGGGGTTCTCGTTAAGAGCCGTCGGGTTCCGCCTTCGGGGGCCTCTGAGAAGGGTCTATAATAGACTATCAACGGGGGTTGAACTCGTCGCTGCAACCGGAAATCCTCAAAGGGATATCAGTCGACCAGGTGGACTGCGTGCATGAATCGGAGGTACAAAGAAGGAGAATTCTGAACGAGGAGGAGAAGCCGGAAAGGACAGGCCGTGTAAAGGTAAAGGGTAGGCGTAAATAGGGAAAGAACGTCGGTGCTCGCAAAGGAGAGGGTGCTCTGAGGGAGACAAAGGGGTCCGTGACGGAAAAGGCCTTCCTGGCGCGCAAGGGACCTAACGAGCGGAATAGTAGAAGGATAACTTGGCCGTGAATAACAGATATCCATTCAGGAGAGTTTCAGGAGAGAATGCCCTGGAGGGGAGGAAAACGGCAGTCTCCGGAGGGGATCACCTCGTCCTTGAGAAGGAGCCTTGGTCTGGGGGTCCCGAGGTCAGGGGTATCCCGGGTCTAGCGGCGGGAGGAGAGGAGGGGTCTTTGAAGTAGAAGGAGGACAACTTGTTGGGGGGGGGGGGAGAAAAAATTGGCAAGGGGAAAGGGGAGAAGCAAGGTCGAACTTCGAGGGAAGAGGGGTAAATTCGCTCGGGGGGGGAACAGACGGGGAAAAAAATTCAAAAAAAAAGGGTTTTTTACAAAAATACAGAGTAAGGTGATATATATTAGGGATGATACGACGCGCCTTTGTGGAAAAGAGGAACCCGGATGCCCTGCGGGGACTGAGTGGGGTCGAACAGAAGGGAAGAGAAAAAGCGCCGGGTCGTTTGCATCAGGGGGAAATCGCACGACGAGTGGCGGGTAAAAAAATTAAGACGGTATTTTAGGAAGGGGAAATCGAGGCCGTTTCAAAGGGAGTAAAGAAGTAAACCACTTTAAGATTACGTGCGGGAGCCCGAAGAGGGAGGTCTCAGAAGGAAACGGCGGAAATGAAGGGGAAAGGTCTCGGAGGGCTAAACCTTTTGTATCGCCTGAGCTGGATACCAGGCTATGGGTTATTTCAGAAGATGAAAGACTAACCGGGAGCAATCGGATTCGCAGGGTCCAAAAAAAAAAAAAGCACATCGCCCTATCGTTTGATCGACAGCGCGGTATCTCGAGAGGAGAAGAGGTGTTCGTGCAAAGGGTCAAGGCACTGGAAAAGTCGCACACTCGTGAAACACAGGGGGGGGTGGAAAGAAAATCTGTGGGGGACCCAAAAAAGGCCCGTGGAGATTCTAAAGTGGAAAGAAAGATCAGTGAAAAACCTGGGGAAACATCTGTCATCATAAGATCGGAGTATCTGTTGCAGGTTCTCGCCGCCAACAGGGGGGGGATAGGGAGCTCTTCAATGAAAAGGGTTACATGCGAGGAAAACTACACTGAAACACCCGCAAGGAGGAGGGTCTACGTATTAAAGAGCCGACCCCTGTAACGCAGGAGGGCTTCCTGAGAAATGTGACATCTAGCAGCGGGGAGGGCTCTCAGGCGGGATTTAAAAAAAAAAGAAGGTGACTGGGGGGGTGACACGTTAGTCACGCCACCTAAACGAAATGAGAGAAAAGAGTCCTAAGAGGTAAAAAATTCTCGAATCTAATTCAAAATTATCTGTACCTCTGGAATGGCTGGGCTCGAAGGATAGATACCGTTCAAGTTTCAAACCAAATCTTTCTAGCACTCTCGGGAGGAATGAACTCGACCTCGCTCCCGCCGAGAGCAATCTTTGCATTGCGGAGGACTGCGCAACTCTTAAAACAGTAGTTTTTTATGGGGGGATAAAAAGCGACGGGGCTGCACTCACTGAAGACTTCGACGAGCTGACCATGTTAGGTGATTCACGGAGTGAGGTTTCTCGTCAGGGATTATGAAAAACATCCTGAGAGAGAAAGGCAGTAGCGCATCGGGCTCGAGCGCTCGCACTAGGAGAGGGTCCCTGAGCCTGATTACCAAGATCGAGGTTGTGGGGAACATAATCGAAGAGGATGTGATCAGAGGACTCTAGTGGCACTCAGCTGAGACATTGCAAATAAAATTAAGGACCAAAACACCGAAGGAAAGAGTTCTCAAATAGAGGGAAAAATTTTGAGGAAGGGGGTCGGCCGTTAGGGTCTCGCTTGATCCGAACGACCCCGAAAGTAAGAGATATTCAGGGAATTTATCGCGAAGGGGCGTCTGGCTAAAGAAGGAAAAAACTCAGACACAGCGCACTAATACCTGTCGCGGCAAGAGACAGTTAGGTATCGATCTCAAACAAAAAAAAAAAGGGGGGGAGAACATCAAGAAAAAAAAAAAAAAGGAATAAAACTTCAGAAGAAAGTCTAAGGTGGAGCGGAACAATACGCGAGGGGTCAATGCAGGCTGTAAAAGAGGACTCGCGAGACCGTCCGGAAGAGGGTCCTACGGGAGACGGGAAGATCAGCGGCTCGGCGATCAACGCGAGAAGGAAGGACACACAGGTGCCCGGGCTTTGAGGAAAGAAAACATTCGTGCACTTAGGTTCCGCGGAAGGTCGAGAGGCGGCGTGCGCGTGCAAAAGGATTCAGCTGAAAGACCGCGAGCAATCATCTGGGGCTTACCAAAGCGAGATTGTCATAGGGGGGGGGGGAAAAAGCCTCATCGGAATCGAGATAAAGTCGAAGGAGAAGAACTATGCGCTCCAGGGGAGCGGCTCTGTTAGGAAACGGCGAAGAGAAAAAAAGCCAGCCCGCATTGAAGGCAAGCAAGTTCCAGTCGAGTCGAGTCGTTCAGATGAGGGAACACCGTCAAGGAGGAAAGAGGGAGAAAAGTTGGAGTAGGGGAGAAAAAATACTCATCCACGAAGGAAGGAAAACTTCTGGGGTCCGCCAGGAAGGAAACTCTTAGCCCGAGGGGGGAGAGACTCATACTTCAGTAGATAATCTTCACCAGAAGAAGGAAAGAGATTTTCCTGTAGACAAAAGAGAACTTATCGACAGGAGGGAGAACTTGCGCGTGGTCTACGGGGCACCAAAAAAAGGGGGCTCCTTCAGGGTCAGAACGTCAGAGATACAAATCTTATATCGGGGAAGATGCAGGAAGCAGAGGCTCTACATGGAGGAAGAGAGCCTGCTGGGGGGAAAAAAAAGTCAGCCAGTTTATCTGGGAAAGGCGATTTGGAAAAAAAGATGTACTAGCTGGGCGCTGTCTCTCTTCAATGTTGAGGGGAGGGGAAACTAGCCGGAAAGATGGTCACGGGACTTATTCGCAGATTCGCCAAAAAAAAAAGCGCACTGCTCTCAGTTAAACGAACGAGGGCCTGTACTTTCCGCAAAGGGGGGGAAAAAAAAAAAGTTCTTCACCCCGGGGGGAAAAGGTGAGTCGACATCACGTGGGGATGCGTCGCCGTGAGGGCCAAAACTGATCGCGCTCGCGCGCAAGCCTGATCTCAAACAGGTTTCGATGAAGAGAAGCGACGCAGCCGAGTCAAATCCGATGAAACTGTTTGTGGACGCGGGAAAAAAAAACCTCCAAAATCGATTACCGATCGAGAAAATGCGCGTGAAAGGTAGCATAAGAAAGCGGTCCCAGGAAGGGACTCCGGTAGGACCGAGCCGAGGGCTAGAACGAAATTCACTAATGGTGAAGACTACTTCGGCTAAAGAAGAGCTTGACTTCTACGGACAGGACCGATAAAACCGGAATAACTAGAAGATCTTCGATTGAGATACACAACAGATGCCACACCGCTACAGTTATAGCAGACCTAGAGGAAGGGGGGACGGGGAGAAAAAACAAAACTCGAAAAAAGGAGCATCAAAGAGGGCGAGTCTGCTACACCAACAAACTCTTGCAGAAAAAAAACCGGCCAAAGATCCATCATATATCGTTGGCAAGTGGGGAACAATTTAGGGGGTCAAGTGAAAGATTCCCAGAGGGGAAAATAAAACCAATCGAAAAGAAAAACTGGACACAGATCGGGCTGAGCGATTACTTCTGAAGGGGGGGGGAGAGGGCTACAACCATGGAAAACTTTAACACTCGATAAAAGAAAAAACTGGGGGGGGGGGGCTATAACTGCCACTGAACCATCGAGGGGAATTGACCTCACCGAAAAGCCCTAGTTAATAAGGAAGTATTTTATCGCGCCGAGAAGCAGGCTTCCTTGAAAAAGAACTGCGAATGACAAAAAAAACACCACTCGCCGAAGAGGGGGGGGAAAGAAGTTTCGGTGTAAGGCTAGAGAGTAAAACGAAACTCTCGAGCCAATAGAGAGGGGGGAGAACCTAGAACAAACTCATAGAAACCGAAAAAAAAAAAATATCCGCGACAGGGCCCCAAGGGGAATCCTGACCTGAAAACGGCCGGAAACGCTTTCGAGGAATTAAGAGATTTTAAGACAGGTCTGAGGTGGACAAAGGATGAATTTCGCGAAAAAAAACAATCTGGGAGATTGGGATAGAATTTGATAGCGAGGAAGTGGGCAGCGGAAACACGGTTATGTACGGATATCAAAAAGCGCCACGAAGGGGCACCCCTACAGCTCGGTGGAAGAACAATTCAGAAGGGCCCCGACCTAGATGAGAAAACTCGGCGAAAAATGGTACGAGCGAGGAACAAATACGGACAACACTAATCCACTGGGGTGGCTTCACACGACCAGGTAAGCACTAAGGTTCAAAGGGGGGAAACATCAAACGGGAGAGACTCCTTGACGGGAGGAACTCACGTGGCAGAAGATGGAGGGGACCACCACTCGAAATTTCAAATCTCGGCTGCCGACGTCGATCCCTAAAGATCCGGTGGCATATAAAAAAAGGGAGTTCGTAAGGGGATCAGCTTTTAACGATGAGAAAGGTCAGCATAGGAAGGCTCGAGGACAAGAAACAGTGTACTACAAAGAAGGAATCCCGGGCGTCAGAGCCTTGAGGGCCGACTCGCGAAGGGGAGGGCACCCCCTTCGCCAAGGGAAGGGGAGGAAAAACCACAAAGAAAGGGCTCCGCTGAAAGATCTCAAGCCCAGGAAAGCTATCGGAAACAGACAACCTGTTAGAGAACCCATTTTCACGAGAGAGAAATCTCCAGAAAAGGGGGGGGAAAGAAGGGGATCCCGAGCCAGGAGAGGAATGAGAAACCAAGAAGAACCGCTAAAAGGGGAAAGAAGGGGACTGCTGAAGATCCCAGGAACAAAAAAAAAACAAAACAAAACGATAAGCGAGCCTGTCGTCGATCCCCCTCGGTGCGAGGGGAGGGGTCTTTGGACACGGAGAAGGGGAGTGGGAAAAAGAGGGGGAAGAAAGGCAGGCTTCACTATGTGAGGGAAAAAGGGGTCGGGACAGCGTCGCCAGACAGAAGATCGCGCAGTGCGGATGGAAAGCTGATTCATGTCGTAACTAAGAATCTGAGTTTTCGAAACAGAGTCTCTGTATAACGGGGCGAGAGAGAGGAGCCTGAAGCAGCCAAAAAAGGGAAAGGTAAGTGGAAAAGAGAGTCTAGGGACGAACATCGACAGAAAGGGAACCGCAGATAGAAGAAAATCACCAGGCTGATGGCGGCTGACGCGCATCCGTATGGTAACGGTGGGAGCCTATGTGGGAAACCGAGAAGAGGGGGCCTTAGAGATGAGAGCAAAGCACGAGGGGAGGTCCGGGTCGAAGGTAAAACTCTCAAAACAACACTTGGGAGGAGAAGAGATTCCCTCCGGACTCGCCCGGAAGAGAAAGAAAGCTATCAATAGCGACGAAAAGAGGGAAAGGTAAAAACAATATGTCAGAAAAGGAGGAATCCGGCGAACGCGGTAGACAAGTCCCTAAAGATAAGAAATGTGAAAAAAAGCGGGGAAAGTCTTAGGAAACTGCCTCGACGAGGGGAGGACAAGCTCGCGGTCGTGAACTTCCAAAGGTTTTTTGGGTGCAGGGGTCCCGTAGACAGAAAGGAGAAGGTAACAGCGAGAAAGGAGAAAGGCCGGGCGCGTGTCTTCGGGACTCAAAATCATCTTCTCACAAAAAAAACACTGGCGACGGTCTCTGGGTCATGGGGGAAACTCATAGAAATAGGGAATAAGGGGGGAAAAAGGGAAACTTTAAAGCGTGGGACTCGATCAACGTGGGGGAAAAAAAAAACTCCTCAAAAGGAGCGGGGAGGTCGACATCGCCGGTCGGAAGAAAAAGGTCGGGAAAAAAATTTTCACTTAGCGTCAAGGTCTTTATGAGGAAAGACTCGGAGGGGAAGAGGTTCAATAAAGAAGGCGAAGAGGAGCTGGAAGAAAGGGTGCCCCTCCGCGTAACAAAGCTCGGTAAAGGGGAAAGTCGAGGGAAGATCGTTGGCATCTCAAGCCTCATTGGTTGGAAGCTCCCTGGGTCTCTGGGAAGGGGGACCGGCGAGCTAGCCCTTAACGCCTGTCCGCAAGATCGCCGGGGACTCGATGAGGTGCCCGCGCGCAGAGGGAAAATGCGGATCTTTAGATAGAAGCTGATCCCGCACCGCCGAAGGAAAAAAAGACAATGCCGAGAGGCGCGTCTTCTCGAAAAGGTCATTCGAAGGATCGGAGACTATGTTGAAGAAGAGGATTGGTTTTACAGAAAACATCTCGCACTGCGACGCGCTGATGTCGCCTGAGAGAAGAAAGGGGTCGTTAGGTGCCCGCCGGTGAAGACTTATCGCTACTCCAATTCTTTTTACGAAAAGAGAAAAAAGAAAAACCGTCGAAAGGGTAACGTAAGTTGTGAAAAAGCTCGGTCGGAGGAGATGTTCCCTACGAGAAGGTGATAAAGGGGTAGAGGGTTTTCTCGAAACCGAGCGTCGACAAAAAGAGCCGAGAGCCGTTTAGATAGAAGAACATCAACGTGTTATCGCTCTTCCAGGAATCGAGAGAGTCGAGTCAAAAAGGGTGGGCAACGCGGGTCCCGTGAAAGGAAGAATCCGGAGGAATCTGCAACAGCCCCGAAGAGCGATTGGACGGCCGGGGTCAGGGGCCAGTTCCTTGCCGCTTGAAAAAAAACTTAGAGATCGATTATTCCAGAAAGAGGTTTGATCTGGGCGGAAGCGATTTCTCAGTTGGAAGATACGCTTCCGCTGGAGGAAAGGAGCGTTGAGAAAGCGCGGATCTCGTAGCAAAAATGTAAACCCTTGAAAACCGGCCATTAAGGTCTTAGCGTGGGGGGGGCGGCAGAGGGGGGGGATGCGCCCCAAGGGAAATTAAGACGTGGATATCACGCAAGAAAACGTAGGCAAAGAAATGAACTACCCGGAGAGGGGAAAGGAGACTTTCATGTGGGAAAAAGAAGTTGGCTATCGCGGAGGAACGGGGGGATGGAGTAAAAGTTCCGGGTGAAGGTTTGTCAAATGAAGAAATCTAGTATTCCGGTCGCCCATTTGATTCGAGGCGAGGAAGAGGTTCATATCCGCGTAGGGAAGAAGGGAAAACTTTCCCGGAATGGACCACGTGAACGAGTCTCAAAAGAAATTCTCGGCGGATGGAAGTGGAAGCCGATCGCGCCCTTACGGGGGCAACATGCGTGAGAGTTTGGGGGTGCTGCCCAGGGCATCAGTAGGAATGTCAACGGGCGAGCAGGAATAATGGTGCAAGGTTTTTAGAGCACACTCTGAAGAAGGGAAAACCTATTTTATGCAAGGGGATAGACGGAAGTAGGACAATCTGAGAGTCGTCGGAAAAAGGGATTTCGATCCGAGGTCCGCCGATGCCGGCGCCCAAAAGCGTCGCGGGGAGAAGGGGCACACGAAGCCTTGAATCGCTGAGTCATCGAGGGAGAGATTCCAGGCAGAAAAATGCAAAATCAAAAACCGGCTTCAGTATGATAGCAAAGTCGAGATGGAAGACGACCTAATCTTGAGGAAGGAAAAAAACTCGCTCTCTCGTCGGGCTAGGGGGGTAGGGAGGCAGCACTCCTAGAGGAAAATTCAAGGACAGGTCAAGGGGAAAAATGGTTAAGATCTTTTCGAAAGGATGCAGTCAAAAAGGCGAGGGAGAATTTGCATCCGATCAGGGAGGAATCCGTTGGCGGGAAAAGGGGCGGCAAGAACAGAGGAACCCAACAAATCTTGCCCAAAGGGGAAGAGCCTCCAACAATCGATCTTCAAAGGATTTAAATGGTCTTCGCCGAACAGCCCAATCAAAAGAAAGGCAGTATCACGGTCGGAAGGGAAAACCAGCAACATCTCGTAAGACAGACAATAACTAGGATCCGCCCTACCTAAGAAAACGTTGCCGAGGACGTGGGCGGAAAAATTCGGGGGACTGAGGGGAAAAGTTCGAGTCAAAAAAAAATACTGACACAACGGTCTCATAAAAAGAGGAAGGGTCCAGAGCTGCTCGAGAACGTCCGACCAAAAATGTGCCGAAATCCGCATCCTTGAAAATTCTGGGAGAAAGTCACGTTCTACGAAAAAAAAAAGGAACTCTATGATCATGGAGACTTCCCACGCTGCAAAAGAAGTCAAGGAAGGAAAATGCTGAGGAAAAACCTAAAAAAACTTCGGGGTTATGCAAAAATAACGTCTGGGTGTCGATATGAAAGGAAACGAGACGCATGGGCAAAAAACCTGGGGGGTTGGAAGGAAGACGGCTTTCGTTGATCAATGAGAGGCGCCCTCTCCAGGACAAACGGCTACAGAGCAAGGATGCAAGCGCATCGTTCTCGAAGAAACCGGGGGACTATCTGGACGAAGGAGGGAAATTCGTCCCGAAAAACGTGGGGTACTACAAAGAGGAAGAGGGATAATCGGGAGGAAATCGGAAAGAAGACGGGAAAGCACGCATGGGGAAAAAGGAAAACACCTGGTCATGCACTCGCACGAAGGAAAAAGAAAAAGGCGGCGGGGATCAAAGAAAATGAACACAGGGGTACTCATAGCCTCGTTGTCAGGCGCCTGTCCTGCTGGATCGTGAGATTAGGAAAAGTCCAAGTGCACTTGATGAGAGCCAGACGCTGCACTGGGGGGAGACGCTCCAGGAAAAAAAAAAACGGACCTCATTGCTCAGTTTCGGAATCTCTAAGCTCAAAAAAAAAAAAGTAAACTAGAGAGTCCAACTTCATCCCGTAGAGAAAAGTCAGCCGGGAGTCAAGCGATCAGAGGAGCAGCAGGTCCTGAAGTCATGTAAGACAAATAGCTCACAGGCAATGGAAGGTCCTAGAGCAGGAAAGAATACGGCGGGGGCACGCTCAGAAACTAAAGAACCATGTGGCATTTTAGGAACCGAAGGAGGGAACTCTTGCGAGAACGGGGAGAGAAATTCCCGGTGAGAGGGGGGGGAAGGATCGCTTAAATGAAAAAACGACACTCTCGATCTCGGGCGTACCACACAGGGGGTTCAGCGGGGAAGGGATGTCACTATACCTCGCTAGCATTCAAGGTAGAGGAACGATGGCGCTCCTGGATGTTCTCTGTAGACCGTTGTCATACGGCGAAGGCCATATAAACGCGCTTGACGTGAACACTCACGTCCCGGCAGCGAATCGGTGGCAAGAAAAAAATAACACAAGCCGAAAAAAACGGCTACCCAAGAAGGGGGGGAAAGGTTCGCATCTCAGGGCAGCACTCACCGTCAGCGATGTCGGGACGGAGAGGTCGGCCATATCAGCGAGGAGGAAAAGGTAAGAACGGAACGAGACCAGAACTGCCTTTCTGATCGAAAAAAAGGAAAAGCACTCAGGTAAAAATTAAAAAAACGAATAAGGATCAAAGTCGCGCTGTGGCTCGAAGTTTGCTTGACGGGGGAAGACAACCTGAAGACCAGCTCTTGACTTGCCCGCGCACGCTCCGCAAAGGGGAGGCTCTCTGAGGACACGGTTATCACGGTCGTCTGCGAGGAGGAAGGGCTGTATCGAAGAACTGCCGGTGTCTGGCTGTCGCGGCGAAAAATCCTATAATGGATGGGAGGGGGGAAGGCTCTCTGTCAAGGGGAGAGACAAGCGGGAAAGGGGTAACGAAGAGGGGAATGTGCGAATCACAGAGAAGTCAAAACGGCCCTCGTAGAATACTGGTGCTGGCACTAAAACCCGCGCCACCGGCTGCAATAAGGTCAAAAAAGATCACAACTGTAAAGATTGCCGAACTCTATGCAACGGGCGAGTGCGGATGGAGCTTCCGGAAAGGATCTATCGGCGCGACCGCGAATCAATCGGGGACTTGAGATCAATATTTGCGAAGAGGGGACACCACAGAGAATGAAATCAGGGGGAAAACCGACGGTGAGTTCCGAGAAGAGTGGAATCCCCCCTCCAGAAGAAGGAATCTATTACTCGGAAAGGGACGTAACAATCCAAAAAAAAAAAATGTCTAAGGAACTGGGACGTTAGGAGGGTTCAGACGCGGAGGCCGGATGGCTTCGCGGAACGTCAAGAGAATGTTTGGCATGTGCTACGAAAAGAGGGGGAATGGGTACTGGGCTAAGGGGGGATCCAGATAAAAGGGGGACGAAAATCTACTTCGTCGACCGGTCGTGTCGGAAACTAACAACACCAGAACACACTTGAGGCTGTCTCGAAAACCCGCTCCTGCTGTGCCTGCAAACACAAAAAAAATGGCCGCCATCAAAAGAAGCTCAACTGGGAAAGCAGCGGCGTGAGACCACGAAGAGAAGGGACAGATCCGCAGATCCGAAGTGGATTGAACACGTACAGGGGGGAGTAAAACCTAGTGGCACCGAAAGGGGATGAACACTCTCAGACCGAGACAACTGTCATAACAGAAGGAGCTTTCAAGACTGCTCGGTGACTGAAGGAACGGTATACAACTGGTAAAAGGAAATCGCTCAAACAGAAAAACCGGCACTAGTAGAAGAAAGCTCAGCAAAGAACTACCACCTGCTAACAAGGCACTCAGGCTAAGGAGAAAAAAGAATAAAATGAGAAGGTAAAACTACACGCAAGGGAGAAGAAAAAAAGGCGCCGAACCACGCGCCGAGGGTGGATCGAGTGGAAGGGGAGAGGTCTAATATACAGAGGAGGGAGATCTGGTTCATCGAAAAAAAAGTAGGGCAGAGGGGGGACTATAACACGAAGCCCGCAGAAGGAAAAGCCGATAGGGGGGGCTATGAACCTCAAGGGAACTACTGAAAAAGACTCCACGGGGAAAATTACAAGGAATGGGATCTCTTCGCAGGGAGCATAAGCTGGTCAGAAACCGGTGAGGTCGGAAGGGCTTCAAGGAAAAAAAATACCAACAGAAAAGGGTCTCTAATGAAAAAAAACGTATTTTACATAAAAGGTTGTAAGAGGACTTATCGCAACGAAAAAAAGGAGAATCTTCGAGGGGAGGAAACCGACGGGAGAAGGGTACTCTCACAAGGAGAAGATCTCCCAAAACTAGGGACCTCTAACTATGATCTGAGGAAAACTAAAATAAGCAAAAACGGATCCTAAGGGGGGGGCGATGGCTTTCACAAACAACGACAAACCCAGATGTTGAAAAGGAGAAACTATTTAAAGGGAATCCACAGCTACCCGTGAATCCTGGCAGGGAAAAGTTCGCAACTTCCGCAGCATGGAGAAAGAACAACCACGCGGAAGAATCTTTTCCGAACGAAAAAAAAAAAGGAAGATCTGCATAGGTCGCGACGAAGGGATCTCTGGCAGAGCAATAGTGAGAAGGGGAAAATCAATGCATAAAGGGAAAAAGGGCAGTGTGCGAACTCTGCAAAAGTTTCTACTCGATGCTAGGAACCGGGCGATAGGGAAAAAGAGGATGCGTGAAGAACAAGAAGAAACCGCCGGCTGTAGGAAAACAAATGTTGATCGAGAAAAAACCGACTGAACTCTCCATTAAAATCGCCGAGGAAGCCCGAGGGCATGACCGAGGATCACGGGGGGGGACTCGTAGTACTGGAGAAAAGAGGACCGATCTAAGATCGCCAATATTTAAATCACCCACGGATTATCCCCTCAAGTGACCGCTACGAAATTGCGGAAGTACCGATTCCAAGTCCGGAAACGGAACCTCTCCTAAACTCGGGCTCTTTAGTAGACCCGCACCGGGTGGGCGGAGGGGGGGAGGGATTGTTTCGCCACGGTTTCGGGTATCATCGGAAAAAAGAAAAAAAGAGTCTGACTGGGTCCGGCAGCAAGGGCGCAGAAGATCGGGACGCCAGGAAAAACCCGGTCGGCCGAGAAGCTGATTCAAGCCATCCCAAAAAAAAAACTTCGAGACGGAAGGGAAGAAAACCCGTTCGCCCAAAGATGCCACGGCGAGGATAAGGGACGTAGGAAGCCAAAACACCGACCGGAGGGGGGAATCTAGGGGGGTGTGCGTCGGAAGGGAGGAAAGGTCTAGGCTTGACCGACGACTATAGTCCCACGATCCCACCAGACGCACGATCGGACAAGAGGCGAAGGAGTCATCTTGAGACCATATGTGGACGCGTGAATGCGGGGGTCTCTCTAAAGCAACGCGAGTGAGCGAAAAAGCGATTAGCTATCAACAAAAAAAAAAAAAAAAAAAAACAACAAAGAGGAGGAAAAAAGAGATAGATGCCCACGAAAGGCGCCCGGAAACCCTTCGAGCATAAGGAGAAAACTCTGATGGCCACTCACCGCTGACATCTATGAACAAATCGATCTGTGCCAGTCCGATCAGCCATGTTGGTGGGGGGGGGGGGGAAAAGAGGAAGTCTCGGGAAAGGAAGAGGGCGCTGAAAGGAGGGAAAACAGTACCTCGCCTAACGAGCGTGAACATCCGGGCTGTGTTTTTGAAAAGAAAAGGCCGTCAAGACCTTCTCCTCTCCTGATTACAAAGAAAAGGATAAAGGTGTCGACAGGGCGCTCTTAGGGGGAAGGAAAGGAAAGGTTCCGACAGATCAGCTTCTCGCCGAAAGACATCCGCACTGGGCGAAGAGCACGGGACGAACGCGCAAGAAAGGAGGATAGTGCGCAAGGTTTTCCGGGGGGAAGCAATGTGGTGCCACAAAAGGCCGTTGGCGAACAGAACGAAAGAGAACCCGGAGCGGGAGGGAAAAACAGCGCCGAGCGAGAAGGGGTTGAGGACGTTTACTGCGGACTCGAACTTCCAATCCCCTTGTAGTAGGAAAGTAGCTGTTACCAAAAGACGTAAGGGGGGGAGGGCGTGAGAACGAGTTGAAAAAGAAGGGTCGATGTCGATCGGGGAAACTGGTTTTGAAAGAAGGAAGGCCACATGTTTGGAGCAGCGAGTCCATCCCGCTCGACTACTGCGGCGGGGAGGCAATCTACTTAAAAAAGAGGGTTGTGTAGAGAAAGGGGTTCGCTGTCGAGTTGAAAAGACAAAGCTCGGAGGGTCGTCACGGAGGCCATCCTACGATCGACCCGGACCGAATCGAGAACTTCTTGGGCAACGCTCAGGCTGCCATGCGCAAGGGGGAGGAAAGGGGGTAACGCAGCTGATCCCGTCAAGCGCTCTCTCGGCCAAAGACTTCTCAGGGAAAGAGATCATATAGAGATCGTAAACGAGGTCGATCGCGTGTTGGTGGCAAAAAAGAACTTGCGACAGGGAAGGCCTTCGGGCCAAGGAGCGGCACTGTTTCGGAGGGTGCACCGTTGAAACGGAGCGCCTTATCTTGAACGGAGTGTTGAAAACATCGCAACAAGGTGGGGAAAGAAATTTGGTAACGGCCAGAATTAATTCTAGGGGAACTAGTCGAGTAGGAATGACGGGTTCGCGAAATGGTACGTCACCAGAAGGAGGGGGGAAGCCCGCGAGGGGAGGCCGTTTCCGGGAGATCAGGAACAATTTAACTCGGGAGCAACCGGTCTCCTCGAAGATAGGTGAGAGATCTGTGTCGGCAGGGAGGAGAAGCCGGCGTACAAAAGACGCACGGCTGAACAGCTTCTGATCCTAAAAAACGACACAGCGAGCCACGGCGCCGTTCAGTTCCAGGGGGGCGGAAAAAGGGCTCCCTATGGGCCCTAGCGCTAGCTCGAAGGGAGGGGGAAAATCTGCGGGAGCGGGTTCTCGGGGAAAGATGGCCCATCTGGCGCGCGCGGAAAAAATCTGCGGATAGCCGGAGCCCATAACCTTTGAAATCTCTGAACCAGCCACAATTCGGCGCTGGTGACGAGTCGTTGGCATGCGCCGGGGGCCGGTAAAATAACGGCTTAGGTCTCCGGCCCGAAAAAGCGTCCTTGATGAAGAGGGGATGTCGGTGAGAAAAAGGTTGGTAACTCAGCGAACGCGGAGGAGAGACGGGTGAAAGGGTCGGAAAGAAGGTCAATTACCATTTGGTCTTCCCCCCAATCATCCGGGAGAGGGGAAAAATCGAAAGCCAAGAACTTTAAGGCCAAGGGAGGGGCCGCGGCGAGGACGGAAAAGACACGTCTGGGAATAGTGCCATTGCCCGGAATGGGATGTTCCATCAAAGGGCAAGATGCGCTGACGGGGACACTTCTCGAGTCACGCGCCGGAAGGGGGGCCGATCGCGCCAGTCTGTCAGGGGCCATGCTTGCGCTTTGGGTGGCGCCACCGATCAGCAGGCATGATCGGTCACGATCAACAATCGACGGGGAGGGCATCTGGGTTAACCTCGTTCGACGTCCGATGGGAGGCATCTGGGGATGAGGGCCTTGCAGGAAACGAGATGGGAAGGAGTAAAATGTATATTGGGGGATCACAGCCGTCGCCGGGGGTCAACTAGAACAATCGCAGGACATCGGGCGGATGGGGGACTACGTTCACAGACGCTTTAATCGCGAGTATCGACAACTCTCCTCAGGAGGGCAGAACGAATGCGCACCGAACAAAAAACGGCGTAAAACATCGGGAAGCCTGGCGGGCGGTATCCGCCAGCGCAGGCATAGGGGCTCCACTGCTGGGGCGCCAGCCTCAGAAGCTCGTGACGGAGGTTGTCGGGCACGCAAAAGGCCTCACTGCTCACGTGGGTTCTAGAAAAGAGAGCTACGCTGGGGAAGGTTTTAATCACGAGGAAACCTGCAGGGAAAGAGGCGGCGGCTAACTGGCCAGAACAGGGGAGAGGCCTTTGGCGAACGTATTTAAAGGCAAAATCCCCTCGCGCAGCTGGAAAAGAGGGGCGGAAGAGGACCAACAATCGGACGCAGACGCTCTCAAAATGCCAGGAGTAGAACAAAGATCGCCAGACCACCGAAGGCCAGACACAGAGGATAACTGGGGGGCGAATTCAACAGCAAAACAAGGTCCATACGAAGGAGAACGAATGGAAAGACCCGCAGGGTAACCGAGTAAATCGTTGCGAAAAGAGAAGCGCGAAGGAGCGTTCTGGGTGCCCAGGTCAGGCACGCCAAAGAGAGGAAGCCCGCGCGGCAAGGAAGGCGAGCAAATTCCTAGAGAGCAAAAGACCCTCGGTGAAGGAGAGGTTCCTGAGAAGATAGGGCCGTATTCTGGAAAGTTACACTTTTGAACCTCTTAGAAAAAGGGGAAGGATTGACATCGACCTCAGCAGCAACAACCGCCGCTTCAGTTCCTTAACGGTGAAGTATTCGGATATAAATCCCACCTGTTTCTCTTCGGCAGGGCGGGGGGGGGTAGTCTCTGAAACGACTTCTGAGAGAAAGCTTGCCCCCGGGCAGTGGGAGGGGGGGAAGTCCAACGGATTGACTGAAAGGAAAAAAAAAGTCGCCTCGAAGACAACGGAGCCATATCAAGTCTCAACATGTGCTTCGCGCCCGCCCGGCTAGGGGGGGGAGGGGAGGAACTTAGGCCACTCGACACTCTACGAGGTTTGGACGCCACCTCGGAGATAGGATATCTCTGCGTAACTCGTCCTCAGTGAATCAGTGGAGGGGGAAAAAATGAAGCATAGCCCAAGCAAAAGCGAAAAAGAAAAGAGGGGGGACAGCAATGTCGGAGGTATAAAGGACGTGCATGGACGGCAGCGCGCGTTGCGGGAAAAAAAGAACTCCTCTTAAAAAAGAACCTCGGGAGACCGCTAGCTTCGCTTCGAACAGGATTAGGCGGCGGGAGTCGGGGCCAAACGCTCCCTACCTTCGCGGCCTCAGGGGGCAGTGTACGGGAGAGAAACAACAAAAACTGAAGGAGGAGATCCTCAACTGAGCATGAGGCGAACTTTCAAGACTGGGTCGAGGTGACGTCGCTAAGCGCAGGTCCTGCATGATGGTATAAGAGATCTCGCGCTCACGGCCCCACGATTTCCTCTATACGGAAACGTCATCGGCGTTTGAGGAGAGAACGCGCGCTCCGCAAGGGGGACTATCTTTGGGGAAAGAGCCATGCTTTCCTAAGGGGGAAAATGACTACTTCCCGGGCGGGCCATGCTCGGCTGAGGAACCTATTTCAGCAAAAAGAAGAGATCTAGAGGTGGGCGGCGCGAGATTGGTAGACAAGTTCATCATCGAAAGCCTGCGGACGTCGAGGGGGAAAAGAGGGACTTAGCTTGGGGAGTTCCGTGTCAGGGAGAGAAAAGCAGCATGAAAGCACCGCCAGAGGGACGTCCCACTCCACACGGCCCAAAGTCTAGGGGGGAATCGTTCAGATCAACACGTCGTCGAAAACGAACACCCAGAAGGGGGGGGGTAGTGCTCATCTCAAAAAAAAAAAGGGTCAAAAAAGGAAAGGAGGGGAGTGGCCGCGAGGTCGAGAAATTATCATAGAGGTAGAAAGTGAACCGAGACCACGGCCGTAGTAGGGGAGGGCACCATCAATTGGCAGGGAGAGCTGACCAGATAAAAAAAAGGACTGAGAGGAGTGGCGTGGAATACGAATGGCACCTCAAACCGGAGAGACTTGCCGAGAGTCCGCAATCAGCGTGGACCCGCGTCAAGGAACGCGGTCTGAAATACTGGCGGATGGCGGATGCTTGTTGGAAATCGTCTGACAGTGATACTGAGGCTGGCTCAGGGGGAAGGAAGAACTGGATCCGGTCATTATAGAACTCCGCAGGTTGGGGCGCCGGAAAAAGGCACGATGGTCAAGAAGAGGACTTATGGCGGAAAAAGCGTTTCCGCCAAAAGAAAGCGCACTGGAAAAAAAGAGGAGAAAACTTTAGCCCGAGCCCTGCAAGAAAGGGGAAACTGAGTGCTTAACCAGGGGCACAGAGCGGAAGGGGAGCCGGCCGTGCAAGCTTCGGATGCCGTAGGACCACATCACGATCAGCGCTCGCGCGAAAGCTTGAAGATCACAAGTAGTGCGAGAGTATCCAAAAAAAGCAAGGAAAAGAATCACGAAGAACTCCGTGGAAGGGCTCGCTGGGATACTCCCTCAGGAGGGGGAATCGTGACTCAGGGGTCAAGGAGGGGGGGAACTTTACAGGAAAAAAAGATAACTTCCCCGGAAAGGGGGCGCCTTTCGAATCGACGAGCCGGAGGCAAAAGCCTACGTCAGATACATTGGCTCTCCTGAAGGAGAACGGCTAACTCTGCCTGAAAACTTCACCGATCCAAAGGAAGGGGAAAGTTACGTATCGTACTACATGCTGCGAGAGAAAACCCATAGAAAGACGTAGACTGGGCTCGAAGGCCCCGCTCAATGACTGCTGACGGGAAAAAACACTCGCAACGCATGCCTGCACCGATTGAGCGATGAAAGAAAAATTGCATCGGCTTGATAACCATATCATCTGATGGAACACTTACATTACGGAAAAAAACAAATAGAGATGCCCGGAGACGCGAAGCAAGGAGAAACTGCTGGCTGAGGGGGGGGGACGTTCTACGGAGTAATTTTTGGAGACCCCCCATAGGGACTTACCTAAGAGAAAAGATCCACCCGAAACTATAGAACCAGAGAGGTGAAGACCCCTACACGATGACCTAGAAAATGCACGCTCGAAAAAGGAGCAAGGACGAGAAAAAAGGGTGAATAGAAAAGCCGTTCTTCAATGGGGAAAGAACCCGTCCTCATGCCCTCGGGGCGCACCAAAGAATACTTATTGAAGGGAGGGAAAGAGTTCTGCATGGGAGAAGAGGAGAGAGGTAAAACTGATAAAAACGCCAGAAGAAGATGTGGTCCCCCGAGAAAGTTGCTAAGCAGAGAAGTAACGAGGTACTAGAAAAACCCTACGTGAAAAAAGGGGAGCCCCTTTACCGGAAAAGAAGTTTGCCTAGCTGTGGAGGCGGTAGTGAGAAAAGAGGGGCAAGGGAGGTGTCGCCCGTCTAATTGAGCACAGTACCACCGATAGGGGGGAACTGCAGACTCTAGGAAAAAGGGGGAGCGCGAGAAAAAGTGTATCGTCTGGAGAGAAAAAGAAAACGGCAGCCGCGGCGAGGGGACGGGAAAAACGGCTCTTGATTCGAGAAAGGGGGGAATCACCCGACGAGGGAGAACTGCGAAGAGAGGGCTCGGCGGAAACAATACGTCAGATCCTACCGGGTGGGCGAGGCGGGCAACAAGCCGTGCATGGAAAACGCAGAAAGGTTAAAACGGCACCCGCACCCGATAAAGTGAAAAAAGACCCCCCACCGAAGAAAGTGAGCAGGGGAGGGAAAGGCGTGAGCAGGAAAAACACGCGATCGACATCACGATCCTAAGGAGGGCTCGGCGTCACGCGCCGGCAGATCTGCGGGGAACGAGCGTAGTTCGACGCAGATGAGGAAATTCCTACTGCGAACGGAAACGAGTCGCGGCGGCCACGAAAGGTCTACTGCGATGCTCGATCCGGCCGATCTGGCAGGGCTGAAGGAAGCGTACCATCCGCCTCAAACTGGGGCCCCTGAAAAGAAAAGAAAGGCATCAGGAAAAAGGGAGCTACACACCGAGACGGGACCGAAACTGGAAGCTTCACGATCGAGCCCGCAGACTATGCGGAGGGACGACTGTTTGGAAAAAGAAGGCGCAACCAGAACCTATTCTACTCGGGCCAGTCAAATGAAATCTTTATCAAAAAACACTGAGGATCCACAGACCGGGTGACCGCTACGTGTAATCGGGGAAGCTGAATGGGCCCGAGGACCGTCACGTCCGCAACAGCTCCTAACTCACTGGGGGCGTCTCCCGAAAGTGCGGAGTTAGGTCAAGCAAACTGCTCGCGGTAGTGGTCCACACGCTGTCAGCAGGACAAAAGATGACTCAATTTCCAACTATGACTTTACGGCAGCGTCGCGCAAAGATAAGCAGTGCGGATGGAAACTGCAGGAAGCTGATTCGGGAAGCGTCGATCTGAGACTCGATCCTCTCTCTGTATCAGGGAGGAAAACCAGCTGCCGCAAAGAAAGAAAAAGCCCGTTAAGTTCAACGCTCCCGCGAATTTACTTTGAGTCGGCAACAAGCGGGAGAGGAACGACAGACTAGCAGAGGAAAAATCACCATGGGCTGATCAAATATCTACCGCGGGCTGGAGAGGGGGAACTGAGCATATGGGTGAAAAAAGAGGAGGGCCTCGCTTAGAGGGAAACGAGTTGAATAGTCGGGCGAAGGGGGGGGGGGAG
>Ga0179593_1437294_pt1 | contig 20427 bp, 24 predicted proteins | sample CZODoug2_1_08_16_FD_185931 | JGI IMG/M metagenome (GOLD analysis project Ga0179593, IMG submission 185931) | Vadose zone soil fungal communities from Angelo Coast Range Reserve, California, USA - CZODoug2_1_08_16fungal (PacBio error correction) | ecosystem: Environmental > Terrestrial > Soil >...
GGGCTCCATTTGAATAAATGTGGGTCAAGGGACTACAAATATAGTGTGCGTCTGGTGATTGGCTGGACGTGGTGGTAAGGGGGGCGAAAAGGCCGAGAGTACAGTCGACCGAAAAAGAGACAGAAAAACTGCTTGCTGTATTGTGGGCTCAAGAAACAAGTGGCAATCCCTTGCTGCGTGCACCTCTTAAGGAACCGGAAACAGGGGGGTCGTGCAAAGGATGCGGCGGAGAGGTTCGGTGCAGAGAACAAACAGCGGAACCTGCACTTGACCGCACACAGCGCTACAAACGGAAAAAAAAAAAGGACACTCGGGTGCAGATATAAGTGTTGGAACAGGACCACCAGTAGTCGATTGTCCCAACAACAAGGAGTGCGGGGTGCGGGGGCGAGAAAAGCGTCATAACCATCGGAGGAGTCAAGATATGTGACAGCATGGAGCGAGACAGCTGCCGTCTGAAGACGGGAAGGTTTCATGGCCAAGATGTCGAGGATCAAATGAGGGCTGGTATACAAGCTAGAATCCGGTGCGGGGAGAAATAGTGGGGATACGTAAAGGTTCGTTAGGCCGAAAGAGTACATACGGGCAGATTCTAAAAATTTAACTAAGAAGATAGATATTGTAAAAAAAGGGACAGCTGAGACGGGCGAAGTGAAACGAAGGGGGCTGATAGTCCTCGCGCGTGTGAGAAAAGAAAGCAAGGGACTAAGAAGAGTCACTGGGAAAGGAAGAACCCGCTGGGCTATGGTGGAGGTGGTGATAGATGTCGTCGTACCTTGTGTAGCGTTCGGAGGCTAGCACGAACCAGGTGCGATGAAACGACAGAGACAGTCAGTGAGGGTTGGCGGGAAAGGGAAGAGCGGGTGCGGGGGACTTGCCTGCTTCTGGCTGTCCAGTGTGCGCGCGCAAGGGCGACCCAAAAAAAGCGAGGGAAGTGGGGAGTCAGGGTTAAAACAGATGGAGTCAAATTGGCGGGCCATTCTAAAAAGTTGGCGAGACTATTCGTTGCCCGAATGCTGTGCCAGAGAAGACAGGTACTTCCATTCGGGCAAGGCCAGAACGTAGGCAAATGTCTGGACTTTATGGCGGGTTGTCAAAGTTGAGCAAATTCGCCACCTTGGAGAGGGTGGTCCAAGTGGAGGGCCAAAAACAGCGTAAGTGGGGTCTTTTAGAATACTGGAATGTATGTAAAGAATTTTGGGGCGAGACCTGCATACACCTGTGTGCAGCGGAGAAAAAGGACGGCTGGAAAAAAAAAGCAAGGGAAGACCTCCTATGTCAACGGGGTGAAAGGAACAGATTAAAAAACCTGACACCCACTTGGGAGGGGTCAGCAAGGAAGATTCCGGGAACGGGGGCACGCCTGGCGGGTCCACCCAAGCGTACGCCCATACAAGATCAAGGTGGGAAAGGGTGTTGAATAAACATCAAGCGGTGAAATGCGCCGTGTTCGTGGGAAAATCCTGCGGCGGATGGGAGCTGGAAAAAGCACCCGCAAGGACTCACTCGCTGCGCGGCCATATCTTGAAAAAGATGGTTGCTAGTGATCAGGGGGGAGCTAGGAAGCACAGAGTTGAACAAAGGAGACTGAGGGGTTGTGCCAGAGGCGTACGCGAGGGACGTTGCGTCAAAAGGGGCAAGCAGACATAAGACAAAGGGTGGGGGCAGGAACGAGGAATGACAAAGGGAAATTTTACGGAAAGGATATGGGCAACGGCTCACTCCCAGAACTATAAAGACACTTCGACGTGCGAGCAGGAGGCCGTCCGCTTACGGGGGACGGGGAGAAGCTGGCGGTAGACGGACCAAAGGAAAATGAGAAAGCTGCTGTAGAGGTGCCCGGGATGATCTGCATTTAAACGATACGGTCAAGCGTCCAAAAGGGAGGGGGGTCCAATAGTTCATGGGGAAAGGGACGATGGTGAATGTTTAAACCAATCTAGGGTAACGGGGGGAGTCCGGGACAATCAGGGCCATACATCGAAATTTCTTATGAAGACAGGGTAGCCGTCGAGATCTTGTCATTCAAAATAGTCGGTACCACGCGTTGCCCGATAGGGGCCCCAAACACACCCGAAAAGGTGCAGAATACAACACGGGGGGGGCGATGACTAAACATAGTGAATGCAGCAGAGTGTCGTGTGCTGTTTGGGGGAGTAACCTGTGCGAGTGCGTCGGTCGGTGGGGGAGAAAAGTCCACAACTGATGTCTTGTGGAGGGGTGTAAAAATGGAAACTCAGGCTTTTCCACTCGAAATGCAATCAGAAAAGATGGGGGTAGTGAAAGGGCCTCAAAGCACGGAGAGAGGGGGTCAGGGGGTATGCGCAGGCCTTTCCGTCATCTTACCAAACGTCCACACGTTTCAAACACAGCGATCCGAGAGAGAGGGCTGCCCCGCTCAATCAGGAACGGGAGGGGGGCGGGGAAGCGCGAAACGGAACAGAGTATGGGGATGGACAATGTAATACGAATTACGATGGTTCGGGGGCGACCTCTGACAAGCACTCTAAAGACCGCGTAGGGTGGAATAAAAAAAAGGGCAGGGGGGATGGAACCTTAGCAACGCCAAACTGGGACAATGTGTGGCGGGTCGACAAAGCTTGGCAAACACTGTAAAACGACCGCATTTTGCGGAGGGAACGATGGGTAATACCCAAAGTGTAAAAGGGTTTCAATAGTCCACTCGGTGAGCGCTACGGAAAGTGACCAAGGGGCAAGCTCTGTAAACTACGGAGCCGTGGCAGCGCATATACCAAGAACGAAATCTAACCAAGACATGGCACAGGTCTCGGAGGAGGCGCGTGTCCGGAACTGAAAAAAAGTAAGGGACCAGTGCTACCTCTGGCAAGAGGGGAAACAACCAAGGCATGGGCGGCGTGTTACGCGCCGACGGTAACGTACGAATACAGCTCGGTGTTCGGGTGGCGGGGCGACGAAAGTAAAGCATGACGACGATGAGGGGAAAGTCGCACTTTCGGACTCCACAAGTCAAGACGGTCTCAGAAATAAGCTTGTTGTACGGAAAAAAGAGGAAGGCATGACCACAACACATAAACTCTGGATCATAAACAACGGGAAAGATGAGGGATCATATAGGGGGGAGAAAAACCAACCCGTGGACCAAAGGGGAAAATCATGCAACTTAAGAGCTTATAGGAAAGTGTGCACCGAACAGACACATGATAAATCCCCCCGTAGATCCCGTTGCGTGGGATAGCAAGGCACGAGGGTGTCAGAAAAAAAGGAATAATAAAGCTAGTGGGATGCGGCGCAAAAAAGGTCCATGGCGACCGCAAAAAGGGTTTGTAGGCAATCCACATCACTTACTATCTTTTCAAATTGGAAAGAACAAACTAAAGGTGAACCCTGACGCAAAACACCCTGAAAAACGGATCGCACGGGGGTGTACAGAAAAAAATCATCTCCGCCGGCCGAGGAATGAGCTGAGGGATTGTCCGGCGGCCAAAAGGACAACGGGACACCCTGGCTGCCACAGGACAACTGAGCCCGGTGAAACAATGTGATGTCAAACCCCAGGTAGGACAAGGAAGGATATGAGTGCTGGCTGGGTGGGACCACAGGGTAGGGGAAAAGAAATATGGTGGGGGGTAACAGGCGTGGAAAAAAGCAAAAGTGCTGTTAGAACACTTTGCGTACGCCCGCACGCACATAAGTGACTGCCTCAAGTCAGGGACATATTTCTGCGGTGGCCTGGGGTCTGAAAAAGTGATAGGATCGGGTAAAGTTAAATGGAATTGAAAAATCATAGGCAGTTGGGTGTGAGTTTCCTAGTGGAAGCCTGGGCAAGAGTGAACACTTTGGAAAAAGCGCTCTTCATGGAACAAATGCTAAGGGACTCAAAATTGGAATTGGCGCGACAAAAGAAAAATACAAAAGAATAGGAAGCGCGAAATCTAAGGAATCGACGCGGCTTGGAGCTGCCTACGAAGAATCAAAGGGGTTAGGAAATTGTCGGTAGCTGACTTAGTACGCGAACAAACAGACTGACACTCAGGTGTACTTGAAACCCGTCCAGGGAAAATCCGGGATTTACAAGACGCAAACACGCTGGTCAACACAGAAAGAATGTCCGAGACTACCCGAGCTCGTCTAATGCGTGGCCGTCAAAGGGGGTGGACGCCGGTAAGGCCTCGTGGGGCATGGAAAACATCCAAACCACCCCCCGCATCGTGGAGGGTGAATTACAGGGGGTCAAACGCAAGCAAACGAGGAAAAAGCGGCTGGGGGGAATCACAACAATCTTGAAGGAGGGGGTGGATACTGACTGGTTCCCAGGTAAGTAATCGGGGCCCGTTGACCGGGAACGAAAGGGAAAAAAAAAGGTGGTCAATGGTGAGGGGTTGGGAAGAAAAACAGGGTAAATCACGAGAAAGTACTACGGTTCTACTTTTAATCGCAAACCAACGTGGAGAACAGCACTCTCCACCGTATAAGTGTAGGGACTAGGGGTGGCCCTTGCGGAAAAAAAGACCAAGGGGAGGAGTGGTTATTTGTCAAAAAGCGGGACGGAGGGAAGAGTGGTCACTCCGCAACGGACAAAGTGGCTATCGGGGAAGGGACGGCAACTCCAGTCGGTCATCAGACAAAAGAGCAATCAGGTTGCTCTCTTTCAACTTCCTTGCACGGAAAAGGGTAAAGCCGACAGGGCACAGGGAGAACAAAGAGAGGTCCAAGATGAAAGAAAAAAAGGGACTCAAAAGACAGGGGCATGCGCTGAGGAAGATTCGTTGACCCAGCTCCCGAAGTCAAAAGGGGAATACAGAAACACGGGCCTCGGCGAAAGACGGAGGTGTGGAAAATCAATAGATAACAATAAAAAAGAAGGTACGTCCGCGTGTTAGGGTAAAGGGTGGCGGCAAAAAAGCAGCATTCCCACCACGGGGCGCAAAAAGGGGAAGAGTGAGGGGTGGGTGAGGGGTTGTGGGGAGCATATCAATTCCCGATGCAAAAGATAGACGGGGCGGCAAACAAGTGGTAGGAATGGGGGAAATAAGGGTAACACCAGCAGGACGGAAAGGAAAAAAAAAATCATAGTGAAGTGGGGGGCACGGTGTAAACAACGGGCAGGAGCCCAAAAGAGAATCAATCGCAGCCCGGCAGGCGAACATGGGGTACATGCAGTGCAAGGGCGAAAGTAGGAGATCGACTGTACAAAAAAACTAAGGACTCCGCTGTGGGAGGCGGCAGAGAAGACAAAAAATCGAGGCCCACGCTCAGGTCAAAAGAGGCTCTTATCGAGAGGGCACAAGGAAATCACGAAAACAAGGGAAAAAGAATCACACACGCCGAGAACCAAAAGACAAAATCGAACCCCAAAACACAAGGGGGGAAGTCGAAATGCCGAATTGCAAAGGGAGAGTACGCAGGGACAGTCGCCCAAGGGGAACAGTGAAAGGTCAAGAACATCCTCTACACACGCACGGGTAAGCAGTCCAGCGCGTGTCCAGTAACTAGAGCGGACAAAAAGCCTCGAATTAGAAAAGGCAAAAGGGAATAAAATGAAAAATACTCAGCAGGTTCTTCTGAATGAAAGGAAAAAAAATAGGAAACGTGTCATACGACTAATGAGAGAACATACAAATTCTAGTATCCACTGCTGCGACCGGTATTCGGGGGCTTTGGGGAAAGGCGCAGTTGCGAACCGTGTGACAATAACACCATGGCGTCGGGGCGGGACTGGCCAGTTGTTGGAACAGTTGCTATTGATCAAGCACCGAGCGAAAAAAGCGCCACCACAGTGAAAGCGTTTTGGCGAAGAAGTGCCCAAAGGCGGAAACAAGTATGGGAACAAATGTAAAAGCAAGACAGTTCGGTCAGGTTTCCGGGGATCTTTTTCAACCGTATCAAGCCCGGGTATGCCGACAGAGGGTGGGGGCGACATCAGCTGCGCAGCACAGTAGAAAATAAAGAGGGATCAAACAAAAATGAAAGACGCGGGTAGTGACTTCGGGGGCTGGAAAGCAATGACGCGGCGGCAAATAAGTACGAAAATGAAGCTCCCTAGTGACAAGGTGGTCAGTGAAAAATAATAGCGTGACATCGATCAAAAAACACGGAGGGGTAGTAGCTTGGGAGGGGCAACAGGAAAAGAAATGTTGCAAAATCAGGTGGTTGCTGGCCTCGGAAACCTCGAGACCAACCAAAAAAAGAAATCAGTGTTTTTCGTGGTCCAGATTGGGAAAAAGTTGGCAGCGTAACGCGAAGTTTGCGGCCAATACGGGCTACTTTCGGAGGGAGAAGGATCGGAAAAAAAATAAAACTGGAAAAAACCCTACACTTCAGGCAAGGAGGGGGTGGCAGAAAGAGCACGGGGCAAGAACAGCTGGTTTCAGTTTTGGCAGACCCGGCGGGCTAAAACCTTGGAAAAAGGGACCACCCAGTCTGCAAACTCCTCGGGAAAAAAAAGAGATTGATCGGTCCCGCGTAAAAAAGACGGTACGTGGCGGGAAGGACACCGTTGAACGTTAGTTTTGGGATGGAGGGAGAAGGAGACGGCGGTCTAATTCGAAAGAAGACGCACCGAGGGCGGCAGTGCGGAGGGAGCGGGCGAAGAGGCCGTGGCCTTGGCCTCTCGAGGGAAGAACAGAGCTTGCGGTCAAAGGGGAAAGGGCCGCGCTGGTGAAAGATTGGGGAAAGTGCAGCAAGGTGTCGCGGGGCGAATGGAAAGAGACACCCAGCGCGTAGGGTTTTAAGAGAGCGGTGTAGAGGGAGTGAGTGTCGTGCTTTGGGTCGGTTAGGCGCGGCAAAGAAATCAGCACTGCTTAACTTCGTGATCAAAAGGTGGGAGTGACAGGGAGGGAGTCGGGGGGCCCCAAATTGCAACTCTTCGGACAGACCGCTGGTACTAACGAAGAGGCGTAATCGGCCGGCCAATTAACATTCAGTTGGGGAAAAATCTGGGTTGGTTCCTCGGGTCTACTCGCTCACCATGACAAGGGGGGCAACAGTTGACTATGAGGTTCGAGTGACAGGACGGATGAAAAGAGGTAGGCCCATGACGCTTAAAGGGAAAAAAAATACAAGTGAAAGGACCATTAAAAAAAAAAACTGTCACTCCTTTTAACAACAAGAGAAAGGGGGGGTGATGGGCCGAGAGGAGTGGGAAACAACGGAAAGGCGCCGTCACTTTGAGGTATTGGGAACCAAATTAGGCCGGGGGGTGGGGGGAGGAAAAATCGTGGTGCTCAGTAAGAAATGTTTGGACAAAGGAGAAAAAAGGAAAACAGACAGAACTCCTGAAGGAGGATGGGCTTACAACGGCGCGAATGGAGGAAAAAAGAAGTCGTTGGCTGTGGCCAATGGGGGCAAAGAGAAGGTCATACTTTAGGAACGGAACGCACCAATTTTGGCCACATCAAAAGCACGGGCGATCACACCCAGACTGGGAACGATCGCGCCGCTGAATTGAGTGGGACGTAATACGAAGGCGCATATCAGGGAAAGGACAATGGGTTCCGAAAAGCATGTGAGCACCCCTACGCAAAGGAAGCGGGGGAGGCCGCTTCTACGAGGAGTATGGGAACAAAAAAGACGATGTCCCTTGATAGGGAACTATGCCCGTAATGATGGAAAAAGTGTGCAAGGGGAAGGGGGGCAAAATATCCCGGGTCGCCCGGGCAGGCTGTGACTAAACAGGGTTAAAAAACCAATGGAAAAAAACGGGAACGACTGGGCGTTACTCGTCTACTCGGGCTTCTACCAGGCAAATCGAAGAGGGGACGAAGGTGCGTGACAAAATGGCAAAAAATTCAGGACACAGGGCACGTCAAAGTGGCGTGCCCGATTGGAGGCTCATCGCGGTCAGAAATGAAAGACGAGAAGGTGCAGAGCAATGTGGAGGGGTGAGAAAAATTCACAACTGAGTAGGGGGAGGGGGGGGACAATGGAAAAAGACGATCAATTTAAAGGAGGCAAAACGGCTGCATTTGGGGGGAGCTAAAAAAAGTGGGGGCTGTGTCAGGCGTTGTGCGATAAGACATCTAAGTGGAAGGGGGTAGAAAAGATTCAATCCGAGGACGAACAAACCACTGCCAAAAAGGGTGCAAAAGACACGCCAGGGCGAGGGCCAAGCGATAATCATGAGGAGGAGTGTAGTGCTGGTTCGACAAGGGGTTCATAAACAAGTGAGGGGGAAAACCAAATTGTTTAGAGAACAAAAAAGGCAGCGACGACAGGGCCGGGGAGCCAAAGAAAAAGAACGGTCGCAGCACGCACTTGCGCTGGAGCTAAGTAAAGGATTGCGACTGCATACAAAGTCTTTCGGCACCGAAATCAACATTGGGGCAGAACTTCTCAAAGAAATGGGGAGTAGGGTGTCAGCGGGGATGGGCCTCTGACTCCGACGACAACATGGACGGAGGTCCTGTTCCGAGGAAAACAAAGGGCACCTGAAAAGGGATGAGAAAGGATGAGGATGCTCCCATGGAAAAAAAAAAGAAAAAACATGTGGGGGAGGGACATAACTAGGAAAGGTGAAAGGAGTGACAAGCGTAGGCTTCGAGCAACCGCATGTGGGCACATTAATAACTAGGACGACACCGGCACTGTCATCAACTAGCACAGGGAGCCGGGGAAACCCTCACCAAAGGAGAGGTAAGGTAGAAGGGGGACATCATTCGGCCACATGGCACTTCTGAGAAAAGTACTTAGACTGGAACAGTCTTCATTGCTCCACTCAACTGGAGAAAGGGAGGTAAAATGGTTCACGCTGCCAGGGAAGACAGCCCACAGGGTGAGGTAGGGGGGGGGAAAGAGATCATCTTCAAAAAACTAGCCGATAAGGTTGGCCCGAAAAAAAAATCGGCCGCAACACAAGAGCCTCTAGAACCGTAAAATGGCTTTGTAAAAATAGGGGGTAAGCCTTACTAGAAGCCAGTCTCTGCCGCGAGCATGGAGTGGTGTTCCAATCCGGCCCGAGAAGAAAGGACAAAAAAAGGGTGGAGCGTTTAAGCCATGGTTTTTAAGGGGGGGGAGTGGTCGCCCGACCAATAAAGGAAAGGGGAGGCTTGAGAGGGCAAAGGGGCTGCGAAAAAAAAAGGGGGGAAAAATCAGGCGGGGAATTGAAAAATTATTAAGGAAAGGCTACATATCAGCACTGCGAAGCGTATTCGATAGCGGTGGATGAAGGAGGATCTCGAAGGAAGAAGTTACTGCGGGGGGGGAGACAGTTCTACACAAGGGGGGGACAACAAACAGTCCAGTCGTACTGAAAGCCTGGCATGAACGAGCACGAGTGGCGTTAGAATAATTGCACAGGAAAATCGACCTAGGTCACGGACCTAGAAAAAAGGGCAGGGCAACAAAAGATATCAAAAAAGAGATGCAACCCTGGGTGCAATATGCAAATAAGGACAGTGCGGGACTTGGAAAAACCAAGTGTGTAGAAGAAAAGCCAAGAACAGGAAAACAGAGGGACAACACGCAGTTGGCTTGGGGGAGATCCACTCGTCACCGGTCTCTGGCGCAAACGGTCGGGAAAAGTGTGCCCAGAAGGGGAAACAGGGAAAGGGGGACTGAGCCGGGCTAAAGATGGAGATTGCGAAGAAAAGGCAACAGGGTGATTGAGGAAGATGGGGGCAGACCGGGCCAAACAAGCAAATGAAGGCACTGATCGGACGGCGCAAAGACACCCAATCGGTGATATCAGAGAAAGTCGGCCAAGTTTTACCGAACGAGAGAAAAAAAGGTGTGGCAGGTCGCCTCGGGGGGAAGGCCAATTGCTTATCATGGGGACTCCAAGAAGAAACGCTGAACACCGATCGGTTGTCCAGGAGCTCGCTGGAAAGGGGGGGGGGAGGGGGCTATTGACAGGTTCTCTTACAACCCCTGGGATGCACGAAAGAAAAAGAGAGAAGACTTACAGAGGATGGTGCACTGCAACCTAAATTCAATCGGAGAGGCCGCTTGTTAGCAGAATAATCGCTCCGGCTGAAGTAGGAAGGTCAAGGGGTTTAACAGGCAGCATGGTAACCAGGGAAACGGGGCGGTGGATGAAAAGGGTAATCTAGAAAGGGGTACCGTACCGTGAGCACCTACAACAAACCAGATTTCCCAGCACGCGGGTAAGGGCGAGGGGGACAACGATTTGGACCAAGCACCATACGCCAATAGATACAGGGGGAAATGAAGGAGATTAACTTGGGAAGAAAACAATAGCAACGAAGATCGAAAGGTTATGCGCTCCCAAGCGAGGAAAAACGAGAGAAATCACTGGTTCTTTCTGGAGGAAAGGGGCCATAGAAGACGAAAGCGAACGAGACCCCACGAACGCGGGGGAGGAAAAAACTCTCCTGTTCAAAAGAAAACGGACCTTCAGGAAAAAAAAGGCAAAAATGTAAGGGAAAGAAACCTCGTGCAGCTCTGAGGGAGAAAAGGTCGCACTTTCAGAGGGTTCCTCACAGGCCGAGAAAAGAGAGGGGGGGGGGTAGTTGAAATTTGAAAAAATCAACTAAGACAGACAGACAACTAACTCAAACAACGTAAACACCCCTCCACTGAAATTCTTGGGAAAAAGAAGACGAAAAAAGAGCGACAAGAAGACCGAAATGAAGGGAAAGGCAACGCGGCAGAAAGCTGGCCCGTATTCCATGCAGGGTTGCGACAAAAATCTACACACGACGCGCCCCAACTGAAAGAGGGGGGGTGCGACCATCGCAAAATAGAAGGGGAACCAGTAGGGAAAAGAAGGGGCCCGGGGTGAGCGAAATTACAAGGGGCAAGCGTTGCGTTCCTGCACCGAAAACCTTGAAGCCACGGGGATTCGGTGGGTGACGAAGGCGACATCCATGGCACAATGCCAAAAAAGCGTGGGCCGTCGGTTTTTTGACAAATCTTTGGGCAGATGAAAAACAAGCACAGCACATGGCAAGGGTATTGGACGGCTTGGGGAAAAAGTCCATTGGGGTCAGCTACGTCGAGAAAAAAACAACGAGGGGCTGAGGAAACTGGGGATGGGGGGGGAAAAGGAAACTTGTTCAAGGGGAAAATCCGGGGAGTTGTTTGCTGGCCTTCGTCACCGACCGGGGACATAAGCTCAAAACCAGAAAAACCACGAATGCTTGGGGGGGGGGGGGTTCCCTGGGGGCAAATACGTGCACGCTGCGAAGGGAAAAAAGTGAAGAAGGGGTCGGCCATTCTATGGGTGGCAGTACTAAAAAAAAAGGACCGAAATTGTGGCATTGTCGAAAAGGGAAAGCGGACCAAGGAGACAAATATAAGCATCCCGTCAAGGGAAACACGCTGTTCATGTTGGGACTCGGTCAGGGGGGCGGGCGGCCGCAAGCAAATATCACAATAAAAAAAAAGGAGCCGCAGTCTGCGACGCGAATCCTCTGGGAGATACGCATCGCTTTCCTCAACGGGAATCGAGCAAATTCATTGAAGGACTCACAAAAACAATTTTGGATACGTTGAGGCTGTTGGTGGAGGGGGGAGAGATTCAGGGACTACGAAGGTTTAGCCTATACGCTTACAAAAGGTTGGGAAGGATTGCAAAGGGAGAAGTCGGGGCCTCGCAGCTGCGGGGGAAGAGGGGGAGGGATTATTTACTGGTCTGCGATGAGTGAGGTAGTGGGGGGGGAGTTCGAGCGGGGTCGTGGGGGCAGGCCGCGGGGGCATTCGGGGAAACTTTCTGGTGAATAAAGGGGGGGAAAGGGGAGGAGGAAAAAACAGTGAGGAAGAGGACGTTAGTTTGGGCGACTCCGCCTGGGACGCGTAGGAAAGAAGGTGCGCCTATGAAGAGACTTCGGCAACGGCGGTCAGTGACAGCACAAATGCGAGGGCAGGCTCTCGATGCTGGACGCTAAGAGTTCAGCGGAAAAGATCAAAAAAGGGGACTGCGATGTCGAGCAGGAATTGGGAGGCGGAAAGAAAACATGCTCAGAGAAGAAAAGCTCGCGCGGAGGGCCTGGAAGGCCAGCGGCATTGTTTGGTAGGGAGGAGTTAGAGGGATGGGGGTTACCTTTTGGGGGGGGGAAAAAGGGAAAGAATGCAACGCGGGCGTTACCGACCTGTTTAGACGATGAAGAGGACCGGCAAGAGAAAAAACACTTGAAAACTCTTTAAAGCGAAGGAGATAAGAATGGTGCAACAGTGTTTTGGGGGGGGGTTTTTATGCGCACCAAATACAAAGTCATTGATTTATTTGGTTCATTGCAGCAACATCGATGGTAAGAGCAATCGGGAGAGACGTTGCTCATGGAAGGGTTTTAAGGGAATGTAGCCAGCGCCGGGCCATAGTAAACGCGCATTCTGACACCTAATTGGAAAAAAAGAGGAGGGAAGAGACAATAGAAGAACATAATTTGTAACGGGGGGAAAAAGGAGAAACCTGAAATTGCGGGGGAACATCGTCAAAAACTGGGAATCAAGTCCTTAAAAAAGCGGAAAGTCAAAAAAGGGAACGATTAATAGGTTGGCCTCAGTCAAGAATGGGGAAATTAGGTTCTAGGGGAGAAACCCAAGAGGAAAACGCACTACATACGTTGTGGAAAGGTCGCAATGACGTTTGGCGAAATCGGAAAACTGAGCGCAGGGCGGTGTCCCCCGGTAAGGGGGGGGAGAAAGGTGAAGGGAGAACGGGGGGGCAAAAGAGCCCGTTCACGGAAGTCCGTTAAAATATGCGGGTGTGAGGGCCGGGAGTTCCGGGCGTTCAAGAAGAAAGGGATTCGACATGCAAATAAAAAAGGAAAGCTAACGGGAGGGGAAATACGGGCAACCCGTCGTTACACCGAGGGCCCTCTTTGGGCGGAATACGCTCGAGTCGGGGGGGGGGAGGTCGTGAAAAAGCGTGTTTGAAAAAAGAAACAACGTCGAATGAAGGGGGACACAGGCGTTGAAAATTTAAAAAATGACGTTCACTGGGGAAAAGCCAGCAGGCACGCTGCAGGAGGAGAGAAGAATGAAGCGGGCTAGAGGGGCGGAACGAAGGGGAACTGGTCGATGGCACGTCCGCATATAGGAAGCCAAATTGCCGGGACAAATCGGTAAAGCGCATTAGACCATCATGCGGAGACGGGTCGCGAAAAAAAGGACAAATGAAAAATGGAGAAGTTAGTGGCAATAAGCATAGGGGTTAGGGGGGCTGACGGTCCAGCGGAACTCTAAATTCTCCTGGGCAAACCAAGTCGTCGTGCATCTGACCGGGAAAAGACACCAATAACAAGACCATTAAAGGGGGGGGGCTTTTCATGTCTCGTAGCCGCCGGGGGTTGTAAGACGGTCCGTTCGCACAGGGAACCCACCAAGGGAACCTGAAATCTGCGGCGGAGGGGGAAAGGTAGAATCTCGAGACTGGTCCTTGATAAAAAAAAAATGGTGGTGCTGGAATCACAGACACCGGGGTAACACCAAGTGAACAAGGGGGACACTCGTGAGGAACAGGGCAGGTGAACAATTGAACTGTTACAGACCAACCAGGCATAAAAAGGGCCGAAGGCGAGAAAAAAAACAGGAAAGGGATGAGGAAAAGAGACGAGATGGGGGGGAGAACGTCTTAGGCATAGAGAGCCGGGAAGAACTTGGGGGAGGGGTCAACAGCTAAAAGGTAGGCACGAGCTTGTCACAAAAGTGAGAAGGATTCTGCTCCAGCACCGACAGAGTCAAAAAAAAAGGGTGTCATATAGCCGATTCCCTTGTCGCAAAGAAAAGAAGAAGAGAAAAATTGAACTTGGGGGGAAGACCCCTTACGCGTCAAAAACGATTGATCCTGCTCAAAGTCGGCTGCCATAAGATAAAAGAAAAAGAGTGGGGGGTAGAACGACCATGGGCGACTGTGCACGAAGGGAAAGATAGGTGAAAAACCTCAACCCGGCAAAGAGCGTAAGGAATGTCGCCGTAAAATAGGGTTATGAGAATCAGTGCCATCACATTTTGGTATGAAGGGGGGGAATAGTGTTCGCAAACCAGAGAAGAAACCAGCAGCCGGTTGAGGAAAAAGGATAGCTGGAGGGGGGACAGTGATGTCAATTCTCAAGGGGTAAAACGCGAAATCATACTTAAGAAAAAAGTCAGGAAACGCGAAGAGGGAAGAAGCTTGGGGGGGGAAAAAGAGGCAAGGCAGGGGTGGGACATGTTACCAGTTAAAAAGGGATGTGGTTCAACAAAGAAGGAGGGGGGGGGTGAAAAGGAGTGCGCAAGAAAACACGTTGTAGAAAAAGGTAAAAGAGTACGACCTTGGGAGAGGTAGATTCTCCCGAAAGCGCCAGGGGAGGCGTGGGGAGAACACCAATTTGGAAATCACGGAACGACTTCAGTGTTGCGAATTGGCAAGGGAAAGCCAAGACCGGAAAGAAAAAGCTGTTAAACGCGCAATGTGATTTGGAAATTGTGGAGCAGGTTCGGGGGCCCCGGCGGTCGGTTCAAAATTAAAAAAAGGATCACTTTACGCTAAAATGGGGGGGAACCGTCACATATTACGGCAGAAAGACCCGGAAAATAACGACTCAAAAGATATATCACTTAGTCCAACTCATTGGAGGAAAACGATAAAAACTTTGGCGGCAAAGGAGAGGGGGATCAAGGGGAGAAAACCCAAGAGAGATGAACCGTTACGGGGAAGAATCAGGGGAAAAAAGATCGCAGACTTATGCTACAGTGTGGTGCGTCGGAAACTGAGGGAAAAATTCATGTTTGAAGTCTAAGAGTGACCTGGTGTATGGGCGGTAAAAAAACACGTACCCGCATGGTTTGCTCCTGAAAGGGGCAACGTCAGGGGAGCGGAGATTTGGTGCCAGGAATCGAAAAAAAGAGAAAAAAGAAAGAGAGACACCCGGGAAGAAAGGATCAGGAGTAAAAGGGACAAATGGGTGCGTCCGTTTGGCGCGCATTTCGAAAGCCCTGAAAGGAGTTTTAGATTCTGGGGGGGACAAAAACGGGCATGTGACTGTAAGAAGCGGCACGGTAAAGCGTCAGCAAAAAAAGGACAGTACAGCACGAAACCCGAGCGTCCAAGCTTTCATAAAAAGAAGGCATGGGAGATGATCATCATAAAAAATTGGCTGGGGGGGGGGAAGTAGGGGACCGGCCGAAGGAGAGGAACAAGCATCGGAGCAAACAGAAGCTCAAATCAAAGCGCGATGACGCTAGTCCAGCGTCAGTTGCGCCGCCCGGGAAAAAAAAAACCACTCCGCCTAAAGGGGGGCCTCCCAAGGAAAACGAAAGAACCACTAACTTGGAGGTCCCGAATGCCCACTTCCTGAGAAAATTCTACTAACAAGAAGAGAGAATATAGACAGTAGGGTGGGAAAAAAAAGTTAAGGAGGAAGAGGCCAACGGCCACTGCTGAGAGGTCAAGAGGTTCCGACTGCCTAAAAACTCCGTTGCTGAGGTGAATCCGAAGAGGGAAACTACTCATTATCAGAACAGAAAACTAAAGCCGAAGAGAGTACAAAACCGACCCACTTGAAAAAAATAGGCGGAGATGACGGATCAAGATCGGGGGCTACCTGGGACCCTGAGACTGTCGCTGGGGGTGTTGTATTCCGCAAAAAGTTCGGGAGCCCTCCGGTAAAAGGAAAAGCAGAAAAAAAGGAACAAGGGGGGGGGTTGGAGGGAAAGCGCCGCGGGACTTACAAGGTATTTTCCCTATTTAAAGAAAAGACAGGTCGCAATGTTTAGGGGAAAAGGTTAGGTTCAGTCAATCCCACCACGTAGAGAACAAAGGGGGACTCCAGATTCGGGCGCTTGACGAGTCTGAGTGAACTAGAAAGGATGTACAACACAAGAAAGGAGTTGGGCTTCAGGGCGACGAAGTAGCGGCTCACAAAGGAAAAATAAGTTTGCAAGAGGCAGTGAACATGTGGGATTCATGGGCCCTTAAGAAATGAAAGTAGTCAAAGGAAAGGGAAGGGGGATTTTTCCAAAAAAATGCTCACACATCCCTTCCTCTCTAGGGGATTCTATTGAGAAATCGTAAGCAAGCTCAACCAGTATATCGAACGCTGAGGGGGGGGGAAGATTTGCGACTGCGTGGCCACTATGCTGCGTCAGCAGGAGGAAACCCACCGAAAAAGTGAAAGAAAAATGCTCAGCAGGGGGGTGTGGCTGAACGCAACCTAAAAAGTGAACCATTGCGCTCAACCTCAACACTTGCAGAAGAAGTGCCACGCCGGTGTGCGATGTGAACAAACACCCGGCTGTGGAAAGTGTTGGGCGCGGAATTTTCTAGAAGCCGAATTCTCAACTCACCATTGCAGGGAAAAGGGATGCTTACGGGAAAGCACCTCCAAATAGGAAGCAACGTTAAAGCTTGGCCAAGCGCCTGAAGCCGATTCCTTGCGAGTACCGATGAGTCGTTAGTTTGGCTTGTTCTGCAACATAGGAAGGAGAGGTGGGGGCCTAATTGTGCCACTCAAAAAAAAGGGATACAGTGCACAGGGTGTTCATGGGAAACAGCGAAGCTGCGATGGATCGGTCGCGTCTTGTTCGAAGGCAAAAAGGCTGCGTCACTTTACGTTCGAGGCGATATGGGGGGAGGAGAGTTGGGTCGAAAAGGACTTTGAAAAAAAGCATAAAAGGTTCATTCGTAAGAACACCCGGTCGTGTCTCTAGGGGGGGGCGGGATGCAGAGTGAGCTGGCTGCATTGAATTTCCGATGAGAAGTCAATAACACGCAGTCGGTTGGCAATCCCTTGGAGAGAAACTGAAGACTTCGTTGACAATACTCTAAGCAGATCAGAGCGACCTGCAATTGGAAAACTGGCAGAGGGTCAGATCTCATCGCAAAAAAAAGGGACCATGGGGGAAACTTCATTTGACTCGCATGACAGGTTTTCAGATTGAGAAGACGGGGAAAAAGTTATGGGGCCATTGAACTATTACACTGCTTGCAGGCGATGGGGTGTGAAAGGGAGGGGGCGAACTAAAGAGTTAAAGTGAAGCGGTGAATGACCACGTACGGTATAAAACACAAGGGGAAAGCCATCCGATGTTAAACCACGCACAATCTGACGCAACAAGGAAGGTGGGGAGGGGGGTTTGCACGCGCGTCATGGGGGAAAGTGGGCCCGGGTACAGAGGGTTTCTATCTGGGACTGGAACACGCGTGGTTGGAGCAAGGGTCGCAGCCATCAAAGCTTAAGGGGAAAGTTTCTTCTTTCCAAAAATCGGGCCGAGAGGAGAAAGAGGCGAACAGAGAAAAATATGGGGACTACACAACCAGAGGTCGGGACAAGGTGTCGAAGGGAGGACGGCGTCAATGGACACTGTCATATTGTGAAAGAATCCTGGTGTCGCGGGAAAGATCAAGTCTATGCTCTAAAAAGGGGATTGGGTGGGAAATTAAAGACAGTCAGATTGCAGACTTTACTGAAAATAGGGATCAGGCAACCCATCAGACGGCACTAAGAGGGGGGGGAACTTCTCTTCTCGCAAAGGCGGCGGGAAACGTCGTAAGAATGCCGCGTGATGGGAAAAATCGGCTGGAGGAGTTACAGAGTTCGACGGGATGGCCGCCCGCGGGAGATCAAGAGTGAATAAAACCATTTCGGGTGGCGGGAACGCGGTGAGGGGGGTCAGGTGTAGGTACGAAAAGGGGTGAGCCCCAGGGAGAATGCTGTAACCCTCGGGACTCGACCATCAAGAAACGGAGGGGGGTGCCAACGGTCGCCCGTCGGTTTCAAACAAAAAACTATTGGGCACGGAATACCTCAGGAAGGCGAGATTTCAGGGGGGCCGATCGCAGAGCCAACGGGCGCAAAGGGGTAGGGTCAAAGTGTCGTTTCTGGGTTGGGTAAGCGAATAGAAGAAAAAAAAAACGGCTGAAGGAAAAAGCCCCGCTGCGCCGTGGCGAGAGCATCTTGAAAAAGGAGGACCTAAGCCGACAGCGCCAATTGCCAAGAAGTCCACGGGGTGCTAAGGCAAGTCATGGGAGAAACATCTTTTCAAGTGGGACGGACGTTGGAGGGGGCGACCAAAAAGGGGAAAAAATGATGGGGGGAACTCATTACACACAAGTGTATCGAAGGGAAGTCAGCAAGAAATTAGGGCGTTACATGCGGAAAGCAAACCTCTTAAAAAAACAGAGCAGCGCGGGGAGATACCACTCTTGGGAAAATAAAAAAGGGAAAAGCGGCGAAAATTGGGTCAAGCGCTCAAAGAATGAATGTGGGGGGAGGTTCGACGGTCCGCCAAGGAAAAATCCAAAATGCATCAATTTTTATCGTGGACTCACTGCTTAAGGAGGCAGGGGAAAGAGCTCGGACAGGATAAATGAGCCTAACATGGGGGGGAAAACAGAACGAGCCTATCGTGAAACGGGGGAAAAATGCTTCGGACAGCCGGGGAACAGGGGCTGTTCGAAGGGGCCGGCAAGAGCGGTCCTAAGCCGAAACAACACGGGGAGTGACCGAAAGAATAAAGGTGAGTAGGACATGCTCGTACGCGCATGCCGGCCGGGGGGAGGAAAGGGAATGTAAAACGTGGCCGGAGAAAAAATAGAAAAGAAAAGATGGTAAAACGGGTTGTGGAAATTAGGGTAGGAAAAAAGAAAGAACCCCGCATAGTCGGCAATGTAAGGGGGAAAGGTACAATGGCCTACTTTCGGAGAAAGAGAAGAGGGACTGGGGGACCAGCGCAACGGGAATAGAGGAAAAATGTGCGTCAAACGCATATAAAGTTCCAAGGGAGGGTGTGCCAGGGAACGGAAACAAGGGGTCCCAAGGGCGGCCCCGCAGGGGTAAAGAGGTTACGCTTGAGGGAGGGGGGGCGCAGGCGGCTTAAAAAAAAATGAAAAGTCGGGGAGAAAACAGAAGAGAGCGAGCAGGCCGCAATGTCTGCGGTCAGAAGGGGGGTTGGGACAAATTTGTCTGGGGGCAGAAAAAAGCGGAATTATGAGCTGAAAAGGAATGCCTGCGCCCCGGGGGAAAGGCAATATGTGAAATTCATGAAATATGACTTAAAGCAGATCGCAGAGAACATCAGGTTAGGGCCTTACAGAAGACAAGCCGTATGGGAAGGGGGGAAGACACGGGGTAAGTCTTCGAGTAAATGTCAGAAGAAAGGGGGCGACCGTCATGCAAAAAACGGGGATAATCCAATGAACGGCAACAACTACGGACGCAAAAGACGGGATGAGAAAGAGAAGTCTCGCCCAAATGAGGGTTGTGGGGAAAAAAAAAAGTCAACGACTGGGAAACCAAGCATCCTACGGGAGGAATTGGAGAAAGCACACGAGGTAGAAGAGGAAAACCCGGACAAAAGTACGGAAAACACAAAATTGGGGGAAAAAAAGTCCTTCATACGCAAAAAAAAGTGGGCTCGTTATTGCCACAGAAAAAAAAGGGTAAAACGAGAAGGAAAATGTGCGCATTTCGGAAAAAAAGACGCTCACGATGGTCTCAAAAGTACATTGCGCGAAAAAAGGAGGCCAAAATTGGAGTTCTTTATGGGGGGATAACAGATCCTGAATGTTCAGTAAATTATGCCTCGGGACTGAATCGAGGTCCATTCAAACAAAAAAAGAACAAAGGCTGCTATCGCAGAAAGATAGCCCATTTAAAGGATAGTGAGGCAAGTCAGGGGATTCGCGGCTATGGGTGCAAAGGAGGCATGGGGATAGGGACGCAGACTGGGGGAAGGACAAAGAGACCAGAGCTCTGGGGCGAGCTTTCAAGCGGAAGGCTTGTACAAAGTTGCTCGGGATACCCAAGCCCGCGCATGAAAAGGGGGAGAACACTGAGTTCTCGGCAGGTAACATCGAGGAACAAATAGTTTCAAAGGAGCGCCGTCGGGGGGTAGGAAAAAAAAAAATGCGAAAAGAGAGCTCCAAAAAAATGTAGTTTACACTTGTGTGGGGGGGGCATGACCTTTCAAAGGGGAGGAGGGGAAAAAGTCAAAAGGCATTCAAAAAAAGAATAACTCCGAAAACAAAAACTGACACTGGGGGGTCACAGGACTGCGGGCAGGGGGGGAAAGGGGATGGCATCATGACCAAAAGAAAAAAGGGAAGAGGGAAATGGGTCATACGGGGACGGCCATAAGGAAATCGAGCGTAAAAAAAGAAGAGCACTTTGGATGCGAAAAAGAAGTAGGAGCAAACTCTGTAAAGTGCTGACGCAATAAACTCAGGGTGAAGGCCGAAAAAATACCAACAACCAAAAAATGAAAAAAACAACGGGGATGCGTCACAGGTGAACCGTCTGAAAGTAATCGTGAAAGATCACTGAGAGAAAAACCTAAGTAAGTGACGAGACGAAAACAGCGGGAGAGTCCCAAGCCAAACGGCGAGGGTCGCTCTTAAAGTGTCCGAAATGAAGCTTGTGGAGGGAAAACAATAGCCAAAAAATCCTGAGACAGACAGACAAAATGATCAAAGAGAGAGTCCGACAAGAAAAAGGGGAGTGCGGCTTAAAGAGGTGAAAGCAGAAAGATCGCGACGCTGGCCCAGGGAGTAAGGACAGGAAGTAGTGT
>Ga0179593_1527849_pt1 | contig 20426 bp, 29 predicted proteins | sample CZODoug2_1_08_16_FD_185931 | JGI IMG/M metagenome (GOLD analysis project Ga0179593, IMG submission 185931) | Vadose zone soil fungal communities from Angelo Coast Range Reserve, California, USA - CZODoug2_1_08_16fungal (PacBio error correction) | ecosystem: Environmental > Terrestrial > Soil >...
CAAAGCTTTCATCGAACATGGAAGGTACCTCCGACCCATCCAGACCCTCCGACCGGAACTTTCATCCCTCGAAGATAACAATAAACAGTTCCCCTTTCCTTGGAAAAGAACCTGAAGCATTCTATAAAATCGCTCTCAACAACAACAGAAAGATATATATTAGCCATTCCCCTTATGTTTTGTTCACCCAGTGACCGTTGGGTTATTCTTAGGAGAAGAGGGGACCCCCACCTCTGGTTCCTTGGGTTGCCCTGGCTGAGGGATTTTCAATTTGGGATTACCGAAGGAGGGGACCCAATAATTAGGAGCCGAATGGTCCTTTGCTGGAAGATCTGGTGAGTGCATCGAAAAAGTAAGAGGCAACGGAGGTTATCTATTCGGTGGGTACGACTAAAGGAGAGGTCATTCAGCGGCAAGCAATCGGGGGGGCTCCTAAGAAAAGCCCCCGAAGAAGGGAAGAGAACATTCCCATTTTAGGCGCCCATTAGCACCTCTGTAAGGAAAAAGTTTCTCGAAAAGAAACAGCCTGGCTTCCTACTTAGGGGACGATCAGGAGAAAAAAGATGATCCTCCAGGGGTGAACAATCCCAAAAGGGAGGCCCCCGTCTAAAGGAAAGGTTACAGGGGGAAAGAGCGCCTTCCGAGAATGAAGCTACAGGCTGCCACGAGGCTTTATGAAATAGGGCGGGCAGGGGGAAGGGAACTTGCCCTGCCCTCAAAGGGGGCAGGGGCTCCTGCGCTTGAGGTAAAGACAAGGGGGACTTGGCGGGGTTCCGAAAAATATTCTGGATGCCCGGGAGGGGGTCCGATCGTCCTTTTTGGGGAACGTGGAGAAAGAAAGAGCTCCCAATAAAAAAAAAAAAGGTGTATCATTCCATCCCGAAAAGATGTCCGCATGGGAAAAGAAATAAACGGCCCTGCTATATCGAATAGTGGATTAACCAGCACGGGAGTAATAGAAGCCTCAAGAAAAAGCCGATAAAGAATTTTAGCTTGAAAGCGGGCAGTCACTTCCGGAAAAGACCTTAGGGGGGGAGGGGACCGTAAGAAGCTAAGAGATTGCTGCCTGACGTAAGAGGTCGTAGCCGGCATAAAAGGTTAGTAAGTAACACCGTTTAACGAATAAGTTGGACCGGGGAAAAAAGGGAATTGGGGGCGGGCCGGGGAGACGGTCACAGATCTCGCTGCAGGGAAAAGAAAAAACTTCAAAACGTAAAATGGAGGGAAAAAAACCAGCTCTGAGGGAAAAAAAAAAAGGACAGAGACGGCACGGGGGGTTTTGGGCATTCTCGGGTCCCAGATGGGAAAACGGCACCGAAGGCCAGAAGATCCCGGGTGGAATCGGAAGAACGAGAAACGGGTAGGGATTTGACCCAAACATGTAAGGACTACACAAAGGACCGAAGTCGTGGGGGGAAAAATGGTCACCCGGGGGGGAGGTCTCCTGTAAAGATCAAGTTAAAAAAAACGTTCTTAATTACAGCAAAAACTAAAGGGGGGAAGTGTCCCGAAGTCAAGTTACCCATTCTCCTTAAAAGGGCTGAAGGGAGAGGAGTGAGGGAGGGCCTTCACTCACAAACAAGAAAAAAAAGGGACGGTCAGCAAAAAAAAACTTTTCTACGGGGGGGTGGGCTCTATTGAAGAAAGGGCCTGGGTGGAACCAAGCTCAGCCTGACAAAAAAGGAAAAGAGGGGGAACGGGGGCCCGTCCCTTTTGCCGGGGGGGAAGGGGGGCCTCTACAGAAAGGGCTACACCAAGAAGCAGGGAAGGGCACGAAACTGACTTCCCCAAACGTACGAAAAAAAAAAGTTCTTGTTGGAAAAAAGAAAAGGAGGTTTAGTAAGCACCTCGGTCCAAAATCCAGAGGAGAGGAGACCCACTGGCAGCAAGAAGGGTGGAGAAGCGAAAAAAAACTTCTTTCGTGGCTGGGAAAAAAAAAGTTTTTGGGCAAAGTACATTTCTATCTGCAATCGGGAAGCAAGGCGGTTTCAGGATCTTTGACCGGTTAAAGGGTTGGGGCGGCCAGAAAAAGAAGAAAAAAAAGATGACCGCCGGACGGCGGCGATTCAGTTGTACAGGAAGGGACGCATGCGCTGGCGAGAAGTTTGCTTGGGGGGCGACGTCAATCTCTTACGCGGGGATGCTTGGCGCCTGGGGGACTTCAAAACTGCCAGGGGAGGGACTGTTTGTCGGTCCTTGAAAAAAAGTCCTTTTTCCCACCGCTTGAAAGAGTTTGGCCGCGTTTGAAAAAAAAAGAAGCACTTTTGCAAGGGGGGAAAAAGAGAAGAACTTTTCGCCCTCCAAGTCCCTGGTTTTGAAGAAAAAGAGGGTTCAGAAAAAAGCAGTTCACTCGCAGGGTTGGAGAAAAGTAGCGCAGGTGGGAAAAACAACAAAAAAAAGAAAGATGAAAAAGAGAGAATATCTTTCTCGAAAGGGAAAACTCCCCTAGGGAATACACTTTCGACAGAATTGCGGGGGGGTGTATGTTCGACCAAGAGAGAAAGCTGCGCCCGGGAAAAGCCAACGGGGGGCTCATTAAATAAACAGAAGGGGGCACTCCCACGAAAAAATAAACCCTGGTCCCAAAAGGGACCTCTGGTTCGTCAAAAAGGGACCCAGCCGTCCCAAAGGAGTAACACGAATAGAGAGGAACACCTGCCAACACCCGAAAGGAAAAGAGGAAGGAGGTAAAGCTGCCTCCAGAAAAAATTCCGAACCGCGGCAAGACGGAGGGGTACGTCTCTTTCCCGCAGAAAGCTCACTACGCCTCGTCCCGGACAAAGCACCAGAGATAGGAGCTATCTAAAACTCGGGTCATAATGACAAAAAGAAAACAAGCCAACTGTCATAAAAGGGCAGGATCAGTGCCTAGCAAGTGGTCTTTGACCCCGAAACGAAAAGTCCAGACCCCCCCGCCCCATAAAAGGGGGAAGGAAAAAGAAAGTTTACGTGACGGCACCTGTAAAGGGGGTAAGGGTGGAGGGTAGATTCCGAAACGTACTCGCAGAAAAAATGTTTAGAGCCCGGCCTCAAGCATACAAAGGGGGGAAGGTAAAGGTCCAACGACTCCACAAAAGAAAAAAAGACCGCATATAATTGTGTTCGGCAAGAGTTGTTACCCTGATCGGAGAAAAAAAAAGACCGAACAATATTAACCCTTGTCAAAAAACGGGGAGAGGGAAAGGGACCACCACGAATAAGGGGCCTTCTTTAAGAAAAGAAAGAAGCCGCTTGAAAACCCGGGTCCGAAGAACTGGTCAAACAACAGAATCCCAAGCTAAGACGGGGAAGGGAAAGGTTCTCAAGGGAAAATAATTAAACAGCATAACCGGACGGCCCCCAGGGGGTGTTGGAGTCCCAACGGGGGGACGGAGTAATGCAAAGGGGGGGGTTTCCAAGTGTGGGCAAAAAACCCGGGTCCAAGAGACCGGAGCCGGGAAAAGGGTTTGTAGCGAAAAAAACAAAGAAAGGAAAGGCTGGTGGGAAAAAAAAAGGGCCTCGGAAAGGGGTAAAAGGCAGTTCCTGCGGGCAAAGAACAAATCCCTCCTGGACCCTTGCCAAGAAAAAAAAAAGAAGAGGGAAGGGGTGGCGAAACAAAAACGTCGGGGGCAGGAAGCCGCGAGAAAGAGGGAAGAAGTCCAGGACAAAACTCCACCATTCAAAGGGGGGGGGAAAAGGTCCCCAAGGAAGGGTATTCGTCCAGAGGTGGTACTGAGCACCAAAGAAAAGAAAAGAGGCACAAGGGGGGATAATCAAACGCCTGGCGGCTAGGAAGGGCCGGCGGTTACGAGGGGGAATACTGGGAACCTTTCCAGGAAGGAATGGAAAAAGGGGAGATCTGGGAGAGAAGGGGGGGGGTTTAGCAAGCCTCGGGGACAGGTTGAAAAAAAAAATCTGAGGAGGGGTGACTTGCAGAAATCGGGGAGATCTATTAGAAACTGGAAAAAATAGCAGTGTCCTTCTTCCCAAAAAATGGCAGCACAAGGGAACGTTATTAATGAAAAAGCCCAATGCGCTACAGATCCCTGGGAATTCTGCCACTGAGAAAAGATTCTAGTCCCACAGGCCCTCCCTGCAAAAAAAAAACCGAAAAATGGGAAATCCTCCCTATAATCCTAAACTAAAATCTCTTCCAGGGAGAAGGGGAGGAGAGAAAATGGAGCTGAAGGCAGGGAGGCGGGAGATCAATTTGGGGGGAGAAGGGGGGAAGAAAATCGCGGAGGGAGCTTTGGTTGGGGAGGGGAAAAGGGGCAAAGATACGGCGAAAAAAGGGGAGGCTCAAACCGGGGGAAGAAGCTTTTGCCGACGTACTAAGGGCAAAAAGGGGGCCAGGGGGGTCTAGATGATCATAAAGGGGGATATGCAGAAGGATGGCCGATCATGGCAAAAGGAAAAAAAGGGCAAGGGAAGGGAGACGTTTTCCAGGGAATGGAGAAGGAAGGGCAAAAAAAAAAAACCGGCGGGGCACTTCCTTCCGAGAGGGGGGAAAAACCGGGAGGAAGTCATCTATTCCATAGGGGGCACGTTGCTGGTCGTATTGAAGGGCTTTCATAAGGAAAAAAAGGGGGATGGTATCGATGGGGCTTTTTCCGTAGGTTTCTGGGGACAAGATTGGTGGGCTACAAGACTCAGAGTCGGGAAAAAAAAGCCCTAGAATGAACTCGGGAAAAAAGAACGGGGAGAAATAAAAGTGAAGTCCCGTGGGGGTCCAACCAGAAAAGGAAAGATGACAGGTCTCTACTAAAGGTATGATGTAAACGAAAAAAAAAAAAAAAGAAGTAGATCATTCCATTCAAAAGGGGGGGGGGGGCTCCAGTAAAGGGAGAAAAATTAGTCTTGGGGGAAAGACGGCGTTGCAAGGGAAATTCGAGGAGGGGACGTGTCTTATTCAGGGGGATTACGGAGGCGTGCCCAGAGAAAAAAAAAAAAAGAAAAAAAAAGGCTGGGAAAGAAAAAATCGGGCTTACCGAGACTGGGGGGTAAGGGATCATCACCTATAAAAAAGAAACAATATTTAGTGGAGGGAGCGAACGGAGCGTTTACCTCTTCTTTCCATGAGACAAAGAGAGCTTAAAAAAGGTCCCACCCCTAAAGGGGCCCATCCAAAGGAAAACGTTTCCAAGAGGATTGTATTCTTCTCTGATCTACAATGGGATGGGAAGCTATCTTATCCGAGGAGAAGGAAGTGAACCAGAAGGGGCGGTCCCTTCGGGGGATTTAGGAAAGAAGCTTAGCACAAGAAGGCCAGGTCGTCCAGAGAAAAAAAAAAAGAGAAGCGCTTTTAAGGGAAAAAAACCTGCAAAAAAGGTTCTCCCGTTTGAGGGAGGAACAACAGGGGGAGGGGGAGCGTGCAAAGGGAGAGGGTGCCATATGAAAGGAAAACAGGATGAGGAAGGGGTTGGTGTCGATCGACGGGCCGGTAAGAAGGAAGACGAGAAGCCGCAGGGGAAGGAGCCCGTTTTGATTGAAAATCCGCTGGGGAAAGAAAACTCCTACCGGGGGAAAAAAGAAATCAAAGGATGGGAAGAAAAAAAAACATGGCCGGAACTACCAAGGAAAAACCCCTTAATGTGGAAAAGGGGACGATTAAAACCGGAAAAAAAATGAGAATGTAAGGGCCATACCGAAAAAAAAGTAAAGGAAAGAAAAAAGGATCTTCTAAAAAAGGTGTGGGCCTGGGGAAGAGTTAAGTCACCCAGGAAAAAGAAAGAAATACTTGCCTCCCAGGGGAAACCTTTGGGGTACCTCCCTACTTGGAGGAACGAAAGGGGAGAAACTTCCAGGGGAGGCCGTCTTATCGAGACTTGCCAGAAAAGGGGGCGGGATACTTCCACGGTGGGAAAAAAAGCAACGAAGAAAATGGGAGGACAGAGAAGAAAGGGGTGGTTATGAGCCGGAGAAAATCTTACTGCGAAGAAGTTCGAGTCAAAAAAAAAAAAAACCGAGGGGGGACGCCGGGGGTAACCGAATCCTTCTAATGAAGGGGGGCACTGGAAAGGATTTATCCTCTAAGGAAGGAAGGGCTGGAAGAAGGTTCAGGGTTCTTCCTGGAGAGAGGGGGAAAAGATTATCTCAATTTAAGGGGGGTGGCAAAAAAAGAGTCTTAATACATCCAGGAAGGAGTTGGGGATAGGAGGGGTGAAAGGAAAAAGGACCCCTTTCATGAAAAAAATCGCAAGAGTGCTTCACAGAAGAAAATCCAGGGGGAGGGGGGAAAGAAACATTCATTAATGGAGGAGGGGGATGGGGTTGTCTCTCTATTTGATTCCAAAAAAAAAAAAAAAAAGAAGCTCAAGGGGGGAAAAAGACTATTCTTTCCGGAGGGGAAAAACTTTTTTAGGGGTAAGTTGGAACTTCTTACAACAGAGAAGGGGGACGACATCCAAGACGCTAAAAGACTTGCCACGGAAGGCGTCGGGCACCGGAACCAAGGGAAAAAGGGTATGGCGTGGGAAGGTCGAGGACATAGAACGTGCACCACTTCTAGAAAAAAATGTAGAGAAGAGAAGCCACTTAATGGGATGGGTCAGAAAGGAAATCGCTAGATCGAGAAAAAATCGTGTGAAGGGAAGAATCTTCTTTAAGCAGGGGGAGGGGGGGTGGGGAGGCAAGGAATGGCAAGCCGGGAGAAGGCGGGGAGAGGAAGGGCCGTGGGAATGCGCTAGAGAAGGTGTGCGTGTGGGGGACGGAGGACCCAGACACTAGATGATTGGAGGGAAGGTAAACGACCAGGTCAGAGGGGGGAAAAAGGTCGAGTGGGGTGAGGGGGGAGTTCCACCCATACCATAAAAAGGGATGGAAAGAGGTGTAAAAAGAGGTAACTCTGAAGAAAAATTTCTAGAGGGGAAGCCAAGGCGCCTTTTTGCAGAAAAGGGGGGGTACGAGAGGGAAAGAAAGTCACGAGCGTTTTTTCCAGTAAGATCTCAATAAAGGAGATGAGGAGAAGACCTGCGCGACTTCCGGGAGGAAAAACCATAAGAATTTGGGGGAAAAAGACCGAAAAAAAAAAATGCTGCCCCATCGAAGGAAAAAAATCAAGAGAAAATTTCATGGAAAGAGGTCCCACCGGGGCCCACTCAGAGGGGAAAAAGACGGGGCACTTTGGGGGAAATCAAAGAAAAGAGAAAAAGGGGGGGGAAAGGCCTCGTCCAGAGAAAAAGGAGAAATTCGCAAAGAGAGTCATCTTCCTAAAGACCGAAGGACGAAAACGGCCCAAAGGACGTAAATCTCAGAGAAAGAAGGTTTTAAAAGAGAAGCCTTCTTCTCCTCTTGATGCGGACTAGACACTCCAATCGCCTTAGGGAAAGGAAACCTTAACAGAGAGACACATTCCCGCTAGGGTAATAAAGACAACGAGGTTAATACCAGGGGGAAATCTAACAGAAAAAGTCCATCTTTCGGGATTAGAACAGATGCTAGACCTCTCTGGGAAAAAGTCCTTCAAAAGAACTTTCTTAGACCCCTCAAAAGACCTGGGTGGAAAAAAGAGGGACGTTAAAGGAAGGAGCACGATTGTGGGCAGGAAGGGGATTTCGTTGGGGGGGAGCCCCGATCGACAGCGAACGGAAAAAATTACTACAAAAAAAAAGAAGGGAATCCAGTGAAAAAGAAAATTGTTGTTAGGGGAAGGGGTCCAACAGAAATAAATAGAGCTCGGGCCCGACCCGAAAGAGACCATTGCATTAAAAAGAGAGAGAACTTGTCAAACAGAAAAGAAGGATTCTTTAATTGAGAAGGGGAGGGGTAGCCATCCGTCTCAGTTTTTTTAAAAAAAGAACTTTGTCCAACGGACGAAATGGACCACCTTCCCGAAGGGGGGAGAAAAAAGGAGCTGGCCTGTTCAAAGGGCAAAGAGGGGGGCCCTTTACTTTAGGGGAAAAACGAAAAATCATACCTTCCCCAAAACAATAAAGGAATCCGTACTTGCGGCAGAGAGGAGGTAATTCATTTTTTCAAAAAAGGGCGCCATTCGGTTACCGTTGTTTAAAATCTCCTTCGAGAATTGTAACAGGGTCGGAAACCATTCTGAAAAAGGACTGTGGGGGGTCAGGGAATCTTTTTCCTGAAAAGAGAAAGAGTTCTTACAGAAACTTCCCAAAAAAAAAACAGGCCTCTGCTCGGAAAGAGCCTAAGGCCATTCTCTTGAGAGGGGGGGAATCTCCGGGGAGGAAATATCCACTCAGGACACGTCCAGGTGGGAAGGTCTCATTCAGAAGGGGATTCGCAGGGAAGGCAAAGGATGCAGGGGTAAGGAGCAACTCGGGAAAGCAGTCTTCTTCCGATGCTTAAGAGGAATCCGGTATGAAAAACAGGCCTTACGTTAATGTGGGGGGGGGCCAGCTCAAATGAAAGAAGGGTGAATTTGTCAAAAAAAAAGGGGACGGAAAGGTTAAGATGTTAAAAGGATGGTTCCTCCACGAGGGGGAAGGGGGGCCTGTAGGCCTTCTTCCCCGGAACGGGCAGTGAAGCCCAAAAGGGGGATGGAAACTGATAAAAAAGTATTCCGGCGCACAAGGCAACACCAGGGCCGCACCCACGTTCCGCTAGGAAGAACCCACCCTAATAATGGCCTATATTGCTCTGGAAGAGGACAAGCATCTCAATTCCGGAAATGATACGCAGGCTACACCGCGAATTCGGGAAATTAATTGGGAAAGGAAGTCAATCTCTATATATCGAAGGGGGGGGGGAGAGAGGACAAAACGAAAAAAGAGGGCCTCTTCAGCAAAAAAAAGGGGGACCATTATCCCGGGCACCTGGTCGGGGAATTGACCGGAGATCGAAAGGAAGGAAAAGCAAGTATAAAAAGGTGGGCCGATCATGAAGGAGAGTGAGGGGCCTCAGGGCGAATTTTTCCAGGCAGAAGGTCTGGAAAATCTTCTCCACCAGGGAAGTCACTACTCAGGAGCTCAGAAGAGAAATCAAATGGCAGATATTAAATCCGGGTTTTCATTGGTAGGGGGGAGTTACTAACTACCGTTGAAAGGGGCTCCACACACAGGTGAGCATCACCTTGTCAGCGCCACTGGGGGCCTTCATTTCGGGGGAGAGAGTTCCACAATAAGCAGCCCTCCCCATCGAATCCCCTGGAAAACCTCTTCCATCGGAAGAGTTTCACCGTAAAAAAAAAAAAAAGAAAGATTGCCCAACCCAAAAGGAGGGTCAGGTCTGAGTCTTCTCAAAACTGTATTATGGGAGATTCCAGGGGAAAGGGGAAAAAGGGGGGCCCTTCCCGGGACTTGGGAGGGGGGGAATGGCCTGTTGAAGGGCCCGGGGAAAGGCTTTCGGAGGAAGAGGCAATGTTTTTGTGACGTGAACAAGGGATCTACCGACCAGCATGGTTTCTGGACGATCTGGTATGGGAACTATCCATGGAAGGAAACATATTATCGGGGTAGCGTACACCGGGGGGGGCTTCAGCGTCACAGGGGGTGGCGCCGAGGAAAACCGAGCCACAGGCAAAGGGCAACGTTCGGGGGAAGCCTCTGGACTGGATGGAAAATCCGCCAGCCTGAAGGGACTTTGTGAGGGGAAAAAAAAAGAAGGAGCTTATCCCTAAAGAAAATGAGGAAAAACACCGGAGAGTTTCGGTATGGCACGGGGAAGAGCTGCAAGCGGCGTTGAAAAAAAAACCCCTCTTCCAAGGGAGAATAAAGATTTAGGGAACTTCCACGGAAAGGCTCGTGGGGAGGGGGGGCCTGGTCCGAAGAAATAGGGACGGCCTTTAATGGAAGGGGTGGGGCTCATTGGAATATTCCGGGGGCCAGAAAAGCTAGAAAAAAAAAGTGGTTGGGTAAAACGAGCCAGGTGTCGTGCCCGGTGAAGAGAGGACCGGGGCGAAAAGGAGACCTCAGGGGTCATTCAGAAGGAGTGACATCTTGCAAGAAAAAAGACGCCCTACGGCCGAGTCCCGATCTCCAAAGGGGGGAAAACGGGACCGATATGAGATCTGGCCGAAAAAAGAAGCAAACACACCCCCGGGAGTACTCGTCCCGCAAATGGACACTTCCCTTCAGGAAAAAACCCATTGTCGCCCAGGAACCTTAATACCGGAACTCCCCTCGCTTATCGTCGAAAGAAAAGGAAGGGACTTATCCGGAGAGAAGGGCCCAACCTTTTACTAATTTACGAAGAAAGCAAGACTGACTTAAAGAGCTTTGGATTGGGGGGGCGGCAGAGGGAACGTCGATAGCGCGGAAGAGTCCGACGGCACAGAAGACGACACACCATCAGACGCAATGGAACAGAGCAAGAGAAAGGGGGGGGGGGTTTATTTCCAAAAAAGAGCGAAACCTGCCCGCACGCTAGGCCCCTGCGCAGCGCTAAGGCCGCCGGAAAGGGCACCTGATACTTCTGGGGAGGGGGGTGGCATGGAAAACGGTGCATTTAGAAAAAGAAGCCTTCGTGGGCGGCAGATGGCCGGGGCCTTGGGGAAAATAAACGTTGTCATGGATAAAAGAAGGCCTCACTTTCTTTAAAAAAGAAGGGGGTTGGGTTTACGAATGTAGGTTTAAAAAGAAGAAAACCCGTTGCAGGGTCGGCAAAGGGAAAAAATCGAGGAGGAACGGCAACGAACTTCCCGATCTTGGGGAAAAGGGTCAGGAAACTGACTACGGGCAGGGAACTCTATGGAGTCACTCGAGGGGAAGACGCGCCATGCCGAAAAGGGGGGCCGCTTGGGACGCGGGGATGGCTGGGTTACTTCAACGAAGGGAAAATAGAGTACAGCAAAAAAAATCTGGTAGAGCCTGTCCGCGATGGGGGAAAAACCTCGGTAACGGAAAAAAGAGAACCACTGGGACTGGGGGGAACAAATTTCCTGTTCGGGATACCAAGAGGGCTCAAGAGAACTTCGACCCAAGGAGGGACCCGCTGGAGTATCAAGGCCACGCAAAAGGGGGCCGTTTTCTGTTGAAGGGGAAACACGGAAGGACAGGTCAGACATCGGGAAGAAAGGGTCCGGTCCAGGGGGATCTGGGGAACGGAAAGTCTTTTCGGAAAAAATTCAGGTGAGAGGAGGAAGGGAGTCCGTTTACACCGCGGCTGCAAGGAGCTGTGCGATAAAAGTGTTTCAGGGCAAACTCCTTCTCATCCTGAAAAAAAAGGAAGTGAGTGCCGGGTAGAGAGGAAAAGCCCCTGCCAGGTCGAAGGGGGGAAAGTGCCCACAAACAAGACCAGGCAAAGGGGTCCCGCTTGACGAGTTAAAAAGAAAAGGGGAAATAACGAGGAGGGTGCGCTGCAGGGGGGGGTCTCCCTGACAGGCCGCATGAAAGCAGGCCGCTTCTGGGGAAAGTCAACGAGAGGGTGTTGAAAAAGGGAGCGCAGTATATCTCGGGAAAATAGGGAGTGAGGGGAGAGATATCAAAAATCCGCCGGGCAAAAGCCTCGTTTTACACCTCACTTGGGAAGGGACAGAGCCGGCCCTGCTTCAAAGAAAGTCGAATGTTTCATGCGCAAGCAACCTTCTAGTTAACGAAAAGTCTTAAAGGGAACCGCCTGGTCCTGGACAACTAAAAAACGAAGGTTCAGGAAAGGAAAGAGGGGGACTGGGGGAACCAAAAAAATCGAAAAGGGTACTATATGCTCCGGAAACGCACTCCCAAAGGGACCGGTTATCGCAGCGATGCCGACAGCAGAGGTGTAAAAGGCCTCCGTAGGGAAGAGATACGGCATTAACCCAGCCTGGTAAATTTTTCCATCGAAAAAAAAAATCGGATCAAGGACTTGTCAAATAGGGAAGAATTTTCTGAAGAGCCCTCCAGAGAAAAAAAGCCTCCGAACAAAGAGAGAGAGTTCTTGACGGGCTATAAAAAAACATCTTTGCTATCCCCATTGGGGGGAGAGGAAACAGTCAGCCGCCTAACAAAGCCCCCCAGAGGGGGGTTGACACCATAACGTGGGAACAAACGCGTCCTTTACTCTCTGGGAGGGCGCAAGGTAAAGCGTCTTTTGGGGGGAAGGGGATTTTTAGAAGCCCGGCCGCCGGCCAACAGGACTTATCCAAAAAGCACACCCTGAGCACCCCAGCGGGGGGCCATAGAGGTTTTCTTCCTGAAGGGGGCGAGAGAAATCTCCACCACCCATACCGACCCGTGAGGACCAAAGTGGCTGACCAAGGGGGCAAAAACAAAGAATCTGGAAGTTCTAGAAAAAAAAAAAATCTATAAAAAGCTCTTTCCGACAAGGGGGTCTGGCCGCCTTGGAAAAAAACCGTCCCGAACCGGGGACTCTAGCGGGGGAGGGGGGGGCGGACCAGGGAGGACCGGTCCTGGAAACTGCGTTCCAGGCAGAAGGCACCCCCAGAACCGGGGGGGAAGAAGGCCTGCCCCCAAGGGGAAAATGAATCTGGAATGCCCATGGGGGGGGACATCAAGGGGGGAAACCAATTCTCCTGAAAGGTTTGTCCTCTCCAAACGCGGACGCCTGTCTGGAGAAGAATCGTGGGGCCAAACGACATTGGAGGGTGCGAGGAAAACTGGGGAAAAACAACCCAAAAAAAAGAAAAAGCTTCCTCTGTGTGATGGCACCGAAGCCTGGGATGGGGGACGAACTTGCCCTTCTCCAACGCGGGGGGAAGGAATCCGAAACTTTCCTCCAACACATCAATGTTAAGTAAAAGGTGGGAAGGGTGATTGTCTTCGTCTCAACGGAAGGAAGATGCCTGAAAACACAAAAAACCCAAAAAAACCCCACCCCCCCCCCCAAAAAAACCCCCCCAAAACCCCAAAAAACCACCCCCCCCCCCCCCCCAAAGTGGTGGGTTGTTTTTGTTTTGGGGGGGGGGGGGGGGGTTTGTGGGGTTTGGTGGTGTTTTGGGTTTGTGTGGTGTTGTTTTGGGGGTCCAGATCTCCGAAGGGGGAGAGAAGAGGTCGAAGAAAACTTCTTTACGGAAAAAAACAGATCCTTTTGGCCCGGAGGGGGGATTTGCTGAATCTTTCCAAAAGCCAAAGGAATGGTTGTATAGGAACTCTGTCCAGGTGGGGTACGAAAAGGGGGGAGGGGGGGGGGGGGGGACCTCACGAAAAAAGCTGGCTCGATCTTGGAATCGATTTCCGGGGGGAACTTTTCCACGGCCATGGGAAAAAAGGTATTAATGGGTAATACTGTATCCGTCGCCTCCGGCACACGGCGGCCCCCGAAAAAGCTCTCAAAAAAAAAGGTAAGAAACGGGACCCTGATTATTGCCTCGATGAAGCCAGAAAAAAAATGCGACAGAAAGCAAGCCCCTCATGAGGGGAGGGGGGGAGTAACGAAACAAAGCGAAGCCAGTTGCAGGTTCCTTGGAGATCTCGATATCGAGGGACTATGCCGGAGAAAAAGAATTGAAGGAAGGCTTTCAGCAATCCCTGAAGAGAAGAGTAAACTTTTCCAGCGACTTGGAGTGTGCCGTCATTTAAAAGTCTAAGAGGAGGAAGTCGTATATCTACAGAAAAGGACAATTGGGGAACTATCATTTCAAAAGAAAAAAGGCATTTTCAAAAAAAGTTGCCCATGGGAACTCGGTAAGGGGCTGGTCATCGGGTTCCGCTGGGAAGGCTAAAAGAGGGTCACAGGAGGCCAAGGCAGAAACCATCTGGGTCCGGGGGGGGGGGGGGATTCTTGATGGGAGAGGGAAAAGCTCTTGGTAAAAGAGAAAAAAAGCAAAGCTGGGCCAGGGGGTCCGCCCCATGGGCCGTGAGGAGAATTAGGGGAGGGGGGCATCGGAAGGTCCCCCAGGAGGTGCCAATCCCACTCCTTTCCAGAAATAAGAAAGAAAACCACCTTCCCTTTCCCCGTGGGAAAAACCCACCAATCCGAGAAGCATTCCTATCTCGGGAGAAGATTTATATGTAAAGAGAGAAAGAATGCTTCCCGGGTCTGCCAGGGGGACGGTTTATGCGGTGGGGGAAAAAAACACTGTTCCTCCTTGTTCAAGGGGACTGGGCAAGAATGGCGTCGGAAGAATGTTTATGACCGATGACGGCCCCAAGCCCCAGGGGGGGGGGGGAAAATGGCCGTTTCTTGGAAAAAAAGGAGGTCCGCAAAGCGCCATGCAAAAGAACAGAATTGAGACTTGGGAGGACTACCTTTTAACCTAGGGGGGGAAAAAAAAAAAAAGGGGACAGCGGGACGCCCGAGAGACGAGAACCAGGGAACACATTGTCCAAGGTCTCAAGGCGTTGTCCCCGGAGGGGGGAAACATCGTTCCATCCGGGGCTTGAGTCTCCGAGCGGGGTCTCGACAGTCCCCAAAAAAAAGGGCCCCTTGCAAAAAACCAGGCCACGGGAAGGCAAACTTCTGCCCAGAAGGAGGCTTCACGTGCTCCAAGGTTCCATAAAAAAAACAAGCGGGGCCTATTGACAAAGGGGAAAAAAAAGTTACACTGAAAACCCTCCAAGTGTGGCCGGGGGGGGGCGTCCCTCCAGGAGGGGATCGCATGAGAAAGGTGCTTTCCTCAGTTGAAAAAAAGATAGACGGCCAGTGAAAGAGAAAAAAGTTTTTGGTGAGAACAGTGTGAAACGCCTGGAAAAGGAGGTCCTCCTTATGAGGGGGTGTGGATCATTCCAGAGGACATCCTGGCCGCAAACGCACTACGCCTAACGTCTGATCAAGAAGCAGAAAAAAAGTGATCACCATCGGGGGGGAAAGAAATGACGCGCTGAAAAAAAAATTAGGTGAGGAAAGAAACGCTTTCCGAAAAAGTTCCCAAAAGAAGGCAACCTGCAAGAAAAAAAAAAAACGGAGAAAAGGACGCCCGGAAAGCCCGCGATGTTTTGGGGGGCTGATCAGGGGGTATTCCAGGCAGAAGGGCCTCAAACAAAACTGGGACTTCCCCAGGGGAATGGCCAGGAAAATTGGAAAAGTGTCCCTAAAAAGGGCAGGACCTGGGAAGGCACTTCGAAAAAAGAGCGATTGGAGAGAGCAGCGCAGGGGGGGGGGTTTATGGGCAATTCAAGGAAAAAAACCCCGCTACCTTACCGAAAAAAAAATTACACAGCAGCGCATGGTTGCGCGTGAAGATAGAAAAAACGGCCGAGGGGCCCCTGTAATTTGGACAAAAAATACAGAAAGCTTCGAAGGAAGGAGAAGCTGCCGGGGCCCCAAAGGTGGGTGACGGTCGAAAAGATTTATCTCAAGGAAAAAGGGGGAGAGGACGGGTCCATGACAGCCAGGGTGGGGGGGGCCCTAAGGGAGGGTGGTGACCAGGGGACCCGGCATTTTCGGAAAGATGGTCCTGTAAAAAGGAAAAGGGGGTACCCGATCTGGTGGGCCTGAAAAAGAAAAAAAAAAAGGCCAGGCATGAAAAACGGTAACTGGAAAGGGGGGGAGTCCTCGCCGGGTAAGCGCAGCCGACCCAACAGGGGGGCGCGGTGGACTGGGAGGGACAGTACGGCCTTTTTCCGGGGGAAAGCGTCGGGGAAAAAGTAAACCGAAAAAAAAAGACCTTACTGCCCAACCTCGGGAAAACGTGACACCCGGAACCAAGGATCACCAAGGTAGGGGGGGGGGGGGAGGGGGAAGTATCCCTCCTCAGTATGCAGAGAAAAAGGGGGTGGGGGGGGGGGGGGGGGTTTGTGTGTGGTCTACCCAGGAGGATATCAATCGCAAGGGTAGGGACTTTCCTGGGGTTTCTCGGTTGGGGGGAAGGAAAGGACCTTGGGGAAGAGGCTAGTGCATCTTTTTGAAGGGGGGTTATTCATGGAACGGGTCAAGGCTGGCGGATTCCAGATGAAAGGGCGGCGGACTTCTTCTATTAAGGAGATTCAAACCTCAGAAAGGAGAGCTTACTATACTTGAAGGGGTTCTTGTGAGCTAATCTAGGGAAAGGGCTTTTCTCCTGGGGGGGAAAATCCCATAGGGACTGGCCAGGAGGGAATTCCCACCCAGAAGAAAAGAGGTCGCTTTGGAGATTTTTCCTGGAGGCCCGGGGCCGCACTTGCCGATGAAAAAGTGCCACACGGGCGCTGTGCAGAAGGAAAAAAAAAAATGGGGTCAGGAGGGAAAGTCAACGAAGCGGGGGGGAGGGCTCTCCTGATATCAGAGATAAAAAAACACACTTATTATTAGGGGAAAAAAGCAAGATCCAAAAGTTTCAAACCCGATCAGGGGGGGGCCCTACTGTCGACCAGATCTGCAAGGAAAAGAAAGAGAAAAAGAAAAAAATAGACAGGAGGGATACCAGAATGTTCAATAACCCCACGGAGGGGAAGGTCCAACATCCGGAAAAAAATGTTCCTGGTGTGGGAAAAGCCCCACCCGGGAAAAACCGGGAGCCGCCTTACCCCGGGGGGGAGGACAGGTACCACAGATCATCTGCACGTACCTTCATGCTGCAGAAAGAACCCGGGCCCACATGTAAGTAGGCAGTCTCCATCTCCGACAAGGGAGACAAGGAGAGAATCGGGCATTCGGGGGCCCCTCCAAGGTGAAGAAATCACTAACGCAAAGGAAAGGACGAATGCACCAAAAAAGGGGATACCTTGGTCAAAGGGAAAAAAACCGAGCATCCAAAAGGGAAAAAAGCCCCTTTAGAATCGCCCGCTTGAATTGGTGGAGAAAAGTACTCTGGAACCGGGAAACTATGACTGCAGGTGAAAAAACAGGCCCCATACCTTGGGGGGGGAAAAAGAAAACGGGGGGGGGGAAAAGGGAAGCTTACCCGAGGGGAAAAAAGTTCAGGTCAAAAAAAAAACGTCTTGTGTCTGCTCAAAAAGAAGAAAAATTGGTTATAGCCCTTCCCGAAAGGACTTACCCCTAAAATCCAGAAAAAGCTCCCCGCAGACATAGATGGGGGGGGGTCGTCCTGCTCGTGGGAAAAAGAGGACTCCATAGAATCAGAAAAAGACAAACCGAAACCAGTGAAGGGAGGGGACCGGTCCGGCCCACCGAGGGAAGTTCGCGAAAAAGGGGGGAAAGGGGAAGCCCTCGAGAACAGGAAAAGTTTTCCCTAACGGGAGGATCAACCGTGGTACGAAGACCGGCCCCGAAAAGGGTGAGAACTAAAAAAAGAAAGGAGGGGACCACTGTAACTTGGCCTTGAAGCAGGGTACTTGTATAAGGAGGATAAGGTCCAAGGAACCTTCACCCACGGCCAACAGGCCAGTTAAGGGGGGGCAACGGGCAGGAGACACTGGTAATTCCATGGGGGGTCCCAGACCGGTGAAGGTCCTTCAGGGGGGGGAAGGGTATTTTCCGCCTCACATTGAAGAAAATTCTTGGTTCGGGGGGGGAGTGCCTTTTTCCCTCAAGGGGGGGGAAACGGCACTATACTTGAAAAACCAACCTGCCGCGGGCTTCCCCGGGGGCCTCGGGGAAAAATAATGGGTTGCTAAACAAATAAGAAACCTCCCATGGCCTCGATGATCCTACAAGTCAGTCAAGCCGGGGGGAAGAAGGAAGTTCAGGTGGTGAAGGGAGCAAGTGGGGAAACGGGAGGGATGAGGCATAAGAACATCTACTGAGGAAGAGGAGTGCCCTGAACTTATCTGGTTAAGAACGACAATCCCTTTCCCGGGGCTACTGGCCCATGCCCAAGGGAATTGCGGGAAGGACAGACTAAAAAGGATCTTGTTCGGCAAAGAAATGGGTTAATCAAGGTCCTCTTGGTCTTTCCGAATCGGGAAGCGACCAGGCCTGTAGGGAAAATTCTTCAACAGAGACACCCGGGGGCCAGGAACTTCTGAAAGGGGGAGGCAACGTCCGTCCTCCCGGCGAAGAAAAGACAAGAGACCCACCAAGAAAAAACCTCATCCTTTTATGAGGCAAAAGCCACAAAGGTCGTACTCAAAGAAAAAAGACGCCCAAGGCTATTTTTTTTCGGGAAAACACACCCAGAGCTTCGGCATGGGGAAATTGTAAAATCGCTCATATAGCTTGGTTTGGGGGAAGAGCGGGACGAAAAAAATCTAAGGCAAAAAAAAAGAGACTTGCATTGAGCCGAGACGGGGTTCCAGGGGACTGGTCGAGAGGAAGAGATTTTACGTAGGCCGCCATGAGGGGAAAGGAGAATTTTCATCGTAAATTTGGAGCCTCATGGGGGGTTTCCCTTTGCAATGGGCCAAATAGGTAGGGACATAGGCGAACGTCATGTGACGGAGGGGGAAAAAATAATCAGGGAGTCGCTCAACGGGGGGTCGATCCATCTGGGGAGGGGACAGGGTTGGAAGAACTACCAGAGGGATTTCCTGGTCAGAAAAAAAAAAAAAAAAAAAAAAAAAAAAAAAAAATGAAGAAAAATTGCCGGGGGGGAAGAAATCAACATTGAAAAAAGACCCAAGCGCCAGCAAAAGCCCCGCCCGGACGCGGCCAGCCGAAAGGAAGGAAAAACAGTCCCCGTGCCTGGGAAAACAAGAAAATCATTCTAGATCTAGGAAGGAAACAAAACAAAAAGGATTATAGAAGATGAACAAGGAAAAGGTCCCTGGTTTAAACAATGGGGGTTGGAGGACCTGGAGGGAACTTTCCTCTTCTGAGGCAGGCGGTTGAGGGGGCTTCGGCTGAAGGAAAGTTTATTAACCTCAATTAAAAAGGGAGGAATGTGAACGAATGTGACAAATGTCTTACCTAGATTGGTAGGAAGCGAACCACCATTCCCAGAAAAGGCCCAATCCAATATTGATGGTGGGAGGAAAACTCCTTGGAAAAATGTCCCAGCGTAAAGAAGGTGGCGAAGAAACCGATCAACCGGAAGAGAGAGGGGCAACTTTAGACTTCCAAGGAAAGGACTGTATGCCAGGGAGACGGGGCCCAAAATTGCTTGGACGACGGGGAGTATCCTTCGAAACCAACGAACACACTTCGTACGAAAAGGTTCTGTATGCACGGGCGGAAAGGGAAACATGCACGCGAAACAACGCCCGCCTCAGAAAAAAAGAATATATCGCGAAGGGAAAGTGAAACAACGGCCTCAAGGAAGAGCCTTGGCGTCTCCCTGCGGAAGAGAATGAACACGCAGGGAAGATGGCCATGGAATAGGCGGGCAAGGTTTTCTGTTGGGGGGGGAAAAGGCGAAAAGGGCCGCCCGGAAAAAAGACGCACGGCGTTGATCATAAGGATGAAATCCTTGGACAGAGGAAAAAACTACCGGCCGGAGGAAAATCAAAGAGGGAAAGAAATCGTGAGGAAAAAGGAAAAAGGGAAGCAGGGGGAGATCACCAAAGGAGGGGAGAACTGGAACGAGAATTAAAGGGAAAAGGGAGTCATACCTGGAAAAGCCGAAAAACCGTATCTTCTACCAAAGGGGGATTGCTGATCAGTCCGAGAGGAGCCGGCATCCGGTTGACTACTGAAAAGTGAAAGAATACCTCCCAGAAAAAACAGTCAAAAAGTCTTGAATTGTGGAAGGTTTCCTGCCGGTTCTGAGAAGCGGCCCTGAAAAGGGAGACGGCAAAAAAAAGGTTTGAAAAAACAAGAGGAAGGCCGAAGCAGCTGCCGGGTGGTGGAAGGGCAGTCATCGACCGAAACGGCACCAGGGAGGGGGGGACACATCAGCGAGCGACGGGAAAAGGAGTCAAGGGGGGGACCCGGGATGGCACTAAAATGGCAGTAAATCCAGAAGTACAGTGGTCGGTCCATACGGGGGGACGTGGTGGTACGGTAGGTTAGAAAAAGGACCGGGGGGAAGGGGAGGCTTGCCTGGTAAGGAACATTAGAGTGAACGGGCCGGTTGGGGAAAAAAAAAGGGGGGAAAGGGAACCCTTTCATGGAAAAATATGATGGTCACGCATAGAGGGGGAAAGTGGGGCCGCTTACCCGGTCCAAGAAAAAAAAAAGAAGGAACTTGGTCAAGGTTTCTCAGAGATGGGGAGGGGAAGACGGTTACCCTCTCCAGTGACGAAAAGGGGGCAAGCTGGGGGTGCCTGGATTTCAAAAGACTGTTTGCCGTAGGCCAAAAAAAAAACTGAGACAAGAGACGATCGGGGGAACGCTGGAAAGGAAAAAAAGCCCACCAACGGGGGGGAACGAAAACTTTTCTTGTGGGGAAGGGGCTTGGGAGTAAGCAGTCAGAGTAGGGCTTCGACAAAAAAGGATAATCGAAACTCTGGGACAACAAGTCACTGCCGGGGAAGGGGGTTTTGTTCATGAGGAAAGAAAAATTAGATAAGTACGGTGTCCAGGGGCAAAGAACTTCGTGGAAGAAAAAGGCAAGGGGCCGGGACAGAAAAAAAATTGCCAGGGAAAGGGAGGCGATGACCTCGGCTACCATGCGGGAGAAGGCCAAGGTGGGGGGAAGCGCACATCGAGGGGAAAGGGAAACTTTGCCGCCGGGTTAGAAAAAAGAGGAAGCGGCAGGGGGAGTTTCGGGCGGGGGGGAAAGGAGAACAGGCCCGTTTCCTGCGGGGGTTCACGAAGTGTGGGAGGAGGAACCATTTCGAGCCTGGCGCCCCTAAAGGGGTGGGGCAGACAGGAAGTTAGGTCGAAATGGGAAACGAGAGGGGGCCCTGCTG
>Ga0179593_1586409_pt1 | contig 20426 bp, 18 predicted proteins | sample CZODoug2_1_08_16_FD_185931 | JGI IMG/M metagenome (GOLD analysis project Ga0179593, IMG submission 185931) | Vadose zone soil fungal communities from Angelo Coast Range Reserve, California, USA - CZODoug2_1_08_16fungal (PacBio error correction) | ecosystem: Environmental > Terrestrial > Soil >...
GGCCTTAAAGGGATAAGAGGTTGCTACCAACTGTGGGGAAAAGTTACAAGTTGAGGCGAACGGAGCGCAGGAAAATAATCGGCGTTCAGATCTTTGGCCAGTGAGGGGAGAAAAGAGGCTGCGTCCACCGAGGGGGGGTACTTGATGGATCGAACCACAAAACAAAAAGGAGAGGGGGAAGAGAAGAATTCAAACCTGGTTTACTAAGAGGATTCGCGCAGAGGGCCATAGTCTGGGAAAGAAAAGAAAGAAGGGTCGGCCCGAGACCTACCGTCCCTTACCCAACGGAGGGGGCCACAAGAAAGAAGGCAAGCGCCCATGGGTCGAAGCGGGGACCTGTTGGCTGCAGAGATACGCCTGGACGCTCGCCAAAGGCGGATCGAAGGGAAGGCTGGAGGTTCCAGATCCCGAAAACCCCAATAAAGTGGGGCTACAAGAAAAGAAGCAAAGGAAAAGAAACAAGGGCAACGGCCGCCTGAACTCCTCGAGCTTGTACCAAGGGGGAGTAAGAAGAACGCACTTGGGAGGGGGACCCGCGAAGACCGGCTCAGAGAAAAAACCTGAAAAACACAGCGAGTACAAAGGAACGAATTCTCAAAGGAGGAAATGATGAGCCGGGGGCGCGGAGAAAAGACCACGCCTAGGCCTGGAAATGAAGGAAAAAGAAAAAAAAGAGAGCGCCATCTGACTGGACGGGAGAAGTGGTCGCGGCAAGGAAGGAAAAGGGCTCCGCCATAAAGAAAAGAAGCCACGTATGAGGACGCCAATCCTGATGGGCACTCCTTAGGCTTACGCGAAAGGAGTATCCCCCTAAAAAAAATTCAGCGAAGAATTGTCACTTTCGTGTTAAAAAGAATTGCTAGCTTTTAAGCAGAATAACGGCGGAAAGAAAAGGAGGGGGAAGGGAAATCAGACAGGGGAACCGCAACTCGCGGATGTCCGGTGGACTAGAGACGGCGCCGGAGAAAAGAAGAGCCATGAGTTTGCCGACCAGAACAAACGACTCTCTCTTGACCTTAGGCCGCTCTCTACCGATAGTATAGAAAAGCGGCCGAGAATTAGAGGGGAAGAGATCGGCCGGGAGCCTACTGCCGCCGGATAAGCTGACCGGGCGCTCAGACGCGGAAACGTCCAAACCGCCGAAAGTAACAGACATATTGTGGAACATCTACAAGGAATGCCCTTCTTCTAGCAAGATGTACTAAACGGAGGGAGGCGTCCGGGGAAATGGGTGAGGAGCATTGTTGGAAATGAATTTGTCATACGGAAGCCCCCATCAAACAAGACTTCAGGAACCCGGTAGGCAGGAAAGGAGGAGGTTTACTACCCTTCTAACATCTAATACCGAGAAGGGGGTGGCAAAAGCTCACGTGCAGGGGAGGAGAAAAGGAAAAGCGCTTCCTTGAGAACTAGAAGTAGAAAACTCTGCTACAACAAAGAGGAAAATTCGAACCGCCAGGAGGGAACCGCCAATTCATCGTACTGAGAGTTCTCCTTCAGTGAAAAGAGGGAGGAGTTCGGTTTAGCATCTTGCGGGTGGGGGGGGGGGGGGGGGGCCTTCCGCAGAGTACTATCGAAATACTTCCCCTTGGGTAATGTCAATAGGAGGAAAAAGAGGGGCAGAACCACCCTCGGGGTCTTACCGCGCTGCTAGGCGCTTTCAAGATAAAGTACTTAAGGGTTTTCCTATTAAAACTTAGGGGGGGGGCCTGGACACAAACGGAAAAGGAAAAGGGCGCGTGGGGAAATCGACTAATCCTTCGGAGCAACAGCAAAAAGGAACGTACCAAAAATCTACGTCAATAAAGCTCTCTGTAGGCTATTCCGACGATCAACCAGCTTGGTCCTTCATCTGAACGACCACCAGAGGAAGAGCGAGATCAAAGGGAGGGGAGAGATCACCATGTCCTTCCAAGAAACATGGAGGTCCGTAAAACTAGGAACTAGAAGAAACTGTGCCGGCCTGCAGAAGGGAGGGGACGACTTCCGCGATTTGATACAAAGACGTTCGCTTATGGGGAGGTGAACAAGGACTTGGATGGAAGGGAAAAAGGGAACCGGCCGACGGCGACTCGCTCAGGAAGGAGAAAAAGTCAAGCGAAGAGGAAAAGGGCGGGGCACCGGGGAAAGGTGCAAAAACTCCTCTTCGAGAACAAAGATTCTCCGCGTAACCCCATCAGCAGCAGCGGGGAAAGGTAGACGCATCGATCATGCATCCGAATACTAGTTTACTAGCAGAGGAAGTCCGGGCGATCACCCATAGAAGAGGAAGAGGAGGCGGGAACCGCTCAGATGCTCCGACCCTATATTGAGGACTAACGATAAAGAGGAAGGGAGTCGATGGACGTACTAGGGCGGCGCTAGCACGGGGAACGAGACGTCGAGGGAGAAGGCTCGCAGGTCATAGAAGGACGGAGGAACTCGCCCTGGCCACCTCTAGCCTAACTCTCAAGAGTATTAGAAACGCGAAAGAAAAAACGCCTATTCTTTCTAAAGGCTACCTTAAAAGAGCAAGAGACCCTAAAAAGAGGGATCGGGCTCATCAGGACCGAGGGAAAAAACCGTGTCACCAGGGGGGGGGGGTCCCTCTCAACTCGTTGGCTTTTCGGAACGCGAGAGAGGGAACTAAGAGAATCAGAGGGGAGAGAGACGTGGCGTCGGTCAAGTGGAAGGATTTTCCGCCAGAGTGTAAAAAAAAAAAAAAAGGAAAACACCGCTGCGTAAGGGCCCGGACATCTAAAAAAATCCGGGAAGGAGAGCGCAGGAGATCTTCTCAAAAAAACAACCTAGGAAAGATCTAATTCTTATGATGCGAAGAAAAACGCAGAAGGAGAGGGGTCGTGGGTATCTCCCGCGACCGCGGTGCCACAGGAGTGGGCTTAGAAATCCTTGACACGTTTGAAAAAAAGAAAAACTAAGCTTTCTGGGAATTACCTTCATTAAACTAGATCGTCCCGCGATGAGAGAAGCTGGGAAAAAAAGGAAGAAGGAGAAACGGTTCCTCGAAGGGGGAGAAAGATAGAGCTGCTAGGCGGCTCGTCACGTGTAAAGCGCCCAGTCGAGAAAAAAATGACTTCTTGTCTTAGTGCCTAATACTCAATTCGTGGAGGAGTAACGGGGGTGAGAAGGGGTGAAGAAAGAAGATAGTTCCTCTGACAATAGGATCCTGTCTCCGAAAGCTGAGTTGTACATCCCGTTCGCCGAAGCGAGGACTAGTTAGCTCACCGAACTAAAGGATCTATCGATCGCACTATCGGGGCGGGAGAATGGAGCGGAAGAAGGCAAGTTCTCGGGGATCTCTGGACTAATGGAATAGTAACCAGCAGATGTCTTTTGGATGAAATGCATAGGAGAATCGAACGGGCCAGAGGAAAGGCGAGGTTTCACTACGAGGCGATAGAGAGTGACTAGGTCTACTACGAGTTTGGACCCAGGGCGCCGTCCGACAGCGTCCGCGTCGTGCGGAGCGCCTGCCTTAGTAATGGGAAGGGGGAGGCTAAAAAATACAATCGGTTGACTGCGGAAGAGGGACAGGTTGCCATGAAAGTAAGGGGGACCTCTCCATAATCTCATGTTTTGGGGAAATGAAATAGAGAGGGGTAACAAAGCGGATCGGAGGGTTTCTCTACCACTCTGGTATTCAGAAACCGAGGTAATGTAGGTTGTCAGGTTTCCTATTCATCATAACGATGGAGAAGAGCTGTCGGGGTTTGACTTGGGAATGAAGGACCACGAGTGATGGTATAGGAGTTAGCGGCCGAAGTGAAAGCCGAGGAAACGGAGAGTGGTCCGTGGGAAGTCTCCTTGCGTGGAGTCCGTCAAGGCCGAGTAAAGAGGGGACTAGCCGGGGTGCCGTAGCCCGGGTGGGTAGGCCAGGCGGCCTGAAGAGAGGGGGACGGCCTATAAAAAGGGGAAAGAGTCTTCTAGGCCCAGGAGGCCAGCCAGATTCAGAGCGGGCCAGGTAGTGAGAAGGAAGGGAAGCGCGATTCGATTCTAAGGGGTCCGATTATATCTTCTAGAGAGTTCAGGACCATCCAATCCACCTCCAGGAACAGGAATGTAAGAGAAAAGGAGGACGTGCAAGCCCTTTTAATTCATAGAGGGAGGAGGGGCGAGGGGAAGATGTGGGTTGTCAAAGGGTTCGACGTTCGGAGAGGTGAGAAATAGATCTGGACGACCGTTGTTCTCTGGCGAAGGAACTCAAGAAGAGAGAGGGGGCGGGTTGCACCGGCGAGATAAGGGAGAGAGGGATGGCGATCTGGGCCGTACCTCGAAAGAGTTCGCGAAAGGACAGGGGGGAGAAAGATACGAGGGAGGGGGAGTTGCGTCGATTCTGTCTGCCATCAGAAGACCCGAAAGAAAGGCTTCGAGGGAAACACGGAAGACATCATCACTCGACCGCCTCCTCCGGGAGTACATAGGGGGAGAGTCCAGAGGGAAGGGGGATGCTTACCCTGAACTGCTCCAGGTGAAAGAACGTTGGAAGAAAGACAGAGAGTCCAAAATCGAAGCCCTTCCTAGGGCGTAGTAAGAGGCCGGCCGTATTAAACGCAGAATCGAGGCCAGGGGCGTCGAGGACCAGGTCTGTAAGAGCAGGAAAAGGAAGAGAGAGGTGCGGTCGCCCGGCGTTTTTCTGTGTCTGCAACAGAAACGCAGCCTGACGTCAGAAAGGAGAAGCCGAGACCACGCATTAGGAGGAGTGGGGATGCGCGCGATGCCAGTTAGTTCGTGACCAGGTCTCGCCTGCTCTTAACCCTCTCTCTTGCAAAGGGGAGGGGAAGACAGGAAAGAAGAAGGGGATTCTGATAGGGGGGTGACGGTCTTCATCAGGAGGTCGTCGGGAGAAGAGATTACGAATTTCGCAATAGGCATGTATTGAGGGGCTCCTGAGGGCGTTCAAGCAGAAGAGGAGAGAAAAGGGGAGACCGCGGATTGTCTGCTAGAGGTCCCATCCGAAGGGGAAGGCGTGTGGTCATGGAGAACGACCAGCAGGTAACCGAAGGAAAGACTGAGAATGGTCAGGGGGCGGGACCCTGAATTCATTTTCTTCAAAAGGTCGGGGTGATGTGGAGCTATTCGACGGGGCACACCAAAAGAAGGGTTTCCGGGGCCTTTTGAAAAGGGGTACAATCGGCGCGCGGGCGTTAAAACGAGCAGTCTCCTGTCTTCGTCGATCTCCTTGTAGCACAAGTGGAGTGGGAAAGGGTTCAGGGGATCTGGAAACGGAGAAAAAGCCCTCATTTCCACTGTTCGGACCTTACAAACAGGGAGCGGAGCCGAAAGGGGAACGCTGAGGGAAAATCATTATAGCTGAACGATGATGTGCCAAAAGGTTGATTTGACGACGGAACGGCTCGCCGACCCGAAGAGTGAAGGGAACAGAGAGGTTCTCTTCTCAATCGTCTTCTTCAACAGGGATGTCGGGGGGTCGAGGGAGCGACTCAAAAACAAAAGGGGGGAGAGGAGGAAACGAGATCCCCTACAGTCAGGTGGACAGACGATGTTCGAGAAAGGGGGGCGAAACACGAGAAAAACCGCGGGAAAGGTCGGCTCGACGTTATAAATCAGCGGACGTAACTGACCACCACTTCTCTGCATCACTTCAGCTCCCTGAAGGACGGGGGGGGGAGAAAAAGCGGGTGAAGTTCTCCGACTCCTGTTTACTGAATAGCCCCAGTGGAAGTCGAAATTAGGAGTTGAAAGAGGAAAAAGATAACCTCCAAGACAATGGGGGGCTACGATATCCTAAAGACAGGCGCAACATGAGAAAAGGCACCACTGAAAGAAGAGAGAGTTTACCACTTTCTCCACTTATACCCGAAACTTAGGGCTGGTAACGCGGAGATTGGGATCGAAGACAAATGAGGGACCCTCAACCGAGTTGTAAAGGGTTAAAGCAGTTGGGGATCTTATGTAAGTCCTCTGTAGTCGGAGAGGGCGCCGGAATCAAACACTCAAAAGCGCTAACTTAGGATCCAGTATCTAGCGCCAGCTACGTCAGAAAAAAGAGAGAAAGCGGAGAACGTTCACCGCCTGGAGCTAGAACAGTCACGTATTATCGGGAACATGATCAGCAGCGCGGAGAACGAAGACCGGAAGATTCAGCGAAAAGGCCACCCCATCCGACTGAATTTCCTTGAGTATTAGCCCTCAAATGAAACGCGAGGAGGGCCGCAGAATAGGAGGAGAAAAGTTGGCAGGAAAGATACATTCCATCTCTCAAAATCCCAAATATTTATTGGAAGGGGAAGGACGGGACGCCACGGTCGGATCGGGCATGCTTTCGGGGATTGACCACAAGAGAAGAGAGTATCTGTGTCTACGGGGGGGAAGTCTCCTTCTCTACGCGGAGAAAAACTCGGCAGAGAGGAAAGCGTGAGAGTAAAAGGAAGGTCGAAGGCACGAATCCTTCCCTCCTTATATTAAACTTTCCTGCGCTCCTGCTTGAAGTCTTAACAGCCGATCAGTTCAGAAGTACGAGAATCATAAAGGTCGCGAAATAAAGGTTACTAAAAAAGTATATATCTAGGGATCTTTATTCGTTGAATCAGCTCGCATGAAAGAAGGGTGAGGGAAAAGGGGGGAAACTCAGCCTCCCCAGAAGCCCTCCAATTACACCCGTAGGCAGAGAAATGAGGACAGAATACGACCATAGCCAGCGACAGGAGGGGGGGAGGGGACGACTCTAAGTTTTTCTCGAAAGAAGGCTCAAGAGGGCTCAGGAGGAAGAATACCACAAAGAGCAAGGAAGAGAGCGTAGAACAGCCTAATCTTGCTACAACCACAGACGCACTTCGCCTAGCAAAAGCCGAGGGACAGGGAAGGGGCCCCTCTTCTGACGCAGAGGAACCGCGAAAAAGAAGTCGACGTTCCTGGAGGTAGGAGAGGGAGAAAGAGGAACTACGAAGGAGATCTTCCCCTTGCGAACGAGGCCCTCTGTACCACTAAAAAGCCGATAGAGAGGCAGAGAGGAGAGAGCGGCCGAGAAAGTAAGGAAAAGAAGGGAGGGAAGTCAAGAAAAATCGGTTTAAATCTGTACTACCCTAAGTAGAACCGGCGGCGTGGAGACCTCGAGAGTGAGGATCCTTACTCCCCTCAGAACTTACAACCTCAGAAAAGACTTGATAGAGTATGAAAATTAATCAACGAATTTCAATCGCCAAGGAAAGAAAAGAGATGGCACCCTTCTCAACTATTTCTTCAGCTCATACACGGCCAACATGACTCAAAAATGACCAGGAGACCAAAAGAAAATAAAGCAGGGTCTAAAAAAGGAACTGAGGGAGTACGAACTTCCGCGATTTCATGGTAAGCAAAAAAGGGAGCAAAAGGTCTGGGGCTGTTAACCGCTGCTTCAGTTCACGCTGAGCAGGCGAAGAGGTGAGAGCCCGACAAGTCGGAATATTAATTCATGGAAATAAGGAACGAGGAGAGGCTCTCTTGAACTGTCGCTTAACGAAGCGTCGGTCACACGCGGATAGAGAAAAAAGCGTAAAAGTCCTTCCGCAAAGTCTCTCTTCTGAGGAGATGAGAAAAAGGAATGGGCACAGGATCTACTAGGTTGACTATCCATTAGGCACCCAGGATACCATAGAATTCCGCTGCTCGTCCCCGATAAGGAGAAGAAAAAAAATAAAAATTGTACCTCTGACGGGAAAGCGCCCGGGCGTGGTAGGATGCTGCAACTAGTATAGAGCGGAACCCTTAGAAGGGGCATATAATTCCTCTCCTTCACTGTCATCGAGGCCGATCTTAAATATGAAACTGAAAGAACAAACACCGGAGACTAACTCACTCGCACAGAATTCTCCTCTATCAGGACAGCAGTAATGTGGCTTTTCAGACGCAAGCTCCTTAAAGAGAAAGAATTCTAAAGAGTCCTGCCTCCGTATATTACCATTCGAGACAACCGCGCGTATAGTGGGAGGGGAAAAAAACTTGGGGGGAAACTTTTCTCCCTGGGTCAGAGCTTCTTTTCCGGGACAGTGTCCGGATGGATAGCCCAAGACGAAAGCGGAGGAAACAGACCCGGGGCTCAGAAAAGGACAAAAGCAAAAAAAGCAAAAGAGATATATAATCTCCTTCACAACATGAGAAAAAGAGAGAGTAGATAGGAGAAAGAAAAAAAAGAAAGAGGGGGAGAAGGGGTACTGTCCTCCCACCTTTATCCAAAAATCTGGACCCCGGCGTGGGATATCCATCCTGACCGTGACCGTCCCACTAGCGTTCAAAATAGAAGAAACCGATGACAGACACGGAAAGGAAAAGAAAGAAGGGTCCGGCCCTCCACTATTACGATGGATCGACCACGGGTTTGCAAGAGACGAGGGACGAGCCGGCGAGCCTGTCGGCAAATATTGGCAGAGTGGGGAAAGGAATAGCGGCCCACACAGGATTCGGTGCTTGCGTCGGGGAGGGAAAGGAACGACTGGAGACGTGCGTTCGGGAGGGTCTTTCAGGCAGGACCGATAGACAACCTTTCTAGAAGGCCGGTGAGGAGGTTTTGGGGAAAGGGGCTCGCCGCGCGAAGAAACGATATCGACTCACTGCGGTCTCTTACGCGGTCAGCAATATGAGGGTCCACCGAGGGAAGAAAGGGAAGCGGCCGATAGAGGAGGGGTCGGAGGACCATTGATCGGAGACAAGCGTCGAGAGGGGGGGGGTCCGTGCCATCGCTGGAAAAGAAAACTCCCCGGATCTCCGGCGTTGGGTCGCGGAGGATATGACTGGAGACGAGCGGAGTGGACCAGCGCCTTCCAATTTCAACGCGTCCCGCGGATAGCAAAAAGGAATTAAAGGACGGCTCGGACAGCAATTTTCCCTTGGAAGAAGGAGGGTTACACCTAGCCCAGCTCCGAAGTTGGGGAAATGAAATCAGAGAAGTTCTTCCTCTAGTATCTCCTGTTCTCTACATATTGTCCTCGGGGAGAACTCGGTTCAAGGGAGGGCTCTCCTATTTTGCGCGATGGCGGAGCTGAAGACGAGTGACCCGCAGGGAATCGGGTGGTGGTCAAGGTGTATGGAAGGCAAAAAGCGTTGATGGGATAGGGAAGACGATTCCGATGAAAATCCTTTGGCGGTAGAAGGGTCGTGGCGGTCTTTTGGGAAATCGTCAAAAAAACAGAGTAAATAGGACGAGGTAAAGAACAAAAAGGGAAGGTGCATTCTCCTTTTTCCATCCTTCCAAAGCACGGAGGACTGACTCTACAAAAAACACCTAAGGGATTAAGTAGTGAGTCCGCAGAGCATCTCTTCGAACTATCGAGGAGGTCACGGGTTAGGGTTGTGGGGGGCCTCCTATTGAGACTGTCTCCCATTGGCATATGATCGAGGGGGCGAGAGCATTCCCAGAAAGACTCACACTCCTTACCTCAAATTTCAAAGGAAGGGGAATCGGCCAGGGAAAGAAAAAGGCCTAAGAAGGGGCCTTTGAAATATTCGTAGGGGGGGAGGGTCAGGAGGAGGAGTGAATGGGGGGGTGGTGTAAGAATTCTACTTCAGTATTCTCATAAATCGTCCGCGCAATTTTAGCCAGTCGGAGCAGATACAGAAACTAGAGGAGCGGGGTGAAAAAAACCTCTCGTCGTCTGGCTCCGCTGCGGGGATGGAGGGGGTAGGGGGCGATTCTACGATTTCCCAATCGGAACGAAGTCAGGACTAGGGCAGGGATGGGGGGGAGGGAGGGGGGGGGGGTCCTGCATTCGAGCCTCGGAGCCCGAAGATGCTGTGAGAAAAGAAGGAGGAAAGATACTAAGACGTAAACGTGGAGTACAGCGATCGCCGAAAAAGTGACTTTCCCCGAATGTTAATGAACTTCTGCGCGGTGAAGACGTGACGAGAAAGCATATCCCCGCAAGAAGGGGGATCTCCGGCGGCAAGGTTTGAGAAAGGAGCACTGTTTGATGGATCACCGCAGATACGAGCCGAGGGAGGAAAAGGGGGAAGCATAGAGAAGTAGAAATTCTTTGAATCCAGATAGCCGTTTCTTGGTCAGCAGACAAATCCGAAGAAGACCGGTCAAGGAAAGGCGCCACCTCATCGTTCAACCTGCAGCGAAATTGGGGAGTCAGCCTTTGGTCTGTTGCATTAAGAAGTGTCGCCGCCGAAATCACTGGGAACTCCTCTGCGAATTTTAGGGTACTCGCGCCCATTGCCACATTACGGAGGAGGGGAGGGCGGTTCTAGCGGATCATCCGCATCACTTACGCGTCGGATCAGGAGGCAGATTTCGCTACCTAGCTTCTGTAGTGAGTGCGGAGAAAAAGGGGAGGGGACGGCCAGGCGATCTTATACATTTAAGCCCGGACTGATGAGAAGGGGCAGCTATATCTTACGGATAAACAGGTAGCGGTGGGGGGGGGGAGGGAAACCTCGCCCTCTGAGCTACTATCCTGTCAAGGGCCTGGAGAAGTGGTAGGCGTCCAGGAAAGGGGTCTTAAACAATCGTTGGTGAGTATGGAGCTCGGGAAGCTTTTCACCCTCGCCGAATTCTGGTATAGTGGGACCCAAGTTGTAACAAGCGATGCGGAAGTCAGGCACGAGGTGTGAGCCTTGTATCTCCTGGGGTCCCCCACTTGGATTGTAGGAAATTATATGGGGAAACGACAGAGGGACCTAGATCTGCAACAGAGAGGTAGGGGATGTCGAACGATAAGGAAACATCAGTCGGAACCATTTCCTTCGGCTGACGATGATCCCGAGGGGTGGAGGGGAAGTAAGGTACGAGTATAACGTAATAGCCTACCCGGCTAGGACTGTCGGGACGAATCGTGTTCCAAATGGTCTCTAAGACCCAGAGGTAGACGAAAGAGTCGGGGATCTCCTCCTCTAAAAAAAAAAAAGGAGAGGAGGGGGAGGATGAGTCCCTCTTTTTACTCTAGATTCGCGCAGCTGGCCAGAATCTGCACGAAAGGATACTAGAAGGGGGTCTTCGCGTACGTCTCCGGCAGCGTACCTTAAAAAAAAGATGGGCCTCATATTCAGGCTCCTGAAGTGAAGGGGTCGAAGAGGGTCAGGGGTAAGACAGACTCCCGATGTAGCTCGACAGTTTCAGCGAGGCCCTAGAGGACAAGACCAGATAACAAGTTCTACCCAGATCACATAGGACGACAGGCGCACAGCGCGGAAGGAAACTCAGGAGGAGCAGTACCACTGGCGAACCTGGAATACCGAGAGGATGGGGAGGTGCCAAGAGGAAAGTTCAAGTCAAGTCACCACGACACTGAAGACCCCGACTCGGGGTAGGGGTAAAAAATGGGAACCTCCGAGAGCTTCTCCAGTATTGCGGCGGTAAGACGGAGAAGGGTACGGATCAGAAGTCTTGGATCCTTAAGGATCTAGCGCCAGATCAAGACCGGGCTCAAGCTCAAAGCCTTCCTACGGAATTAGACCCTCAACTAAAGAAGGCTAGGAGCCGCCATATACGCCACGCGGGAAAAAAACGGTTCTTACATCACCCTATCATAATAACACCCCGGGATGGGAAGGGCCGGTTATGGTGCAAGCACAGGGAAGAGGGGCCAATCTCGCGGCTACGTCTTTTGCAAACTGAAACGATGGCACGCTCGCGAAACCCCCACGTCGTATTTAGATCGCCCAGGGCGATCGGTCAGGAGGCGTTTCTTGTTCTTGCTAACAAGAACCTCGGGATCGTGCGAACGCCAGCCGCGCCTGCTCGAGAAAGGCGTCTCGACGACCTCGCATCGACGGCGAGGTGGGTGTTGTTTAATGAATCCCACTTCCTGGCTCGGCTAAGATAACGCCTGCGCCGAGAAGCGCAGGGCGCTCATGACGGCAAGAAATCTTCAAAACAGCGAAAGACAGTTCAGACCGTACGCCGCATCATGAAAAGGGGAAATATCCAAGCAGGTAAAGCACACCGATATCGGTAAAAAATTCTATTACGTGTCCGAAGCAGCTAGGAGGAAGGGCGGGAGAAGGCAGAATACAAGCGCCCCACATCCGTCGAGGTCAAACAGGAGACAGGGAGCAAAATGGGAACCTCCACTACATCTCTACGGGAAGGTGTGGCAAAAAGAAGACCAACGGAGCGGATCTGGCGAAGAGAGGGCCACAACTGATCGCGCTAGAAAGATAAGATGGGAGAGGAAAAACTCTTGTTCGCAAAATTCCACTTGAAGTACTCCGACAAAGAGAAAGTAAAAGGAAAGCTGTGGGAAGCGCGTACACCAGGGCAGATCCTAGCGAAGACGTTTCGCTGGTGGGAGAGATGGGAATGCTAGGGGCCGTCTACGAATAGCATCGCCACTGTTAGAAGAGAATCCGAGAGGCCCCATCAGGAACACTAACCGGACCGCCCTAAAGAGCCTCTCTTCTCTCGCACCGAGAAGTCTTAAAAACAGGCGGGGGGGGGGGGGAAAGTACTCATTGACTCAACTTCTACTTCAACTGCGTCTGGAGGAACCCTCGCTATTACTAGTAGTGTGCGACCACGTCAAGAAAAAGGACACTAACTCTACGTCGAAGCTTCTGGCGGATGAAGGAGGCACGACAGAACAATAGACGCGTTTTGCACTAACCCTATTCCCTCGAGTCTAAAACGCGTTAACAGCTCCGACAGAGGTGGGTTACAAATGGAGTACCAGAAAATAAAAAAGAGGTCTTCCCCTATGGGGAATAAAGCTTCTAGCACTTCAGCAGTAACGGCTGAAAAGGAGTTTAGTTTAAAAAAAGAAGGTGAGATTAGGGGGAGAGGGACCTTACTTCTCCAATCAAGGGTCTGATAATGCATTCTTCCGAGGGGGGATACGAACGAACCTCGGACTTAAGGGGGGAGATCGACAGCAGGGAAAAGGAGAGGAAACGAAGAAACCTGGGGAAGAGTGGGCTCACCCTTCTCATTCCTCTGACCCCCAACCGTCCGCCGTTAAGGGAAAGAAGGAGAAATGCATTCCATGCACCCAGAGACTGTACTATCCGTTAGTCACGCGATACACCCCGCGCGAATGCCGAGAAGGGATTAAAAACCCAGGGAAAAAAGGACCAGCGGGATCACTATCAGCGCCCAGGTAAGTTAATTCGCACGGGAATTTTACGCGGGGAGAGAGACCTGGGAAAAGAAGACGTAATGTGGACGATGCTATCTTACTCTTACCTGACGAACCACACGTCGCCGACGGAACGGTAAAACGGTAGGAGCAGAGAGAAGAAAAAAAGGGCCTGTTCGGCGACCTGCTGGACCTTCGAACGAGCAAGAGCCCGTCGAGAGATAGAAGAGAGAGTACTAGGAGAACCCGGTCGATTCAACCGCTCGTACTCAGGTCCAGCTACCATCAGCGGAACGATACAGCGTTGCATGGCTTGAAGGACTAGAGGGAGACGGGAGTCGGAAAGAAGGTCAGAGGAAAGGGGGAGCCACGAAGGGCACCGCTTGAGGAGAAAGACGGTCGAAACTCAATGACATCCGCGCGGAGGCGGAGGGGATAATAGATAGAGAAAGACAACAAAAAAAAACATATTAAAGATAGATATGCGCTCCTCCCTCCAAAGGCGAGGAGTTACCACATTGTAGCCCTGTACTAACCCGATGAGAAAAAATCGGGGCAAAGCGTGGGGCGTAGATCCGAATGACAAGAAAACGGATAGCATGCCGCTGAACAGCTGGAGCGGAAAAAGGGACAACTGAAACGCCGATACTATCTTTTGATCACCACTGGTTTCAGGGAGACAGCGATCGGATGCCAAGAACGTGCAACGAGGTGCCGCAGGACAAAAAGCCGCACAGGATGCAAGGGAGGCTAGGCGAGGTGCGGGGTCGGAGACGGTGGGGGGTTACTTCATTTGAAGAGAGAGGACCGGCCAGAGGATTAGAGCCGGAACGGAAGTCTGCGTTGAAAAGGGGGAGGTCGAGAGAGACTACGGTCCGTGCGCATGGCAAGAAGGACGAAATGAGCTTCGGACGCCATCGGTTATGGCGCATGAAGGACGCAAGTGAAAAAACGGCCTAGGGGACGGGGGATCGCGGATAGGATCGTCAAAACGTAGGATCGGGTGATGGGCGTGCATCTTCTCTCCGACGTTTCCCTTCTGAAAGGAGCTGGGGTTACGGGAGATCTGAACGGCACGCGGGCGTGCAAAGCTTCGTCGAACTTCACGCAGGACGAACGCTCGAGTCATCACAGGCAAATGTCCGAGGTCGGCGAGAACCTGCTGCAAAACTGACTTTTCAAAAAGTGACTAGTCCCGGTTCACCTCGAAAAAGAAGACTGAGGACGGGGGTGAAGGAAAAGCGGGGGGGAGGAGTCGTCTCACAGAGACCGTGCTCGACGATCTCCCCTCGGGGAAAAGAGAGGAGGGGGCGTGGGGACGTGCTGTGTCCTATTTAGAGCTGAAGACGACCGGTGAGCCGCGAGTCATCGTGGGGGAATGGCGATGGAAGCCCACGCTGTTAATTTGGATCGTACTGCAGCAAAGGGGGGAAGTAAAGCGCGGGAAGTAAGAAGTCTTTGAAGTCTTTGTCGTGTGATAGACGCGAGTAGCGTCCGAGGTCCTACCAAGCAGGAACAGGGGCCCCGTGTCGTGGCCTTCACCAACCGAGAGGGGAACAAGACACCGGAGAAAGTTCCGTATGGCCCACTCGATAGATGGAAAAAAGATGGGGCGGGCCGGAAGTGCTATAGTCCCGCTACTTCGAGGCTTCTCCCATTGGGATAAAAAGGAAGGAGAGAAAAGCAGTCCCATCCCTCTCCAAATACATTGATATAAGGTCAACAGCTCGGGGAGACGTCCGGTGGTCCTGTAAGATTTCCTTTAAAGGGCCTCGGACTGGCGGTAGCGAAGTTGAAGTGGGGGGGGGATCAAAAGTGGACGACAAGCTATGTCGAGATGATCGAGAAAAAGATCAAGTTTGTGGAGAGGGGCAGATCAGCGCACCGAGGAGGAAGTGTTGCAACCCGCTGCGTTCAAAGAGGCGTCGATGGCGATCGGGTCACTGACCAGCACAATTTCTCAGGCAAATACTTTCTCCTCTGGGTGATGGCGGCGGGATGGAGAAAAGAAACCAAAAGCCTACAAAGACTAACGACCTCCATCGCCTAGACCCCAAGAGTGGAGTAAAGTATGATCAGGAAGTGGGGGAGAGTGGTCGAGGACGGTTAACTTCTCGGGGGTGAGACACTTTTACCCACCGGCAGAGCGCCCCTGCTAAGATGGACTCAGGATAAGGAGGTATAAGGAGCCCCGCCTGGATCGATAAAGACAAATGACGAGGTCGTCGCGAAAATCGTAGAGCAGAAAGAGTCAATGCGATCATTCATTGGTTTGGTGGTTTTCTTGGTCCACCGAAAAGGACTAATGACGGGATAGGGACGAAAAGACACCTACATAAGAAATAGGTGGGATTCTCGCGCTGACATGAGGGGACTGAAGGGAACTGCTCCGCCTACTGCTAACGCCCATTTCTTTTCTAGACTGACCGCACAAGTGCCCATCGGCGTACTAAATGTCGGGTGAGAAGGGCAGAGAGCCGTGCTTCGGGCTCGGATTGCGAGAGGGGGAGGGCCTCCGCATGGGAGGGGATTGAGGGATCTGAATAAATCGCGGAGTTTGAGCCCGGACGGAGATTGTAGAATCGGAAATAAAAAAACGAGGGTGGACTGTAATCCTCCTCAGGTCTAGATACCGAGCCGTCAGAAGGATAAGGGTGTAGTTTACCCTTAGTATGGTCTTCATTTCGTTGGTGATTCTGCGCTTGTCGAAAAGGAGAGGGGGACCGAAGAAGTTGCGGGATACGGGAGCAACGGGAGCGCTCGGAGGTCAAGGCCATGCAGTGGGCTCATGAACGTCTCGGGTGAGAGTCCGGGTAGAAAAAGGGTTTTCGGGGGCTCTGGGATTAAGGGAAAAGCCAGAGAATCATCCCACTGGGGGCGAGCCGGAAAGTTCTAGCCGAACATTAAAAGCGTCTACAAAGATGGTCATTAGAGAAAGGAAAGATGGTGCGCCCAGACGGGGGGGGAAAGGGGAGATAGAAGTTCGAGGAACTACGAGCGACCATCCGCGTAGATTTCGACAAATGTTGAAACTTAACAGGACCTCTTAGCAAACCGGGTTCGGGGTAGAGCCTCACTTGAGTAAAAAAGAAGAGAGGGAGACCCGAATCAGTTGCCTATTCGCTAAGCCGGGGCCAAAATCGGGTCGAATATTGGCGTCTACGGCGCCTCGACCGAGTCAATTAAAAAGGAAAAGTCCGCACATCAGACGGGAAGAAGTACATGGGGGAGAAGGGGGGAACTGAAGAAGAAGACTACTATTTTACTTCTCAGCATTGGCAGGGCCTTCTTCTGGGTACAGATCCCACAGAGAAAAAAACTCACAGAGGGTGGGGGCTAAACCAGATCAAGAAGAAAAAAAAAGAACATGCTCGTCCTAAAAGAAACGGAGAACTGTACCACGTGTGATCCAAGATGACTTCTTTTGACCACGCGACTGGGAGGAGCGTCAACGCCAACTAGCAACACCGCAGCGCCCGAGGTTGAAAACAGCCCTCCGCCATTATGAATTCTGAGGGGTTTATCTCGCTAGGCGAGGCTCCTAACAACAAAGACGGATGTCCGGATATGCACATCTCCCGGGAGTTCTAAAAAATGGATAACGAGAGACGGCCACGAAGGCACGTCCTCCCTCACTACATGAACTCACGGATTACTCCATTAAAGATCCACATGGAACAAAAGAGAGGAGCCCGAAGAGAGAAAAAGTAATCAGACCGATGGGCGGGTCGAGTTCGCAAAGACAAATGGGGCGCAAGTGAAAAGGCTTCTACAAAATTGTTGGCCGTCCCTCCACTTTCCGCAGGCGACGCAATCAAAACGCTGCGATGTCTGTTCCAGAGGCTCGGGAGGGGTCTCGAGGCATGAGCATGGAGGACCAGAAGAATCTCGGGCACCGCCAGGGATTAGCGCGGCTCAGAAAAGTCTCGAGGTCTGGCCCGCTACCGAAGTCTCTATCCCACAAAGGGGGGACTGCCCTCGGCTGCATACCGCCTGAACCCAGTAGAAGGAGACTGGCTGAATGCAGGTGGCTTACAAAGGGTCTACTCCGATCATTAAGAAGGACTCCCGCAATCATGCATAAAGGTCTATACATCAAGAAGGTGACCAACAAGGGAGGCGGGGCTAGATCTTGAGTCTTGTACAAATCATCTCTTCTTGTAGGAGAGGGAAATGGGCACACAGCATAAAGACAGAGCAAAAATCAAACAGAGTCGAGATACACTGGGGGGCCGGGAATTGAGAAGGTAATACGCAAGACGCCAGGAGAAAGCGAGAAAAGGGGAGGAAGAAGTGTGGCAAATCTCCTGCTATCGTCTTATCGCCTGCACAACATGCGACAAGAAATCATCCTGTTATAAAATACGAACGAGGGAATTCATGCAAGACCACAATAGCAGTCGCCGAAGACCAGCTGGAAGGGCAAAGGGAAGATGCCTGAGGTGCTTCACAATTTTCCCGATCTGGGAAATTAGCGTTACTGAAGGAGGGATCTTTCTGGACTCGAGCTCTACGAACGAATCGCCGGAGGAAAAAATGGGAATCAACGTGCCCTCTATAACAAGAACCACGACCGCCTGGGGTCGGGAAGAAGGCGACGGGAGCTGTCCGGGGATATAAAACCCTTCTTTTGTAAGGGGGAAGAAGTCGAAGGGGGGACTGAAACTGCTGCCTTGGCGTGTATTACCGCGACTATTACTCGAAAGGAAAGGGATCACTAAGCAAGGGACGGCCAAGACCTCTACGCTTCGACTTGGGCGCTGCGAAGGAAAAAAATAATAAGATTGTGCCTTCTCATAGCAAAACCCGACTGCAAACAGCGACCGGCTCACGAGTTCTTTGCAGCGAAACAGAGAAAAAGGAGGGGGACCAAGACATGGGACAGAGTCGTCCAACCCGATGATACGACTGTCAGCACGGCCTGCTCACGAGACTAAGGTGACGCGGGGAATGAAAAAAAACACGCAAGGCTTCTGTTGATTAAATTTAAACTGGGGTAGAGAAGGCGGATGTGCGCCTCCCTAAGAGGAGGGAGTGCAGTACTAGCTGACGGGAGAGGCAAACGGCGCCGAGGGAGGGGAAAAAAATGCGTAGGAGCCCCTTCTCTATCAGTCCTCAAGCCTCTCCGGGAGCTCACGGACACGTCGCGCCGGACGCAGGTGGAAAGGAAAAGGAAAACGGAGGAGGTGGAATCCAGGTATTCACCCAGAGAGGGATTCCTTCCTGGGCGTCCCCCAACCAGAAAATGAGAAGAAAAAAGGGGAAAAGAGAAAGAGCACAGCACAGTTTTTTCTTATCTAAAACTCGCTAAATCACTGGACAAAGCCAATAAGCCTCTCATAAGAGAGGACAAGGGGAATCGGGACTGCACCTAAAACTAAACTTCCAAAAACACGTTCTTCTTCAGCGCGAGCAGAGACAGAAGTCAGTGAGGGGAGAGGAATTCGGGCTCCTAAAGCACCTTCTATCAAAAAGTAGCTTATCCGATCTATGAACACGGTCCGATCAACCGCGCGTACTGAGCTGAGGGGAAAGGACGAAAGCGTCGAAACGTCAGCGTGTTCTTCTGCGGCCATCCTATCAACCGACGACGGGGAAGGGAGATAGGTCCGATGTACGAAAAACTACGGCACCTAAGGAGTATCCACTCCCGGGCGCAGGACAAGAAAAATGACCTCCGCGCCTCCGCTGAGGGGCGGAGGGGATGGAGGTCTCAACAAAAACCTATTATTAAGAGATTTACTCTCTAAAGCAAGTCCGCCGGCCGGCGCGGGAGTGTTTATCCTGTAGAAACAAAGGAGGTAGAAGCCCCCGCAAACAAACGGGGAGGGAAAACCGGACAAGTTTAGACGGACACGACGCGGTCGATGAAGGAACGCAAAGAAAAAAGGGGGATCAGGCACGCACTTCCTTTAAAAGAAAGTCTTGTTTATCTACGACGGTTCCCCTCGACGATACGAGCCCGTCGGATCGAGAGAACTGGGATCTTGCGAGTTAAGGATGCCGCCTAGCCCGGGGCGTTGCTGCCGGCAGGGCGAAGAAACAGGGGGGAAAAGGTTCGAACAGGGGGTTCTTAAGGGGCAGATCCGATCTCAAAGTGACATTACGGGAGAAAACGGGACTTCGCTGGACAGGGTGATCGGCGAACTACGTCCGTGGGAAGCAATAAACGCAAGACCAGTAGATGGAGTCTCAGCAATCCTTGCTCATTTCTCTTGGGAAGACAAGGCCGGCGGCCTAATGCACGGGGGAGACGGGGAGGGAAAGGTCAACCTGCTTGTTCTGCGGCACTCGCGCCAAAGGGAAACGAAAAGAAAAAGAAAGCGCGGCTCTTTTTACGGCGATCGAGACTCTTTGTCAGCCAGAGACAGCGCGGTGGCACCGCTCGAGGGCCCGTCCTAGCCGTAAAGGCGAAGAGAGAAGAAAAAACCAAGTATTCTTATTCACGGGGACGGCCTGATTCTCGACCAAAGGGGAAATTGGAAAGAAAAAGTTACCTAGAACCGAATTCGAAATACTTGGTTAACATTAAATCGCGGAGTACCGTCCCTCAGTGAGCATTGCTTTCAGAGAATAAAAAAAGGGGTAGGCCTCTGGAACATGTACAGGACTTCCATGTGCCTATGTCAGGATCTGGGAGTTTGGGGGAGAGGACCAGTGGGGTTTCCTTGCGATTACCCACTCTTTTATGGGATCGTCGGCATCATAGAAGAAGTAAAAAAGGCGAAGGGGATATATGTATACTTTCTTTGTGCCGGCAAGCCGAGGAAGCGTAGAGGGGTGAAAAACACTATTCCTTTCCTTCCAGATTCACTTTCACCGGGGACGACTGCCTGGAAAAACGAAAGGGGGCTATCACCTAGGTAAGGACGGGTAGAGGACTCGGCTAGCGTCGGCATCTGCAGGGACCGATCGAGTCTGTCAAGGGTGGCGGGTTCTCGAGGGCCACCGGCTATGGACGCGTACGAACAGGGGAAGAGAGGAAAGGGTAGAGCGAGCAGCCCAGGCGCCCTCAAGTACGCGATCCTCAGGGGAATAACCCGCCCAGAAAGAAGGGGCACCATGGACTCTTTGGAGCTGTTTTGGAAAGAAGTTCGACGGCGAGTGCAGAGAGGCAGAGCCAGAAACCGTTGTGGAGGTCTCGATCCTCAGTCGCTGAGACTTTTGCACCAGATCGTAGGTCGCTAGAGGATTTTCGTGACCATTCGAGCGAAGTTCGCGTGAGAAAAAAACTCAAAAAAAAGAGGGAGATGGTGCGGACGGAATGAGGCTGACAGTACACGAAAAGATGCTGTCGAAGAACTAAGATCTACCCTCGACGGTGAGTACATGAGACTTAGTGAATCCGCCCTTGCCTGGGATTGATCGGTGGCTGGAGGGAGAAAAAGGGCAAAAGATGGAAGGGGAAATTTTAAGAGC
>Ga0179593_1667012_pt1 | contig 20425 bp, 20 predicted proteins | sample CZODoug2_1_08_16_FD_185931 | JGI IMG/M metagenome (GOLD analysis project Ga0179593, IMG submission 185931) | Vadose zone soil fungal communities from Angelo Coast Range Reserve, California, USA - CZODoug2_1_08_16fungal (PacBio error correction) | ecosystem: Environmental > Terrestrial > Soil >...
GAAGTTACTTCAGTTGAAGGGAGGGTACTCGGTAGGACGATTCGGGAAAAAGATCGGAGGACGGGATGAAGAAGTTTAAAAAACGCAGGGGCAAGCCGTCCCAGTACCAGAAAGACCACAAGGCGCAAGAGGAAATCAAATAAGGGCTTAAGGAGGTGAACGCTCATAGAACCGGCTGGCCGGTCCTTCGGAGCGCTGAATTCCGCTATCCGTTCCTGAAGGATCTGGAAAAAAACCGAAATAAGAGGGGGACATCGCTGCGACCCTAAGTAACAAGGGAGTAAAGCGCCCCCAATTCCTCTGGAAAGGCGAAAAAAGGGTTACGGCATAAGCATCTGCCGGAAAGGAAAGTCCTCGCCTTGAATGAATCTTGGAACCGGTCACGGGAAGGGCCACGGCCAGAAAAGGGCCGACTTTCCGAGGGACAGAACAGACACTGAAAGAGAAGAGAAAAGGGACGGGGAAAAGAGAGAGATCCGATGTACTGAACGGTAAAAGACCCGGCAAGTATTCGTAAAACTGGGGCCCGGCCCCCGGCACTGGAGAGGGGGGGAAAAGGAAAAAAAGGCAAAGCAGAACGTCCGGGCTTCGGAAATGATGAGAAGTAAACAGACATGGGTAGCGGGGCGGTAAGCAGCCGATAGGCCATGCTTTGGGTAAGCTCATTGCTACCGGGATTTTAAGGGAAGGGAAAAGTAACTTGCCGATTGGGAGAGAGAGAAACGTGGTCCGCACCTGCGTCCCGTCGAGGAGGAAAAACCGAAGAGAGAAAAGGGAGACCTGTCAGCGTGCAGGGAACCATTCACCAAGAGATGAGGGGTGGTCAGAGGGAAAAAAGGAGATTTCACCGCGACCAACTAATAGGTGCGACGATTTCAAGGGGCACTGAAGCTAGGCAAAGCATCTAATAGCTCAATCGGAAAGACCCTAAAAGCGGAAAGAGCTAAAATGGCCAGACCTTGGGCAACAGCGAGAAACACGAGAAGGTCATTGAGAAAACCCCGGAGGGATGAAAGGAAAACGGACTGCCTGGGGAATAGAAAAGAAGATAAAAGGAACTTGACTGCAAATCAAAAAGGCCACGAACTCGAGCGAAAGTGGGTGAGGGGGCTGGGGAGAGATCCACTCTCCGCACAATCTGGATACCCAGGTCCCGGGGGAGGACAGCAGATAACCCCCGTTACGTTTCGACTACGGAGGAGAGACAGAATCTATTCTTGGCTCAGCGAAAAAATGTGTCTCACAATCAGGAAGACTTCTATTCTAAGGCAAGCACCGGGGACTTCTCCCGGGGCCTAACAAAAAAGAAAAGTCAGTGCGAACACAAAGAATGAAGTCTTCGTTGTCCAAAAAAAAAAGGGGGTTACCGACAGGAGGAAATAGTCAACCGGCCGCACTATGACTACCTGCAAACAAAATAAGGGAGACCATTAAGTCGGGACGGGATAGGAGGAGACGAAAAAAGGTCCACAATCTCCCTCTCAACCTCAGGGCCGGGCAATTGGATCGCGACAAATGGGAGGGGGAAAGCTGGCAGGTGGATATCGGGGAGTGAGCAACCAGTTCCGTGAAGGTGCCCAAAGCCCCCCTGGCTCCAGTTTTATACGAAAAAGGGTACCAAGATCGGGAAGGAAAAACAAGGTCAAGGAACGAGCATAAAACGCGATCAATAAAGAACGGAAAAAAAAGGATGTCCTCAACAAAAATGGGCGGTGAGAGACCTGACAGAGGGATTTCTGGACGTCAAAAAAAATTGAAGGGAAGATTGACGCCCCTGGAGATTGGAAAGGGGAAGCAAACTCACCGAAAGGACGGACTGTAAAGGCCGAAACCGGGGCCTCGTAAAGTGCCAAGTCATCTTCCACACTTCGGAACTCAGTCAACGAGATCCTGCGCACCTGTTGGACGAGAGACCGAAGCGATCCTGGCCTGGGGGAGAAACACGAAGTGAAATCCAGGAAAGGGAAGGAACCAGTCGGGAGACAGGGAGCCGGAAAAGGAACGGCGTGGGGCAAAAACCCTTACTCTAAACTCAAAAGGGAAAGCAAACCGTTCCTTCAGAGCCAGAGGAGCAGTGCCGTCCATGTCTCCACGGGACTCAGACGATCGCGGGTTAGACCCGAACGCCCAGTCGCTTATAACGCTATCACGGGAAAAACAGCCAAGGGGGAATGGACCAGCAGAGAGAAACAGGGGATCTATTGAACCGTGAGGGGACTAACAAAAAAACCAAGAAGCGACTGGAACGGATTCGTCCTAAACCGTTAAAAATCGTGCATTAAAAGATTAGCATCCGGCCGAAAGAGGGGGGCAGGGGGCTAGATGAAGCGAATCTGGACGGTGGGTTTCAGGAAATTGTAGCACCAAAAAACAATGTCGTGTGGGGAGCAAACTAGCTTTTTGGAGAAACCGCTGCGTATAGGGGGCTCGGAAAATCTAATGAAGACGAGCACATCCGTCAGGAAGGACGCGACCTAGGGAGCTTACAGGAACCGGAAACTCCTCTGGTCAAAGAAAGGGAGAAATACGAGGACTCTGTGCCGGTAGTGGGGAAGTCCTGGTGAACACCTGTGCAAAGGAGCAGCCGGCGTCGCAAGGGGAAGGGAACAAGGGAAGAGGGGAGGAATTATTCGGACCGGAAAGCCGATCCCTTGCCTCATAGGGAAGTATAGAACGCCATCTTTGGGGCGAGTAAAGGAGTGCTGGAGCGGGGAAAACCTAAAACCTCCCAGCCGAAGAGGAACGGGGTCAAGGGATGAATAACTCCAGAGGGAGAAGGTAAGTCATCTTAATCCACCAGGCTAAGGCCCTTAGAAGGAAAAGAAAGGGGGAGGACCGCGTTGAGCAAGAGAATGCCCGACGAATTATTTTAAACAAGATCGACAAGGTGAAAGGGCCGGACTCTCCGAACAGGAACTAGTCTCATAGGAGGCAGCGAAACCGGGAGGGAGAAGAGAAGAAAGAGGAACTCTAAGAGTTACTCAGGTCCTCCCCTCCGTTCCCCAACTCAGGACGAGGAAAGTTATGGGAACTTGCGGGTATCGTTGGCGCGGGGTGAAGGGAGGGCAGGAAGTGGGTGTGAACGGGCTTCAGAAACAAAAAGTCTGACAGGACTTTCGCCTACGACGGGGCCTAATAAGCGAATATTTCTATTCGGTGGGAGAGGAGAAGGGGGGCGACGAGAGACGAGGCTCGTCGCAAGCGGAGAGAGGGAAAAAGTAAAAAAGGCAGGGCGCCCTCGCGGGAGAATCGCCAGAAATAAAGTTAAAAAACTCTCGACTCTCAAAAACAACAAAAGAGAGGAAAGGTGTGACAGACTCGACGAGGGAGGAGAAGTCAAAGAAAAAACTTATCACCGGAGACACCGCGACATGATCGTCGTTCCAGCCAGAGAAAATAAAGTCTCCAGAGACATCTCATCGGCCAGAATATAAGAAAACGGAATCCGAAACCACCGAAAAGGAGGGTTTGCAGGGGGAACAATCTTCCAGTCAATGATAAAGAAAGGAGGTCGAAAACCCCTTCACTTACACCGCCAGGGACGATCGGACCGAGTTATACCCGCCGTCAGGCAATAACAAACATGGAAAAATTAGGGGCACGAGAGCGAGAGAAAAATTCTCTGCGCACGCCGGGAAAAACCCGTCTTACTAGAAACTGCGAGGCTGGTTGCGGCCGATGGGGGGAAAGGGAGGGAGGTTCAAAACGGCACCTACGCACTCGGTCGCCGAGGTGGTTGAAAAAGAAAGGTCAGGGGCATCGGGGGGGGGGGGGGGGGGGACTGCTCAGAAAGCCAAGAGGCATGTCAAAGGTACATCAGATGACCGGGTTAGCACAAAAAGAAGCTGAGATTACCTTCCAACGGGGGAGAAAACGAATCAGGAATCTGAGGGTCGGCGTGCCTGGTTCGAGGGACCCGCCGTTGCCAGCATGAAAACTCAACAAAGGACCGCGGAGTTTCCTGCCTAGCGGGGTGCGGAGTCCTGCCTTGGGAGGGGCGATAGAGAAGCTCACTTAGGAAGGGGCAAACATTGCCGCGGGGGTCCCCCGCTGTCAACAGGGTTCAAAGGTGAGACAGGTGCTTGCCGGACGCGGGGGACGTGCCTTCGCCGGGGGAAAGGAAAGAAGTACAAGGAAAAGATCACTGAAGGAAGGGCTAGGCGTCGATGACGGACTAACCGTACTGATGCAGATTGACTCGGGAGGAAGTTGACAAGGACCACGACTAAAGCAGAGGAGCGCACAACCACTCATGACCGCCCTGCGTTCAAGGATCCCGTCTGCCATAACGAAAGCAAGCCCCTCAAAGAAAAGGAAAAGGGACCTGATCCTGTAGGTATTCGATCTAACCGCGGGCCTTATCACTATTTGACGCCGTCTGGAAAGAACTTCCCAGGTGAGTCGCTTGGAGGAAGGGGGTTTTCCAGAAGTCCAAGGCACCCTTTGGTCGCGGAAAGGGAGTATCCGGGCATGGCACGGTCTTGTGGGGAACACGGGACTGCGTTTGAAACGAACCAACAAGATCTCAGTTCCGGAAAAGCGGAAGACCACGGCCGGCTCCAGTGGCCAATCAAGAGGACCCCCCCTAACGGGAGGTGCTCGCAAGAATGCCAGCCATGGGCGCCAAAGGTCGGAGGGAGAGTGAGGCCTCCACAGGATGAACCATGCAAGGAGAAAGAGGGAACAGATCAAGGATACGAAACTCCCCACGCCGAGGTGTGACTTGACACCATCTGCGCCACGAAAGATAAAGACGGCAAGCTTGGTGGGCGTGGAAGCTGGGAAGGAACGCTGATATAGTCAAAGCGCCAAACCTCCATTGGTCGTCGAAACGGAGGTAACGTACAAAGGGGCGAGATCAACCAAGGGGGAAAGGGTAGAAGAAAGTCCCGAATTTCGGGGGGGTGAAAAAGGGAACATGAAGGGGGGGACTCTCTGATCTCGGAGTTCTCTGTAAGGGACCCCCCCCAAGTCCCCCAGAATTGGGGGGCGCGATCGATGGGGGGTAAAACTCAGTAAAGAGCAAGCATGACACCTCATCACCCCGGAATCCATTAACTTCCCGATACCGGGGCGACACTGACTTGGGTGGCTCGGGCGGCTCACGGCCCTAGAAAAACGGATTAGAAAGAAACGGAAACTACTCAAGGAAAGAAGGTGGGCGTTACCGCCGGCAGGTATGAACGGGGCGTCCCGCAGATCAGTAACCAGCCGGTTCCAAAATCACACGAGGTTCCTGAGGTTGTACTTTCGCACGAGATCGAAGGAGGGAAGGGCAGGGGACCTGGAGCGACCACGGGTGGACCAAATCAAGAACAGTCCCTTTGCGTTAGGGTCAGGAGGCCGGAAGCCCAGACGCCTCAAAGTGGCGGACGTGGGGCCGAAGTAGTGCAAAACCCAGGGTAACAGGGGAGGGGACAAGGGCGAACACGGACCGGAATCAGCAGAAGGGGATAGACTCGCCGAGGCTACAAAAAACACCCGTGGCCTAAGGCAGCCTTCTAGCCGCAGGAAGAAGAGGTAAGATGACAGTCTGTCCTTGCGGACACGAGTGCTTGTGAAGTCGACAATGAATAGGACGGAGAAAAGGGGGCTCGAGGATGGGTGCCAGGCCATGACGAGGACTATTGTTATTCAGTTCTCTCAGAAAAAGCTTCCTTGAAGAAACCCCGTACTGGAAGTACGATTCCTAAACGGGTCAATGAACGCCACTCCATGAAGCCCTCTTAAAGCTTCTGTAATGGTTCAAAACTGGTAGGCAGAACCAGACTGTCCTGTAGCGCTGTCTTACTACCATGGGAAAGGGAGAAGGGCCCATGGTAAGCGGGCCCGCAGGCTAGCGGAATCGCGAAGGTGCATAAACCGGGTCAGCAAAAAAAGACACAGGTGGGAGCTTAACCGATGGCTGTAAGGGGGGCGCTTGCGCTACCGGGGGACAAGAGAACCAGTGCTTGGTTTTACGGCGATACATCGAAAAGAGTTTGCTTGCTCGCCTTAGAATGACTTGAAAAGAAGGGGGGAAGCCGGGGTCAAGCCGTGCAGGGCCGCCGCTTTCCGGGCCGGGCCGACCCAGACAACGGAGTACTCAACAACCACAACGGGAGAGGGAAGAAAAGGCTCATTGTCTGTTAAGGCTAAGCCGAGAGGTAACCGGCCCTAGGACTTCCCGTAACCCGTGAAAAATTCAATTGGGCAGGCATCCAAGGGGCTAGTGCAAGAAGATAAGGGAAGATGTTTATCCGTACCCCGCCCCGGTTGGGGAACAGCACCGAACTTACTAGTTTCTCGTTAACGCTCATCAGGTGAAGAGGTAATCTGAAGGTGCAGGAAAATTGCAAAAAAGAAGATCCAAAAGGCATGCGGGCCGCTTCAAGATTCTGCAGGGAGCAGCGAGGGGAACTGCCTGCAGCAGCGCTAAACGCAACAGGGAGAAAAGAAGTATATGAAGACATGCACGACCAGCTCACGCAGGGGATATCACGAACATGGAGAGGGCTTTAGATCGAATTCGACTGAGCTTTCCTGCTGGAGCAGCTTCTTCGGTGTACGAGAGAACGGAACAACAGAGCGGCAAAGGCGTAGGGCAAGGGCAACATCGCGAAGAAATAAGCGGGCAGAGAAAGGGGAAGCAGGGATCTTCGGTCTTCACGTCAAAAAGTCGTCACTCCGACGCAGTTGCAGAACTCGATGAAGAGCCACAAGGCCACGCAATCCGAAAAAACGCCCATTGTGGGCTTTGATCGGATCCACTGCTTCAAACCAATAAAAAAGAGGATACTAGTCACGGGAGGACTGGAAGAAAAAAGGAGCGAAGAAGTTGCCGAAAGCGGAAAAGTGCTCCGTGCCGCAGACGTACCAGGAAGCAAATGGATAAGCCGGCTAGCCGAAGGGTCAGGTCCAGACGAAGAAAAAGCCCCGGAATAAGGGTCGGGAGAAAAAGGAAAAAAAATGGAGCGGAGTGGAGTAATTTACGGGGAAAAAAGGCTTACATCAGGGAGTTAAGGAAAGCGATGATACCTGCCGTCTCAATAAATGGGAAACAAGACTCTGGAGAGACGGAGAAAAAGGGCCTGCGGAGAGACAGCGCCAAACGAAGGCCGGAAAAAGCGCTATCTCGCCACTACTTTTATCGGATTCGGGCAATTCCCCCCAGGCAAAGGAGAGGGGTAAGCAGGTCCCCCGGCGCCCGAAAAGTGGAACCCGCGACGCAGGCGACGAGCAATAAACGAGAAGCCGTATCATCGAACTACCTGAGCAGACCACCCCCCGACCTCAAGGTGAGGTCAAAGGAAAGGACAAGGTCGTTGCTGCTCGCGGATGAAGGCGAGATAACGACCTGGAGGAAGAGGGGAAACTCTTCGCAAAAACATTTCGTTTCCCACAAAAAAAATCTCGAAATATCCTGGCCTCCGAGAAGTTTGGAAAAGGCAGAGGGGGGTGGGCTGTGCTCGCTCGCGACAAAAAGGGAAAGCGACGTCGGGTAAGAGGCGGGCTCTACAAGCGCCCTGAGCCCGCCGAACGGGAGAAAGTTAGCCTTTCGGCGGGGTCACTGGAGGGGAGAAAAAGACGTAGACCCAAATGAAATTCCTTCGAGGATCCGGGCCAAGTTCTTCCAGCCTTTGCAAAAACAAGACTATCTGGGGGGACCGGCCGCCAGTCAGTCAAAATGTCTCGAGAAAGGAAAAGCCAGGCGAAAAAAAAAGCGAAACCAGTTCCGGTGGAGCGAGAGGAGCAACACGCCCCGCAGAAGCGAAACGGAAAGAGGCACTTCACTCCTGCCAGGCGTACAAAAGGAGCATGACCCGTGTTACTGGGGACTAGTAAAACCGGAAGACAGATCAGGTCTTATGAAGGATGTCGTCGCGGTGCGTCCGGAGGGAGGAAAAGAAGTGCAGCCGGACCTGATCGGGATGAGAGGGGGGGGGGATCTGCTCGAACGCTTGTATTAGGAATAAAGCCTGGACATCTGCCATAAGCCTGCATTACGCACAGCAGGCCGGCGTCCAAGCAGGGCACGGCACACTAGAGGAGATGGAAGGGTAAAGGCTCGGGGGAACAGCCAGCGCCACCGTTCACAGCGTACCGCTTGCGGAATCGTGAGTTAAATATCCTGTCCAGAGGACGGGGCCCCAACTGAAAGGGGGAGGAAGGGCACATAGGCCGTGAAGAAGAAACAAGCAGTAATGCTCATGCCTGTTCCCGGGCGGAACAGATTCCCGCCGCTTAGAAGCATGGGATGAAAGGGAGGTCAGTCACGCCCGGCTAAAGGCGCGGACCTCGGGAAAATGGTCAAAGAGAAAAAAAAAAAACCAGATCTGTCCCTTAGTGGTGAACATTCCGATATGTAAAGTATTGAGTCACGGAATCAAAAAAAAGGAAGGGGGCACCCACCTACTGAGAAAAGGGCAGTGCAGGAAAACGCATCCTCCTCTGGCACCGCTTCAGACTTCATCGTCGTCCGAGGGGAAGAAAAAAACCTTCGTCGGGGGAGAAAAAATCATCGCCCCTCATAAGAACACAGGAAATTGGAGTATGCCTTTAGGAGGGGGAAGGCGGAAAGAAAAGGGGTGAGTGGGGGTCGGGGAAAGCGGATAAAAACGTAGCTCGGCCGGCCGGCCAGGTCCTCGGAGGAAAAAACTAGAATAATTAATCGTTCGATTCCAGGGGAAAAAAGATATCGGCGGCCGAGTCGCGATGCGCGGGCGACGGGGGAAAAAAAGGGACGGCGTAAAGAAAGAGGAGGTTAGCAGTGAAAAAAGTCGTAAAAGGAAGATGTAGACAGCTATCTCTCTCGAAACAACAAAAAAGAGAATTAGCTGTCTACATCCTAAAAGACGGGAAATTCTAACGTTATCACCGCGCGGGCCTGCTGCAGGGGAGGAAAAATAAAAACGCACGCATTAGCTCAGAGGGAGAAAACTTCCGCCTAAAAAATCGGGAAAACACCGGCGATTCGATCGCCACGTCGTTGCAAGACCGGCCGAGGCGGCTGAAGGTCACCCAAGGAAAGGAGCCCCGCTGAAAGAGAAGCAAACCGGTGCACCCACGCGTCATACATCGTAAGCGAGATGGAAGCGAGGGCAACAAGAAAGCTGGAACCGAACGAAATTCTCGTGTAGCAAAAAGGCAAAAGGGGGGAAATGATGGAAAAAGAAAAACTGAAAGAGGCTGGGGCTGGGCCGAGGAGGAGGCGTCAACAAGGGCGGCGCGAGTGGGGAACAGCAGGTACCGGAAAACGTGGCACGACGGGGCGAGACTCCACAACGCATTGGAAAAGTTTAAGGGCGGGAAAGTGAAGGGGGACAGGCGAGGGCGGCGAGTACCTGACGGACTGCGCTACCGCCGGGACTTCCTCCAGGCGAGTCAAGTGGCGGGTTCGGAGGGCGGTCGCCAAAGAAAAGAAAAAAACTGTACTCGACAGCGCCAGCGTTCTTCTGCAAAAGCCGAGGAGGCCGCCGTGCGGTAGAGAAAAAAAGACCTCGGATTGAATTTAAAGGGAAGACGTTATAAGATGTCACGAACAACGGTGGGCACTGGACGCTGCACGGAAAGATCGGAATCGTTCCTTTTCTCCTTTGCACGTGCGGGAAAGAGGCGAAGAAAAAGACTCCGAATGAGAAGGAAGGTCAAAAACGACCTGCCGATTATGGCAAGATGTATCGCCGAGTAACCACACTACGCCCGCGCGGATCAAAAAGCCCTCGCGCATCAGCCCGAGCAAATCGAAAGAAATCGCTGGGGGGTCAAAAAAGGACCAGCAAAAGCCGCTTATTCATCAATCGACCTGAAAAAATGTCGTTCAGGCGGCGTTCGCCTTACGAAAGAGAGAAAAAAATATTCGCTGGGCGGTGAAGCGGGGAAAAAACTGAGCCGGGCGGGTTCTTTCAAAATAAATCGAAGCCCCCTATGGTCTCGCAGACTGGGTCCAAAAAAAAGGGGGAGGGATTCCGTATCTGTAGAGTTAGAGGACCTACTTTGCGGAGGGTTCGGCGCGAACCCCTAATCGTAAGTCCAAGGGGGAGAAGCTTCGGCGGCCCGGCTGCCATCAAATTGGTCACGCCTGACAACGCCGGGGAGAGAAGAAAAAACGGGATCTGACCACGCACGGCCAGAAGGCTCACGGCGCAAAAAAAATTCTCCGCCCACTGAGGGTGATGGGGGACGAGTAGAAGGTCGAACCGTCGAACATATCAGAAAACGATCGGCGCCCACGCGATTGCACGGAGGGGGGGGGTTCTCCACGGCGGGCACCGGATAATCAGGCCGAAAAATCGGGGGGTGGACAGATGGAGTAAATTGCCTGGTACTATAAAACAAACAGGGTCGCCACGATTCCTCCAGGGAGGGGAAGGGAGTTCTCAATGGGTACTACCGATTAGAAAAAAAACTCACCAGTCTCGAAGAACCTAACAAAAAGTCGTGGTGAGGATGCCGCGGGGAGTCTGCTCGATGATCTCTGCATGCTCGAAAATCAAAAATGGCTGGAGATGCGCGGAGGCAAAAATTGGGTAAAAAAAAGGCAGGAGAACCATGGCGCCCGGCGGATAACTGCTATGCCGTTGCCCTGGGTGGGATTAAGACCATTCACCCCGATACCAAAGGGGGGGAGCCAGTCCAAAAAAATGGAAATCGTTTGAAAGGGAAGAGGTGGACCCTGGGCTCGAGCGAGAGCCAGTCCTGGTCTTCCAGAAGGGAGCCGAGCAGGATTAGAAGAGAAAAGGGGAGGAAAGCACGAAAGGGCCAAAAAAGTAAAACCCCGTGGTCCCGGAAAAAGCAGAAGTGATGTTTTGTGGTCCTGTGAATATCTCAGTAGTTTGGCTGGACGCCGCCGACCAAGGTGATCCTCAAAGAGAAGCTGGGGACAGGGCCTTTTCCTGCCAATGGTCTGGAAAAGGAAAAGGTTCCAACAGCTCGCTTCAGAGAAAGAAGGGGCTTGTGGGGTTATATGCCCAGTAGCCCGGGACTCGGGTATCATCTTGGGTGAAACCTTAGTACGACGCCTCGGCCCCGAAAAAAAAAGACCGGAAAAAAGAGGAGGCATGCCGGAGGTCCATCGAGTTTCCTAAAACTCCGCGTACGCTGCCGCCGGGGACAAAACGACCGAGGTCCGGGGTGAGTCGAAAAAAAAGGGGGGGAATGCCAGTAAAGTTTAGGGATACGAAAAAACCTGTGGGAACGCCTGCCTCCGGAGGGGAGAGGGGTCGCTCGGAGAAAGGACAGGCCGTGAAGAAAAGGGACTTTCAGTAGGGAAAACTCACGGTGCGTTGTCGCGATTAACAAATCTCCATGAGAAAGGAGTCCCGAACCATCCGCGGAGAGCTGTTCTGAAGGAGGAAAAAAGGCTGCCCGACCTCTTTGCAAGGGAAAAGGAAAAAGTCCTGGAAATAAAACCTCTCTATAAAAGTGAGAAGAGGGCCGGCGCCTCGAGCTGTCCAAAGTCAGGAGAACTCTTCCCTGCTACCCTCCCCGTCCCTGCGAGAGTCCCGCCTCCTTTAGCGCGGAGGGGGGGGGAAAGGCCGCTACCAGTGTTGTAGGAGGAGAAAAAAGAACAGCCCTTACGTTCTGCTTGCACTCGGGGGAAGATGAAAGGCGGCAACAGGTCGGGGGAGACCTTGGGAAAGGAAGACCGGTCCTTGAAAGCCGGTCCGGGCCTCCCGTTCCAAAGAGAGACAAAAAAAACAACGGAGGAGGCACTTAGAGGGAGAAGAAAAAGAAGTCGGACTTAAAAGGGACCTTCGGGAAGGCCAAGGCGGCCCGTTTCCCCCGTCAGGTTAGGCTCAGGCATCAATGCTATTGTCAAGCAGCGGACCAAAAAAGCGCGTAACCCCACAGGGGAGGAGGGGAGAAAAAATCACTATACCAGTCGTCGCAGGTTCCATGAGGTTCTTTGCGATTATGTCCTGAGGGGACGCTCGCTTAGCGGCAACAAAGGGAAAAATTCGAAGAGCTGCGGACGGGGAACATTTGTGCAGAAGGAAGGGAAAAAGAGAACTGCCAGACCGGGGGAGAAAGTTGACTAACAGATCAAGTGAGGGGAATCGGGCGCATGGGATTGGATCCCAGCGACTCGGTCTGCGAAGGAACTGAGAAGGAAAGTGGCAGGATCTGCTCGTCCTACGAGCGCAGAGGAGATACCCCAATACCGGCTACACGGGTCATAAACCATGTCCAAAATAGACCTCACAGAGGAGGGACTTTTCAACTTAACATGACAATTTCATTTCGCAAGAAAATCCGGCCTAATGAGGAAAGCAACCTAACTATAAGGAAATAATGACTGGCTCAAAAAAAAAAAGAACGAAAAGAAAAGGAAGATCACCCAAACCCCAGGCAAAGTGGCTTGGCGGGTCAAGAGGCGTTAGAGTGACGCAAGCAAATCTGTACCAGAAGGGAGACCTTGGAAAAAAGATACCCAAGGTAATGGGGGGTCGACTACTTCGGTGCACCTCCCGGGTGGGGGTAAGGGGAGCTCAGGTAGTCCCCCCTTTGGACGAAGCGGTCGCAGAAAGCTTGAAACTCCCGTGGTCGGCGCTCAAGAAGAACCCGAAGAATTAGATATAGGTTCACAACACTAAAAAAAACCATAGGCGCTTGTTATGACGGGAACAGGGGAGGGGGGAGGGAAATAGGGAAAATCAGGCTCGAAAAAACCATTCTAGGAGAATACCGTGAAGTAGGGCCACCAAAGAATCAGTCAGAAACGGAAAAAACGTCCGGTCTCACAAATCCTCAGACATGGAAAAAAAGGTCAGAACAGCAGGCCAACCGCGGTGAGGGGGCCGCCGGCTCTAAGAGAACGACGTGTATCTGGAAGTTAGAGACTATTGCATTACAAAAGGCAAGTTCATGGGGGAATCAACCAGACTCCGGGTTTAGGCCGATGTGTTAAACCCAAGGGGAGGGAGGCATATCGCAAAAGTTACGGGAACTATTCAGACAGCACTTTGGGAAGGCCTGACGACCCGCGCATCAAACCCAGGCACTGGCGGGCGGAAAGGTGGAACTCCAGAAAAATGTGTGGGGAGGCCGCCTCACGTTCGAAGTCTATGACTAAAAAGTGATTGGAGCGAGGGGGACTGTACGCCCGCGCCCGGCATTACCGTCGAGCTGTCACCAGCAAAGTGGTCCGGCCTGACTTATCCAAAGAAATAGTGGTTAACCCTCAGGTGTAAAACGCTTTTAACAAAATCTCCAAGAAGATGCCTGACGCCTTTCTGAAGAAAGATGAAGAAGGGAACGGGGGAAAAACGAATTTTCGGCCGCAGCAGCGACCTGGTAGGATCCGGTCTAAACAACTTTTACTAAAAAAAGCGGCCAGCACCCGGCGGAGAAGAAGAGCACATGGGGGGAAATGGAAAACAGGGCCCTCCTATTTCTCATTGGCCCAACTAGAAGGGTTAGAAAGGCCAAACTGTCTAAAACTATCCAATTGATAGGACCGGCCATAAACTGAAAGAAAGAACTCTATCACTACCAATGCCGGGTGAAAAATGTCCAGTGAGGGCATAAAAATAGCAAAAAAAGCGAAACCCTTAAAAAAACGCATCCTCGTACGGCCCAAAAAAAGAAACAAAAAGTCCTCCAGAAGGAAGTGGCTAAAATGCGCTGGTTCGACAAAGAATCGAGGAGAAGACGGGGGAAAGATTCGTCGATTATTAATACTCGTATAGCTTTCGTGGAAGGGGAGGGTTGGTCCCCAGCAGAGGGGGGACGTACCTCTCATGCGTGAATGAGAGCAGGCGTTTTGATCGCCTGACTCAAAAAGAAAGGGAGTCAACATCGGGCACGTCATGAAAAAAAAATTGCCATCCGTCCGATCAAGGGTGACATGGCCTTAAAGAATTCTGAAGTCAGTGTACTCAGGATCGGGAGAGAGACCGAAAATGACGTAAAAGGAACGGGAAAAAATTGGGCTCGTTCAAGGGGAGAAAATAAGAGACAACTTTGCGAGTAGGAGAGTGCAAATTGGAAAAAGCGTGAAGCTGGCGGGTAGGGGGGGTACCAACGCTGCCCGCCACGTAGAAAAGAAAGGACTCGGTTGCAGACTCCGCGGGAACAGGGGATAAGTCATGCTGGGCCAAGGCGGGGACAAAAGACAAAAAGTAAGCCTTCTTAAAGCCAGGAAAATACGCTGCCATTCACGAAACTTGCTAAGGTAAAAACTCTCCGAGGAAGAGTCTCCACGTCAATCCGGTCCCAGTATTTAGCAAGAGGAAGAGCTCCGAGTTGAAAAAATCAAGCCGGAAAGAACCTGAGGGGGCATAGGAAAGGGACTTAAGGTAGGCCCCGTACGACTCCGAAAAAAACAGAGGGTGCCCCGCACGAAAAAAAACGGGGGTTCTCCTGCCGGAAGCGGAAAGAATCAACAAATTCTCTCCAGAATCACGCGTAAATGGAACGTTAACTCCCTCATCAAAAAGAAAAGGAAACGCCGAGGACTGTTGCTTGAAGGGGAGGAGTATCCCAGGTGTGGAATTGGCGGTCACCGGTTCTTTCAGTGGGGGGTGCGTAATCTCCTGGGAAAAAACGAACAGAGGAAGGGGTCTTTCACTCTCGTCCCTAACGACTGGAGGGCTAATCTCTGGAGGGAAAGTTGTATAGGAAAAAAGAAGAAAATCGTGAGACGTAGAACTCGTGGAGAACCTGGAGAAGAAATAGCATTCTAAACGCGCGGAGGGAGAAGCCGGGCAAACGAAAAAGCGCAACTTCGAGATTAGACAGCTATCTCTCGAAACAACAACGGGGGAGAGGTATACATCCCTACGCGCGTGGCTCTGGAAGGGAAAAAGAAAAAAGGGCCTCACCGCTCGGGAAGGGCGAAATGATAAGGGAACACGGGTCGCGCTCAACGTTTTGGACCGCAGAACTAGCCGAAGGCTGATCATCGACAAAAAAATCTAACGGGAAGTTCTAAAGGTTCAGCAAAGTAGTGGAAAAAGATCACCTAGAACGGAAGAGGTCCGGCTCTGGGAGGAACTCGACCACCCAAGTTACAGCAAAGAAGAAATAGAGTCTCAACCTGTGAAAGAAGGCAAAAGGGTTCATACATTCCCGGTAGTCAAGGGAGGGGGGGCAGGGTATCTAAGAAAATCAATAATTCCTCGGGCCCGGGCGCTGCCTCGGTGCCGGAGATATGTTTTCAGAGAAGGGGGCCCAAAGAAGGATGGGAAACTTCTTAAGAAAGCCAGGCAGGGAGGGTGGAAGCAAGGGGACGAATGAGAAGATAAGAAGTGCGCGGTCCTGTGGCGGGTACAGAGTTAGGATCATCGGAAAGCCGCGCGAGGGGAAAAATAGCAAAATCGGGAGGTACTGGCAGAGAAAACAATGAAGCGTCGAGGACGGGTCGAGGGCGGAAGGACGCCTTGCCAAGGAAGAAACTAGAAACATGCCTCGGCGTTCGTCGAAGCGAAGACCTGGAGGCTTAACTTGTCGGAAAGAGGAAAGGACCGGCACCGAGATCGATGCCGACGCTTTACGAAAGCTGCACCGTAAAAGTGTGGGGGAGCATGGCGGAAGAAGGAAAAAGTAATCTTTTACTGGCCGAACGGAGGATGGAAAGATTAATAAATTAGGATCAGAAAAAATACAGTATGACAAGGACCAGATTTTTCCCTAAAGGAAAAGAAACTACAGAAGCGCAGGAGAGTCTCTGGCGATCCCTGCAGGCAGACCGCGTAATCTGCAAAGAACCACGGTCTCACCGCGACCAATTAGGGGGGCTTCATCCAAGACCTGATCCAGTAGAAAGCCTGCTAAGCTTTCGAGGCTTAGGAAAAACCAGCGTATTCTGGCGACGAAATAACCGGGGGATCGGGCGTGGTGTGGCGACGACGAGAACCAAATGAGACGATCAAAGTCTTGGAACGTTCGCTAAGCTCTTGCAAGTCCGCGGCCGGTTCACAAAGAAAGTGGGACAGCTGGAAGAAAAGCGGGCCAAAAAAGGGGACTCGCAGTAACTGTGGGTAAAAGCCCACCGCCTGGGCGGGGGACTTCATGGACTTGATAAAAACCGGCAGTAAAAGGGGGGTTAGGATCCTGGCGCAATATGTTAGGGACGGTCAGGTCCGAACGTTGACCCCGGAGTAAACATGTCTAAGGCTCGAAGAAAAAAAAAGTGCTCGGAAGGAAACTCTTCGGTTGTACAAAAGTGGTCCATTAGAAGCTAGGATCCCTCTCGGGTACAAGAGGAGGTAAAGGAAGGGAGCAGATCGGAAAGAATCGCCAACTTCCTACAAGGGGTTCGAGCATAGAGGCATTTTGTGAAGGACGAGCACACCAACAAAGGTCAAATTCTCCAACCTCCCTAGAAAGGGGTTGGGGGAGGATGGGAAATGGAAGGGACGTCCTATGTCTTGAAGTGACACATCATGGGAAGGGAAATCGGGGAGTCATTTGGGAAAAATGATATCACCCCTTTACTCAAACGGTGCTTTCCAACAAACCTCCTTTCCACGTGGGGGGAATGCCCTCCGATTAAACATGACACCTCATTGGCAAGATATCTGAATAACAGAGGGAAAAGTCTTGCGATCTTCGCGTGCCCAGGGAACGCGATGATCAAAAAAACATACTTAAATGGAAGTGAAGTTTAGGTGCCAAATCAGTAGGGGACTATACGCGGTCCGGTTTTCGCCCAAAGGGAAAATCGAGGGGAAAAATCCGCCTTTTCACAGGCCAGATGGATATTTTGTCCCGTGGTGTCGAAAGAAAGATTCGTGGGTGGGAGGCGGCTCCCCGAAGGAGTCCGGGAAGCGTGACGTAAAGGACCTTTTGCTGGCAAGCCGGGGGAAGGAGAGGAACCGCACCAAAATCATCCGCTTAGGTCTTGGGGAGGCACCAAGTAGTAGAAAAAAAGGGAAGGGGATCTGGCCCCAGTGCTCAAAAGGGGGGAAGGGGTATGGGGCTGTACAGGGGGATAAGATCGAACCGCATTTGGGGCCAGGCCGGCGGAGGAAGAGCGGGGAGGGAATCATGGAGGTCATGCCTAAGAGAGAGGGAAAAGAAACAGGGGGAAGGACAGGAAAGAGAGGTCCAGGTGTAAGGAAGGATGAAGGGGGTCAGGGGTTTCTCTAGAAGGGAAAAGGGGCTGTCCATGACGCGCAAGAAGGTAGGGGAGAGGGAGAGAGACAATAGCGAAAGCCTCCTTTCCAGCACGAAAGGGGAGGCGCATTCTACGCCCGAGGAGTCGGCGATTAACGAGAACGGAAAAGAGAAAAACCAACCAAAACACCTTCTTTAGAGGGGTAAGGGCAAAGGTTCTCAAGAACTTGTCCCGGTCAAAGAGGGGGGAAGTTATCTCTGCTAGGAAGTCACGCCTATCAGGGAAAAAAATCGGTCATCTAGAATACCCCGTCGCAATGTTCAACCGGGACGAAAAGCTTACAACCCCTAACAAAGGAGGGGGGCAAGGAGGAAACCCATCGGGATTCATTTCTTCACATTTGCCACAAATTGGGTCGGGGTTACGGCAATCATCGGAAGAGGGAAAGAAAGGGACTTGTTGGAGGGGAAAAATTCCTTGGGATTAAAGGGTAATTTCACTTTTCTTCAGGGGAAAACGCTTGGGACGGGTTCAAGTCAGGACCGGCCGCCCTGGAACCTAAGATGAAGATAATACAAACACAACTATGAAAAAGAAAGATAGAGGGAAGAATGGATGGTGAAAGGAAAAACCGGCATTACTGACTTCAGGAAAGTAGGCATACCCGTGACCTTTGATTCAGGAAAAAAAATAGGGCAGCCGGTCCGGAGATTAAGGGCGGAAACCCGCGGACGTGCTCCCGCTAACACGGGAGGTAAAGCTCATGTCTAGGAGGGGGGGTATTGACGGGACGTCTTAAAATGGCCGGGGGAATTGGACGAAGCCAGGCATCAAACCCCGGATAGGCCGCGTTAAGTCCCCTGCACATCTAGGAAAACGGAAGGGGGAAAGGGGAGTTCATTTCCTAAAAAGACTAACGAGGATGGATTTAAAGAGGTCGTGGAAGCACAGCGAACTAGGTCGCGGGAACTGGGAACGTCCTTGCTGAACTAAAGGAGAATAAAAAGGAATTTACCTACTATAAAATCGCAACGGGGGAACGAAACAAGCCAGCAGGGACATCAGAGAACCCGCACATCAGGCATATTCATTCGACTTCAAAAGGGGCTCAAAGGTTCTGGCCCGTCAAGCGAGGCCGAAAGGCACATAACGGATCGTACGAAAAAGAAACACCAGCCCTGTCACATCGGGCAAAGGGAAGGCCGGTTGGCTGGTGCTGAAGGGATTATACATGCCCAAACATCAAGAGGAAACCGAGAAGTTCGTGGGGGCACAGGAAAAAGCAAGGGGGAAAGACTCGAAAAAAAAGATAAAGAAGGGGGCGGGCTGGCCAGGATCCGACCACAGCGTGGCCGGCCAGGGGAAAGCAGAAAGGGACTACCCTTGGGAGAAGGGAGAAAGGAGGCCTCACAAATTCCCCTGGAAAATCGGAAGGAAAAAGGGTACACACACCTCAGTAGAGAGGGGGATGAACGTGCGGGTACGGCGAGTCGGAAATAAAACCAAACGAGGCTAGGGAAATGCAATCGGCGGAAAGCAAGAGGGACGTCCCATGACTTCGGTTCAAATGGGCGAGGCTCGAGAAAAGGGGACAACCAGGGTTCAAAGGGGTCGGGGCCGGCTACATCCTAGAGTGGTATCGTTCATTTCCTGGAAAATTCATGAACAAAAATAGTGCAGGGAACAGGCCGCCCTTTCGCCCGATCTAGCCAGGAGGACGATCTAGAAGAGCAAGAGGCCGGGAACGGGAAAGCTAAGCGACCTTCGTAACAAAATCAGCACACCCCCGACCTACGGATCACTATCCACCTGTCGGGGTTGAAGAATAGGGAGCATTCCTGACGAAGTATGCGTGGCGATGTCGAAACAGCCGCCCGCAGTGAAAGAAGAGCTGTCCCAAGAAAAATAAGCCGATTGTCTGAACTGGAAGGTAGAAGTGTCCACTCGGCGGTCGCTAAAAAGAGAAGGGTAGATGCTCCTCGAGCTCGTCGGAATAGCGATCCGGGCCGGTGGCCTAATAATGCGAGCAAATTTTGGCAGAATTGCGGCCTGGCCGTGCGAGCGAAAAGGATCAGCGGAGGGGTTTCCAGTACCACGGAAAGAGGAAAGTCCGTGCTCCGGCCAGCCAGGAAAATGGAACACGGGGTTACCGAAAAGAAACAGAAGCAGTGCGGGCCTCAAGATGGTGAGGCGCCCGGACGTCGAAGGAAGGGGAAAAAAGCCGAGGACCCCCAAGAGCCTGGTGCCGCTGCTCCAGCGAGTCGACAACAAACAGGAATCAGCTGACGTCGAAGGCAGGGAAGGAAAGACGGTCCACTCTTGCTCATACCACCCGGGGGTCTCTCGAAAATGCCTGTACAGGAAGGAGCTTTTCCTGAATGAAGGCATAAGCGGGAAGGGAAAGGGGGGGTGCGGCTTGGCTGGAGAAAATAAAACCCCCCAAAAAACCAGAGGCAGTCCGGAAACTTAAAGGGCGGGAGCCAGGCAGGGAGGGCAAATACCATCGTCAGGAATTGAAACGATTCATCGGAACATCTGCAATCAGTAAGGACAGCCCTTGCGAAGACAAGCCGGGAAAAAAGTTCGCAGGGTGTAATCCCTCAGGTGCAGCACATAACAAAAAGGAATTAGGGCTCGTTCCTCATTCCCGGACCAAGGCAGGCAGTGCAGCCACCTTCGTGATCGTTCCTAAAAGCACGACGAGGGGGTCCTGGCGGGTAAAAAACGTCTTCCTCGCCTATAACCAGTACAGAAGAACGCCGTCGGCCGTGGACGAGAGAGCTGGTTCACGAGAGGGAACAGCTCCTAACAAACCGCTCAGAAAGACGGGGAAGGACCCCTTCGGGAAGGGGGAAACCCGGCATGAGGACGCTCGCCGTAGACTTAGAACCAAACGGTCATCTCACTGAGCAACAGCCATGTTAGATCTCTAGATTCACGTCGAAAACCACTACCGGATGTTCACAACAAACGCTAAAAAAGGCGGAGGGGACCGACGTGCGCCTAAACAGAGCAAAGGTCTACAATAAGTAAAATGGGCGCTTTCTTCACTACACAGAGCCTTCGAAGATGACAATGCTCGGGGAAGAAACAATAAAGTGACCATTCTCGTGCCTGAAGGAAGGTTCAAATTGAAGGAAGACAAAGGCTTGCCCAAGCGGTGATGTCAGTGTGGGCGAAGCTGTAGCTGGGAAAAAAGAGGGACGGGGCTCGGTCTTCGCAGGAGGTAGGGAAGAATCGAATCGGTCTATTCCACGGACATCTGGTCGGTCCGAGTAGAGGATGGAACGCGAGGGGGACGCGAGCCCTGAACGGGACAAGCAGGAAAGAAATTGATCACTTTTTCTGGGTCCAGGACTTTAAAGAAGGAGGTAGACAGAGGAG
>Ga0179593_1354877_pt1 | contig 20424 bp, 21 predicted proteins | sample CZODoug2_1_08_16_FD_185931 | JGI IMG/M metagenome (GOLD analysis project Ga0179593, IMG submission 185931) | Vadose zone soil fungal communities from Angelo Coast Range Reserve, California, USA - CZODoug2_1_08_16fungal (PacBio error correction) | ecosystem: Environmental > Terrestrial > Soil >...
GTGGCGCTCGAATATTACTTCGAAGCATCTCGCAGGGAAAATGCCCACGGCCACCGGAAGGGGAATCAGTGCAGGGCGAAACCGGCTTCAAGGAACAAGGGTGCGTGGGGGAACATTCCCAAGCGACATGCCCCCTTCCCGCTGGCAAAGGATCGGAAAAGGGGAAGAAGTTAGGAAAGCAAAATATAAAGCGGACCGGGGAAGTTGGAGTTTCCGAGACGTTGAAAGAATCGCTGAACCGGGAGACAAGACGGGGCGGAGAAAAAAAGGGGAGCAATCAAAGACCTTTTATAGCTTGAAACGAAAGAGGAAGTAACCAGCCAACCGAGAGGGGGGTTTCGCGCGCAATACGGGTTCGAAGTCAGGAGGGGTCGAAAGAAACGAAGGGGGTGTTTTCTCTCTCCGGAAGAACTCGAGGAAGGGGAAAAAGCTCCTCTATGCGAACTTAGGCCGGAGGCTGACAATAATGAGTCAAAGTGAAAAAAAAGGAAAAAGAAACAGCAAAAAAAAATCAAAGGGCGGATGGAGGGAAAATTCCTGACTTTTTTAGACGATCGCACTAGAGAACTAACAACAACCCCAAGGGGAGGTAGGAAGAGAGGAAGATTACCGGAGGAGACACGATCAATCATGAAGCAGGCTGGTTGTGTGGGGGAGGTCTATGTCAAGCACAGGAGAAAGGCGGGGGAGAAAGACTAAGCAGCTTACGGAACAGGACTCATAGAGCGGGTCTTTAAAGCAAGCGGGGCATGCTGGACCACCACTCGGTCGCATAGAGAGAAATCGCCATTAGTGGGAGAGCAGGACAAAGAGGAGTTGGGGGGGGAAAGTCGAGATGCATTCATTGAAAGCGAGAAAAGGAGGGGCGAAATAGTGCGGCGTAAAGGGAGTTGTGAGGCATTAGGCAATTATTCCATGACGCCACGACAATGAGGCGCATTCACATTTGGGAAAGGCACATCGTCTGGCTGGGAAAAAGAGAAGTGAAGGGGCGTTGTTTGGCATGCGCTTGAACAAGATCAAAAAAAACTATGAAAGGGCACTAGCAGGGGAGAAGGACCCATAAAAGTCCGGGAAGGGGTGAGTTTGCATCGGGAAACGTTCTGTGGTTTCGAAATCAAAGGAAAAAAGAAAAAAAAGGAGATTAAACGTGAAGAAAAAGAAGCTAAGTAAGAGAGAGCCTGGTGCGGCAACTTCTCAACGTGCTGAGGAGTGCTCTCATTAGGCACTTTCATAAACTAAGCTCGGATTGGAATGACGGGGGTTCCGCCGTAAGGACAAAAGGAAAAGAATGCAGATCTTGCTATGATCAAAAAGCGAGCGTCAGGCGCACGGGGGTCTCTCTTTGGAATACGAAGACAAGAATAAAAAAAATAGGGGGCTCAAGATTAAAGAAGCCGCTTTCTCACTTGGCTGAGGTTGAGGGAATGCGACGGGTCGGGCTCGATTCTTTCTGTTGAGGGGTAAGCCAACAAAAGGGGACGGAGGAGGGGAGAGTCTCTTGCGCCAAGCAGGCGCGTTAACAGCGTTTGGGCTCGCGTCGCACCCATCGATCGGGGAAAGTAAAAGGGAGGGGGTTCTTAGTCGCCAGACAACAACCAAAGGAGCACGCGCCAAAGCGGGAAGGAGCGCGCCGGGCCGTATATTCGAGTGGTCATGAGTGGGGAGACCTTGAGGGGAGAGGCTACGCTTGATGGGGCGAGCATTCATTACTATAGCTATACGGACAAGCGCATAACAGGGGAAGGAGAAAGGTCGGCCGCCAACAGAAAAGGTCAAGAGCGCGGGTACAATAGAAACCAGTGTGGTGTGGAAAGGGAGAGAGGGCTACTAAACTACCTTTTGGGTTTAAGGCGCTCGGGGAGGAAAGTCTGATTAACGGGAAGATTGGGGTAGAACTAAAATGACCTCGGGTTCCAACCAGAGCAAAAAGTCACTGCAATCTACCCTTTCTCCTTTTCGGAGGGCGAGCCGTTACCCATTTACCAACACGTCCGGGGAATGGGGGAGAAACATCGATGCAATGGAGTACAGTTCTCGCAACATGGTAAGATGATTCAGCGCAGGCAGAGAGATGTCATAAAAGGAAGAGGCCTGACCCAGAAAATGCTCCGATCGAAACGGGGGTTGGAAGTGGTCGGGGCAAAAAAGGCCCCAAAATAGGAACCTCTATTGGGGGGGGGTTGGACACTGGAAGACAGGTATCCTTCAGAAGAGGGACAGGCCTACTAAAGCGATTAAGCAACCGGGGACCTGGTCGGCAAAAAGAATCACAAGGCACGGGAGTCCGGAAGCATGTCAAGGTGTCAGAAAGCGCTAATTCAAACAAAAGACCGAATTACCCGCCCTCCGCGAAAAAAAGCATCAGCGAAGGGGGGAGGAAGAAAGAGTAGGGGAGAAACTTCACGCACGAAAACATGGCCCCGTCATTTCGTCATAGCATCCGACTCGCCCCTCGTAGGAGAAGGAAAAAAGGGTTGCTGGACGGACTCGCAACTGGGAAAGAAGGACAGGGGGCAAATCGTGACGTGGGAAACGAAGGGAAGGTGCAGGCGGCATAAAGGGGAACGAAACATTAATGAGGTCAAGACATAGTCAAATAATCTCCCGCGTGTGGCGCAACCGAATTGACGCCAAAATTTGATGCCATCATTGGGGTTGCTGCAGGGAGAAGGATCCTCCAACAAGCGAAAGGGGGGGGAATTCGAGCGCGACGGAATCCATGAAAGCTTGATTGGCAGCGTTGGTTCAAACATCCAAACGTCCCAGGAAAGAGTGAAGCTCGTCGCTGCCGCAGAAACGAGGAGCCAGGGAAGAGGTGACCGCCAAGGAGATTCAGAAAGGTTGCGCTCTTCAGGGAAACAGTGGGAGACACATCGCAGGCGCAGACTTGGAAAAGGAGGGTTAGGAGAAAACATCAAAATCAGAAAAAAAGCTCCAGGAAAACGGACAGCCGTTTAGGGGCCGGGCCGGGAAAGGAAAAGACTCAAGATTTCCCTAAACAAAGAGGGGAAGGGGGGGAAGCGATGCGGGGAGAAGAGGTCCATCCGAAACGCGGTTCGAAGCGCAGACGAAGTCGTCAGTCGCCCGGAGAGGCAAGCGGGCATCACACGTGGTAAATGAACCGGAAAAGATGGTGGGAGGAAGGGAATGGTTCGATCACAGATCGGGTTTGAGGGACAGCATGCTGCGACAAGCCGCCGAGCCTATAGTTAACATTAGAAAAGGAGGGAAGGGGAGTTGGCAGCGGGGAGGGAAGTGCCAGACCGGAAACGGAGACATTGGACCATAAGGATCCGTGGGACGCCGCACCGAAACAACGGGGGAGACGAGGCGGGATTAAGAAGCCCCAGAAACGGGAAATGGAATAGCTGGTATCACGGGAAGGCTAACTCCCGCGCGCTGGGATTTCCAGAACCTACGAGAAGTTATCAGGGGGAAAAAATGCAAAGAGGGAAGGGCTTATCAGATGAAGAAAATACATAAGGCTCTACGTATAAGTGTCATCCTATCCGAGAGCTAGAGCAGGGTTCCAGATGCGGGTTGGCGAGGGGCGGCAAATCGGGGTGAAAAATGTGGAGCGTTGTCGGGCAGTCGCCATATACAACCGGGGGGAACCCAAATCGCTGATCTAGGGAAAATTGCCGGAACATGTTGGGAATTTCCGAGGGGCAGCGCTGGATCTGGCTCATAGAAGAGGGTTTAAAGAAAAAGGGAGTTCAAGCTTCTTTCTCGGAGTGCTTCTGTGCAGGGGATCTAAATTGGACTACACGGCTAAGAGGGGGAATCGTAAGTCGCAGGCTCTAGGAGGGAACAAGTGGAAAAGAAGAAAACGAGGGCAAGCGATTAAGGAAAAAAAAAAACAGGATGACGTGGAGGAACAGACTCGACAGAGCCGGCTCCGTTCCGGAGGGTCCTGGGCGGGCGGAGAAAATTGTATAGGGGGTGGAGAAAGACCCTGGTTGATGTCGAGCCGGGCGTTTGGGGAGGGATTACTTCAGGACAGAAAAAGAGTCGGGAGTGGACTCCCTATCGGGCAACAGTTCGATATGGAAACGGGGGGCAATCGGGCAAAAGCGCCTTCTCGTTTTGGGGGGGAGGAAGGGCGAAATCGGGTCTTGCCGTTCAGGGGGAGACTGGTTGCACAGCTTTGAAGGAAGGACCTTGGGGGAAGGGAGAGGGGCAAAATTGAAGATCGAAAGGGTCTACAAGAGACCTCAAGAAAGGACAATCGGGAAAGGGCGACTGATGGAGGGAAGACTGAATTCTGAAACGCGTTGATGGTTACAGGAAGGGAGCTGAACGACAGGGGGGGGGGAAAGAGGAGGGGGGATTGAATTAAAACAACCACAGGAGAAGAAAGAAAAAACACGCAGTGTGAGCGAGGACCGAAAGGGCCTCGTTAATCAACCCGAAAGAAAGCAACGCGCAAAAAAAGAACATTTCCCCGATGTGTGACGGGCGGTGGGGTGGGAGATCCCCATCGATCAGCAGGATCGGAATGGGGGCAAAAAGAAGCAAAAGGACTGAAGGAGAAAAGAGGGGTGACAGCCAGCAAGAAAGCGGACTAGGAAAAACAAGACCTATGGACCAAGGAGGACGGGGCAAAGACAAAAGCAATTGGGGCAGGGAAAAAGAAGACCCGCGCAAAGCGGGCTCCGGGAGAGAACGAACAACGTCATTTCCTAAAGAAGCCCGCAAAACCCGAAACTGCGAGAATCCAAAGCCGGCAAAGAAGAAAAATGGGGCGCCGCGAACGGAAGAGACAGCCGTACGAAGGCTATGCCAAAAGGGCCGAACACACGTATTTGGGGGTCAGGGCTTCCATCGTGTGTGACGATAGTAAAGTTCGGAGGTTCGGATCTAGGCGAAGAGAGACACCGGATGAAAAAAAACAGATGGTAGGAATAGATAAATGCAGCCGGGGTACACGACTAGAAAGCACCAGACCGAAGCTCCCCGTTGAGGAAACGGCCGAATGAGATAGATCAAAACAGCGGCATAGACATCCAAAGGGGTAACGGAACGATTAAAGGAGAGAGGGGGTGGAAGGGAAATAGGGGTAAGTCTGATTCAACGACTAACGGGAAAATTCACCAGAAAAGGGGCCCCACAACGAGCGGCCGTAAAAAAAAAGGCCTCAGATCGATCGTGGGAAGAGAGGGGAGAATTTGTTGGAAAAAGTTCCTTTTTGAATCAGGGGGGAAACAAAGTTGGCAGTCCGGCCTTGAAACTCCACATCATCGAAGCAGGGGGTCGAACGGGGGAAAAAATACGCGAAAAGGACACGCACGACAAAAATCTCGGGGAGTGGGCGGAGGGAAAAGAAAAACCTGTCTCAACACTGGACCCGGCGCACACAACGATCGCTGCGCTAGGTCGCCAGGATTACAGAAACTGCTCGGGAAAGGAAACCAGTATGAAAGAAACGGCCTCTACGTCATAGGTCAAAGCGGGAGGCCGTGTGTCGTCAGTCAGAGAAAAAGCTCTCTTATCGTAAAAGTCCTGACTCCAAAAAAGGAGTTGGGCATTGAAAAAAAATTATGGACGTTAGCAAAAGAAAAGGGGGGGGAAAAACGGCAGAGACGGCCACAGACCTCGTCGCCCGCGACAGGGGGAGAGTAGTATGTACCGGACGGATAAGAGGGAATCGCTTCCAGATGAATACGAGGTCTTTACCTTTATATGTTCTTCATAAACGAAGGAAAAAGTCACCTAGAAACAGGGGAGAGCAGCGGAGTGATGGGGCTAACGTCTGGGGGAGAGCAACCACAAAGTCACGCCAGCGACGGGGGATCGGGGAAAGTGGGTGGGGGGAAGAGGGGAACGAAGGGTCGGGGGAGAAGCATCCTGGAGGGAATCCTGCACACGGGCTAAAATCGTCTATGGAACCTCGTACAGGAGAAGCATAGACACGGTTCAAGGGGACACGGGAGGAAGGTCAAAAAGAGAACAATCAGGAAAGGATCGAACGCGCCGAGTTCAGAAAGGATGTCGGGTTCTTTTTATGGGAGAGGATAGGCAAAAGGAACAAAACCGGGAATGGAAGAAAGGAGATCGGTAGGAATAATCCTCCACACGCGGGGGTCGCGTGTGCAAGTATTGATTCATACTAAAAAGAACAGGGGGGGGCGAACTAATAGGTGAAAGGGGACCAGCCGGAATCATATCAGCGGCAAAAAACACTCTTTTAGGGAGAGCTTCGGGCAATCACAGTCCAAAAAAAAAAGGTAGGAGAGAGCTTGGCCGAGGAAAAAAAATGATTATCGAAGGAACGGAGGCCAGTGCGGAGTTGGAAAACGTCTATGGGGTAAAAGCTGACATCAAAAAAGGGAGAGGCCCCGGGAGAATCGCGGCGGGAATTTCACGGGAATCTATGTCAACGGTAAGTAATGCCGTATTGTGAACTGACCAGTAAAAGAGAGTGCCCAGCAGAAGGGTCGATAGGAAAGGGGGATCCGGAACATGAAAAGATGGTTCGATTGTCGCGGTTGTAAAGGGCGCTGCAAAGCCAGCTTCGCAACCGGAGCAATACCAAACAAAGGAGAGGCGGAACTGGGGGAAGAACGCAAGAACCGGAAGCAATCACGGGGGGTCATCGTAAAGGGGTACAATGAGAACAAGCTTCTGGCCTAAAACATCATAAGCAATTAGACTAGGGGGGGGGACGTAATAAACATCAAAAGAGGTCAAGTGAGGAATGTTAAAAAAGGAACTCTTGGCAAGGGGACGCCGTCGAAAAATCCCCTATGAGGTGAATGGCCTGTAATAAGAGGGGGCTACTGTTGGGGGCCCTGTATGTTTCAGAGCTTACAAAACCTCCGGGAGGTCCCGGCTATCTGAAGGAGAGCGAACCAGAAAACACCCAGGGTCGAAATAGTTGTATGAAACTCGCAACAACAAAAACTTGGGAAAAGAGCCCTCAAAACGCGCTCAATGGGGGATCTTGGCCGGGAACTAGAGAGGGATCATTGGTCATTTTGAATGCAGCAGGGGATGATCATGGTAAAGAGGGAGAAGAGAAATCGATAGGCCGGAGAAATCTCCAATAGCAAGCGTAAGGAAGCAAAAACTGCGACGTCCCAGGGAACGAGTGGGGGACCAGATAAACTTAGGGGTGAGAAGGGAGAAAATTCGCGAACAGAAGGGTTAACGATCGATGGGGGGGCGACGAGCGAGCCAAGGTCCTTCCCGAAAAGGGGTTAAAACGAGGGTGGCGACCCGGAACTCAAAAGCAATGGGCTGGGGGACCTTCCCGCCCCAACCGAAAAAAGAAAAAAAGAGCACCTAGGAGGAAGGAAACCCCCCCGAACATGACGACTAGATAGGGAAGACTTGAGGAGTTGTTGGAATGGCCGGCGGGGGTGAGTCATACGAGAACGCCTAGCGCCATCGGCAACGATCTGAGCGAAACATCATAGAAGAAAGGGGGACATGCCAAGGAAGGGGGAAAGTCATGGCCGGGTCATCGTTCCAGGGGCATTCATGGGGCCAGCAACAATCGAAATTTAGGGAGGAAGTCCCGCACACCTTTAAGCGATCAAAAAGGCGAAGATGAAATGAAGTGGTGGCGATCAGAAGGTGGACTCGAGAATTACTGAAGGGCCGGGCCGGATTCAACGACCAAACGGGACTTTTTCAACCCGAACCGGCGAATGCATGCCCTAACATATTTAGGTCGGGGGACACACACGGCAACAGGACAGAACGAACGCCCGGAAATAACAGAAAGAATTCGACCGCTTCTGGCAACAACCAATAAGACAGAATTGTCGTTGCAGACCGACTGATATCGGGGCTTGCCAGAGAGAAAAATAAAACAAAACCTTCGACGCAAGAAAGTGGGAAACAAAGAAACGGTTTAATCGGCTTGCGGTACGAATGACTCGACAAGTCCACACGATTGAGGCAATAAACCGCGATGGTCTGCGAGGTCTCCAAGTGGGAGATCCTCATACGCCAAGCCGCAGGTCAACGCAGCATCTCGGGTCTAGAGGACAACGTTCGGAAGCACCAGAACTGGCAGAAAAAGAAAGGGAGCAGGTGTAGGTGAACATCGAACCTCAAAGGAGGATGCATGATGCTGCAAAGTGGTTATCCGCAGGTCGGTAAGATAACTGCAAGGAACCCCCTTGATGAAAGGGGAAGAGAAAGTCATAACGTCGGAAAACCACGCAGCATTAAGGGGCACGGGGTGTATCATGTTCACCTCACAGTGCTACAAAGTGAGGTTTCAACATAGGTCGCAGCATCAGGAAAAGGTCCGAATGATCAAGGGAGGGGACTACCTCGGAAAAAAAAAGGGGCGGCTCGAACCACAAATAGGGTCTAAATAGACGACTCAATGGAAGAGAGAAAAACCTGATTGGGTACCGGGGCGGGTCCAGCATTCTAGGTACTCAGCGGCATTAAAAGGCTGGACCATGGGCATTCTTTCTGGGAAAGCAGGTTGGGGTTACATAAAAGCTTCAAAGAGCCAAGACTCGGCAGCATTAATATGGGGGGGGGTTGTTAGGTTCCTAATTAGCTGTTAGGCCGGGGCAATCGGGGCAAAAGCAGGAGGTTTAGGTTCAAGGGGAATCGTGGGTCACCGGGGGGACGCAAACTCGTAGGGCATGAAGGAAAGGGAAAAGGAACCCTTAAGGGAAGTCTGAAGCAACGGGGAAAAGTGCTTTGTCAGAAGTCATATTCGAAAAACGCACAAACCAAAAAAACAGATGTAAAACGCCATACGCGCCCGTGAAGATCAGAGTAAAACGACTAGCGAACGGGAATTCAGCGTGAGGAGGGGGAGTTAAAAAAAAGGATCATATAGGCCGGTATCAAGGACCGTTTGACTGAAGTGTCAAGACGGCGGGGCGAACGAGGCGTGCCTTTGCTATGATATCCGAGATCTTCCCTCGGGCGCGAGATTCGTACGTAGGACTGGGAAAGAACCAACAAAAAAAGGAGAAAAAGGGAAGCGGCGCACTGTCGACCAAATAGGTAGACCGTTCGTGTGTCCGTGTGAAAGGACCTAGGGTCGGGTGAGGATTGTATAAGGGAAAAGCCCAGGGGAATGACATTATTAGAGGGGGTCACAAAAATTGTTGGGGTTGTGGGTTGGCCTGGCAAATGAGGCTGACCAGAGAGACCAAAAATCGTATTGCACGGATGGCGATAATTGGCGAACGCAGCAACGAGACGATAGGGGAGGGGGAGCAAAGGTACGTAGAGACAGTCATCCCGAAGAGGGGAACGATTGGGGGGGGGGCTGGCGGGAAGGGCGGGATTAGTAGAAAGGGAGGCGTCACGGTTCATATTTCGATGACGGGGTCAAATCTGCATGTAACAGATGACCCCTTCCTCTTCAAACCCCCCCAAGAAAAGCTCGAAGGGAGATCTCCTCTGTGAATCCCTCGAAAGGGGTGTATTGTAAACGATAGGGGGAAGACACGACTATACGTTTATGGGTTGCAAGGAGTCGATCGTAGGGAAAGAAAAAGGGTTGGGGTTGTTTCAAGAACGAAAAAAAGACAGACGGGTTCAACACAGGAAGCCCGTAAAACGGAAAATCTAACCCGGACTTAGCAAGGTTTCAGCTATCAGAAAAATTGGAAACCAATCAAAAGTGAATGGGGAGACGTTTTCGAACGTGGAATTCTGGTCCGTGGAAACAGGTTCTTACACCAGAGGGTTCATGCGGCGCAAGAAGAAGCCGGCTGTCATCACGAATCTCGTTTAAAAGGTTAAACGTCCACCATAAAAACCTAAAATGACCGAGAAAAAGTATGGCATACTTTGCGAGGCCTCGTTCACCCAACTCCGACTCTCGGGGGGTGAGTAACACCGGTTCGAAAGGGGGTGAAGGGGGAGGGAAGGGATCGGGAGAAGCGACTAACTATTCAGCGGGGCTCCGTTTCGGTGGCGCAAACAATTCATCATCAGGAACCAGGAATCATGCCTGGTAAAACAAAAGGACTAGAGTACCAAGTAACGAAAAGTACCGGCATGGAAGAGACACGCGCTCGGGGCAAAGGGAAAGAGAAAGAGTGGAAAGCGGCAAAGGAACAAGCCGGGGCTGGAGCAAATTTCCTGTTCGGGAGCATCTCATAAGCAAGCCTACTCGCCAGGGTCATGAACTTTGGAGTGCAGAAGTGTAAAAGACCAAGGGAGAACGCTACACCGGTAAAGGCGAAAGATGCATGCGGGGCAGGAAGGACGACACCATTTTCACCGGACGGAGGAAAAAGCGGAGGGCAAAACGGGGTGGGCCGGAGTATCCAGTAATTCGCCAGGGCAGGAAAAAATCCTGGGTTTGGTACAAGCTTTGACGAGTCGAGGAAATAAAAAAAAAGAGGCCTGCAAAAAAAGCGACGCGGCGAGCGACGCGGGAGAGTTTAACCGAAAGGAACAAAGGACAGCGGGAGCGGCACGAGTCGCTGAAGCGGAAGTCGCCCTAAAGAGGAAAAGGCGAAAAAAGGGAGATGCCCGAGAAAACATTCACAATCTAAGGAACGGGCAAGAGGAAAAACAAAGGAGCTGCGCGGGGAAGGGGGGATGTTATGCGCTCCATACGCGAGGAACCAAATCTAAGAAAGCTCGACAGCGAGTAGGCGTCCTCTATCGACTATCCAAAAATACAAAGGAACAATGGGAACCGAGGAAGGATTCTCCCGAAGGGCATACTAACGAACGATTAAACGGCCGTCGCAGAGAAAAAAGGTCTGGGTCCACCGTAGACTTGACGAAGGTCTATCGTTCCACTCAGCAATTAAGGGGCTACCGGAACCGGGGGCCGTTTGGGGCAGGACGAGAAGAGGACGGTTTTCGCTGAGCGAAAGAGGGACGGAACAACGGTTGCATATCTCCATTAGCGCCGTACAAGAGCGTGTAGAAAAAGTGAAGCACCTTTGCCAATGGAGGGGGGGATTGCTGATAACCGAGGAAAGCGCGCAGCGCGTTGCTTGCGCCTGGGCGCCGGACACGGTTCCGAGGGGGGAGTGGGAACACGAAAAAAGCTGAAGATGGGGGGCACAACACTTTGAAGGGAGGGCGGGGGAATCGGGAGGGGCGTGCAGCGTGTCTAACGCTTCTATTAATCAGGCTTCATCCAAAATGAAAAACGAAGGGATAGATTGGGGGTCGATAAGGCCCTCAAAGGCAGCTAGGAAAGAGATAGATTTATCTGGCGAAAGCCGCTTTGGAGGGGAAGGGTAAAAGGTGAAAGGGGCTCTTATTAATCGAGAAAATTAACGAAAATCGTGCTTCTAATGTTCCGGCCAACGTTGGTGTGTTAAGGCGCGAGGTTTGATAGGGGAATATAAAGGGTCGTTTTCAACGCACCGGTCATTATCAGGGGAGGGAGGGGCTCCGATGGCGAATTGTGGCATTTATCGAAGACCGCAGGGAGAGGGCGTTTTTTCCGCGCGGAGGAGGGCGCGCTCAGGCAGCGATCCAAACCTGCCGAAACGGACTTATCTTCCAAAGGAGAATCGTTACGGTCCAACGAAAAAAACAATACTTTTGGGGGGAGGGGAAAAATGGCGTCGGCCAATCGGGATCGGGCCGGCGGAGGGGAGGCGGTGTGAGGGCGTAGGTGGTATTTTGGACGCTGCAAAGGAGGTTGACGAGGGGCTGGTGCGTAGGAGTTGAGGACCTGACGGGGTCTGTGGGTGAATCTTAGAGAAGGTCCTGAGGAAATGAATGGAGATAGGGTCATAACCGATTGGGGGACCGGGATCGGGAAATATAGCATCTTTGGTTGCTTCTTCCTTCAAGACGCATGACTTCTGCTCATGGGTGTAGCGGTGATCGGGTCGGGGGGGACAGGGAGGGGCGGTTTCATCCGAAATAAAAAACACGCGGGAATGAATGGGGACGCGATGGTAAACGAAGAACCGAAAAAAAGGGGAGGGGGGGGGGAAAAGGCTCGGGGCGGGGGCGGAGCAAATGGGGGCTGCGTTGTTTAGGAATTCGACGGAGACGCCTGGAAACTCTCTTTATGGAAAAAAAGTCTCAGAGCACAAAACACAGTATGTAAATAACTATTTACAAAAGAAAAAAGAGATTCAGGGGCTCAGGGGAGGGAGAAAAAAAGGACGCAAGAACAGAGAAAAACAAGCCTCGAATTTCCCCCATGTGGTAAGGTCGATGGAAAAGGGATTGGGGAACCATCAGGAAGAGACTGGGTGGGCAAAACAACGGGAAAACGAAAAACAATAATCACTACTCAAATCAATACACACCATCTCGGCAAGGACCGAAGAAGCAGGAAAATAACTATTCTCGATGATCACGGGTTTTAAATCACAGCAACAAATTTCGGGGGTAGGAATAGGAGCCATAACCATAGTCTTTCCAAAAAACAGAAGAGGGGGGGGCTTCATTTCCGAACTCAGAACCAAAAAAAAAAAGCAAATCTAAAAAAATCCAAAGGCCGGGACTCACACAGGCAGCCGGAAAAAGCCGAACAACAGGACCTGGCCTTATCTTTGCTGTGGGTGGAAACCGGAACAAAGGTTGTGGGGGGGAGGCCTTTAAAAAGGACAGGGGGTTTCAGGGCCATGGGGAAGTAGAGGAAAAGGCCCTAAAAAAACTACGCTCAGCGATCACGCGCCGAGCCATCGAAAGGACCATCAATCAACTACTCGCCAATACTGGCGGGACACGCATCAATCACCCCGTTGCTGGCCCAGCTTAAAAGAAGTTGCACCCTGCTCCAAACCCAGTCTTCGCTCTCCATAGGAAACCGCCCTTTGGTTGTTCAGACGTCCCACTAGAGAACAAATGGGTGGCGTTCAAGTTAACCTCAGAGGGTCAAGCACGGAAACCATTCACCCACGGGGGTTGCCAACTCCGCCCCACACTGGGCGGCAGTCCCTGACCTTCTATCCAGATAGTGGGGGAAAAAAGTGGCGAGCAAAATGCCTTGTGGCTGTAGTAAAAGAGGAACGCAATTACCGGTGTTGAAGGTACCAGGGCCGGAACGAAATCAGGTCATAACGGGGGTTACCTACATCTCATCCTTTGCTTAATCCTCAGAAAATCATCTGAAGTCCGGGGCTTTGGCGGCTCAATCAATCTTACCTCATAACCACTGTTGTCCAGGCGGCATTCGAACTGAAATGTATCTTGTGACGTATCAAAGGTCGGGATGTCTGGACTGGCCTCCCAAGTGGCCAGCAGCGGGTGCATTCCTCTCCTGGGTAATATTTATCGCCGGGGTCGTAGAGAAAATATGTTCTCAACTCACTAAGAACCCCCATGAAAGGGCTTTGTAGTCAGGGGCCCTTCAGGTCCGACTATACAAGAAAGGAACCCCCCACGCAGCTGGGAGGGGGGGGTTCCGTTAGATTGGACATGGAGCTCCCGAGTGACAAGCTTGCTTGGGAGAGGAGAGCCAGGTAGCCGGAAAGGAAGCAAGAAGACGGAAACTGGGGGGGGACGCGAAGACAACACTGTGGCGCTGAAAGAGAGAGACAAATTAAACTGGCGCCCCCGAAGACCCAAGGGGGGGTAATCGCGTAGGAGGAAAGCGAACGGCACTTCGTATGGACAGGTCTTGATTGAACGCGCGAGGCGATGACGCGATAACAAGTAGCCAACCCTCCTCGATGACGTCCTATTGTTGGCCGGCCTTTCTCTGTGGGAGGTCATGCGAAATTCCCAAAGGCCACCGAAGCGCTTGCTAGAAAAGCATGCTCATGGGTAGCTTGTGTTCCCGAGAAAATCTTGGTTTTGTGGTAGCAATGAGGAATTCAGACCTCGAACGTGACGATTCGGCCATTACAACTGGGTGACACACCTTTGGGCCTCTCCGTTTCGGGCCCTTCCTAAGAAAGGCTCACGCGGGCGGCAAAGATAAAACGTACTTGGAAAAAGGCGGGGAAGGGGAAACTCATCAAGACGAGGAGAGGCTTCGAGGGAGCAGAAGCTGGGGGGGATGGGACGAGGAACGGCAGAAGGGAAAAAACTTCTGGAGCAAACAGAGGGAAAATGTCGGGGCGTAAGAGAGCCGACCATGAGTTCAGAGATTGATATTTCGGAGCAGCGCTATAAATCTTAATCGGCGGTCGGACTTCATCAAATCGTCCGCGTAAAAACAAGAATTATGCGTCTCGCAGGTCCCATGTCGGAGCACCCAGGCACACCCTCTGTCACGGCGAGTTAATGCGGAAACGCGATGTCAACGAACAGACGTTTCCGATGCTGGAGTTTAACCTCGGGTGACAGCCCTCAAAATACGGGGTAATCCTTAGAGAGGTTCTACTGAATTGACAAGGTCATCTCGGTCGGGTGGATGCGAGGCGTTGTCGACACCTAATGACTTGAGTTAAAAACGTTCTGGATGATGAGTTGAGGGAACCTCCACAGGAACGAAATGCGATGATTCGCAGGTTCGTAGGAAGCTAGAGACGGCCAAGCGACAGCTGGGCGCGGCAACGTGCGCAAAGGAAGCAAAAAAAGATGATTATCGGTGGAGAAAAACGCCGAGCAAGACCGGATCAAACGGGGTGCTAACTTTAATAGGAAAAATTACTGGATGGTCGTCTCGCTTAGGTAATAGGCTTGACACTGAGCCATGCTGGAGCCTCACCATAGTTTCTTTAAGAACCGAACACGGAATAGAATAGACACTTGTAAAAGCAAAAGGGAGCCAAATTCAACGTGGAGTTTTAACAGATGAGGTCTCATCTCGAACAGTAGCAAAGAATGGGGGCGACTTGGCGGACGACAAGCAAATGTTGTGGACCAGAGTGAGGTTTCGCGCTCACAAAAACAAGCCTATTTGCCGGAACGAGAGTCGAGATGCAAAAAATCACCCAGTTCGCATTGAAGGACGGAACTCGCACGACAAAAAAAAAGGGGTAAGAGGGAGCCCCCGCGGGAGAGCTCCTTGCAAAGTTAAAGACGACCGTTCATACGGAATGCGGCTGGTCAATCTCCGCTGCAAAACATGGCACACAGTGTTAGACGCGAAAACGATACCTCGCAGGGAGGCCGAACCAGACCGCAAGAAGGGACCAAATGCGTCAATCCGGGAGACGGGCGGTGACAGAGGGGGCACCGACGTGACTGCTTATGGGCAAGTTAAGCCCCGAACATCGTGGCAAAGAAAAAGAGATATTGTTGGCGACAGCGGGGCCAAAGCCGGGGCATTCCGCAAGTTCGCGTAGGCGAAAGCTGAAGAAGCGCAATGGGCTTTGGCCCTTCCCGAGCCAGATCGGAGAAACTACTAACAAAATTCAAACGGAAAACCTAAAGGGAGCCTATCAGGCGGAAGACGCAGATGGGGGAACTGACTGATTCATACACAATACAGGAGAAATGCCTAGGCTCAAGAGTTCAAGAGACGATGTACGCGAGAGCAATCTTCAGTAAGATTCAAGGGCCGACGGTGAAGGAGTAGTCAACCGTTCGCGGGGGGAGGATGGAAAGCCTAAGAAAGTCTTCCGAGAACTTGGCGGAGTAAGTTTACGAAAGCGTTTACTTCGATGGAAGACGGGCGGATGGGATGCCGAGTTTGTGTAGATCCTTTGGGAAAAAAATACTCTAATCTTAGTTAGTAAAAAAGAAGATCAGGTCCTTTTCCGAATTACCAACAAAAGTAGGACTGGGAGGAATTTCACCCGGAGGGCAATTACCCAGAGGGTCTCGTGACAAAAGGGGGGCACATGCTCAACGACGAAACAAGGCCCAGTGTTCTTAAGGCCGGTAGTGAAATAAGAAAAATGAGCGAATGCTAAACCGAGGGGTCGGGCTCGACTGCAAATCGAATTGGTAAGGATTCGAACAACTTTAAGGCGAAAGCACGCCTCAACAGACGGTTAAGGCGATTCGGACAGATGCCTCGTAAGACACACAAACTATAGGGGGGGGGGGGGTCGGGAGCACAGTAGTCGTCTATGTCGACAGGTTGGGGTCTAAAGCACCAGGCCTCACGATGTCACTAGGAACGCCCTCAGTCCCTATGGAGGAAAACCGGTGGATCGATCACGAGGGGAGCCCGAGACTGGAAAAACATTTGAGTTGGAACAGGCACCGCCAAATACCGGGTCCGGGTAATGTAAGGAGGCACTGTTTGCGCAGAACGGTATCAGGAGGGAAAAAAACAGGAAAAGGGTGCAAGGTAAGAGAGAAGAAAACAGGAGTAAGAAGGAGGGAGGAAGCAAGTGGGGAAACCAGCGGACAGGGGGAAGAGAAAAGAAGGAAAGAAAAAAAAAACGATAGGGAGATCTCCTAAGACAACTGAGGAGGATTAAAGAAACCATATATAAATAATTCAGTCTCCAAAAGTTCATCATTCTTCACAGCAGGAACCTTTGTTTGACGGTGCGATTGAGGGTCAATCACAGTCGACCAGTGGAAGTGGTCTCATATGGGAAGGGCGCGAGGGAAAACTTCAGCTTCGTAGGTATTACGCAGTAGGTTCCTCTACTGCATTATACTAACCAACACTAGTACATAAGAATCGAAGGGGTGGGTGAGAGCGAACAAAAAACAAGTCAGTAATATTCAAAAATTCTATGTACGAAAGCTTGAAAAACCTGGAATAGCCAATGAAGTAAAAAGGGGCGGGTTGGCCATCTCAGGGGGTATGCAGAAGACACAAGGTAAAGGGCAATTTCATATGGTGGGATTGACAAAGGATGGTTCCTTTCAATGCAGCGTCGGGTGGAAGGCAGCGTGTTCACCGGGAGAACACACTCGGGGAGGTGCATGAATAGGTTTCTAAGAAGGCAGAATCGGTAGGGGGTTGGGATGGGGCGCGAAGTTCTTTTTTGAGAAGTCATTTACGCGCACCCATCTGGGCACGGCCTAAGCGGCGTGATTTATCGCGGAAAAGTGCGGAGAAAAAACTGACCAACGGGTCGGGAGCTATATGAGGGCCTGAATAAAAACGGATGCCAGTCTTGACGGAAGGGGGCTAGGGCCCATGCGGAAGGGCCTGAAAATGATAGATCGAGGAAGAAAGATCGTGAAATGGTATGGCTGCTATGGACTTTCAGGTGGAAACTTTAAGCGTCCGCAAGGAGCAGGGCATCGAGGCACTGAAAATAGGCGTTATAACTGTCTGTGTGTCAGTTAATCGATAGGGTCGGGCTCAGAGTCATGCTGGGGTGAGGGAAGGCACCATGCTATGAAGTCAGGGAAAGTGCGTCCATCCTCGAAAAATGTCTGAAGGGGAAAAAATAGCTTGGGAGAATAGTCGTGAGACCACTAGGGGGGAGTTGCGAAAAACATCGCACCTCAGACGTAGCGCATTACAAAGCTGTGCCGGACTAGGACAAATGAGATTTGGAGTATTTCCGAGAGTGAGGATATCGAAGGAGAGTTCGAGGGGGAGATCAAGGTTAAGATGAGGCGATGAAGGGGCCAAATTCGGCGAAGACTGAGGCCAAACCTGCAAAAAGAAAAGAGGATGCAAGCATACGCGGGAGGGGAAACCGAGTACATTTTGTGGGGGGGGAGGGGATGTGCTACTACAGAAACGCTGGAAGGGATGGGGTTAATGTCGAGTGGCCGACGACGGAGTGGTTTGTGGGACTCGACTAATCATCAGCAAAAAAACATCCTGGCCCGGGCACACCAGGCTTGACCGAGGTGACGAGGTGACCAATGTAACCAGTTAGGGAATTGTACGTTGGGGAGAACTGCGAATGGATCCGTTTCGTTCGTTAACAAACCTATGGCCTAAGGCTCCGCGGACGGCATCTAGCGAAACTCACCGGACCAATGACGAGAACGATAAAAGGTATGGGGGATAGTTAATTGGAGCCTCGCGTTTCCGCCACAGAGAAGCGCGGTGGATGTGTGATTAAGGGGCGGCACGTGCGCGAAAAATGGATGAGGCTGCAGTCTCTAAGAGTCAGAAGAAGTAAAAGAGAAATCCGGTGCAAGTTTTTAGCCCTGTCATATTGGGAATCAAGTCAATTTACACGGGGACAGCGAATACACAAAGAAAGGATGACCCGGAGTCCGCTCCCTATCTCGGCAAGGTACTGATAAGTGAGGGCGAAACGGCGCCGGGTCCTAGAATGAGAGGGTCCCCTAGTTTAGATCATACGGTCAGTAGACCTACCTCAGACACCGGCGGTTTAGGGGGAGGTGTCACCATCTTAAATTGTTAAGGCTACAAGGAGAAAGCAGAGGTTGGAAACGGTTTGAGTAAAGGTGATCACCCGAGACGCTGACGATTATGTCAAAACAAAAAAACATTGGATAAGGAGGTAAGAAACGTGAAATAGTCGAACTCGGTTGGGAAGTACTACAGAACATCGGCCGAATCTTGTGCGACAGAAGTTTTGGTCTTGTGCTTAAGAGGCCCCGGCAATAAATAAAGACTAAAGGAATTCTGCGAACACGCGGGCTAGCTGACCGCTTGGGGGAATGGCCGAGCGGGGTGGAAATAAAGACGAGGTAAAAAGGGAAGGCTTTCACGTAAGGGACCGCGAGAGACCGGAAAGGGGAGAATGGACCGGGAAGGAATTCGCCAGGTCGGAACCATCTGAATGGCCGGGAACGAGACCAGTCGCGGGGGAGGGGGAATTAATGGGCAGTCACCCAACAAAAAAAAATCCGAGAGCAGCAAAGAGTTCCACGCCGACAAAAGAGGAGGCGCTGGTACGTCGCATGACAACACTCAAGGATGCCATAAACAATGGGAATCGGAAAGCGAGCGTCGGAATCCCCGTCAAGCGACTAAATTCGGGGGGGAGCATACTACTATTTCATGTTGCCATTAGGGGGGGAACTTACAAGGGCTAATAGTATCATTCCGTTTTGGGTTCAAAAGCCTCCTTGTTGTTGATGAGTCCTTAAGGGTTTATCCCTAAGGGTCAGTATCGCTCTTACTGCGGACGAGGATTTGCAACTAGCTCAATTCTCGGAACCGAGGTGCATAGGGGGGGGGGGGACGGCAATGAACCTATTCTGGCTTGGCCATGTTAGACCACTCCATAGGGCTGGTTCGGTGGAAAATGGACGCCGGGTCCAAGGGTGCCTCAGGGAGTGAGCTCCTCCTCACGGAGCACTGAATAAAATTGGGACTGGAGGAGAGTCTAAGGACCCGCAGCGCAATTCAGGACTCTTTCTAACTCTTAAATGATGCGCGGGGGAAGCAGGACGTCACTCCGACCTGCGTTAGTGATCTCAGCTAAAGGCGGCGACGAGAAGTGGAAGATCGGGGGGGAGAGTCCATATCGGGAAGGCCGAATCGGGGGAGGAAGGGGGGCAAAATCGGTGAAGGTTCTGCGTGATTTAGCAGGATTAAAGAGGAAAAGACACCTCGATTTCTCATAGGTTTCCGTACCAACAGTGTTCTGAGAATAGGAGATTGGTTAATGCGGAGCTGGTTGGCCATCACCGGGAACCAGGGCAGCGGAAGAGCGTCAGGGGCGGGTTGGTCATTTAGAATTCCGGGATACGCGGTCATCTGAAAGAGGCGAGCTAGGCGAGGGGGGATCGAGAACACTGTGCAGAAAGGCCCGATCAAGGACGGGCTAGCTGTTACAAAAAAAAAAAAAAGTGCGGTTGTAACCAAGAGGGAGCAATCGCACCGGGTCCCTTCGGTAAGGGCATTGAGTGAAGAATTTGCCCGGCAAAGAGGGGGGGACTCAAAAAGGGGGGCGGGTTTGGGGGGAGGCGTGAAGAAAAAGGAAAATTGGGTCGGAGCAAGGAAGATGCCGGTACGGCTTGATATGGGTCAACAAAAAGGGGGGCACGGTCGCGGCACGATAGCCGGATAGGAGTTGTTACTTCTTGGCGTCATAGTCAGTCGTGATGGGGCGCTGGTGGGGGGGTTGGATCGGCGGACATTTGTGCCGTGCGAGGGGGTTTTGCACCAAAATTCAGATAGACGAAATCCTGAGGGGGATCTAAAAATACAGCGGCCAAGGAACATACGTGAAGGCGCTGCGTGAGAAGAGAGGATGCCGTTGATTTGCGGCAGAAAGGCTCGGAGACGCCAAGCGCAGGTGTTATGTAAGAGCGCTACAACAACAAAAAAAAAAGGATGATAAACCGCGAGGAATGGGAGGACTACCACGGGCCTGGGCCGGATGCAAAGGGAATCAGAAGCAACGCGCAGAAGGGGGACATTGGAAACAGAGGTGGCGTAGTGACTGATGGTATATCCCCAAGAGAAGAGGAGACTTTCAACGCGAACGGGAAAAAATTAAAAACTGCCGAGAAAGAAGTGACCAATCCCGCGAAAGAAAGGCAAGGAAATAAACAAATCAGAAATCCCTTGGCGGGAGTGAAACGCCGGAACCATTTCTGTTCCCATATCGTCCCTGGATACGGGCCATATCGGAACACAAAAAAAGATCAAAAGGGGTCTGTACGAAAAAAAAAAAGCCCCGGAGATCCAAAGACGTTGCCTCATGCCCATGGGGTCAGGGGAAAAAGAACCGGAACAGGACCAGCTTACCCGAAGGGCGA
>Ga0179593_1322600_pt1 | contig 20421 bp, 24 predicted proteins | sample CZODoug2_1_08_16_FD_185931 | JGI IMG/M metagenome (GOLD analysis project Ga0179593, IMG submission 185931) | Vadose zone soil fungal communities from Angelo Coast Range Reserve, California, USA - CZODoug2_1_08_16fungal (PacBio error correction) | ecosystem: Environmental > Terrestrial > Soil >...
CGGGGATGCACAGAGTCCTGAAATCAAAAGGCGAAAGTGTAGTCTCAAGGAGATAATGGACGCTGGGGAGAAAAAAGTTTAAGAATGCGTGGAAGGGGAAATGACGCACCGTGCGGAATGGGGGCTAAAGGCAGTACGCCAGATACAGCGCTGGGGGGAAACGGAAAAAAAGCCGCGCCCGACAGGCAGGGAAGGTGGGAAAAGCGTCAAATATTTGGCGGAGGATCGGGGACTGTGGGACAGGCGACCATTTTGACGTAACAGGCCCGAAATAGGACTAGAAAGTCAGGCTATTGACTCTCGGGGGGGGTTGGGTTGGGTACAGCTAAGAAAGGTTCTTCATTAAAAAACAGCGGTGAAACTAGGATCGGCAGGGGGGGACAAAAAAAAGGTAACTGAGAAAAAAGAGATATGACTCCTCTTGTAGGCGATGAAAAGTCAGCCTGGTAGTTGTTGTGAAAACTGTGGCAAATCGATCGTACCAGAGGTCACAGTCAGCATCTGGGGGTAGGGAGACATTGACAACGGGCCGAAGGCTAGAGACAAGGCGGGCCATGAAATAGGGAGAGGGGGGTTCATAGACAACCTACAACAGTTGAATATCGCAATATACAAGAAGCGTCGAAAAGTAAATTGCGGGACCATGCTCCTCGGGGGACCGGAAAAGGTTCGGACAGAAATAGAGACAAAAAAACGATAAAGTCGCCGAAACGCCTCAGGAGGAGTAGAGCCCGACCCGAAAACACTAAACGGCTGTGTCCTGGGCCACGCAATGGACTGTTGAAGGGTGGCGGAGAGAATGCCTATCGGCAAGAAACAAGTCCGAAAGAAGGAAGCGGTTCTACCTTTAGGAAATAGAGAAGGGGGTCGGAAAACTTCCGTAATCGACAGCAGGGCTGAAAGCGAGGACCTAAGCCAAAATGTAGACAAGACCAGAGCCATCATACCCAGAAAGGACTCGGGACAAAGAATAGCAGAAACTAACCGAAGCTAATGGTGCGCGAATCTGCGTACTGCGTCATGATGAGAAATGAATAGGCGGTAAGGAAGGCAACACGGGGGAGCATGATGACCAGTTTGAGAGATCCATCTACATTGGGTCGTAATTTAGAAGGGCCCGGAAGATATTCTCAGGAGTCCATGGGCATCAAATGAAATAGTAAAAAAAATCTATGGTGTCTTATTCGGAATAATGAGAATGAGAGAGAGTACGCTAAAGAGACGTAAACGAATTCAGGTCTAGCGCAAAACCGATCAGCAAGACATGGGCCTAACGGAAGGTGCGTACGATCCGAATGGGACTCCCGCCTCCAAATCGGGGGAAAACGAAAATTCTGAGAGATAACTTTTGAAGCAATAAAACGAAACGATTAACAGGAGGATCAAAAGGTGAGTTAATGGGGGGGGTCTCAAGGTCGGAGGGGTTTCGGGAAAATGACATAGAGCGTGAGGGGGGCGCGAAAATCGGTCAACTTATTTGGGGAAAGAAAGTCAAAGAGGGAGTTCGGGGGATCAGTAAGAGGCATAGAAGCGGCAGAAAACGGGTAGCGAAGAGCCCACTAGAGGTCGCGAAAAACGAGCGCAAGCAACTCTGGTATGTAGTCAAGCTATTGAAGTGCAGAAAGACTAGAAAAGGGTGTGTGACATGTCTTAAAGTAATCCGATCCCCGGTGATGATTTGGAGGCGGATTAAAGCGGATGGAAAAAGTATTCATCGGTTCCAGACCCTAAAGGGGGGGGACGGTAAAGGAGGCGCTATGAAGGATACGACGAGAAGGAAACAAGAGTTGGCAGATAAAAGTTAAGGTCGAGCGAATAGGAGTTAACACAAGTAAAGTTAGATTCGAGTCAGCAGACATTTCTGGACGAACATACCCCACAGAACAAAAACCGGAAACGCCCTCAGGCCCACAGGCAGAGAGGCAGACGCGATCCCCCGTAAGCCCGCAGTTTTTGGCCAGGAGAAACAATTAGCGGAAATGAAATCGCAGCGGGCAATTAATACACAGCGTCTCAAAGAAGAAACGTGTCGGGGAAAAACAACGATGGAAGTGGGGGGGGGGGTAAAGATCTGCGCCACATGGGGGGAATTTATAGGGGTCTGGAGCGACGGCCTTTCTACGAAAATAAGACAGAGCGCGCTCTTATATGAGGGGTCGAGACGGTTGAACAAACGTCAGTAATCCGTAAGGACCGGAGGTGAGAAAACGCTCGTAATGACTGTCCGGTTCGGAGGGAAAGGGGTCGAGAGGGATGAGATGAAAGTCGATTTCTGGCAAGCCTCACTGGTCGACTAGGTCAGAAGTACCTTGTTATATTACTTGAGGTGACGGTGAAAGCAGGTCGACGAGGGAGGCAGCATGAGGGGAAAAATCTTGCCAGAGATCAACCTTCTAAAAGCTTCCATCATGAAGGGTTCACGAATGGGAGCGCCACATCGGAAAAACAAGAAAGCAAGTTACTCTGAAAGATAACAGAAAGAGGGAAGGGCAAACAAAAAGGTTGAGGGAGTCACGAACAGTGGACTTGACACAGCCAGCGCGGGGGTGGCCTAAATAGGCACCAAGGAACTCGAGTAGATGCTAGATACCCCATGACTTGAAAAATAAATGACGCGCCGACTCATCCTTTCCATAAACCAAGTCAGGGGTGCGAAATCGAAAGAAGGAGAAGGTGCATAGAATGTTACTGTGCCAGAGAAAAGCTATCAAGAGTTATAGTTAGAGTAAGAGATACTGGCAGCCAAAGAATTTCAAGAAAGAAAAAAAAACGACTTTGCGGAGTGGGGTTCGACTTCAGATGGTGGTAGATGTTATTAAGCGAGGCGGAGAAGGTGCACGGATTGAAGGAAACGGTCATGGAGGGTAGAGCTAATGGAAGGAGGCTAGCTACGAGTGGGTGCCTGAGAGGAATCGGCCGCGAAACTTTAGACCTTCCACTGAGTTCAGGGAGAAACGCTAAAAGGAAAGTGCAAAGGGGGAATCGACGAAGAGGCAGATCGACTGGAGTGGGGGGAGGCTAGCCGCCAAGGAATTGCGGAGTCGAGCGTAAGTGCGAATCAATAGGGAGAGGTTGTGCTGTCGGTCAAATTCTCCATTTTGCTACTGTTTTCTTCAGTCGGGGGAACAGATATTAGCGTCGGCAACGGAACTGGGGGAATTAAAAGCAAAAAAGAATTAGTCTTCCCAAGAAAGATAGCCATCTAAAAAACAAAAAGTAGTTGAAGTGAAAAAAGAAAGAATCGCACAACTTGCGCCGAAACATCATCGGACGGAAGCGCAAATCTATGGTAGTCGTTCCGCTCCGCCACCAGTCGGGCAAAACAGTCCGGAAGTTCACCAGACAGGTTCACCAAAGAACCACGCATGGGGAAACAATGAACATAGACGCAGCAAAAAGGGGCGAAGACAAAAGCAGGAAGACGGCGGTGCACTGCAGACGGGATTAAAAAAGAAGGGCTTATCACAGGAAACCAGGAACGAAAGTCCTGTAGAAATGTCTAGGGGCATATGAATAGAAGGGACATAATATATCTGATAAGCATCCTGAAAAAAAAGAGAAGAAGGAAAACCAACTCATAGAAGACGAAAAAAAGTGAGAAGGGAGGGCGGAATAGGAGAAAAGAGTAAAACCTCGTCTAACTCACTCGAGGAAAACATAAAAGCCGAATATTCAGGGTGGTGAAATGACCGTACAGGAGGAAGGTCATCGAATCAGAAAAGAGAAAGGGACTGGCAGCAGGGAACGCTTTGGGGAAAGAAAATGAGCGAAAAAAGAACGGGCCTGCTTTATCGGGAAGCAACTCAATGAATGGCGGGAGGGAACAAAGGAGGGGGGTAAGAGCGCCGCTTGGACCAGTAATGGCGGGATACCGATCAAAAAGGCGCTTCTGGGGCGAGTACAGCCAAAACGATTAGTCTAGGGTGAAAGACACTGCGAAATGAAAGGCTAAAATCATTTGGCCTAAGGGGTTTACAACCACCGAAGCTGGAGCGGGACTTCTGAACTTAGTGGTGGAAGATGGACGCTCCACAATATAGAACTCCATCGTAATCGTCTCAGTCGGAAGGGGGGAGGGGATTAGAGAGCGCAAACGAAAGAAAAATAGAAGAAACAGACTTGCTAGCCGAGGAGGATTTGTCAAGAACTAAGGACGATATATGCAACGAAAGCTAGGGGAGCCAACAATAGGGCGTGCCTCGGTCTATTAGGGAATATCGACAAAACTACAATTACGAACGCATGGAAAGGAAATTTACGAGGAGGGGAAAGAAGCAAAAACACGGTCTACTGTAAGAATTCCTACCAGCTCAAAAAAAGGGGAGTCAGGGAACCAGAAAAAAACTATATCAGAGGTGGAAGGAAGGGAGTAAGTCAAGAAAGGAAGGAGGCGAAAAGGACCATCTCAGAGAATGGTTCCGAGAGACGGCTAAAAAAACTGCCATTTGGGATTGGGGGGGAGCTCCCACGAAAAGCCTATAATGAAAAGCGGGGGGTATTACGAAGAAAAGAATGCTCGGGATTACGATAATTTAACCTGGCGCGCAAGGCCAAAAGGTATACTTGTGGCTCGCGGGAACCCGCAGAACAGAAGGAACGATTTAGCTGCGTCAGGAGGCTTGAAGATGTGGTTTTTAGGGAACCAAGGGGGTTCAGCAGTCAACCCTCTCGCGGGGAAATGGGTCCAACTCCTCCTATCAAAAGCAGATACTATCCGCACATAACTGAAAGTTTGACCGAAGGACGAAAGCGAATACATAGATACCTTTGGGAAAAACGTCAACTTTTGTGGCGGGGCTTGGGGGACAATTTAAAAGTCGAATACTCTAAAAGGGACATCAAATAAGGGAAGAGCAAGACCATGCATCAGGGAGAGGATTATCGAGACCTGAGACAACCCTTGGATCGTCAGAGGCCACGGCAAAGGAAAGACCCCGCAATAACCTCGCGCTTGCAGGCTCAGGAGGGAAAGACGCTGATATGGGGGTCGCAGGATAAAAAAGTCGCCCAAGTACTTGCTCTCAGACGAAAAACGAACGAAAGATTGATAAACACTCATTAGAAATAACTGGGAAGAGGTGGGCTCCTGTAACGCGGCAGAGGGTAAATGAAAAAACTTGCCGTAAGGGAGAACAAAAAGGGGAAAAGCCAAAGAGCCCCGACATAATGGCAATCTCCACATAGGGAAAGCGACAAAAGGTATCATAGACCCGGTTACAATGGGGGGTCGGCAAGGTAGGCAAAGGCGATCAATGGAAGACAGGTTGTCGAGTGTGTCGGAGATGAAACTGGCAAAAACCTAAGGAAGTGAAAATTGAGGGCGTAACGCTCATCATCTAGTAAAAACAACTAAGAAAGCGAGTGTTAATAGAACACCAGCACCCTTGCCTAATTCGGGATCAAATGGATAGAGAATTATTTAAGAAGCAACCATGTGCAAAGTATCAACAAGAAAAGGAATCATAGAAAAAGGGGTTGACCTGAGGGAAAGGAAAGGCCTGGGGAAATCGCTCATCCCGAGGAAAAAGAAACCAGTAAGGGATTAGGCAGAGGTCGGAGATAGTAGTTAGGGTGCGTTCGAAGGGGGCAAACATAATAAGCAGAATTGCGAGGCCGGAAAGAAAGAGGTGAGTACGAAGTGGAGCGCCCAAATAGAAGAGAGAGCGGGGTCCGACAGTGTACCAAGCCCGATAAAATGAAAAGGTGGTCGTGCAGAAGGAGATCGTCAGCAACCAATTCAACCAGGAATGGAAAAGAAAAACAACAGTTGTCAGGGAGCAAAGCATGGAAGGCACGAAGCTGCAGCTGCGTAACGCCTCGGAACCTCTTTCTCCGGTGGCGTAAGAAGAAGCAGTCTACTCAACCAGCGGACCTTGTGACAAAGCTTGAAGCATCAGTGTCTGCCAAGATGAAAAAGAAATCATCTACCATTAGGGGTTACTGATTAACACCACCGAGAAACTATGAAAACGATAGGTCCGTATATATGCATGCGGGGGAAAAGTGGGCCAGAGGGGGACATAGCAGCTGGCGTCACTGAACCAGCAGGACTCCGAACGCTAAAGGTGTCAAACAAAAAAAAAAGGAGAAAGAAGAGAAATACAAAAAACGAGGAAGGAGACTCGTGGACCGACCGTGAGACGGTTAGGGAGGATGGACCGCAGGGAGAGACGGGAAGACGAAATTTGTGAAAAAGGACTATGAGAGGCCAAAATCGAGGAGAAAAATCCGTCCCGATAGAACTGAACGAATTTCCCCGCTGGCCGCGAGCAAGCGCACAACTTGCCGGCAGGGCACAGAGCCGGGAGGAGCGGAGATGCCGGGAGAAGAAAGGAGAGGAGGAACAGCTCGAAAAAAAGCGCACACGTCGAAAAAGTCATCGAACCGGACCAACGGAAGGGTTTAAATATGCGCAAAAAGACGAAGGGGGAAGACAAACAACGCGCCTGTGGTAAGTCCATAAACCAAAAGCCTTAAAGAGGGGAATAATTAAATCTAAATCTAAAACAAAAAACTTATGATAGTAAAAGAGAGAGGTGGGGAATTATATCTCTTTTCAGGGAAAGCACCAAAGTTTATATGAGTCTCGCAGGGGTAGTTTACTAAAACATGGACGGGGACGGGGAAGATTAACGCAGACGTGCGAGGGATGAAAGAGGGGAGCAAAGAAGTAAGAATCGCAAAAAAGAGCCTCTAAGAAATAGAGGGGTATCGTCGGTACAAGTTGCGCGGATAAAAGGGGCCAGGCAGGCAAGGTTCGGGAAAAAGGCACGATGCTTGATCAATCTCGCAAGAGAAGGCCGACTAATAGGACGCGACAAAAAAAGGTCGGTGGAAGCTCAGAAGAAGACGAGGATCGCCGAATGGAATCACTTTACTGAAAAGGTCCCTGCCTCGGTGAGGAGATGCCGGGCGGGGGTGGGGGGAAAGAGTGTGATCTCGGCGGGCGTACAAGGAGTGGTAATTGAAGGGCAACAGTCGATGGCACGCCTGGAACCTGGGAAACGCAGGCGTCTCGCGGAAGATCACCAAGGTGAAGCGGCGGGGTTGAAGAGAACCCACAAGAATGGTTATTCAAGTAGAGCAGAGACAAAAAGGAGGAAGCCAGGGGAAAAAACCATTCATGAACGACGGAAGGGGCGGGAAGGACGAGACTGCAAACGAGAGAACAGAGGCGAGCGGACAAAGCAGAATGGGAGAAAAAAACACGAGCACGGGAACTGAAGGTGGGGCAGGGGGAAGAAGGGTGTTGCAGGGGATGCGAGCTAATGCTGCACGAACAATGAAAAAATCTCATTCTACAGGTAGATAGGAGAGAAAGGGGGGGGGGGGAGGGTAAACTGAGACTCAGCCTAAGGCGAGAGGGACACTCCGCCATGGAAAAACGATAAAATAAAATACTTAGGAAAGAACTGATAAAGGTACGGAGTCAAAATCAAGAAGCATGGGAAGAAAGGCGAGGATCGCTGATACATGCATCGGGAAAGCCAGGGCAACCACGTGCGCAAGATGCTTGCAGAGGAATCATGGAAAAAGGGGTGCTGATTGAAAGAGGAGCGATCGTAGACGCCTGTCATCAGGCGAAGGGACAAAGGGGGAAAAATGAACGATGGGCGGCGTCTGGGAAATAAGAGGGATGACACGGCGAGGGAGCCGAACGTGGAACAGAATGAAAGGAGTACGAAGGGCTCAGAAGCAGAAACGACCTGGCTTCTATCGCTGTGCCGAAGCAGAAAAAACGATGGAAAAAAAAACGGACACGCGTCGGCGAGAAGGCGTAGGCAATCATGTGCAGGGGAAACAGGAGGTAGGGGAATGGGCTTTCAGTGTGCTCCAGAGGCTGACAAGTGTGGAGGAAGTAATCTGACAGGCGCCAGAATTGACAGGGTGCCAGGGGGCGGGAAACCTCGGTGGACGGGGGAAAGTAGTAGGCGGCACGAAGCATAGACGCACGAAAAAATGGAAGGAGGCGACAAACAAGTAATCGCAGGGCTCAGAAAAGATGCGCGGGAGCCCAGCTAATTTACGGAGAAGGAAAAGGGGGGGGAAGGATCTATAATCCTAGCCGGAGTGGGGCTTGGAAGGGAGGGAAGGAAATCGAGGGGAATCGAAAGTATGAGCGTGGAAGCATTTCAAAGGTGGCCGTGGACAAGGGCAACTATGGAGAGCGGGGAAGGATGGACTTATTAACCTTCAATGAGGGATCAGAATAAGTACTCTTCGATAGGGGAAGAAGGGGGGATCGACGTCAATGAGACGGAGGCGAGAGAAACTTGGGGGAGTACACCCCCAACAAGCAACTCCGCAGCAATAATCCCCGCACGGAACCGTACTCAGAAGGAGGGACGCGAGAACAAGTCATAAGATGTGGGGGATCAAAAGAGCGAAAACGCATGGGGGGGGGTGGGGGGAGGATGTCTGGGGGGGGGGGGGGGGGGGGGGGGGGGAGGGGAGGAATGGGGGGCGAGGGTGGGGGGGCGGGGGGGTAGGGGGGGGGTGGTGGGGGTGGGGCGGGAGGAGTAGGGGGGAGTCTGGGCGTTGAATGCAAAACGGGAAAAAAAAAGAGGAAGTGAGGTCTAACCAAGCCAACCTCGACGGTGTTTAGAAAGCGTGCGAAGACGGATAGAGGGTACTTGAGAGGAGTACATTGAGCTAAACACCGTCTCGCCGCATTCGAGTCAATGGGGGGGGGGTTATATCCGGATGGCGGAAAGAATAGGAAAAGAAGCACAACAGGTTGAAGGGGGGAAAACCTCTGTCCATCCTGTACCTGGCGGAGGGAGAAGGTGGTCTTAAGGATGAAGGGGAAGACAGCTATAAAACGCAAAAAAAAAGGGGAGAATGTCGGGAGCCCGGGGTCGAAGGGATGGAGTGAGAATCTCTCGCGGAAGGTCGCATATCTTGACGCGATCTGGGCGAAAGCTGCAGAGAGCAACTAAAGAGACAAAGCGTAATCAAGGACAGGCGGCAGGGTCGCTTACCATAAAAAAAAGAATAAGTTGCAGAATTACCACCAGAAAAGCTTAAAAGGCAAACAAGGGAAAGGTTGGTTGTCGGAAAAGCCAAGGGAAGGAAAACGCCGCAGGGGGTGGTGGGGAATGAACAGAAACCAACAAGAAGAGCCGGAAAAGAGTGAGCTCGAAGAACGTTTCCAATATGAAACCTCCAGCCGGGTCAGGGAAACCGAAGGAAGGGTGGAAAAAAAAAGTGCGCAACGTCGAAAGGTCACTCGAAAAAAGGGGCAAAAAGGTGGGAAAAGAGAATACCAAAACGTATTTAGGATTGGCACTAGCGAGGAGGGAAGAGCACCGAAGGGCACAAACGGGATGAAAGGTATTTCACTGTCTAGGGTGCACTGAGGAGAGGGGAGAAGAAATATCCCTTGTCGTGATGTGAGCGAGGTGAAAAGGCGGAGGGAGCAGTTTAGTAGAGAAAGGAAGGCGATGGTTGCATAGCGGGCATCAGCCTCTGAACAGGGGGGGGGGGGTGCGGGGGTTGGGGGGTTTGGAGAAAAAACTATCTTGATTCATGTTGAAAGAAACGCAGAGCCTACAAAGGTTCTGTGAAGACTCTAGGAGTCATAGATACTGTCGGTGTGTAGAAAAGAAGGTTGTCTTGAGAAGCAGGGGGGGAAAGGGAGATACCGCGTGACATGTGGGGCTGGGGAGGGTCAAAATTTCACCAGATTGTCAGAAGAGGGAAGCGGCGAGGAAAGGGGGAATCAAAAAAAAAAAAAAATGGTGGGGGAGGAGGAGGGAAAACGGCATAAGGGGGACAACCCGTTCGCTTCATTAGGGAAGAGTAGAAAACACAACGAAGAAAATGAGAAGAAAAAGGGGTCCTTTCTACTGACTTAGAGAAATCAAAGGAGGGGGAGTAAGAAGGACGCCACAGGACGTGATGAATCCGAGCACGGAAACCGTTACCAAGAAGGGGGGATTGAACGCGACATGAGGGGGGGACCCGAAAAAAAAAAAATTAAAAACCTGGGGGGAAGCGCAATGAATCATATACTCAGCAATCGACTTCTCCAAAGCCAAGTCTCGAGTGGGGGATCCTATCTCTGAAAACAAAAAAAAAGGGTCGAGGGGGACAGACATAACTGAGGCAGGATAAGTCTCAGGAAGAATGATCAGAAAACCAATAACAATCATGAACTAGAGGCATCATAAAAAAATAGAGAAAGAAGAAACGCGAAAACAAAAAAGCCTTGCTACTGTTTCGCCGAATAAGGAATGAACAAACAACCGAAGAAGTCCGAAAGAACACGAGCAAAAGATAGCCGTTGGGGGGAAATGAGAGCTGAAAAAGGAAACATCCACTATCAGGTACTTTCGAAAGAGGGGGGGCTTGTCCTGTTCTAATTCTCGAAAAAGGGAGTGAGGCCGGTAGTTCTCTTTGGACGCCTGCAGGGAAAACGTCGGACCGGCGTTTAAAAGAAAACTCTGAAAGGGATGGGGCGAGATCTCCGATAAGGCAGAGATTACTGGGGACGAGTTCAATCCAAAAAAAGAGGGGTCTTCTAGAAGCAAACTGAAAAGAGGCGACACACAAAGGGGGAATTAGGAAAACCTTAACTGCGGTGGCGGAGGGCAGTCTTAACTTGATCTTTTGCCTAGGACGCAGGAAAAACATCTCGAACTCCTGGAAAGAGCGCATGCTCATCTAGATAAGCGAAAGCAGCTCGGGGAAAATCCGGAAGGCGTCGAAGAGAAGCTTCCTCACATAAAACTAAAGAATCAGACGACGACAAAAGAAAACAATGAGAGTGCGAGGACTCTATGAGGAAGATATCAACCTACTCTAAAAAAGGAAGACTCGGAGACGAAAATATGACAGAGACGATAGGGGTCCTCCTAAAAAGCGAACGGAGAACCGGGCAACGTACCGAATCGACGAAACACCAACGGAATCGAAAAAAAAATCGAAGAGGAGAGGAAAAGCTCTTTAAGGCAAGACCGCGAAAAGGACCATCAATAACAAATGAAATGGTGCCGCAGCGCTGAACTAACCAGGGAAAACGGGGCGTGGGATAAAAAACCACGTCTGTGCGCAGGAAAGAAGCAGGTGGGTACTAACAGAAGGGCAGGAGAGAAAAAGTGCACGGGACGCCCGACAAACGGAGGGAGACTTGGGAGCAATCGGAAAAGAAAGGAGCCGGTGGAAAACGGGTCGATATTCAAAAAAAAAGAGGAAGAGTGGGGGGGAAGGAAATCAAGTTTCGAGACGCCATAACTGGAAAGTTCCTACGAAAATACAGATGATCGACTAGTAACTAGAGCACCAACTATTGCGGAAGATCCTAGCTATAGAATCTGCCTACGCATCAGGGGACACGGCCATGTTCAAAAAGGCGGGAACGCGAAGAGGCAGTAGTCAACTAGGGTCATGACAGACACGGAAAACAATACCTTAATCTTATGAGGGGGAAACGGAGAAACCAGTGGTGGCGTCAGCACCTATGTGCAAGGAAACCTGTAGATAGGGCGCCCGAAAGAGGAGTAAGGACAGTCTTGGAGACGAGGTATGAGGGGGCTCCGAAGCTTTCTCAACGTAACTAGGGAGGGAGGGACAGAGAAGACCGAACTAACGGGACAAGATAGAAAGACCTGGGCAGATGCGTAGATCAAAGAAGGAAGAATTCAGTAAACTAAAATCCGTGAAAGAGACTTTAGCACAGGGAAAAATCGCAAAAAGAAGAGTGGAACGAGAAGGGGTCCCTCTAAAAATGAGATCTCCTCAATTGAAAGTTTAACAAAGATTTTGGGAGGCGGAGGTAAAAAAGTCGAACGACATGGAGGTGGCGCAGGAATTGCGCTAGGGTCGAAAAAACGGAAGGAGTGAACTGTACTAGGCGGACGGGGACGCCGAGAAATAAAATCATAATCAGACGAACAACCAGATCTTGGGTAAGAGAATAGCCCGGGGCCTCAGGAAAGAAAAGGCACGAGGAGAAGAGAAGGAATAAGAAAAAAAAAGGAGAAATACCCGCAAAGGAATCAATGCGCACCTTTTAGAGGGAGGGGGAGCCCAAGATGGACAATGGGTATCACTGCACACACACAAAGATGCGACTTCAAGAAAAAAAGAGCGTAGAGGATTCGCCGATAGATCAGTTTATGCGGGGGGGGGAAAGAAGCAAAAAACGTGGAATTTCTAGACGGATCATGTCTTAAGGGAAATCGCCGAGAAGGAGAGGAGTAACGCTAATTTTCATAAAATGGAGAGACACTTAGTGCGCGAGGGAGCAAGAATCAGACACTGGCGAAGTGGGCGGGGAATCGTCAGATAGGAGAAACTACTGGCAAACACATGCGTACCATGGAAAAAACGGGCAGGATGGGTCTACGGAGTCAGGCTAAGTCAGGGAATAGGAATTACGATCAGAGAAAACCATAGGGAAAAAGATGGTAATATAGCGCTCAGTACAAATAGTAAGTTTCAAAGAGGATAATTGCAATCAATGTCTGCACTAGGATCTCAAGTTTACGACGAAGAGGGTGAGTGGAAAAAAAAAATACATATTAGAAGGCTAGTATCCTTCTCTATGCCAGGCCTGCCCTGTGAAAGGGGACATCGTAAGGATGAGGGAGGAATGACCCAGTTACTCCAGGGCCGAGAAGGTAAGGCTATTGGCCACACTCAAAAAAAGGAAAGAGCACCGAAGAGGGAAAAGCTGTGAGCCATTTAGAGAAAGGGAAAAAGACAGCGCGTCATCGGAAGGGCCAACGACTACCAAGGGGGTTACGGGTCGAAAAGGAAGTCACGACGCTAGAATGAAAACACATCCCTATCTGTCCTGCCGCATGAAATAAGAGCCGGCGGGATTACGCGCAACTTCCGAAGCACGAGGGGGGGGGGCAACAGACTGCGCTGTTTCCTTCTCAAAAGAATCTGGACTAAATAGAGAAAAATAACAATAGCAAGAAATCTACCTCCCTAGGCCACTTTTTACTAAAGAGGACAAGAGAATTCATCACATAAACCGGGTGAGGCTCCTGGAAACTCGGGGATTCCCGAAGGAAAAAAAACAAAAAAAGGTAGGAGTAAAAAGAGAATTGGAAAGGGGGTCGAAGGGAAGGATCAAATTCGAGGTGGGGGGGGACGAAAATAGAAGAGGGGAAAAATTCTAACACATTGCAAGAAGTCAGATGACGCATGAAGGAAGGAGTTCTGATCAAGGGCTCATATAAGGTAAGAGAAGAAACAGCGCCGTCGCGAAAAAAAAGTGTCTTCGTCAGGAAGGGAGAAGGGAAGGATTCCAATTCGCCATGACCGAAGGGATCAGTCGTCTCGTAGTGCCGAGCAGGTCAGAGAGAAAGAAAAACGCTTAGATCTTCATAGATGACGCTCGGGGATCTCCTAAATAGGCCTCAAAAAAACTAGAGCTTAAAAAGGAAAGATACTATGAAGTAAAAGCCTGTATTTGTGGGCCGAAACTTGTGGAAGCCCACAGGACATAACTAGGTTCATTTAAAGGACACTCGATGGCAACTGGGGGCAAAAGGGAAGAATGCAATAGGGGGAAAACTAACTATTTAGCGGCATCACAAAGAAAGGAGACAGCCGAAAAAAAATCCAGGAACACGACAGGGAGACCGCCATGAAAGGAGGAAAGGAGACATTGCGAGAGGGGAGGCTCCACGATAAAAAATATCTCGAATAGGACACGCAGGCAGGATGACGCAAATCGGGGAGAACGTCTGGTGGTTCAGGGGACCAATGTGGGAAGGTGGCAGGCGCAGTCTGCACTAAAAGTCGGAACGTAGAGCGGGGAGACCTTTCGGAATGATGAGAGAGAACAGGTGTCAGAAAAGGCAGGATCAGCCTCATGCTCGGGAGCGACCTCCGCCAGGAGCAGAGGACAAGAAATCAGTACGCAAGACAGAAAATAAAAAATATGCCAACGCGGAAGAAAAAGAACTCATGGGGCAAACAAAGAGGCGAGAGCAGTTTCAAGGCATACGGCTCCTCCCGGAAAATCAAAAAAAGTGCGCCAGGAAAGGAGGTGCCGGGATCCTGAAGAAATGGAGTCTTAGTGGGAAAAGAGAGAAGAGCAAAGGGAACTGCGGAAGGCAACGAAAAAGCGGGGGGGGGATCGAAAAACGCGATGGTCGAGCAGGCGAATAGATGAAATTGATCGGCGCGGAGACCTACGCCGAAACGAAATCAGAGGGGAAGAACAAAGAAAACTCAAGGACGCCTCCACGACGGAGCTAGGAGACCTGACGCCACGAAACCAAAATCGGAACAAAAGGACCTCGTTCGTCGATAGTGTTAGCGAAAAGAAATGTGAGAGCTGGACATGGGTCGGGGAATGGAGCACTTCCTGGGGAGCCCGGAGAAGGAGTTACTGACTCAGAGCGTAAGAGGCAGACTAGGGGAAGGGATTGGCGCCGGGAAACGGGACACAACTCAAAGGGGGAGGGAGGGTAGTGAAGGGAGGGACAGAAATAGACAATAGTGAACGGAGGGGAGGAAAGATAGGGACGCCGAGCTCAAGCGAGAAAGGGAGGAGGAAACAATACGGGGAAGGCATAAAGAAGGAAAAAAGGGGTGCTCTCGTATCACAAAATAGGAGACGTGAGGGGGAAAAGGAAGAGGAGGAAAGAACCGGCAGGAGTAGCATGTTTTACCAAATATCCAAGATTGGAAAGTGTCAAGGTCCATGAATATCTAGAGAGAGTACAATAAAGGATAGATTTGAATATAAGCAGAGATCGCATCGGAGAGAGGCACGCAATTGGAGGAAGCAGATTTCAAAAAAACGAACGTGTCACTTAAAAAAACCAAAAACAACTCACTCATCCTCTCCCTCGATTCCACACGGAGATGCGAGCGTTGCCGGGGAAGGTCAACCCAGATCCACGCCAGGTTTGAAGGAGGCAGCGACTCATTCAAAGCAAACGAGATATGGTTTTCAGAAACCGCGGCGGATGAGGCATATACGAGTTCTTCGAAAAGCCAAGGGATGGGGCAGGAGGGTTAGAAGAGAGAGGCAAAATTCTAAGGTATAGTGAACTTGGCGCGGCAGGAAATGGACGACTTAAAAGACCTGACTAAAGAGAGAGAGGGGTCTATACGGTGGAGATATAATTACTAAGGGCAGAAGGAGGGAAAGTGTATTATTAAAAAAATCGCATGAAGGGGCCCTGTTGATTGTAGAAGAGTGCGAGATAGGGTCCTCATAGAATCACGCCGCCAATTTGACTCGATGAAGTGGAAGAGAGAGTTATTGTGAGGAAGCGTCGCGGAGACTGCATAATGAGGATAGGGGCTAGACTGCGATAGGAAACAAATGGGACGCAGCGAAGAGAAAGAAAAACGGAAATAGGAGTGAAGATAGGGGTAGAAAATCTGCACCCAATAAATTCAGAAAAAAGGAAATCCGAAACTTTCACGGGCAACAGGAAGAACATGCTGGGGTCTAATTGACCTGCCGGGTCTAAAGAAAGAAGAAGGGGTGACGGAATTAAAGACAAGTACGCGCAGGGAATAGTCGCGCAGGAAAAAGGCAATAGTAAAATGGAGAGGCCTCAACCGATAAAACGAGAAAAGGAGGGGGATCAAATCTAAAGACGGGACCTCTGGAGGGAGGGGGGTCATGTGACCCATAAGGGAAATCAAGGCGAGCACTCCTTGAAGATGGGGTCTTCAGTCGAGGAAGGAAAAAAAATAACTAAAAAAAGAAAAAAAAAATAAGAGTGCGAGACTCTTCTCTTACGCGAAGTCGAGGGGGTAGGGTGTGTGGCGGCGCGAAGAGAAGGAGGGGATTTTATACTGGGTTCCGGAAAGTAGAATCAGTTGAGGAATAAAGAGAGACTCTATCTTTGTTCACGCGGGAAAGAGGTCACGCGACCAGTGATCGGACTGGCGGGTCGGTCGAAACGAGACATACCAAGAAGGAGTAGGAAGGGAGACGTAGGCAATAGATGAAAGGGTCACTTTGGATAAAAAGGGATGGGCTGTTCGAAAAGGGGGGGGGGGGGGGGGAGGGAATTGGCCTCATCGTGATCAAATTTTTGCGTCGGGGGTCAAAATGGAGGAAAAGGAACAGGAGTGGAAAGCTGCGGAGGATGAATAAAAGGATTGCGCGTCGTCAACGACTCACGTTGCGTGACAAAGAAAGAAAAGGGGTCCTTCAACGCGAGATAGAGAAAACAAACAAAAAAGGAGAGGGGAGAAGAGAGCTCGCCGGAAAGAACGGGCGCGGAAAGAACCTTCGAAAAACACGAAGAAAGGGGGAGTCCGGCGACGCCACCTTCTGGAAACAAACGAATGAACGGAACATGGGGGGACCGAAAGTCCCACATTAAGAGCACGCGGGAGCGCATTACCGCTCGAACAGAACAGAAGGGCGGGCCAACGGGAAAGATATCTTGCCTCCGAGATTGAAAAAAAAAAGAACCTCTTTCTGAGAAATCGTTTAGAAAGAGGCCACGTGTCCTGATCACTGGACAAGGCGTGGTCGCGGGAGTTCCGGGGGGGGGGGGCAAGGCACTGCCATCGGTCGGATAGGGGGAGAGAGCATAAAAGAAAAGGGAGACTAGCACCTGACCAGCTCGAAAAAAATCAAGAAGCAGATCTTTCGACGCAGAGAAAGCGAAACCTCGAAAGTCAGAAAACACTCGCAGAAAAATATTTAGTGGGTGGAAAAAAGGCTGAAGAGGAAGAACTCAGGAAAAAGGGAAAGACAAGGACGAGGGAACGGCGAGTTCTAAAAAAAAAAGGGCAGAAGAAAAAGGCCGAGACAAAGCGTAGCCTTATTTCGGAGGGGGCCTCAAGAAGCAAGGCGTCCTACAGGATGGAGGACAAAACGATTGTAAATTATGAGGAGGGCAAAGGTATAAGAGAGGGGAAGGGGGGTAGAGTTCGTGACCACCCGAGGCGGAGGAACATATCACTGGCCTGAAAAATACACCAGCAGAAAAAAAAAGGGGGGCACCTTAAAGGTAAGGAGGAATGCGTGAAACCATTTTCGTTTGGAATATGGGTAAGACGCCAAACAAATCCTAAAGAAAGGAAAAAATTAGGACTAGGCGACTTGGCTGGCTATCTCGCAGCAGACGGGGCCATAGAGAAACTAGAAGTCCAGTCTCGAGTCGAAGGATCCAAAAGAAAGAGAAAGAAACATCTAGACCAATTAACGCGAAAAAAAGAAAAGGCGTGCGTGACAGCGTTCAAGGAAGGGATTAGAATCGAGCCATTCCAACTCCTCCAAAATGGAGTGAAGTGACGAGCGGGTTTCCTCTCAAAGGGTAAGGCGGAAGGAACGTCCGAGAGAAATCAAAAGGCTCTCACCCGAGCGGGGGGGGAAAAAGAAAAGGGAAGAGAGGCTGCTTTAGGCAAGCCACCCGAGAGACCTAACATCTCAAGAAGAATGGGGACATCAGAGCTTCTACAAAACAAAGGAAAAAGCGTGGCTTGTGAGAACGCCACGTCATAGCAAGAACTCTTTTGTGGGTACGAACAACAGATGCCGGGCAATTTCATTGCCAACTTAAGAAGACCAAAACGGCTGGGGGAGCTCTTCCGAGGCGGAGAAGAAGGTGACTTGCATGGGGGATCGGAGGAAGTGGGGGGGATAATCAGGGTAGAGATCGCCCAGCGATCAGACGCTCCTCAGAGGAGAGAGAAGAGTACTATCGAAAAATAATGACGAGAGGAGAAGGCGCTAAAAGGAAAAATAAAAAAAAGGAGGAACTTTGACACAGGAACAAGAATGGAGGTAAAAAAGAGAAGAAGGAGGACATGTCATGAGGTCGAGCACTGAAAAAGAACCTGATCGTATTGAAAGGAAAGAAAACCCTGATAAAGAACCTGTTTGTCTTAACTATGAAAAAGGAAGGGCCCTCAGACCCGCAGAAGGGGGCAGAAAAAGTCTTGCGAAAGGAAAAGATTTGCTCACGAGGTAAATCAAGAGTATATTCGAGGAAGGGGCGCGAAAGACCTAACTAAAAGAGTGTGAAGAGAGCGCATCCAGGGGAAAGAAGGGGGCGCCTAAAAGAGATGTCAGCTCCATCCAAAATCAAATTGCAAATCCAGGGGGTGAGACACCAGGAACGACCCATCTCCCAGGACCATCTTGACGGACGACAAGGAGGGGCAGAAACCCGGGGGGGGGGGGGGGGGGGCTCGCCTCAGAGGGAAGGTGGGAAAAAAGTTAAGTGTGATGCGTTTCTGACGGGGATCGGGAAAATCCAACGTGTGCAAGACAGGGCATTGCGCGATGTGAGGCGCCAGGAAAGTGCTTGGACGATCTCAGAAAACAGAACACGAAGGAGAGCCATATAATTACCAAGCGCGACCCAGCGCGTGGTTACATCAAGGGATAAAAAAAACGAAAGGTGGAAGGCCCTCAGGGGGAAGCTACCATCTTTCAAAATAATAAAAATGGAAGAAGCCCGCAAAGGGCTCATGCTACACCGGGGGTGCCGGGAGAATAGCCAATGAAAAACCAGGTATCAATGCGAGAAGCTGACTCGTCTGCAAAAAAGGCTTGAGGGGGGGAGGGGAATGACAAGTAAAAAGAGCAGTTATCGGGAGAAAGGGGTCTCTCGGGGTATAGCCGCCGCGCGGTCATCGCCAGAAATGGAATGATGAGTACCGGAATGGGAAAAAACGAACAAAAGGGTACGCGCAGAGAGAGCCGAAGGGACATCAAAGATCAGCAAAGGGCAATTGGGTCGTGCAGAAGCTCGAGCACGACACCCGTCAAACAAAGTGCAGGACAGACCGGGAGGCTGCCATGAGCGAATCCTTCCCAAAAAAGGGCACACTTCGCGAAGCGTTCGAGAGTTTCAGGTAGGCTACTACTCCCTCGGACAGTACCAAGGGGAAGTAAAGGCGCAGAAGGTCGGCATAGGACAAGCTAATTACCATGCGGGAGTTACGTATGAAACTCAAAAAAACCGACCTACCTTTGAGAATCTCCTAACTAAAAATGCGGGGAAAATTTGAAAGGGGCACATAGGCGGCTGCAGGGACAACGCAATGAATCAGAAAAAAAAATGACAACAAGAGGGGGAACAAATCCCAACCGTCGAAAAAGGCAAGAGCATCATAAAGAGCGGAATAAACTATCGTTCACTGTTCACGCCGAAAAGGGATGACATTTCGGGAGAGCCGGGATCATCGACGGGCAGATTATGAGCAAACTTTTGGAGCAGGCACTAGGAGCGGCAACGAAAAGAGAGATGAAATCCTTCACAGAGCGGGCCTGGCCCGAATGGAAGCCGAAGGGAGAGCCGAGGAAAAGTTGACGCCTCAAAAAAAAAACGGAGGAATCGAGGGAGGTGGAAGCAGCAGACGCCGTAAGGCGGAGCACAAGATCGACACCGAATACACAAGTGGGATGGGGAGAAAGAAACTGCAATGGTCGAAACTACACGAAGCGACGGAGACTAAAACAACCGTTGGAAAATCCTTGAAATCATTGGGGGGCATAAGAGAGATCAAAAAAAAAAAAGGAGAAAAAAGGAGGGGAAAGAGATAAAAGAAGGGGAAAGGATGCAGGGGAAGAAATGCGACCTCGAGTTTGTGTCAGCCCGGGAGAGGGGTTCAAGGTGAAAAACAAAGGGCCGGGAGTTTCGAGGCAGAAGGTCCGAAGTTTTCGAGGAGAGGCGAAGAAAAGGGGCGCGCTCCACACAAAAAAGAGAGAAAAGGGAGAGCGTGCTTACGGAATTGGGTGGCAGCGGATATGAAGGGAAGGCGGGAATGTCTTTGAAAGGGAAAGATCGGACGAAAAAAAAGTCTTACTTTTCAGGTCTAGGCAAAGCGAAAGACGCTGGGAGGAAAAGAGGGAAAAAAAGGAGAATGACTCCTTATCGACGATGGCCTCCGGGACGGCGAACGAGAGAAGTCAAAAGAGAGGGTGATGATACAGTAGCAATGGAAGTGGGGGGACAAGCAAATGGGTGAAGACGGCGGCGTCCAGGGGCGAGGTGCCTCAAAGAAATGGCAAGGGGCACAAAATGGGAAGCAAGAATCCGTATAAAGAGATGAAACGGGATGGACTCGGTGTTGAGCGAACCACGATGTAAGGAGCGATAATATTCCGAAAGGGGGGAAAACAGCCAGAAGAAGGAGGACCTGACAAAAAACGCTATATCGCAAAAAACGAGCTTGCGCGCGGCCTAGGGAGGCAAGCTTGAGGGCGCCCAGAGCGCACTAACGGCGGTGCCTGCCGCCAGTTTGCACAGGGGGACGTCGAAATTGATTGAAAAACACACTGTGAAGAAAGGGGAAGGCGGCGGTACGACATGGGGTACGGAATAGAGGGGATCGACCATTGGGTCAGACACTGCCGACTCAGCCTCAGCTCGGCGAGGGAAAATAAAGGGAACTAGCGTATGACCGAAGAAACTGAGGAAGCAAGAATTATAGCAAGACCGTGCAGACCTCCCCGAAAACTCATGGCAA
>Ga0179593_1514054_pt1 | contig 20421 bp, 12 predicted proteins | sample CZODoug2_1_08_16_FD_185931 | JGI IMG/M metagenome (GOLD analysis project Ga0179593, IMG submission 185931) | Vadose zone soil fungal communities from Angelo Coast Range Reserve, California, USA - CZODoug2_1_08_16fungal (PacBio error correction) | ecosystem: Environmental > Terrestrial > Soil >...
TTGTCTCCACAAGGGGGGATAAACCGATCGGAAGCAAATTAAGGGAGAAATAACGCCCGCAAAAAAGCTCATTCTGGAGGGGAGGTGACCAGAAAAAGGGGAAAAAACTGGTCAGGCCTATACAAATGCAAAAAAGGACCAGATCCTTGTGAAAAATGGAAGCAACGTTCAGGGGAGACCCCAAGCCCAATGCTCGTGGAAAGGAAGAGTGGTTTTGGGCTAACAACGACTGAATAGGCTAAAAGACGAAAAAGATATTTTCCCAAAAGAAAGAGATGCATCACTGTCGCGGGCTGAGGTGTGCTTGAGGAAGGGTGGGAGAAATATGGCCCGAGCCCGTACTGGAGGAAAATGAACCGGACAACATACGAAGTCGAGTTTCCGGACGAATTGGGGGGGGAGGGGACTGGAACACAAATCGTTTTTGAGACAAACTGTCACTTACTATAGGGGAGCAGGACTTCCTAGATGGTTGGGTGGGGAAGGAAATGGGGAGGAGAAGGAACAGGATAACCTTCCTTGTCCTGGGGACGAAGAGATTGGAGGAGAAAGATCGATGGATGTTTGGGGAGGTAAAAAAGAAGGCAGGGCTAAAATTCAAGAGCGGGGGGGGAGGAGGACAAGGGGGGGGAAAAGGGGACTAGAATTGTCGCCGGAATAGAAAGGAACAAGGCGCCGATGACTGAAAGAACTAGGCGCTGACGGACACTCCTCCCCTATATGGGAAACGGGGGAAGCCAGAGGGACTTGGGGAGAAAAAAAATGATCGGGAAAAAGGGGAGAGGGCGTCTCCGCGCCAAAGAACTGGGGTTATCATATTTACACGGAAACAAATTAAGAAGTACTTTAATCGTTCAAAGGCCTTGAAAAAGCTGGGGGGAGGTAAAGGGGCCAAATGTCATTGACATGACATTTGAACTTAGAAGGAAAAAGGGGAGTTACTTCTTTCATAAATCCAGGAAGACTTCGTGCTGGCGAGATCAACTTCTCTTTAAACGTAGTGGGTTAGGGAATGACAGAGGGCGAAGGGGTGCCAGGTTTCAAGAATTTACCCGCCTGATCGTGATCCAGATGGGGGGACCGGGACGCGAGTTCTCTGGGTCGATCCACCCTATACGGAAATAAAAAACAGCGGACCGCGGGGACAGAACGTCGTAGGCGAGCAAAAGGAGGTAGCTTAACCTTTTTGACAACAAGACGGCCAACGCTTACTGTGGTGGAATGATCAAAAAGCTCGCGCAGTTGGGAGAGGGGTGATCTCTCGGGAGAGAAAGAAAGCCACAAAAGAATTTAAGAGCGGTCAGGCCCAAAAGAGGGGGAGGAAAGACTCGGGGCAGGGTCCCGGCGGGGGGGACGAAGTTGAAAAGTGATCGAGGGGGTGCGAAAATCAGATGGGGCTGCATGGGGGAGGGCCTAAATTAATATTGCGGGGAAAAATGCGAAGGAGTGTTGGGGGAGACACTTAAATGAAAAACATCCGAGACAAAGTTGACACCAGAGACAACCATAAAAAGGAAAAGATAGTTTGTCGGAAATCCTCGGAAAACTTCAAATCAAATGGCGCCAAAAAGGCACGTGAGAAGAGTTGTGGGAAACCACTTTTCCTTGTCAGGGGAGGGGGGGGCTGGGTCTTAATGAGGTGGATGCAATCGTGTACGGTTGGAAATGGGGGGACCGAAGAGCACGGCATCAATGAGTGGCGAAAAAACGACGAGCAGCGGGAAAGAGGGAATTACTTGAGAAGGGATGAGCCTGAGTGTGAGGGGCGATTTTCCGGGGGGAAAGGAACATGGGGTTGCCCTCGCGACTAATTCGTCTGGGGGAAAAGAACTCTGCAAGCTGGTTATCAGAACCGTGGAAAGAAAATGAGGGGTTGAGAGAGCAAAGGAGGTAAACTACAAAAGAAAGAACCAGTCTACAGCTTTTCCCAGGAAAAAGGGGCTGGACGGACCAGGGGGGGAAGGATGACGAATCGGCATAATTTTAGGAAGAAAAGGGACCCAAGACCGATCGACCATTTGGGGGAAAACGAGTATCCTATCGGCAATGTCGTCTCTAGGTAAGGAAAGGGGGGGGAACGAGGAAGAAGGAGACGGCTTCCGCTCTGAGTCCGAAAAGGTTGGCGTAGGTTACTACGGAAAAGAAACGGGCAAAAAAAAGGAGAAAGCTCGAGCCTCTCTTCCCTCGAAGGAAAGAAGGACACCAAATCGAAAAAAAAAAAAAACTGCTCCTGAAAGGGGAAAAAAAAAGCGGGAGAGAAGAAATAACGACAAGATGAGGGAGAGGGCGCCCGCTTTGCAAACTGGGGGGGGGAAGGGTGGAGAATTCTCGATTGGAAGAAACATCGATGGTCGAAGGTCAAAAAGTTGAATCCTAAAAAATTCAAGGGAAGGGCGAAAAACGTTGATCGAAGGAGGGGGCGACCCGGTGGCGTAAAAGGAAGGCGGCCAAAAAAAACTTAGCATACGAAGTAGGGGGCCCGAACTTTCCTTGCTAAAAAGATCCAAGAAACTCTTGAGTTGACGTCGAACGAGGAAAAAGGGCCTCCTAGGAGGGGGGGAGGGAAGGTTAGAGAAGGCCAAATGGGAAAGTGTGCCGTAATATAAAGGAAGGAGGGAAAAAAAAAAAAGAATGGGGCAAGATCGTTATTTGGTGTGGAAAACAAAAGCAGCAATCCAGCTAAACACACCGGAGGAAGGGGGGGGGAAAAAGAGAGAGAGGGTTTTCTCAAACCGGGGGAAAAAAAAAATAAAAAAGACGGAATGCCTACGAAAGCGAATATTAATGGGATCGAAGCCAGCAGGTGTAGAAGGTTAGAAGGGGGAACATGACCGGGACGGGCTATAAACAATTGGGAAGCTTCTCTTTACGAGAGAAAGAGAGGGGACCGTTTCATCTGGGAATCGAATCAAAAAAAAAAGGACGGCGATCGCTAACCAGAGAGGCGAAAAAGGGGGGGGTGCGTTTTGTGTCGAAGCAAGGACATGGAAAATGGGGGAGAAAAGTGCGAAAAAAGAGGGAAACAGTCGACAACCATGGATACAAGCGAGGAAGGTTCTCTCTGTAAGGAGATTGCGGGATAACGAAAAACGATTTGCTCAGGGGGAGGGGGAACCGGGGGTGTGCGGGTAACGTAGCGGTGGGATCACTCTTTAAAAATGGGTTTTACGACGGGAAAGGTTCCACCGTTGCTCGGTTAAGGAAGACAACTCAAAAGAAAAAGATGCGGAGCGACCCGTACGGTTGACTACAAAGTGACAGCGCCATCGCGAGAAAGGGAAAAATGTCAAGGTCGGATGCCTCAAAAATAACCTGGCGATCGTGAGACGTTAGGAGACGGGTCGCTTCTTAAAAGGAATGATTGGACAAGACATGATGGCCCAGGCTGGTAAAGGGGGGAAGTGGCTATTGGGGGGGGGGGTAAATCGCGGACTAAAGAGTCAAATCGAGTTTCCCTCAGGGATAAAAAGAATTCCAAGAGGTGGAACAAAGAATTATGATCGAATGTCAATTCCAGCTCGCTTCGGGGCCACAGGAAATCTCAGGGAAAATCAAATGGAGTAAATTGAACCATTTTTCAAAAAAGAAAATGGGGGGCGTGCTCAATTCAAAAAAAAAAAAAGTTGCCAAAAACGGAGATGGGTCGACAAGTAAAAAATGCGAAGCCGGCAAAAAGGGGGGGGTCCTGAGCAAAAGACTGGAAAAGTGTGCAAGAAATGGGCTCATTCGGATTCCTGAAAACACAACGGGATCGGGAACGGGAGGGGTTGTAAGGCAACAGGTTTGTCCGTCGGACAAGATGGAAAGTTATTCAGCCACACCAGAAGAAACCGCTGAGATCTTTATGACCGAAAAAAACCAGAAAGTGATCGTTTCAAGCAAGGGGGTACGCGGGAACTTGAAAAAGGGGACTGGCTGCCTGCAAAACTAAAACTGAGCCACGGAAGGGGACCGGACCGACCCACTTAAAGTAGGTTGATTGGGTAGGGGGGGGATGGGGGGGGTAATTTCTTTGATTAGGACAATCCAAAAGAGAGCTCACCGGGAAAAAATCTCCCAACGAGGGGGAGTATGGGTGGACCGGGTCCAAGTAACACTTGCAAGAGGTGGCTTGAAGAAGCTCAGTGGGAAAAAACAGCGAAGATGTTTTCGCTAATTGGGCTCAAGAAGGTCGGATCTTGGGGAATTCCGGCGCGCAGGGGTCAGGGTCCGTATCGGTGAGCGAACCGGGAAGGGAACGACCATCGCGAACGGAAACAAAAAGTACATGAAAAGAAAAGGACCAGGGGAGTTAGTAAGCAAATACCGGAAAACCGTACTTCAACTACCCAGAAAACCGACCACTAAAAAAGGGGGGGCTCCATGAAGGACATTGGGGCCGCTTGAACAGGGGAAGAAAGAATTCTAGCTTAAGAGGGAAGCCGGTAGACCAAGGGAATCTCTCGAGTAAGGTCAACGGAGAGCATGTGGCCCTATAAACCTCCTTGAAACTGCGAAGGAGAAAAGAAGACTAATCTTGTGTTTTCTCAAATGGATCTATGGCTAAAACCCAGGGGAAAATCGTGTCGCTAAACGTTAATGTGACAAGGGGGGAGCCGGGGACGTAGTCCACGGTATGATAAGAACGACCTCGGAGCGCACCCTCTTAAGACATCCTCGGCCCCTTAGAAAAGGAAAGTACGAGAAACGCACGGAGCACTCTCCTAATAGCCTAAATCCATCAATGACCCAAAAAGGAAGAAATCGGGCCACCAAACAAAAGCCAGCCCAAAGAGTTATCCAGAGTCAAAATTACCTCGTTGAAAGGGGCCTGGCAGGCGTCACCTCATCAGAAATAAAAAAGAAAAACTAAATACGACATCACAAGAGCCTGACTCATCAAACAAGGAGTAGCTAGTAACCACCAACCACAGTCGTCCTTAGCGCCGGAGGGAAGTGACGTAGAAACCTTCATCCGCTGAAAAGGAAGGCTATCGTCGAACCGAAGCAGCAACCTACTCGGACGGATCTAAACTAATCGAGAGGAAGAGAAGGGGTTAGGTGAAAAATGGTCAGTCTACTTTCAGTCGCTTAGCCAACAGAAGCATGAGTGACAGCGTGGGGGCTCCGAACGGGGGGGAAAAAAGGGAACAAGGATCGCTCTGGGGAAGAATAGAGAGTCATGCGCATCAGAGTGTCCGTAACGAAACTTACCGCGAGGAAGTGTCTGTGGCTAGGAAAACGAAACTAAGGTAGCGGAAAAGTGCCGCACCAGGAGGGGCTAAATGGAAGAGGAAAGAGAGTTAAATCCCGACTTGATTGAACGCCAACAACCTGCGGGCCGGCCTTGACTGGTCAGGAAGAAACCCTTGACCCACTAAAAAGAAAAAATGGACTGTACTCTCTGCTTGAGTGAGGCTTGGGTAGCGAAGGTGGGGTGGGAAATCCCATGACAGAGCCAACTGCCGTGGGTACGGGAAAAACGTCGCCTGGCAGCCGAAAGATAGCAATACTAAAGGATAAAAGTCTCAAGAATTAAAAAGGGTTAATCAGATGGATTTACTGGGAGAAGGGGGGGGCAGGCAAGCAAGGGAAGGAACCATCCCCGGAGAGGAGAACGGCAGAAGTAATATATGAATCACCGGTTGGGTTGCAAGAGGAGGAGTCGGGTAGGGGTCAGGCTTTTCTGGGGCTAGCGGGTGGTGGGGGGGGAAAAACTAGAAAGACTGCATTCGGGCTCCACGAACCCAGATGATTGTGGAGTAACGTTTTTCGAGGGGAAATAAGCTGGGTACATAGTCTTGATTACACTGGATAGACCAACGAATCGCTGGCATTTCGCTTGGGCTTGCAAAAGTCATCACCGGCAGGGAAAGAAAAGAAGCCTGGGTTTGCATGGGAGGGGGGAGGAAAAAAATCACTAGGTGAGATAAAAGAAAAAGCTTTGGAGCGAAGGGAGAATGCTCATATAGTAGGAACTAAAATACAAAGCATTGGCCTTGAGGGCGGAACCGCCTTATCCTTGGGAGGGGTGCATCAAGAAAAAGAGATATTGGGACGAGGCCTCATCCACTGAAGATTCAAAGTTTGAACCAGGAAAAAGTTAGGGCGGAACAACTGCGCAACCAGCGCGTAATAACCATGAAGGAAAAAAAAGACTCGAAAAATAAAAAAAGGATAATTCTCCTCAAAAAAAAAAGGGGAAGTGGTCCTAGGCAGGAGAATCCCTGGGTTGTTTCATGCGAAAAAGGAGTGCGTCGCCCTGAAATGGAGGTCGAGCAGCGGGGAAAGGAGATCAGATGCAACAACTTCTTAAAGTACTGGGACCGCCAGAGCGTGCCAAGGAAACGATACGTGAAAAGAACATAACCCGCGCGGCAAATAGAGAAAAGAAAACACGGTAAAAAATAGGCGGCTTGATGAAGACACATCGGAAGTTAAGAGTAAAGCACGCGAGGACCAACCAATGCCTGAGGTTCTAAGAAGAGGCCGAGAAACTCTAGAGAGGTAAAAGGACGACCTCGTCCCTCGATAAGGGGGAAAAGTCAAGGTCAGCCGTTGTGGATGGGCAAGGGGGGACGGAAAAAGCTGGGAAAACGAAGAAAGGAAGGTAACAAAAAAGGGGACGAAAGTTGGAACGACTGTGAGGGGGGCGAATCCGAACTGAAGGGCCGACGTAGATGCAGGGTATAGGGAGGAATGGAGGGCGAAAACCCCCTGCAAAGAGAAGGCGATTGTCTCAGCAGCGTTAAGGCTTCAAGAGAAAGAGGCGGGAATAGGGTTCCGCCTGTGGGGAAGAGGAAGTAGACAGTTTAGAAAGGTGAGGGAGGGTGTCCCCCCGCAGAAGCTTGAAAAAAGGGTCTCCACACCTGAGTACGTGGTGGCAATGAGGCGGACCCCCGCTTTCGAAGGTGGAAAAGGAGGGGAAACAGGAGGGGATCTAGGGAAAGGGTTGACAGGTCTTGCAAAACCAAGAAAAAGGCACGTGGGCGTACATGTGCTGTCTCAGAGAGGAGGAACGCGATGGATTGGTGTCGAGGGGGCTCGAACAGGGAGAGAGTTTTTGACGGAGAGTAGGAAAAAAAAGGATACCTAAAAGAAAGTAATCTCTATAAAAAACAAACGGTATTCGGAGGAGTCGTCGCCATCTGACAATTACCAAAACTAATTGAGTAGGCCAAGAAACCAAGATAGGACCTTTAGAGGGACACAGAAAAGGAGGGAAAAATGACCACCTTGAAAAAGCAAGAAGAGGGGAGGGGGTGGTCCCAACCGGGCAAAATTAGATACGGCACTTCCTAAAAAGCCGTGAAAAATATGACCCTGGATACGTCCACCACAAAACCTAACTGTGGGAAGTGTCGTCTAAACTTGGGAACAGCACCGAATCCTCCGCCAACGTACATAGAGGAAAGCAAATGATAGAAAAAAAATAGGGAAAAACCTCTAAGACGCCAATCGGACATGCCGGCATCTTAAAAAAGAAGTAGTGCAAGGGGGGTAACAAAACTTAGACTCACGTTCCAGGAGGGGAAAGGAATGAACCCGGAAAATAGAGTCGCCACCGAAAATACGCAACAAAAGTCGGAGTTTGGACATCGGGAAAGGGGACGCGTCCACTTAAAAAACCGACACGTAAAAAGGGGGACAGCAGAACAGAAAGAGACAATCAACATGATGCGAAGAAAGGGAATGACTATAGTAGGATTCCTTGATTTGGAGGAGGGGATCCCAACAGCCGGTACTGGGGTGGTAGGTCCGAAAGACGGCTGGTGATTCTCCGCGTCTGGGGAAGAAACAGGCGAGGGACGTTTTGTGACCGCGTGGAGAGATGCTTAAAAGCGAGGGGTCAGTGAGGGACCAGTCCTGCTTGACCCGCGGGGTTTACTTGGGAGAAGTGGGCAGGGAAAGAGGACGAAGATGTTGATATGGGAACCGGACTTTGTACCCCGCTAAACTCCCATAATCCGGGCGCGAAAAAAAAAAAGTGGCGACCTTGCCCCGCGCCAAGGGGAGAAAAAAGGGGCTTTAAAAAAGATGGTTTTAGTGAAGGAAAAGAAGTAGAGGTAGGATAAGTCGGAAGGAAGGCCCGTCATTTCAGATGCAGATCTTCTCTGGGAGCCTTGGGTCTAATCAAGGGGAGAATCTAGGGTCGACAGCGGGGCAGAGGGATAAGCAGGGGGGAGATCTCGTGACCCTAGGGGAACCAAAGGTCTCTGAAAAAAATTGTTGTAGAAAGCAAAATCTGCTTTTAAGGAAAAAAGGGGGACTAAACAAGGAAAAGCATAAAATTTCATTTCTGGTCAATGACTGGAGGAGGAAGTGGGAAGAAGAAAGCATCCGATTGGGGGCGGTGAAAAAGGAAAGGGGGGTCATGTTCGGGTAAAAACCCCACAGGCGAAGCCGGCTACAAGGGAGAAGCCCAACAGCTCAAAACCTAAATCAGACAGGGAAGGGAACGGCGAAAATTAAAAAAAGGCTATGCCATGAGATGATAGAGGAACCGGCAAGCTCTCAAGCCTAAAAAGGAAGGATCAAAAAAAACTGTGTGTGAGGAACAACTCCGACCGGGGGGAGAAAAGGAACGATGAGAGAAAAACTCTCTCTGCAACACAAACAGGGGGGATGTGCTTATCGGGTAGGGGCAGCTCGAAGTGGTGATCCCTTCTTTCCGCAAAACGGTGCGGGGAGAAAATACATCGAGCAAGGGGGGGGGGAATAAACTTTGCCTAAAGTTAGATGGGATCAGGTCTTCGTAAACTGAGACTTCTTCTTCGAAGGGAGAAAAAAAAAGAAGGCACGGCAAAGTAAGTCCTGTAGGGAAGGGAAGTCCAAGGATAACCCAACAGAAAAGAAAACGAAACACCATCGGACGTCTCTTCGTCTGGGGGGGGGGGTCGCGGGGGGTTACCGGTAGGTTCGTAATAACAATAGCGCATACGAACTGACCCGAATTTGGGCGAAGGTACTTTCTTGGGGACGGAAAGGCTTTGACGCCGTGGGGTCGCCAACTGCCGCCTTAAAAAAAATATAGACACCCTACGTGTCAAACGTGCCCTAAAAGCCCTCACACTAAGTGAGCGTAAGTAAAAAAGACCCTACCGGATAAAAGAAGTGACCTCTATCCATAAAAGCAAGGGGCAGCGAAAAAAGGTGGGAAAAACAGTAAGCGAAAACTCAAAAAGGAAAGCCGTCGAGGGTTCAGGCCACGCGTTGACTAAAACTACTTAAGCTAGAAAGACTGGGAGAAAGATAGATTTTGCACACAGGGGGGGAACCTCGTCGTCCTTAAGGAGAGTGTCCGATCGACGAACAGGAAGTTTACGATGTGCTCGCGGTCTAGGAGTCCCGTTGAAGGTCTTATGAAAGGTGGTCTAAAGGACAACACAACGCAGTCGGAAGGGAGGGATCTTCGCACGACGTGGTGGGGAGTCAAGGAGCGCGGAAATCGGGGTTAGGAATCTTAACGCCGGACGGAAGGAAGGACGAGGCTGCATCCCCTGCTGCTTGGGGCATTAGCCAGAAGAAAATCCTTGTCCGGTGAAAGACGAGGATCATGGGAAGAAACAGAAATGGCTTGTGGGGTCCCAGAAAAACTATCTGGGAAAAGAGAGCAGGAGAGGAAAGGGTCATGCAGGCGCGGGCCGCATGTGTAATGGGAAAGAGACTCATGCGAGGATCCGGCTCCGTGACTTGAAAAGGTGTGCGAACTAGTCAAGAAAAGAATCAAAGAGACGAAAAGCCGTCGGGAGGTGAAGAAAAACAAGCGGTCAAATGTTCGCGTCAACTACCGGGAAAGACGCTTTTTGGTTTACATAGTACACGGAGAAACACAGAGGGAAAAGGGACGAAAAAGGAACCAAGGCGGGGGGGGTTGGCCAAACGGAGGGGGAACAGTTGAACTGTGAAAGATGACTCCGTCGGGAAAAGACCGCCAGAGGGTAGCGATAACTGGAAAGGGAGTAGGAACGGGCGTCGCGTATTGGTCGTAGGAATTGGCGAGAGGAAGGGGATTTCAGGTTGGGGACCATATTCGGGGAAAGGTAGAGCTATCTGTAGAAGGGGAGAGTACTGGGGGGTTTCCTGAGCAGCGGGTCGAAGGAAATGGTTCGGAATCAGAAAACGATAAATAGGAAAAACGAAACGCGCGGACAGACAATGTCGGGAGACAGTAGGAAGAAAAAAGTCTAAGGTGCTGTCTTGGGGGAAAAAACGAAAGGCAAAGGAGTACTGCCAAAGGGGGAGGGGGGGAAATCAAAAATCGCCAAGTTTGGTGGGAGTTGAAAAAGAGAAGGTCGACGGAAAGAGAGAAAAAAGGAATCCAGACGATTTACTATAGGGTCAGGCCGGAAAGGCTGAGAAATAATCGGAGAATCCAGCATCGGGTGAAAGGAAGGATTAAGAGTACAAGTGGGAAAGAGGGGGGGAGGGAGGAAGCAGCTCATTTCCGGGGAAGTTACGCTAAAGGGAGAGGTTTTGAGGGGAAGCAGGGAAGTGGAGGGAAAGCACTAAATTGAACCAATCGTTCAGCAAAGCACAACGGGTGGACCACACCAGCGAAAAAAAATCAAAGTGCAAACACGATTCCTTGCAGGGAAAACTCTCTCGGAAAACTTAACAAAAAGGTGCGGAGCTTTTTGCCAAGCGGGGGTCCCAAGGAAACTTGGCTTTGATCTTTGGTGGCGGAAAGGGGGAGGGCTTGGATTAAGCGGGCGCCGGGGTTGAACCAGCACAAAAAAAGCCCTGATGGCGGTGTGGAAACGAGCTCATCGGGGGAAGGGGATTTACGGGGGGAGAGGGGATCAGTGCTGTGGGGGGACATGGGGTTGAAAAATTTGCGAAACGAGAAGGAAAACGGGTGTTGTTAACGAAACGAGGGTCGTCTTATAAAAATACCTCTGGGAATGAAATGTGGCTCGCGAGTTTCAAGGAATTTTCGTTGGCAACAACGAAGCCGAATTGTGGGCGACCAAACACTCCCCAGGAAAAAAACCCAATCCTGTCACTAGGGAAGGGGAATTGGTAGGGGGATTAACGCCATGGATTGGCAGCGGGGAAAAAGATTAAACAAAAGCGGAAAAACTTTTTAGAAGGCAAGATCCGGATGAAATAAAAAGGTCAGGAGGGGCAATAAAGGGGTGAAAAGATACGAAAGCCATGAGTTGAATGCTCGGTGGGGGCCATGGGATGGGGTAGGTCATGGGAGAAAGCCTGGCTTGCCGCAGGCGAACAATTTAGTCGATTCACGCGCAAAATCTCACTGGACGAACAGACGGCCATCCAAGCTTAAACGAGGACAAATAGGGTTCAAGAAACTACCGTATCAGGCCCGGAAAAACGGAAATCATTGAGAAGGCCACACATTTTGGGAAAATTGTGGGGGGGGGTATTATCCCGCGGTTCGAGAAAAACCGGTCATAGGGATTTATTCGCAAAAAAAAAAAAAAAGTGAAATCAAACAAACGGTAAAATTTGAAATCGCTCAAACTGTTAAAAGGGGCTACTCAGAGGGAATGGTCAGGCCCCGTTTATGGGGGACCAATCTGAAAATCGAAGCGAAAAACGGAAGATACTAACTGAAAAAAGCTCATAACTTGAATTCAAAAATGCTCAGAAGGGGGATTGGGAAACCATGCCCTGAAAACTAAAGGTCCTCAGGCGGGAGAGGGTGGGGAAGGCAACAAATGGCCAGACTGAAGAGCTCAGAATTCGTACGTCCAGGGAGAGAGTCTGGGTGGTTATGAATTCCTGGGGCTCTACCTGTCGATCTCAAAAAAAAAAGGATAGGAAGAATTCTCGGGAGCAAACCAGTTATTTGTCATCCAAAAAAATAAAGAGAGGCTGAACAAATGAGATAAGACTGAAAAGTCAAGGGGGTCCTCATCACCGGAAACCCTAAGACAGGGAACATCTTTTCGCCTTTGAACCAAGGCATGGTTCTCGAACTGGGCACGAAATGCAAAGGGTAGGCAGACTTCGTTAAACGCGAGTATCTCTAAGGGGTCAGATTCCGGAACGTAATCGAATAAAACTTGGAAACAGCTCATGCGACGCAAAAGGGCGAGAGGGAAGGGGGGCTGTTGGAGAGGCTTCAAGGTTTGTGTGGAGAATACAAAAAAGGAGGGGAAAGATTCAAAAAAGAGGACATCCTCAAATCAGAAAAACCCTCGCGCGGGGGCGCGAAAAAAATCAGCGTATCAGATCTTGTCGGGAAGACGATTTGGCACGTTTTATTGTGCCGAAAGAGAGCGAGGCGAGGTGGGCGGTACACGTAGCGATGTATAGCTCGGAAGTTTTTGGATACCGGGAGGGAAAATTGATGCGCAGGTAAACAAGAAAGGAAAAAAACTCTACATGAAAGTCCACCCAAAGAGTGAAGACGCTGAGAGGTTTACAACAAAAAGATTGCCAGAAAATACGCCAACTTGCGCGGGAAGAAAATCGTCGTAAAAATGCGTGTCAGATCTTGAAAATTTCTTAGAAAGGAGAGCTTAGGACGAACAGCAATGAAAGCCATTAGGGGGCCCTAGGGTAGAAGGGGGGCGGAAGTTTTGGGGAGTTACCAATCTTGAAAAATTCAAAAATATAGGTAAAAAGGAACGTCCAGCGGTGAGCGAAATAGTAGCAACCACTTAAAAGGACTCAAAGGGGGGGGGAAAAGCGGAAATAGGGGGACGATAAGGCTTCCCAAAAGGAACGGAGTTTAAAATCAGCAGTCTTTCTATGAAGGGGTGCAAAAGTTTAAAAAGTAGAAACAGATGGCCTACAAGTAAAACTTAATCCCAGCAAAGAAAAAAGACAACAAGAAAAGTCAAAAGGCGTTATCCTCCTAAATTTTGGGGTCGCATAATTTGACTCAAAACAAGAGGGGGGGGACAAAAAACGGACGAGGGGTACAAACATGACACTAAATATGATCGTCACTTGGCTTGTTTTCGATGGTGTGGCAAGGGGACAGCGCTAACGATTAATTTAAGGAAACTTAGCAAGAATCCAGGAAAACTCGAAATAGGGGGGCTCCAGATAACCCGACGCCCAAGTCCTGGTGAAAGAGATGTACTCTAGACAGTCGGTCCAACAAGGTCGGAGAGGAAGGCAGGGTCGACCCGAATGGGCACGGAAGACCGAGAGAATCGGCAGTGTGATAGACTTGAGCCGAGAAGAAAAAGGAAAACTCGAAAAGCGTGGGTGAGTTCTTCAAACCAAATTGCAAGGAAGGTCCTCCTGGGAGAAGGGTGTCAAAGGAAGCAAGATGTGTTAGGGTAGTTAGAGGAAAGAGAAATTCGATCTGAGGGCATAGCTTTAAGGAGGGGCAAAAAGGTACAGATCGTAAAAAATGACTCGAAAGAACAAAGGTCGATTAAAGCATATCAATGGAGGACACTCGAGTTATAAGATAGTACCTTACAAAACTCTAACAGTTCCGAGAGGGGGAGAAGCTCCAGACCTCGACAGTTGGGGAAAGAAATTACAGTTTTCAATCAGAAAGGGAAGCTAAAGATACATGGAGGTACCAGAACCCAACTTGAACGAGGGGCAGAAAATGTCAGGGAGGGGGAAAAGACCAGACACCACCGGGGGGGGACGGGGAAAAGCGTCATCTGTTTTTCTCAAGGTAGCGCATGGCTCAAAAAAAGGTGAGGTTTCCATACGAAGACGAGGATTCCGATGAGGTCAAAGAGAGGGAGAGGCTGTTACAGAGGTTATGCTCGGAAAAATAGATCACCAAAACCGAAAGTAAGAGGAACCCTGTATCGCCGAAACCGTCACAGTCCACTGGGAACAAGAGAAAAAACCTCCGATCGGCCCTCAGCACGGCACCAAGGGCAAAAAACAGCCGATCTCAAATCGGGGCAAAGAATTAAAAAGGGACAGGAAGGTCGACTGGCAGCCGGAAAGAGTCAGAAAAAAAGCAAAAGCCAGCTAAGCAGACGAGATCACGATAGGCCCGGGAGGGGTCGAAGAAATGAGAAAAAGGACCGAAAAGTAGGGAAAGGAGAACGCCTTCGAGATTTGGAAGGATAAAATTCAATAGAGTACGGAAACGGGGCTAGTTCCTAACTAGAGGAAAAAAGTCCTTGGGAGATGGGACACGACAGAAAAAAAAGAGGTTTCGTTGGGAAAGGAGGTTTTCGGAGGAGAGTCAGGGAATTGAATAAGGAACACACATTAGGCGGGAGTTCCCGACGGAGACGGTGAAAAAAAGGATAGGACTCAGGATGAAGGGTTGTATAGATCGAAAAGCCGACTTATTTAAAAACTACAGACTACCAGACGTTTCGGGAGAGTTAACGAAAGGTAATCTTCAGAAAGTTAACAAGGCAACAACTGTATATCCAAAATCCGAGGAAGAGAACCCTCCTTCAAGAAAAAGAGGGAAGAGATGGAAGATATTGGGGACATTAACTTACCAAGAGCACAAAGAAGGGGCGGAAAGGACTTTACAAAGGAGGAGTTAATGGGAGTTTTACAGGTCCATTCGTCGAGCAGGCTGGGGGAACTTTAATTACGCACCCACTCCTGCATCGGGCTCTAAAAATCCCTAAGGAATGAAAATAAAAGTGAAAGTTAAATCGAGGTGAGTACGAACGGTTAACAAGTTGAAAAACAAGATAGCTCAAAAAAATAATCACATACTTCACACTAAGTTGGGAGATTGCACTATACTATCTTTAGGAATATTGGTCTTGAAGAAGGTTTTTTGATAAACCGCAAGAAAAAGGTCATGCGGGCTCAACCCATTCCACAAACATCACTGAGTTCGGTAAACTTGGGTAAATGGGCAATATAGTCCAGAGATGGGAGTCAACTTGTAGCGGGAATTCTTAAGCGAGGTGAAAGCTTGGATTGAAAGTGCAAACTGAGTGGTTGAGGCTCAGGATGGGGGGGGGGTTCGGTTTTTCAGGCCTGAAATCTGTTAGCTCACCCTACACAGCAGCAGTTAACTAAGGACCAGCATCAAAATTTCATATAAAACCATGAAAAATTCGGCCTTCGCCGGTACAGACGGGGCGGGTGACTCACACAGGGGGGGGCCATGAGACAGATAAACAGAGGACAACGGAGGGGGAAGGCACATTCCGCTGTTGAAGAAGCCGAGCAAGGTGGCCGAAAGTCGCAAATAGAAAGAGATCTCATCTAAAAAGGACGCTGATCGAAGTCCTACAAATAGGCTGCGGGAAGAAAACAGGGATGAAAAGGCGCCCTTCTCCCTGGTGGAAGGGTCATTCGCAAAAAAGGATGAGTGCTTCAACCCGTGACATGGATTCGATAGGGGGGGAAAAAAGATTGGATCCTCGTCAACAGAGGGGAGTCAATAAAATAGGGCCTCTCCAAAAGTAAAAAGAGCAAGCACTTACTTTTCACTAGAAACCCCGCGAAGGCAAACTAGAAGATAGCACTCCTTCCGTGAGGGAAAGAGCTAATCTTATCAGAGAAAGAAACGAGATGAAAAAGAAGATGGCCCTTCCGGAGGGACTGAGGGCCTCTTACTGATGTTCATAACGAGATGTTCCCATTCCGACCGATCTAGAGTAAAGAACTTCAGTCAAAATGCAAATGGCCTTATGGGGTAGGAGGAAAGGCTAAAGGGCGAGACAAAACCAGTAGGGTAAACAAAGTCCTAAGGGGGAACCGTATTTTTTCGACTCTTAGGGGGCACTGGCCTTGAAGGGATTATGGAAGGGGATCTTGAGAGTTTCGACAACCCCCGTGAGAAGCTACAGTAAGGGGGAAGATGACGTACTCTCTTCAAGAGACGTGGGGGGGTCGGAGGGGTCATTGTCTGAGAAAGAATTCTCGAGGGGGCTTTTTCTTCTTGGGTTTATCGTCCCCTCTAAGGGCGACGAAAAAAAACCCCCGTATGTTCCACCTGCTTGGCTCCGGGAGGGGACTAGTATTCTTTGCCCAGGAGGCCTTCGAATTGCGTCAGGGGGAAAAAGGAAAAAGAGAAGGTGTATCGTAGACAAAACCGACGAGGAATTAGGGTGACGGACAGGGGAAGAGCGGGGGTGTCGGGGAGAAAACAAGGTAAAGGAGCGTTGGTCTCGAGCGGAGTCTTCTGAAGGACGACTCCCTTAATCTCAGAAGGATGGGAAGTGGAAAAGATAGGGGGTGAATAAGTGAGAAGTGAAAAAAAGAGGCTTGGACACCGACTAACAAAAAAGCCTTATGGCGAGATCAAGGACCAAAAAACTCACGGCGGTCACCGGGCAGTACTTTCAAAAGGAAAAAAAACATCCACCGCCAAAGAACAATTACCGAGTAGGGGGTGGTGTGAAAGTCAACTTCAAGCGAGAGAAAGAAAGCTGGTCACAGCCGTGACAAAGAATAAGAACTGATTGCCCCCTACACAAAGAGGGTGTTTGGATTCGCAGATTAAAAAAGAGGGGGGGAACACCGACTACAATCCAAAACGCCAAGGAGAACTCCCGCAGCAAGCGCGAAAAAAATAAAACCGTCTCGGTAAAAGCGAAGGGAGCACAAGGGGCAAGAGCTGGACCGATAAAAATCGGTCGGGCAGTTGGGCGAAAGGGAACTCAGCGGAAAAAAAAAGGTTCCGTCGCAAGGTTCGGAGGTCTCACAAACCAACCGAATGAGCTCGTAAAGGGGACCCTAAGGTCGTCGTCGCCATCTTCCGTATGACCCCAAATGGGAAAGTCTACGCCTGTCGTCCTTAAAACTACGCCGAAAGACTATTCGGAAGTGAAAAGAGAGGATTTACGGTTCAAGGCGCGGGAATGCGGCAGCCTCAAGCACGCTCTAGGCCTGAGCGGCTAAACTCTAACTTTGGATCATCAAACGAGGGGCGCCGGGGAAAATTCCCGAGGTTTCACCGGGGGACGTTCACCCTTCCGGCTTGAACAATCGGGGGGGGAATCTATATTGTTCGGCATAGGAAGAAGGGGGGGAAATTGCCGGAGGGGACGACGTGGACCCTATAGAGGCACAGGAGAAGACAGAGGTTGCGACCTTTCAACCTTAAAAACAAGGTGTCTAGCCGGAAAAGTCGGGAAAGCAAAAATCAATTGTGTTTATGCCTTAATCGATCATGTTGCGAGGTACTGACATCAGGCAGTCCATGGGAATTGAAAGAAAAGAGGGTCTTGCTGAGAGCTGAATCCCTTGCTCGGAATCGTAGGTACTAGCGAGGAGGAATAGGACAGCGTGAATAGGCAACATATACGGTTTGTGTTAGTGATGACGCAGGTTAAGGGGGGACGTCGGGGCGCGGCGGGAAAAAAAGCAGCTGGGAACTCTTAATTAGAAGGGGTGATATTCGAGGAGGGAGTTGGTAGTTGGACTCACCGTGGGGTTTGTATGGTAAACGAACAAAAACAAAAGTAAGGGTCTTACCTGCAATCCCAACCACACGGGAGTCCTCGATCAAAAACATACTGGGAAGCCGCCCGGGAGATGAGTGCATAACCACTTAGGCTCAATCGCCTGAAATGGGATTCTGAGCACCAATTGCCCGGGCGGGGTGTCTCAAAAAAAGCCCATCTCCTACAAATATCCGAGGAGACTGAAGAAGGGTTGGACACTCTCTCGTAAACTCACAAGGGAGAATTATGGGTTATGGATTCATGGAGAGGAAGATTTGTACTGATTGGTCGATTAAGAACCGGTTCCTGACTTTTAAGAAATCAGACACTAAATGAGTGGCACCCTTCAGAGATCTTTAGATTTCTCGGAGGGAAATGCCGGCGTACGGGAGGAAAAAAAAAAAGCCAGGCCACGGAACCTGTGGAACGCGAGGGAATCAACTTCGGAATAACCAACACAAGAGAGACCGACGTCGGAATGAAGGGTTTCGATTGTTTCCCGGGACCATTACCACAGCAAGCCACGAACTAGCCCCGGTGGCGACGGGAGGGAGGAGACCGATGGCTTGCGAGCCATTGACTTTTGGGGGGGGGGATTAAAAAAAGGGGCAAAACCTTACGTTTGGGTCAAAGGGCAAAACCCGAACAAAATTAGTGTGTCGTTCTGACCAGGGGGGATACTGGCTACTCGGGGCAAACCTGCAGACAGACGAGAAGATAAGGACACCTTCCAATCCGGAGCCCTCCACTCTTGGAGAGATACTTGGCAGGCAGGTTGGGGGGGGGGAGAGAGACTGGGGTTCCGAAAAGATAGAATTGTAACCGAAAACGGCATGCACATAGCGCGACGACGAGGAGGGGGGGGTGGTCTCTTTCTCATAGAACAGGTACGGCTTTATTGAAGGTTCTCCGAGACAGACTAAAGGCGGTTCATCGGGGGGGCGCTTGGGTGAGGAATGCAAGGGCTCGAAGAGCAGGACAGGGCCGGGTGAAGTCTGCCTTAATGGCTTGTCGGGCGAGGACGGCCGCCAGGCACCTTGTCCTGGGGAAAGGGGCGAGATTGATGGAGGAAAGAAAGAGGGTCTGCGTTGGGTGTAACCATCCTTTTCTCGGGCCGGGCGGGATTAAAAGCGGAGGCGAGGAAGGAGTTGGTCCGAGGGAATTGGAAGGTACTAGGTCCGGGCTCTATGACTTCCGGGACTAGGATAGTAATCAGACCCCTACCTAATTAAAAGGCTTTTCTACACATCCTAGGTACCTCGAGGAGAGGGGCGACCGAAAGACTCGGGGGAAAAGACCATGAAGGTTTAACAGATTAAGTAAATCTTTCGTTGAAAGGGGGGGGATTAAAACCTGATCATTGACATTCTATGAAAAGGAGGAGGGAAAGGCTTAGAAGGGGCAGAAGGGGTATCCGAGAGATTCTTAAGGAAGAGCGCAATTTATCACTGTCGGAGGACTTGGAGGCGGGGCGCAAGGTAAGTTTCCGGGTTCGATAAGGTGGACCGGACTTGCTCTTCATTAAAGGGGTTTTCCGGGACGGCTCTCCGAGCCTGGTTGGGGGAATGGAATCCGGAGCACAGCGGAAAGCTAAGAGGAAGTAAGACATGAGGCCTAGAACGGACCGAAAAGCGAGATGCCTTGGGAAAAACCTGACGCTCTAAGATAAAGGAGGGAATTTGCCAGTGGATGGGGTATCTCACCAAGAAGAAGCTGGGAGAGGTTTCAGCGAGTCGGTCGTTCTAGGTAAGGAACAAAATCCAAAGACTGATTGACACTAGCTGTCGGCCGAGGGGAGGGGCAAATTCCCGCAGTAAAGGACCAGAAAGCGGTGAAAGGGTGGACACTGACGATGGCAACTCGGGCGCAATGTTTGAGAAGGGTACTGCCTAAATAAGTTTGGGGGGGGACTCGTATCGCGGGGTGAAACGGAAGGGACCTCGTTCAAGCCCGAAGCACGGTTGGCCAAACCATCGACACCAAAGAAAGGGACAAGGAGACTACTTGCGAAGGCTCCTGAACCCACTGCGACAAAGAGGAGCGGTCACGTTGAATTAAGTGGTGGGAAGACAAAAACTTTGCAAATGTCAGGGGTGGGCTTGGGGGAGGCTAATTGGGTCGATAAGTGATGCAAACACGTGCCCAAGTGGTTTTGACCAGAAGAAGCATCATGGGGCGGTGGGGCTCGAAGGGCGCGGGCCTGAATAGGATCGAAAGGAGTTAACTGGGGTTTCGTTTCTAAACGAGCTGGGGAGTGTGCCCACCGCTCCAGATCAGGATATCACCGCTGAAGAATTTATCTCTCTCGTGGAAAAAAATTTCGGACGCCGAAAAACCAACCTGGCGACACGTCTCCCAGTGTACACTTCGAAGGAAGAATAGGATACACAGTGCTCATGGAAAGAACGACATGGGAGACGCGTCCTCCGATCGAACAAAGCATTTTTTATACAGAGGAGAAGAGCTCTGCGCACGGCATCGCAAAGAAAATATGTGGTGAAACAAAAGAATCTGAAGACTCTCTTGGGCGGTAAAGGATTTAGTTTGCGTTCTTTGTCAAGCGAAAAGGTTGAAACAGGGGGCCCGGGACAATTCTGAAGAAAGAGTAGAGCCCTCGCTAAAAGATAATTTACCCAACCCACAGAGACCAGGCCCGCTTACCTACAAGAACAAAGCGTGCAGAACTCGAGCAAACTCCAGAAGGAATGGGGACCTCGCTTGTATAAAAGTTGCTTGGGGCAGGGGGAAGGGGAAGAAAGCGTTGCCGATCTAGAAGGGGACTTTTGATGAAAAGTGGAAATTTTCGTCAGCCCGAGTGAAGCGTGACGTTTACAAGGTGCGAAGAATCGAGGGGGAACCCGTTTCAGGTATTCCGGCACAGGTAAAACGGCAATCGGGTAGCGAGTACTCGTCGGGAAAGAGGAGGCGGGCCCTTGGGAACTCGCCGTTTCGGAAAAAGGAACGGAACAAAGAAACAGTCCCGGGATCCGAGAAAATTCGGGCGGGCCTGGGGGGGGAGAGAGGCCCCCGGGAACGGAACGGGGGGACGGTAATATCGTCGATCGTCAAAAAACTCACTTTATTTGGTGTGGTATTAAAGGTCAATCTCAGGAGTGGG